>WNFB01011672.1_pt1 | contig 11569 bp, 8 predicted proteins | sample 5400501 | NCBI WGS metagenome assembly WNFB01 (sample SAMN13153341, study PRJNA577476) | soil metagenome | isolation source: 200 cm saprolite under Douglas fir tree site 2 hole 1 | place: USA:California | collected 2015-04-18 | reverse complement strand
GAGCCATGTTTGGCACCGTATTTGGCTTTAAATCATTGGTCAGCCTCAATGTATATTGAGACCCTATCCTCCGATCGGCTGATGCGATCGTGTCGATGCACGCGCATAAGTGATCGAACGGAACAGGCCAGCTGCAACACCAATCGATCGCGCGACACGAGTTGGTCGGAGGATACCGGTCAACAGTTCAGTTGATTGTTGAATATTGAGGCGACATGTTTTGTCAAAAGTGGTTGCTGCGGACCATCATGATGGGATGGGCCGCCTCGTTTGCGGGGGCTGCCGCAGCTGCGGACACGGTGGTGCGACAATTTTCCGTCGGTACCACCTCCACGACGGTCGGCATCGCCGCTGGCGGTGAAGACGTGGAATTGACCGGTCCGCAGGCGCTCACCTCCGACGCGCATGGCAACCTGTTTGTGCTCGATCAGATCAACGGCCGCATTCTCCGGTTCAATCCGAAACAACCTGCCAGCGATCCGAACATTTTGAAAATGCCCGCGGATGTCCAGGCAAACGATCTCGTCGTCCGCAAAAGCGACATCCTGGTTTGGGATGGTTCAATCCGCGCGCTCAAGGCCGCCAATGAGCAATCCACCCGCGGCCTTGACGACGGTGTGGTTCAGCTCGAGGAGGTCCTCACGCGCGACGTAGACGATCAATTCGCCGTCTCGGCTTTCGCGCAGATGGGCTCGCAACCTCCCGGAAGCGCGGCTGATCTGCTCGATCAGAACACCCGCGCCGCGGTCATCAAAAAAACCCGGCAGCCCGACCGGCAATATATCGCGTCCCGCGGCAAGGGATCGGTGATTGCCGACATCATTCCCAACAAGGGTGACAGCAGCGTTCGCATCGAAGTCCAGACCATGGACAACAACGAGACGATCGCCCAGCTCAGCCTGCGCGTCCCGAACAGGCTGGGCACAGTAGAGTTTCTCGAAATCGACGACAGTGATCGCTTCTATGTCCTGGGCGAGAATGTTCCAGATTCTGGACGACAGGCCTCGACCTTCGTGGCGCGCTACGCGTCGAACGGCAAGCTCGAAGGCATTTATGAGCTGCCTTTGGAAAACACGCCGCTAACCCGGCGTTTCGTGACAATTTCCGGCGATGGCGACGTTTACTTTCTGCGCACCAGAGCGGACGACGTCGAAGTTGTAGGCGTCGGTTTCCGCTCGCTTCGCAATGCCTCGGTGATCGACCTTCGCCTGCCGCGGGCCCCGGCCAAGAATCTGCTTAAGGGAAAGTTTGATGGCAGGTTCGACGCCGTCGCGGCGGTGCGGCCTTCCAATCGCCAGCAGACCATCGAAACCGCGTTTGCGTTCGAAGGGTTGCAATGGAAGCTAACGCCGGCAAATTATGGTTCCGATCCGGACACTGCCTGCACCGGCTTCGATCGGATTCGCCGCCCCTGGTATCTGCAGGGCAAGGTCAATCAGGAGGTCCGTGGCGTGCCCTATTGTTGGGGTTGTCATGGTTCGCTTGCAAATTTCCGCCTTCGCGTCGAAGCCGGAACCATGGCCGGAAACGTCTGCACGCGCAACTCTCCGCGAACCGATGTTGCCGGAGTGGATTGTTCCGCTTTCGTGAGCGCTGCGTGGGGACTGTCGGTTCACTACACAACCGCCGCCATTCCGGCGATCGCCAAGACGGTGGAGAATCCCTGGGATCTGAAGCCAGGTGACGCGCTGAACAAGCCGGGGTCGCACGTCATGCTGTTCCTGCGCTTTACCCCGGATCGCAAGGCTGAAGTGATGGAGGCTTCAACTGGTGGCTGCAACGGTCGCGTCTGTCGCAACGTCTATCCACTGGCTTCACTTTTGGAGCGCGGCTATGTCCCAGTACGGTTTCGCGCCCTGGCCGAGGACGAGATGACGGTTTCGGCGAGTGCCTATCAGGAGACGGACTCGCCAACCGGCCGTTCGAAAAGGCCGGGCACGGTAAAGCGGTGAACCTGGTAAGGGGCATCAAACACGAATGTTTATTCACCAACGTCCGTTGTCCAAAGGTTTGGCCGCGGCGCGTCGGGACCATATATCCGGCCTCTACTCCAGGATGCGGAGGTTTGGACGGAGCCTGTGAAGTAGGAATTTGTTGAGGAAATGAGCAATGCCCGCGTCTTGGAAGATTATGTTCACCATTGCTTTGATTTCCGCATCGAGCGTTCACCTGGACAGCGCGCGGGCGGCGAGCACGCTGCAGCTCAGCAATCCCGACGGCGGCGAAGTGCGGGCACTGGTCATCGGCATTGATGACTATCAGCATGTCCGAAAACTGAAAGGCGCGACGGCAGACGCCCACGACATCGATTCAAGTCTGAGGACGATGGGTGTTCGGGATGTGACGGCCCTGGTCAACGACCATGCGGACCGGTCGAACGTGCTGCGCGAGATCAGCGCGCTGGTCGAGCGTACCAAGACCAACGATATCGTCTTTCTGTCGATTGCCGGACATGGAGCTCAAGAGCCCGAGCGCATCAAGGGATCGCAGCCCGACGGCATGGAGGACGTCTTCCTGTTGCCCGGCTTCGAGGCCACACCGACGGGTTCGCAGCAACGCATCCTCGGCAGCGAATTCAATCATTTTATCAAGCAATTTGAGTTACGTGGAGCCAAGGTTATTTTCGTTGCGGATACATGTCATGGCGGCGGCATGGTGCGTGACATCGATCCACGCGCCGCCGAAATGAGCTTCCGGCAAATTCCAAGCTACACCTTATTGGTCGACGAACTGAAACCGGTTTCAGATCAGGGCGATCCGCGCTCGGAGCTCGATCTCGACCATACAGTCTTTCTTGCGGCAGTCGATCGCAATACCAAGGCGCCGGAAGTCCGTATCCCAGGCATCGACGGATTGCGAGGCGCGCTGAGCTACGCCGTCGCCCGAGCCATCGAGGGTAATGCCGATGCCGATCACGACGGTAAGGTGACGCTCAAGGAGTTTTTCGCTAATATCCGGCAAGTCGTGTACCAACTATCCGATCAGCGGCAGAACGTGGTCACCATGACCTCGCCGAACCGGTCGCCTGACATCGACGTCGCGTTCGGCCTGACGCGCGGGGTTACGCTGATCCAGGGGCCTATTGAAGGCCCTCAGCCGGCGGCGCCTCAGTCATCGGCGTCCTTGCCGCCGGCGTCCGCGAGCCCTGCGGCCGCCGGCATCGCACCGATACCATTGCCGGGCCCGAACCCGCAGTTCGTTGGGGGGGTGAGTGCTCCGATCCGACTGGCGGCGCTTGACGGCAAGACCAACTATTTTCCCAGTCCGAAATCCCGCGACTCGACGTTTCAAGCGGTGCAGCCCACGGACAATCCAGACTTGATCTGGGATCCGGTTTCGCACGACGTCATCGCCTGGGGCGATGTCGTCGCCTATCGGGTTGACTTGGCCGATCTTCCCACCGTCATCGACAGGACAGTGGCGATCCGCGCTCTCAAAGGCATAGCGACCCAATCGCCCCAGGTCATGCGTGTCTCGCCGGACGATCGTCTGCGCCACAATGATCAGACGGTCAATATCGATCTGTCCGAGGTGGGGGGACGAACAGTGGTGTTGTTCAACGTTTCCGGCGACGGCACGATTCAGATGCTTTATCCAATCGGCTATGATGCGTCGCCGGTCCGATTGGCCAACCTGCGGCTTCCGCTGCGCGTGCGCGAACCGTTTGGCGCAGAGCAGATCGTTGCCGTGACATCGCTGCAGCGCATGGTTGACTTCGAGAAAGCGCTTCAGCTACTGAATCGTCGGCGCGCATCTGGACAGGTTATCAAGAGCCTGGAGCGATACATGCCGGCTGACGCGCGCGTCGGTTCGGTCGGATTCTTTACCGTACCGTGACGCTTCCCCAGCGAGAACGGTGATGCCGCCGAACAGATTGATCTTGGGGTGGTGTCTAGGCGCGCTGGTGGTGTCGATTGGGGGCGCGGTGGCAAAGCCCTCCGAAATCGGTCCAACAGAGTTTTTATCCGCCGAATTCCCATCTTTTGAATTCTTTGCAGTCTCGACATCATCGCCGATCCCACTTGTTCCGCCCGCGATGAGGGTCGCGCAAAACGCGTCCGATCGAAATAATGCCATGGCCAATATTCCAAACACGGCGAATGTGTCGCTGCAGATGAGTCCTGATCAGTCCGTTAGCGTCGGCACAAAGATTTCATTTCGGGTAACGACCAAAAAGCCGGGCTATCTACTGCTGGTCGACATCGATGCCAACGGGAAAATGTCCCAGATTTTTCCGAGTCCCGAAATGATCGTTCAATCCCAGGAAGCGGCGACGAATTTCATCAAGCCGGGCGAGGAGTTGCTGATCCCGAATTCGGCGGCCAAAAAAAGCGGCTTCGAATACGTCATAACGCCGCCGACAGGGGAGGCGGCGGTAGTCGCAATTCTCAGCGACCGGCGAGTTCAAATTCTCGACTTGCCCGATAATACGCAGAAGCCGCGAACCGAAGCAGAGACCATCAGCTATCTCACCGGATGGACGAGCGAGTTGCGGGTACCGGATCCCGGCACCGGCAAGCTGCAGCCGAGCAACTGGTCGTTCGATATCAAGCAATATTCGATCAGGTAGTGGCGCGCGCTGGCTGGTCTGGCACTGCCGCATGGTCCCGGGGGCCGCGTACACACGGGTCTTGTGGTGGATTGTTTGCCAACAATGCCGTGACATCCGCCGCGCGTTTCCGATACGAAATCGACATCAGCCACTATGCAAATGGGTTCCGCGTGGTTCGCGATCTTTAGTGAATGAAGATGCTATCTGAACTCCGGCTACGGAACTCGATATCCCGTGCGTCAATTTAGCCTGCCCGTCCGACCATGGCCCCGTTTACGCCAGAAATGGGACAGACGCATAGCCCGAACATCAGGAGTGAAGCTGCTGCGAAGTCAATTCGGAACATCGACCGAGCGACGCGATTCGGCATCCATTGGAAGAGAGAAATTCGGTTCGTTTCGAACGAATCGCGCGTGCTAAGACGAAGCGGCAGCGACTGCTCGCGCGCTTCGCCTCATCGGCATATCTGAACGTTGCCGCCACCGCCCTCACGGGGCCCGCCTTGCGCGAGGGTTCTGTACTCGAGATGACATCCCCGGGCGACCGGGCGGCAGCCGCCGTTGTCGCAGACGATCTGGCCCGATGCGTGCGACTGAGGCGCGCTAGCCTCGGGGCGCGGCCGTTCCCGAGCCGCATGATTGCGCCGCTCGTCGGGCTCGCGCCTTGCGGTCGGCCTTTTCGCATGCCGCTTCTCGCATTCATTGTCGTCATTGAGGAACGAGCCTTCCGCGCAGACGATTTTGCTGCAGTTGTCGCCGTCGGGCTTGAAGCCATGCCCGCAGATTAGCGGGCAGACCCGTGTCGACTTGAGTTTGATGGCATCAAGTGCATCGAGACTTGCAAGCTTGACGATGAATTTCGTGCCGGCGTGCTTGTTGAACAGCGTCAGCGAACGCTGTGATGCGGTGTTCCATTCGCCATCGGCGGCGGCGGTCAGACAGCCGACGCGACGCAGCTCGGTCTGTACCGACTTTACGAGCTCGGCCTGGGGCGGTCCGGCGCTCAGCGATGCAAGGCTCGGCCCTTGCGTCCTCTCAATCGCCATCGGGCCGGCATCGGCGGCGGCCATCTTACTTTCCGGAGGTTTGCCAGCTTCGGGCGTGTCGGCTGCGATCCGCCGCCGTTCGGCCTCGGCGACTTGCTCCTGCACCGCCTGTGCGGTCTTTTCGGCGGCGACGCGGTGTTCCTCGGCCGCCTTCGCGTCTGCGGCGGCCTTCTCCTGATCCCTCCTTTGTGCGCCTTCGGTGGCGAGCCGCGCTCGCTCCTGTTCGGCTAGTCGGACCTTCTCGGTCGCCGCAACGCGTTTCTCCTCCGCCGCAATTTTGGCAAGCTGAAGCTTGGCCAGGCTCGCGTAATATCCTTCCGGATACTGGGCAAGGAAGGCGTTCAATGCGTCCTCGTTGCCAACCTGCAACGCCAGCTCGAAATCTCGGCGGATCTCCGACTGGGGGTTAGCCGGCGGCGTCGACGCAACGGGCACCAGTGCGATATCTGCACCGCCGAGCGAGCCATAGACATACGGTTCCTGTCGGTTACCGGTGGCCTGCAAGACATCGTCGCGAACGAATCCGAACGCCCTGCGCACATCGAGGCCGGGTGTCGCAATATGCTTTACTAGGGCTGTTGCATAGGGACTGTTCTTGCTGTTGCCATCGAGTGCCGTCAAACCAGCCTTGGCGGCAAAGGCGACCAGCGTATTGGTCGTTGTCGGCTCGATCCTTGCGAGGCCACGGCTCACGGTCCGCGAACTGACCGTTCGTTTCATCGTCTCCGCAAAAGGATTGTTGCGGCACGCATCGACAATCACAAGTCGCAGCTGCCTTGCTGGCTCAATCATCAACAAAACGCGGTCAAGCGAAAATGCCTCGTCATAGATATCTGTATCGCGCTGAAGCGTAGCGTCCGTTGGGATCAGATAATTCGTGCCGTCTATCTCAATGCCGTGACCCGCGTAATAAACTACAGCCACGTCGGAGTCGCGAGCTTGATCGGCGAAATCTCGCAGCACTCGCCGCATGTCCGCCGCTGAAAGATCGAGTCTTGAGTCAACGATGTCGAAGCCAGCGCCTTTCAGGGTCGCAGCGATGGCTGCGGCGTCATTGACCGGATTCGGAAGCACCGCCGCGTTCTTATAGTTGGAATTACCAACCACCAACGCCACGCGCTTCTCGGCTGAAGCCGGTTGACAAACTAACAGGAGCGCAGCGATAAAAAAGCACCTGCAAAAAAAATTCATGGCGAAACGTCCAGCGATGCTCGCGTATTCCACGTACCTTAGGGCGGATGGTGACAACACGTCTTGTTCACATCTTGCTATCGATAAGACCGACTTCAGTTAGTTAGTCCGCCTCCCGCCCGTCCGCGTTCTATCACGACCGTGTTATGAAGCGTCCGAAGCGATCTGAATCCAACTTAAATGGGAATTGGTGACCGACCCGCTTTTGGGCAGACTGGCGCATAGCGAGCATCGGCTCTTGGTTGCTACTTGCGAGACACTTATCATCCATGCAGCGACTTGCTTGTTCGGTTGGAATTCCATGAGGAAAAACGCGGCCGACCAAAACGTCTGATTCAATTCGCAGAGATTTCCCTCCCGAAGCGGTTGATGATCTGCATTTCGTATTTTCCTCGACCGTTAAACCTCTTTGAGCTGTTTTCCTCGCCAAGCCGGCCTGAGGATGTTTTGGGTTTTAGTTAAGCAGGATCGGCCGACATCCGCGTCCCTCTAACGGATGATGATCTTGTCTCTCCCCGCGACATTTTCGTCCTCCGTGTCCGACCGGCTTCCTATTCGGCGCAGGCTTTCGCTCCGCTGGCCAAGCCATGCGTTGGAGTTTCTAGACTTTTCACTGTGTGGCGGGTCACTATGTGGCGGGATAACTGGGTTCGGGACGCAGGCGGCACGGGTTCGACCAACCGAGTTCGTGCCGCTCGGGCAATAACTACGCAGCTCGTTTCGGCGATACGCGTCGAACGGACTTAGAGATCGGATTGACTAAATGGCGCAAACTTGCCGAAGGCGATCGGCCTCCCCAGAAACCCTTCGGGACATGCACAGTCTTCCCTCGCCCTCCGATTTGCTGAAACGATCTTCGAAGATATGGGATACAATTTGAGATACAAACTGGGGTACATCGATTCTGTGAAGTCAAAAAATTGAATAAGCACCGGCGCCAGATAGAGGCCGGCCCCAATCCACCTCGATCAGCTTATATCCTCATATCCTCGGCGGTCAGCCTTCAGTACCTCGCGCAATGGCGTACGCGACACGCTGAAGAGCAGGAACCGTCGGCCTCAGACAATCGGTTGACGGGCGCCAGTTCGCCGTCCTGGATGGTTTGGCCCGGTACCTTCGATTAGGATCTGATGCAGGTGTGGACGTGCCGGCGGCCACGGGCAGAGCACGCGATCAACGCATCCATCCTCCGCCAACCAGGGTGGCATACCGACGCCCTGCGATTGCATGGCAAGTGCTTCGGCTATGGCACGAACATTGCTCGAGTCTGCTGGATCGCTAGCCTATGGGAATCGTGCATGCTCACCCGTCGCAATTTGCTCGCAGCCGCCGCGCTGGCGACGCCCGCTTTGGCTGCCAAAACATCGATTGGCCAGACACTTCGCAAGGTGAAGCTAGGCACCGCCTTCACCACCACCACCAATGCCATGTTCCTGATGCCGGAACTGCTGAAGCAGGAGGGCATCGACGCAGAGATTATCACCTTCCCAAGTTTGGTGCAGCGGATGCAGGCTGTCGCGTCCGGGTCGGTAGATGTCGGCAATGGCGGGCTGTCCGCCACCATGCAGATCGCCACCAAGGGCTTCCCGATGGCCGTGCTGGCCGATGGCTGCGATGGCGGCTGGATGCTGGTTGCCAAGCCGTCCATCACCAGTTTCGCGGAGCTCGCCGGCAAAAAAATCGCGGTGCAGAACGGCTCGATCGGGTTGGTCAGCCTGAACTGGAAGCTCCAGCACGAAGGCCTGACCGACAAAGTCGAGATCCTCTTCCTCGACAACCAGGATATGCCGGTGCCACTTGCCCGCGGCGATGTGGACGCGATTTGCTGCTTCGAGCCCTACGCTACGTTTGCCGAGCTGAACGGCTTCGGCAAGAAGCTGTGGGTGCCGTATGATACCCCGATGGGCAAAACCAATTTGGGGTTCGTGGCCAGCATCCCGTTCATCAAAAAAGAGCCGGCGCTGACGAAATTGCTGGTGCAGGCGCATGTGAAGGCCACCAACACGATGCGCGACAACCCCAAAATCGCCATCGCGACGACCATCAAGCAGTTCAACATGAGCCAGGAAGTGGCCGAGGCCAGCGCGAAGAACCTATTCTTCTCGGCCGATAGCGGTGCGGGCTTCCAGGATGGCCTGAAAGCGCTGGCCGGCATGATGCTGACCAACAAGATGCTGGATTCCGAGCCGAAATGGGATGAGTTCATCAACACCAGTTTCATCTGATGCGGCTCGGCGGGTTAGTCGGGCTGGTCCCGCTATTGGGATTCCTGCTGTTGTGGCAGATCGCTGTGGCCGTGCACCTCTACCCACCGGTGCTGCTGCCGCCCCCGGCCAAGGTGGCGGCAGCGTTCGCGCTCTATGGACCGTCGATTGCGGCCAACACGCTGGCGAGCGTTACCCGCGTGCTGATCGGCATCGGCCTGGCATTTTGCGTGGCCGTGCCGTCGGGTTTACTGATTGGGCGCTATCCGGCGCTGGACCGGCTGTGTGACTGGTCGATCCAAACCTTCCGCTCGGTGCCGCCGATCTCGCTGATCCCGATGGCCATGCTGTTCTTTGGAATCGGCGACACTCCGGCCATCGTGCTGATCTTCCTGTCCGGCCTGTGGCCGCTGTTGTTGAACACCATCTTCGGCGTGCGCGGCATCGAGCGCACGATGCTGAAGGTAGCCACCGCGGCCGGCGCCAGCGAGGCATTGATCCTGCGCGACATCATCTGGCCAGCTGCTCTGCCCAACATCTTCACCGGCCTGCGGCTGGCTGTCGGCGGCGGCTGGCTCACGGTGGTGACTGCCGAAATGATCGCGGTGAAGTCAGGTCTTGGCTACATGATCCTGAATGCCCAGATGACGTTTCGAGCCGAGCTGGTATTTGCCGGGATTATCGTCATCGGTGCAATCGGACTGCTGGGCGATTTCGCGGTGCGCAAGACGGCCAATGCCAATTGACCAGTTTCATCGAATGCATCGAAGTGGGCAAGATCTATCACGGCCGCACCGGGGATGTGGAGGCGCTGCGCGGCATTTCGATCGCCTGTGCGGCCGGTGAATTCGTCTGCCTGCTGGGCTTGTCTGGCTGTGGTAAAAGCACGCTGCTGCAAATGATCGCAGGCCTGGAGACGCCCAGTACGGGGCAGATCATCGTCGATGGACGCGAATTGAATGGCCCGTCGCGTTCGACCAGCATCGTCTTTCAGGATCATGGCCTGTTCCCGTGGCTGACGGTGCGCGCCAATGTCGAATTCAACATGAAGGCGCGCGGCATTGCTGCAGCCGAGCGACGCACGCGCGCTGAGGAAATGCTGGCGCTGACTGGCCTTTCGGGCTTTGCCACACGGTATCCACACGAACTATCCGGCGGCATGCGCCAACGCGTCGGCATCGCCCGGGCGCTGACCACAAGGCCGCGCGCGCTGCTGATGGACGAGCCGTTCGGCGCGCTGGACGCACAAACTCGCGGCCGCCTGCAATCCGAGCTTCTCGATATCTGGGCGGCGCAACGCACCACGGTGCTGTTCGTGACGCACAGCATAGATGAGGCGGTATTCCTCGCCGATCGCATTCTGGTGTTCACTCCTCGTCCCGGCCGCCTTTCAGCCAACGTCACGGTGGATTTGCCCCGTCCGCGCGATCCGCGCAGCGACGGTTTTGCAAAGGTCGCGCGGGGCCTGCGGACGGCACTTGGCACCGATGGTGGCTCGGAATAAAACTTCTGATCGCCTATCCCAACACCCCAACCAATCCGATCGACCAACGGCTAAAACGGAGCTGACCATGGCCTTTGCCACCACGGATGACGGCGTACGACTATATTATGAGGAAACTGGAAGCGGCGCGCCGATCATCTTCGTCCATGAATTCGCCGGCGATCATCGCAGCTGGGAACAGCAGCTTCAGCATTTTGGCCGGCGCTACCGGGCCATCACCTATGCCGCGCGCGGCTATCCGCCATCAGACGTGCCGGAGAATCCGGCGTCCTATAGCCAGAACCGCGCAGCGGACGACATTCTCGTGGTGCTCGATCATCTTGGTATCCAGAAGGCGCATGTCTGTGGCCTCTCGATGGGTGGTTTCGCTACGCTGCATTTCGGCCTTCGCCATCCGTCTCGAGCCTTGTCGTTGTGCGTGGCCGGCTGCGGCTATGGCGCCGAGCCGAATATGCGCGAGCAGTTTCGCGCTGAGGCCGACGCCGTAGTGGCGTCGCTGCGGGCCGATGGGATGGCCGCCTTTGCTTCGCGTTATGCCCACGGCACGACCCGCGTGCAGTTCGAAGCTAAAGACCCGCGCGGTTTCGCGGTCTTCAAGCAGGCGCTGGCCGAGCACTCAGCCCTGGGCGCCGCCAACACCCAGCTCGGCTGCCAAAAGGAGCGTCCGTCGCTGTATCATCTGCAAAACGAGATGGCCGGCCTCACGGTGCCGACGCTGATCCTCACTGGCGACGAGGACTGGCCCTGCCTGGCGCCGGCGCTGCTGATGAAGCGCACCATCCCGTCGGCGGCTCTCTCGGTGATGCCGAATTGCGGGCACACCATCAATCTCGAAGCGCCAGCCCTCTTCAACGGCATCGTCGGCGACTTCATAGCCCAGGTCGATGCCGGCCGCTGGTCCACGCGTGACCCGCGCGCCATGTCGGACTCGATAACCGGCATTCGCTGATGATGCGGACAAGGGCTCAACGTGCACCCGCGCGGCGCGGCGCCCATTCTGGATGCCGCGAATGAAGGATTATTTGATGTCGCGACCAGCGGCGATCTGATCAAGCAGAGTTGCGTGCATTGCC
>WNFB01005245.1_pt1 | contig 11569 bp, 10 predicted proteins | sample 5400501 | NCBI WGS metagenome assembly WNFB01 (sample SAMN13153341, study PRJNA577476) | soil metagenome | isolation source: 200 cm saprolite under Douglas fir tree site 2 hole 1 | place: USA:California | collected 2015-04-18 | reverse complement strand
TTCGACTATGGCTGAGCCGAACATTCTTCTGGTCCTCCACCAGGTTGCTGAGGAGCCGGCTGAGTTAGATGGGGCACGCGGTCGGTCAGGTACGCGGCGTCCGACCGCTTAGGCCCCAGCTTGGCGAGAGGTTTAGTGGCCTATGGGAACGTTGTCAAGCAATATTTGGTAAGTGGCTAAGTCCTCACTTGACGCACTTTTCGGCTACCCAACTCCGGCTGCCGGATATGGAAATGTTGACGGCGACGGCAACGACGGGTCGACGTGCCGCTTCACGGCAGCATCGCAGACCGCGTAGCCCCAGTTGATCACCATCTCTTGCGTGGTCGCGTCGAGTTGCTTTAGTCGTGTGGCAACGGCTGCAAGGTTGGACGTAGCTTTGCTCGGCGCCGGCAGGGAGTTTGTCCCGTTGAAATGTTCGATATGGCTGGCGATCCCCGAATACGTGCCGAGCCGGCTTCCGGAGATGAACCCGTCTATCGCCTGCCGCTTGCGCATAGAACCGACTTGATTGTCGATCACCCATCAAGACCCTGTAGACCTGCCTGAACCAATTGGACTTTGGCCGTGGCGTTGGACCTGTCGCTCCGCCTCCGTCACTGATGAGGACTGTCCGGCACTGCTTCCATACAGTTTCCAGGCCGAGGTTGTCATAGACTCCCCTGTCCGTCAGCACAACATGGCTTGTAGACGGAACGTATTGCAGGTCGAGCCCCGTGCCCGCCTCGAAGTCTGACGGCGAGGGATAGAAAAACACCGGCGAGATGAAAGGCGGAAAGGCCGATGACGCGGCTACCGCTTTGGCGAGTGGGGTTTTGGCATTCGGGATCTTGCCCACGCGGTAGTCCCACAGATACGGTTTCGAAAACCGCCAGAGCACCGCCGTCTCCACTGCGAGTTTTTGGAGCTCCAGGTAGGAATCGTCATCAGTCCTGGTGCCGACGGTCAAGAGGCGGGCTCGCTGCAGTCCAGTTTCATGCTAGGGCGAAGTCAATGTGCCACCATCGGATCGGCGGCCGACACTCCAATGCGCTCAGAGCGCTGGACAGGCTCCGAAGCGGTAACCGGCATACGTCAGTTGCCGCTGTCGTGACACCTCGATGCCAACGGCTTGGCCGGGCCATAGATGTGCACGTGGTCTACTCTTTCATGAAGGCAGCACGCGATGAGACCCAGACGGCACCCAAGTGGTTTGTAGCGGCGCTCGAAATTACCGCGGGGTGGCTGGCGGCGGTCCGGCAACTCCATCCGGGTGTCGGTCAGTCCATGGTAGCTGCAACATCGTGCTGCGCCTTCCTCGCGAAGCCGGGGGAACGACTACCCGCCACGTTCCCCCCGCGACCCTCGTCCGATCGACTAAGAATCTCCAACTCATGAGGCTTAGGTGGGGCAGAACGCTTATGAACTTGCCTCAAGTCGCGCAGTTCCACCCCATATGCCGCTTGCAAACTCAGGCGGCACTGCTGGGAGAAGGCATCGCCCTGGTTTGAGACCTCGACAAATCGTGCGATTGTCCACCGGATCGGCACAGGCCGTGCAAGCCGCTGGTACCGATTCGCCTGCGACAGTGCTTGCTCGACTAGGGGTCCAGCGGCCCATTGCCACCCTGGTTCTGATTGGCGGTACCGATGATTTGGACGCCGATCTGGCGCGCAGGCTTCAGCGGCTGCTGGGCGGTGTGGCTGCGGCGACAGTCGACGATAAAGTCACGATAGTCAGCGGTGGCACGGCAGCCGGCGTGCTTGCGCTATTTGGCAGCGGGCTTGAAGATCGGAAACCGACGGCTCCCGTGATCGGAATAGTCCCGGCTGGAAAGGTGGACTTGAACCCCTCTGCGCATCGGGTTGAAGACGACAAAGCCGTGCTCGAGCCACACCACACGCACTTCGTCCTCGTGGATGGCAACCACTGGGGCGACGAGACGCCGATGCTGCTCGGGATTGTCCGCGAGCTGGCCAGACAATCCCCTGCAGTCGTCCTGCTTGCGTCGGGAGGAGATATCGCGAGGCAGGAACTGGAAGGCTTGCTCGCGGCGGGGATTCGAGTCATCGTGCTGCGCGGAAGCGGGCGTCTCGCCGACGAGGTCGCCACGAGCGGCGCGGGTGGGCCATTTGACGTGGTCGACCTTGACGCTACGCCAGGAGAGTTGCGGCGTCGCATTAATGACGTCCTGGCCGCGGGACCGGGTTAGAAACCGTGGCCTCAGCGCCGGCCATTCTGCGGCGGCTCCCAAGTCTCTGGTGGCGGCCACCGAGACCCCAGCACATCGTTGATCCTGATGCGAGGGCGGCCTACCCAGACCTCGCAGCTGACTTTGCCGTCCTGGATGACGAGTTGATGGAGCACTTTCGTCAGGCAGACACCGCGGCATTGGGAGAACAGAACACTTTTTATCTGACCCAATTCGCTTTTGCGACCGGCGCTGTTGTGGCGACGATCCTCGGCGCGATACAGGCAGCGGTAGCCGGCGGCGAGCCCTACATCGGAATCGCCGAGGCGGGATTGACGGCCTTCCTGGGTGCGGGCGCTCTTGTCGCGTTTTCGCAAGGTGCTCAGCGCGCTTACTACAGCAAACGTCTGGTGGCGGAGCGCCTGAGGAGCGAGTATTTCCTGTTCCTCGGACATATTGCACCTTACGCGAATCCAGCCCATCGACTGGCAACCCTCCGGCAACGTGTTGCGGAGATCACTACGTGACTTCGCTCGAGCAGTTCCAGGAGCTCTACGTTCGCTACCGCTTTCAGGAACAGCGCCTCTACTACCAGCGTCATCGGGATGAGTTTGCCGACGCTCAGCAGCAGGCAAACCTGCTGGCTGGGCTTTTCATGATCGCCGCCGGCCTGGCGTCAGCCGCAGCAGCCGCTGGGATCGTGCCGAAGAGTTTGTGGGTGGTGCTCGCCACGACCCTGCCGGCGGTTGCTGGCCTGGGTCAGGCTTTGCAGCGGCTTTACGCATATGAGCGAGTTGCCAAGCTGTACGACGATGCGACACGCGCCCTGACCAGCGTCGGTCCTCAGCCGACGTTCGCAGATCCGAATCACGCGTTGGCCATCTCGAGCGTTGCCGGTTACGTGACCAAGATCGAGCAGGTCTTCGCCAAGGAGCAGGGACAGTGGGGCCAGCTAACCGCACACCTCGATGCGTACACGGCGGAGAAGAGAGGTGGGGAGGGTGAAAACGGCTAGCCAGCGTTATGCGGTTGATGAATTCAACGCGGCTTCCAGTGTTCGAGCCAGAGCGAGAGAGCGGCCGTCACGGTAGGCGAGGACCACGTGGCTGCCCACCACGCGCCTCACCCCAAGCGCATCGGGTGACGAGTCTTGCTGAAGAGCTAAGAGTCGGTCGAGCTGACCGACTGGGACCCATCGCTTTCCTTGCGCAGTCAATGTCTGGATTTCCCACGTCAGGTTTGGGGATGCGCTAGAAATGTCCACCACCACGGCATCACACAGGATCACAAGGTATTCGACGACGTCGCGCCAATACGCGTTTTCGACTCGCACTACAGCCAGGCGCGCCGAAAAGACTCGCCTGGCCCTCACAGCGAGTCTGTTCGCAACCGGGAGGATCTCCTCACGGCGAGCGATCACAACGGCCTTGGAGCGGTCCGCGCTTCGCGCAATCCAACTGGAGCTGACAAGTACAGCCCACAGCGTCAAGGCGAAAACAGATATGAGGACAGTGCCGACGGCAGCTACCAACACCAGGGCCATGGTTGAACCTATCTCCTGAAAATCGCTCATCAATCCCTTGTTCGCCTGGAACCATGCGTAGAAGTACCCATACATCGCCACCGCCAATAACACGGCCACGATTACTGTGAGGTACCTTGCCTGGCGGAGCCTCCTGCGTGCCTTGCGGTCGACTCCGACGGCCGCAACGGAATAGTCGTCAAGTGTTACGATCCGCCACCGCTTGCCGAGGCCGTCCCAAATCGCGCGAGTGATGGCCTCGGTTGAGCTTGTCAGGCCGAAACGGCGAAGAAAGAGCACGAGACGGCGCCGGCCGCGCACGAGCCGCGTACCGGCAATCAAGAATGAGACTCCAACGACGCCCGCGCTCGGCAACGCCGCCCAGTAGTAGGTCAGGACGTTTCGGCTTGGCGTAGCTATCAGGAAGACAAAGAAGGCAAGTGACACGTAGCCGACCGTAAGGCAGAGCCCGCCCACGAACCCGCCTAAAGTGCCTGGGGGGCGCGACCGGGCGAGACGTTCCGGGATCTCAGCGATTCGCAGCGTCAGACCCGCGTCAGACCCCATGACCGCCGCGCCCCACCAAGACTGTCACGGGCTGTCACCCTTCTCGGGAATCGCTGCATTTTTGGCGAATTCGCAACGCTCGACCGCCCCGACCCACACCACCAACTCCTGTAGATGCAGTTTCTCCAAGGCCCCGTCCTTGATTCGCTCTATCCGGCGGAGCAGTTCCTCTCCTTCATCGAGTAGGTCACGCAGTACCGGGTCGGCTTGGTTGGTGTCCATGACAAGCCATATCTACGCGTGATCTCGCTGTGCGTCAACGGTGCGAACTCCACCGGGAGCGTCATATAGGCGCCTGGCACAAGGGAGTCCTGGCCGCGGCCCGGGAAGGCAGGGCTCAGATTTCACAGTCCAACAAGAGGCTAGGCACCCGCGCCATAACCGACGCACATTAGTAGAGACTCAGCCCTAGCTTCTGTCGCGGTCCTGTCCTCCAGCCCGATTAAACCGGGCAGCGAGCACCCTGTGTGTTGGCGAGGGCGACCACCGTGCGAGCACGCGTCGCGCGCTCTCCGTCAGTAGTCGGAAGACATCCATCGCTTGGCCCTTAGTTGTCAGTCAAAGGAGGACCGGAAACTGCCAAGCGGGCAGACCATCCGGGCCCGAGCTGTCCTCGAACAGCAAGTCACACCGATCCTCGAGGGTGTCAGCGACGTTGCGGCCTACGGAAGCCGGGGGGAGGCCCTGGCCCGATCGTCGGCTTTACGGTGGCGTTGGCGCGCTGTCCGCAGTGTTTCGGTCTGGGTTGTTGCTATCGCCGCGACATTGCGTCCTGCTTTGGCTGGGCCCCTCCAGAAGCCGAAATTCGACAGGATGAGAGTTCCTAGGGCCTCGGCGTATGGCTCGCGCTGCGGAGCGTGCAGCAGCAGCCTAGCTCGCACAATGTCGACGAAGGCCAACATGGCAATGGCCTTTGGATCCGTGGCATCCTTGGAATAGGCCGCGACCTGATCTGAGTGCGTGAGCAGGTCCATCATCTCCTCGTTTACGTCATTGGCCACCGATAGCCTTCCGCCGCGCTCGACCATCACCTCCGACTGCAACGCGAGATCCATCAGAAGCTGGATCAGCTGGTGCTGGCACTCGGTGTACATCAGCTCCTGCAGGTCTTCCGCAAGAACTGTTCCTGGTTTGGTTGCCACCACGATCGCCATTGTCGAGTACTCCGCCCAGCCCGCCAGAACCGTGCTCGAGCCCTTGAGAGGCTTGCCTTTGATCCAGTCATCGCCCACCCGATGTAGTGAGGCGGCGACCTCGGTCGAGAAGTCGATTGATCCCCCCTCCGCGCTCAGCAAGCCATAGAGCCTTCCGAGGCGCACAACCTTCGGATTCCATGGTGTCGTCTGAGGCCGCCTGTGGGCAGCCAGATCCGACAGTTGCCGGTCAAGGACCCATCGCGTTACCGCCGGTGCGACATCGACTGACCGCGGATCGGCTCCAAAGCGCTCAACCCCTCTCGTCTCGAGCAGCTCATCACGCCACCGCTGGAATTCGGGGTCGGTCGCGCTTTCATCGAATTTCTTCGGCCATGGTGTGTTGTCAGCCAGGACGAAGGCAAGCACGTCAATGCCCCGTTCCCGTGCAGCGTAGTACTCGAGCTGCGTGATGCTGCGCTTCTTGTCGCGAGGGATGTGCCCTCGACGTCGTCCGACGAGGAGGATGCACAGATCGCACGCGTCAATCCGTTCCACACTGAACTGGCTGGGGGCCTGAGTCGACGCACCCCAGTCCTCCATCGGATCAACCTGGATCCCGCAGTGCCGGAGGGTGGTTATAACGTGAGCGCGGTGCTGTCTTAGATCGTCGAATGTTGACGAGACAAAGGCCTTGTAGCCCACAGTCGCATTCCCGCGGCCATCATAGCGGGACCGCTCCCGACTCACCTTCAGCTCTGTCCATCATCCGCCGGCCGAGCACGCCCGATGGAAGTGCCACATCGTTGGCCCACTGGCATTGGTTTTGGGGCATATCGCTCAATCGGAACAGCAACGCTGCGAACCTGTGGGACGGCAAAACTCAATCCGGCGAGATCGGCGACCCTGTCACGATGCTCGAACTAGTCAGCCTTCTCTGCACGCTGGCCAGGCTCTTTCGCGACCGGCGCGACTTCATGGTCGAGAACCTTCTTTTGCGGCACCAACTCCATGTCGTGCTCCGTTCCCATCCTCGCCCCGACCTCAAGACCCGAGACCGGTTTTTCTGGCTGCTGGTCCGGCGAGGGCGAACGCCTACCCCGAGCGGTGGGTAGGAACTGTGCGCAGGGAGGTGCTCAACCATCTACTCGTATTTCGGGCCACGCCAGCTGGAGCGTGTGCTGCTGGAGTTCATCGACCACTATCACGCGGCTCGCCCACATCAAAGCCTCGGCCAGTGGCGGCCAATTCGGAGTGCGGAGGGCCCGAGCGCGCCCGACAACTCAGAAATCATCCGAATCGATCGCCTCGGTGGTCCCCTTCATAAGTACGCTCGGGCAGCGTGATGCGGGTCGACGGACGATGGGTTAACGGGACACCCGGAGGCGAACCCTGATCGTGTGAGCCTCGACGACAGTCAAGCGGTGTAGTAGTCCATGGTGTAGTAGTAGTCCGTGCAGTACTTTCAACGAACAAACTGCCTTAGATCACCACATGCTGTTCTCGTTTGGCTGACATTTCGAATACAAAGTGATCGTTTCAGCGATTTCTGGACGAGAACCCTTCAACGTCGGGACCGTGAGACTCGCCAGCTCGGATCGATCAGTTGTCAGGACTAACTGACTTGATTTGACTTGACTCGAATGGACGCACGGTCGAAACTGGCGCCGACCACACCCTCGTGGCCAGGGAGGTGTTTCGGGACGGATGTCGACCGGTGCCACGGACGATCCGATGGGGAGCGCTTACCAGCAGTTAGCGCATGAAGACGCCAGTTCCACTGGCGATTGGCCGGCGGACGCAAAGCACGACTACGAGGTCGCGCTTGAGGACTTCCATCACGCCGGGACGGGCGATGAGACCAATGCTCAGGCCCAGCTCGGTCAGGCCGAGGCACGCCTGAGACTCGGGGCCCTCGCAGAGGAAGCCTGCGAACGAGAAGATGCGCGAAGTCACTGTTCGGCGGCGGCCGATCTGCTCGCCGAACTTCTGCCTGGCGACGAGAATGCAATTCGCCCTCGACTCGCTCTCGCCCACTTGCAGATGGCGCGGCTCGACGCCCTGTTGGGACGCGCTACTGCGGAGCCCGAGTTCCGCGCGGCGCTACGACTCGCAGCTGCGACCGCGCAGCCGCAAGTCCTTGGCGCGATTTGGCATTACGTGGGCGCTTATTGCCAGCGTCGCGAATTGGGTGTCGCCGGTCTGCTCGCACGACAGGTGTGTCTGGAGGCGTTCGAGGGCGTCGGAGACGAAGAGTCCATGCTGGCAGAGCTCCGCCAACAGGTCCCGCTGCTCCAGCAACTGGACGAGACGTCCGCAATGCTTGCCACCGCGCGGCTCTTGGAAAACTCCAGCGCCCTGAGCGACAAATTCATCAGCATTCTCCCCACCAGCGAGATGCTCGCCATCCTGCAGCTCAAGCCAGAAGTTGTTGGCCGACTCGAGGAACTGCTCCGCAAGCCGGACCTCCTATCTGAGATTCGCGCCGAGTCGATTGCCCGTGCGCGCATAGCAATACCCGAGTTCGCCAAGCGCTTTCTGGAGGGCGAGCTCGACTTGGAGCAAACCCGCATGGCGACGATGCACTCTGCGAACGCGTCGCCCGCTGGCATCGCGGCACCGGGATCAGCCAATTCTGGCGACTCGCCCACGGCGAGGGGTATGAGATTGCTCGCGACCGCTATCGATGACGCTCGAGCCTGGACGGCCACGGCCGAGGACGAATTCCGTCAGGCCCTGAGCCTGCTCCGCGAGGGCGGAAACCTGGCGGCCGTCGCCTACGGCTGGGACCGCCTCGGCGCTTATTTACTGGCGCTGGCGAAGCCGAGCCCGGCACTGCTTGCCTATGACCTGGCGCGCGAGGCGGCGGAGCAGGCTGGTGATTCGGACTCGGTTAACAGCGCCCTCTATGGCGAGGCATATGCACTGGCCGACCTGAACGAAGGAACGGCTCAACTCGGCTGTTTGGCGCTGCTGGGGCCCCGAGGTGCTCTGAAAGGACTGCCCACCGCTGCCGCCGCGCTTGATCAGCTTCACCTGACGGGGCATGAACACAAGTCTCTGGAGCGTTTTATCAACGATAAAACCGCATGCTGGCATGCGATCCGGGACGTTGTCACCAAATCGGAGAAACCATTACCCGAGTTCGCAAGCCGCTTTCTTGCCGGCCAGCTCCAGTTCGACGATCCCCAGAGCATGTTCGACCTTGTGCGCGAGCCGAAGCGGGACGTGCGTTATTCAGACGAGGCGGTCACCAGCCTCTACCACCTCTATCGCAGGCGCTGGTTTAGGCGTTCATTTGTGCCTGCGATTCCAATCCTTATTGTCATTTCAGTGTTGCTGCTGACGGGCATCATCCTTCCTGCGCGACCACTTGACATTTTGCTGGGAGCCGCGTTTTTAGCCTACGTGGCGATCTGGGCCCGCTCCGTCAACAACTCCCGCCGGTGGGTCGCGGCCGCGCGAACGGATATGGACATGTATAAGGGCCTCGCCGAGATCGAGCGCTCGTCCAGCACCCATGACCGGGCCTACGGGATCCTGCAGCAGTTCGCTCGTAACCGCGCACCCTTCGCTCTGTTCCTGCGCAGCTTCGAGCAGGAGGCGGCGCAAACGGTGGTTGACAGCGCGCGAAATCCCTCGCGGGCTGACGTCATCGACCGGGCTGTGATCGAGGGAACGTCGCCGTCGTTGGCTGCGGCAGGCTTGGTGGAGGCCAGGCAGACAATGGTCAGCCGTGTTAGAGGTGAGCAGAGCCGCGTCGAGTCGTACCTGGTTACGCAGGTCGCTGGATATCTGCCCGTCATCGCCGTGTGGAACCCGGCGGCTTTCGGCCTAAACACCCGAGAGGACCTGCCGCGCCTCGAGGTAAGCAATGACGATTGGGAGATGGCCGTCAGACTCCTGATCTCAGCTGCCAAGTTCGTCGTGTTCGAGTGCACGGTACTCGCGCCTGGCGTGCTCACCGAGCTCGCCCTGATTCGAAACCGGCAACGCGTCGCCGATACCATCATCGTCATCCCTTCAGACTCGACGGCCGACCAGATTACGTTACTTCGCGATGTTGCTTTCCTGGGTCTTCCTAAGCCTGATGCGCGGCCGACTCCGACGACCGCGGAAGGTCCAATTGCAGACTTCTCGCGGGTTATCGAGGCGAAGACGTTGATCGAATCCGATCCAGCCACCCTTGACGTATTTAGGGGCCTCCTGCCCCTCCGCGGCAGCGCGGACTTCCGTGCGTCACCAGATCGCCCGGACCGCGCCGACGTCGTTGAGCCACCCCCTCGAGGCTAGGCGCTCTTCTGGGTCCTCCATAACGCAGGGGACTTTGCCCAGTGATCACAGGCATAGCGGCGAGTGCTGCGAAAGGGCGAGAGCCACCTATACCTGACCTGCGATAGCAAGTGCCGCTTCATGTGGAAGTTCAGGTAGTAATCCAGCGAGATCCTGGCAGCTGAAACGGGCCTCAAATCGCTGGGGCATCCTCGAAATTCTTCGCGGACTCGGCAAGGGCGGAATCGTGCTCGGATGATGACGACTAATCCGCCTTCCCTCGGCTGACCCACTGCAATGTGGTCTTGAGGGCTGCGTCACGAGAGCAGAAGCGCGACACTTTCCGGGGTACTGAGGCCTCGGGTTTCGACGAGAGAGAGGCGACGTCGGCGGTGGTACTTCGGAGGCGACGGTCACGACCGCCGGCTGCATTCATGGCCAAGCCGCATGGTGGGCCGCCGGCACAACACCAAAAACGCGATCGATAAGGACTGCCTGTACCCCGCGGAGACCTTAGGCATCGACGTCTGCGTTCTTCGATCGCCGCGGATAGGTTCCGCCATTGCGGCTGGACTTGCAGCATCGGGGCGCACGCGGAACGAGATCCCGGGTGGTCGACGAGCATATGATGGCCCCGCCGCCCCACGCCCGAGGTGGCCACGGACACAGACCGGAGTCAGGGATGAACGGGAGCAGGATTTTCATCAACTACCGCCGCGAGGACACCTCGGGCGAGTCCGGGCGACTGTTTGATCATCTGGTCGATCGGTACGGCGCGTCACGTGTGTTCCGCGATATCGACCGCAGCATCCCCGGGGCTCCCTTCCCCGATGCAGTGGACAGCGCTGTGCGCGGTTCGAGCGTAGTGCTCGTGGTCATTGGCCGGCGTTGGCTAGAAGAACTCCGCGCCCGGGCCACGCGATCCGACGACTATGTCCTAATGGAGATACGGACCGCCCTCGAGCAAAACGTGCGGATCATTCCAGTGCTGATCGATAGCACGCCAATGCCGAAGCCCGACCTGCTCCCTCAGGATATCCGGCAGCTGTCGCTGATCGAGGCCCTGGACGTGAGCCAGAGCCGTTGGGACTACGACATGTCGCGGCTTTTCAGCATCCTGGATGGCGTCGTCGGCCATGGCGGATTGCCGGTACCCGTCTCGTCTCCGGCCGCGCGGTCCGCCGTCAAGGTGACCGGCGCTGCTTGTGTGGTGGTCATGCTCGTCGCTGCCGCGGCTGCGATCGTCGGGGGCATCTTTCTCGTGCGGACATTTGGCCCTATCGTCACTGGTACCGCGTCTATCAGCCTCTCGCCAGACAATGGCACTGGCGGCACGAATGTGACCGTGGTCGGGCACGGCTACGCGCCGGGCGAGACCGTCGAGATCTACTTCCAGGGCCAGCCGGTCGGTACGGTGACGGCGTCTGGCGATGGCTCCTTTCAAACGCAGATTGTGGTCCCGAACTCATTTAGCGTGTTTCACGGCGATTCGCTAACGGTGAGCGCTGCCGGCAAGACCAGTGCTAAGTCGGCTGACGCACAGTTTACAATCCGCTGACTTGCACGTTCACCCAGCAATGGTGGGCATAAACAAAGAAAATCTGCTCGCCTGTCGCCTCAACGGATTCAAGCGCCTGGCCAACTGTCAATTGAACATTCGAGACGCTCGGCCTATAGTTGCTTGACACTCTCAGGATTTTCAATGTTGCCGCCAGTAATCGAGGCCATTTCGCCCATATACGGGCCGCTTGACGGCGGCACAGCGGTGCTCATCCGAGGATCGGGACTTGCCGGGGCGACGAAAGTCAAGTTCGGCTTTGACCAGAGCGAGCTGGTCTCAGTTCACTCCGACGCCGAGATCGCCACTCTCAGCCCCAAGCCCCGGGTGGGCGGCAATACCCTCGT
>WNFB01006929.1_pt1 | contig 11570 bp, 7 predicted proteins | sample 5400501 | NCBI WGS metagenome assembly WNFB01 (sample SAMN13153341, study PRJNA577476) | soil metagenome | isolation source: 200 cm saprolite under Douglas fir tree site 2 hole 1 | place: USA:California | collected 2015-04-18 | reverse complement strand
GCCTGGCCAGTTCCTGAGGGAGTCGCAGATCGCGTTTGGCAGCCAGCAACCTCTGCACCAGGTTGGAGGTTGGTGTCCACCACACCGGATATCCCTGTAAAATCAGTTCATAGCCCAACGCTGCGGCGATATGACTTTTCCCAACTCCTGGCAGGCCCGCTGCCACGACATTGGTGGCAGAATGCAGAAAGCTGCCATCCTTGAGGCGCTCAATCTGAAGTTGGAGCGGAGCTTTCAAGCGCTTCAGATCAAAAGTGCGGAAGGTCTTGTCTGGGGGCAGGGCAGAGGCACGCAGGAGTCGTGCGGTGCGCCGTTGCGTGCGCAGCTCCTCCTCGTGCTTGCCCAGTTCCAACAAATAGGCCTCGTGAGAGAGGTTCTCTTTGGTGGCTTTGAGCGCCAGATCGGCAAACACCGCGGCCATGCCGCCCAGGTTCAGACGCTCTAAGAGGGCGCGCAATTCATCGTGTCGATTGGTTTGATTAGACATTGGTTCTCCTTGATGGAATGAGTTGATCGTAGGATGAGAGATCGAGGGCTGGGATATGCAGGTGCGGGACACTTTGCACTCCAGGCAGATGCACCAGGTCACGAACAGCCACAAAGGAGAGCCTGGTCCCCGCTTCCAACAACAAGCACAGCGCCGTTTCCACCTCGGATTCGCTCGTCGTGGCGGCCAGATGCAAAACGCGAACGTACTCCTGGTTGGCTCGCTTGGGCCACGAGTCGAGCAGCCGATCATAAGCCAACCGGAAGGTGGTCGTAGGAAAGAGTTCATCGCGGTACTGGTAGGCGGCGAACGCTCCCGGCTTGCGCACCAGTGACCAGATGACATGGTGATAATCAATGCGATGTTGATGCTTGCCCACCAGACGCGGCAGGATGAACACAGGGGAGGTGCCCACATAGCCCTCCAGGGTTTCCGCTCGCACGCGAACCCTGACCGTTGTGCCGATCAAGCGAGAAGGGACGGAATAGATATTACTGTTCACATGGATCGTCGAAAAGCGCGAAACGGTCACGCGCAGTTCTTTGCAAGGTGAGAGCGGTGAGGCTGGCAGGGGGCGCAGGGCTTCCTTTTCAGCAATAAAGCGCGCGTCACGCGTCAGGTTGCGTTTGTAGACTAAATCCTGCAAGAAGTGCTCGTAAGCCGAACGGGAAGCAAAATCCCGACACCCTCTCACTCGCAACGCCTGATCAACGGCGAGTTTGAAACGATGATGGGATTGTTCGACATCCCCGTTTTCATGCGCCACCCCCTGATTGTTCCAGGTCGGCTGCATTCCGTAGTGCTGCATGAGGGCTTGGTAGCGCAGCGTCCAGTCCTCTTTGTCTTCTTTGCGTACTTGCCGCACGGCGGCAGTCAAGTGATCGGTCCGATGTTGCTCTGGGACGCCACCGATCTGCCAGAGCGCTTTCTCAATGCCCTCGGCCAGGGCCTCGAAGCTTTCACTGAAACAGATGCGGGCCGCTTCGACGTTGGAGTAAGTCAGCACAAAGTGGTAGACCATGTGAGGGAAAGGCTCTCCGGCAATGGTCACAGCCAGATCCTCCATATGGGTAAAATCGGATTGGGCTCGCTCGCCGGGCTGGTGCCGTTGTTCAAAGATGACTTCCTGCTCCGGCCCATGCACAGCACGCCATCTGGCAATGTGCCGCTGCAAGGTCCGAATTTGGGTGGGACGATAGCGGCTGGGGTGTTGCTCGCAGAGCAGCGCAAACAAGGTGGACCCTTGCAGGGCTGGATCGCGCCCGAGTTGTGCGATGACCCAGGGCCAATCTTGCTCAAACGGATTGGGACGGGTGGTCCAGGTATGAGGGCGCTTGAACTGAGAAGGAAGTTGGCCCGCGCGTTCATACTTGCGGGCGGTGCGCTCGCTCATCCCTGTACGTGCAGCCGCTAGCCGTTGAGGGGTACCTTTGCGTCTTTCTTGCATCAAGAGCTTCACCTCGGTATCCTTTTTCATATGACACTCACCTCATTGATATTGATGAGTGCCATCGTAGGTCATCAATTTAGCGCTTGTCTAGATTGATGGCCCCAATTGTCAGAGGGGATCACGGCAATGCGTTGCGACGTGTGTCGCTTGATCTCTCTCATGTACGTGTTTCACACCACACCACATTAGCGTGACGACCTCTGCGCATTACGGCAGAGCCAAAAAAGTTCTTCGCGTGCGATCTTGCTGTCCAGTGAAAACCCGTTCCCCTGTGTGATCCCTGCGAGCTTGTGCCTGCTGTTCCTTCCCCACCTCCATGCCAACCCTACCGGAACAACAGGCCCCGCTCGCATCCTGCGCACTTCGCCTTGACTGCCTCCATGCCAACCCACCCGCCACCTCAGTCAATCGAAATGCGCAGGCTTGCCCCCACCACACCACCATTCGGTCAGGCTGCGGATCGCGTCCGGTATGGGACAAGGACACGGCGAAAAATCAAGTGAAAAGCGGCAATTTTAATTGGTTACACCGGCAGTTTTAATATACATCAAACACCATTTCTCTTGACACGCGCATTGACGATGAAACCCATCCCTCACTCGCCGACACACTTGAAGATAGTGCGGCTCCCGCTCTCGATGAGATCGCCACACAACACCTCCTCAGTGAACAAGTGCATCGGGCTATGGCCTTCCTTCCTCCGCGTGAACGTTTAGTCATCACCTTGCGCTACGGCATCAGCGATGAACGCAGTCGCACTTTGCTCGAAGTCGGCAAAGAACTGGGTATCTCACGCGAGCGGGTTCGCCAGCTCGAAGAGGCAGCCTTGAAGCGAATGCGTTCCCACATAGGCCTCTAGCGAGCACAAACAGAAGCCAGGTGTACTTTGTTTGTGAAGCTCTGACAAAATGCACCAGAAGAAACCGATCTTTTATAACCTGGCTTGAACATGCATCAAATCAGTGGCAAACTGTACTTCACCTTTATAAGCACGACAGATGGATTGTCGTACCTGATCCTGGGCTTGTGCGATGGGCGGCGAGAGGTGACTCAAGAGCAGAAACCGTACTCCTGCCGCTGCTGCCAGCGCACCAATTTGTTGGGGTGGAGTGTGCAGGGCGTACAGCGCGGCTGACGAGCCAGGAGGATCAAGCACGTCGCAGGTGCAGATGAAGAGATCGGCACCTTGAGCCAGCCGTGTCAGGTTAGGGAGCGAAGAGGGATCAAAGTCACCGGAAAAAACGATGCTGGCTCCCTGGTAATTGATGCGGTAGGCATTGGCGGGAATATCGCCGTGCCTGGTGGCAATCGCCTGGACGATCACGTTGTCACCCGCGTACACTTCCCGCACCGGGGCATCGAGGTCGATAGGCAAATCCACCACCGAAATCGTTTCTGTTGTTTGGAACGATTTCTGGTACGCGAAGGCGCCTCCGGCGTCAAACAGGAGGTGGACAAACTGGCTGGTGCTGGGATACACCCCCTTGCCAAGGGGACCATAGACGGAGAAATGGATCGGTTCCTGGCTCACCATGGCGCGCGCTTTGAAGAGAGACGGTAGTTCGGCGGCATGATCGATGTGCAGATGGGTCAACAAGACGGTATCCAGTCTTGAAATATTGACCTCCGCCTCACCCAAACGGGTGAAGATGCCAGACCCGGCATCGACCAGGAAACGAGCCTCTCCATCCACGAGTACAAGATAGCCTGATGACGCGCGACCAGCCGCAGCAGGACCGCCTGAACCGAGCACGATAACGGACAGTGGAGCAGGCAATGCCGGAGTGTTCCCTGAAATGCTATGTGCTTGTGCTTGCTTTTGACTCATATCTTTTCCCTCTGATAATTGAAAAGGACGCCTGTTTCATTCTCCTCAACGGCCCCCAACGCACGCAAGGTGGCCTTCTGCGCCTCGGTCAAGCCCTGGATCCCCGTGATATTGAGGCGCTCGTAGGGTCGATCCCGCCGCAGCGTGCGCAGATGCTCGCGACGCTCGAGGTCCCAGAGCGTGATGGCTCCATCATCCCCGCAACTGGCCAGCCGGCCCCCATCGGGACTCACCTTAAGCGCCTGCACCGTCCCCTGATGCGCTTCTTGCACCCGCACGCACTCCCCGCTCTGCACGTCCCACCAGCGCAGCCTGCCATCACTGCCTCCACTCACCACCAGCTCTCCACTAGGAGCCCAGGTCAGCGCAGAGACCACACCCGGATGCCCCGCCAAGGCGCTACTCCCTGCCTCCCAGGCAGGGTGGCGCTCCCCGCTGTGGGCATTCCACACCACCAGCTCCCCGGCGTCCCTGCTGCCGCCGCCCGAGGCCAGCCGGGAGCCATCGGGGCTCCAGGCCACGCTCGTGACGGCCCCGTGATGTCCCGCCAGCCGCAGCAGCTGCGTGCCACCCTTGGCGTCCCAGACAGACACGAGGCCATCTTCGTCCCCGCCGACCAGGCGCGTACCATCTGGACTCCAGGCCACCCGACGGATCCAGGTCACGTGCGCGCGATCTGCCCACCGCAGGGAGCGCGCGGCCACATCCCACACCTGCAATCCACGCTGATAGGTTCCGCAGGCCAGCAGTTGCCCATCCGGACTCCAGGCCATCCCGAAGAAGGCGGTGTCGGGATAGTCGGGGTCCCGCAGGATCTGCACACAGGTCCCTGTGGTTGGGTCCCACAGCCGGATGGCACTATCCCACCCGGAACTTGCGAGCAGGCTGCCATCGGGACTCCACCCCACGCTGCACAAGGTCAAGCGATGGCCGCGCAACACCCTGTGCGGCGTCGCACTGGCCACCTCCCAGATGCTCACCACGGTATCAGAGCCTGCACTGGCCAGCTGCGTGCCGTCCGGACTCCAGTCGACGTCGTAGAGGGAGGCGGTGTAGCCCTGCATAACACGCAGGCACTGTCCACTGGCGACGTCCCACAGCCGCATAGTGCCATCGCTACTGCCACTGAGCAGGCTGCGGCTGTCAGGCATGAAAGCCAGGCCGTTCACCCCGGCGCTATGTCCCTGCAGTGCCGCCCGATAGCTGCCCTCTTCGACATCCCACAGCCAGATCGTGTGGTCTAAGCCGCAACTGGCTAGCGTGCCTCCATCCGGACTCCAGGCCACGCAATGCACCCCCTCCGTATGCCCCGTCAGCGTCTGGCGCACGCCGTGGCTTCCCGTCTCCCCGACCTCCCAGAGCTTGACACTGCCATCCCAGCTCGCGCTGGCCAGCCGGCTGCCGTCGGGGGCAAAGGCCAGTCCGCGCACCAAGTTGCTATGCCCCTCAAGCGCCTGCACGCAGAGAGCCGGCCCGGTCTGCTGCCGCTCCCACAGCCGGATCGTGCCCGCGACGTCGCCACTGGCGAGCAGGCGCCCATCCGGGCTCCAGGCCAGCGAGAGGACCGCACCGGGATGCGGCACGTCCCCGAGGGGGGTGCCCAGCTTCGCATCCCACAGCCGGATGGTGGCTTCAGATCCCCCACTGGCGAGCAGGTCGCCTGCAGGCGCAAAGGCCAGACAGGTGGGGCCCTTGGTATGCCATCCCGACCAGAGCAAGGCACAACTTTCGACCTCCCAGAGCTTGACGCTGTTATCAAGGCTCCCGCTGGCCAGCGTGCGTTCGTCCGGGCTGAAGGCGAGAGACGTCACCATGTCCGTATGGGCCTGCCAGGCCAGGTGCAAGGTCTGGCCTGCCTCGCGCCACACCCGTACTTCGCCCCGCTGGCTGGCTGCGGCCCAGTACTGTCCGCTACGGCTGATGGCCACCGCGGGGATGGCATCAAAGGTCTCGGTCAAGACGCACTCACGCAGCAGTGCTCCGGAAAGCCGCGCGTCTTGCATTTCGACCCCTTGCAGAGAGGCGCCCCGCAGGGCCAGCTGCGACAGATCCAGCCCACGCAGGTCCCCTCGCAGCAGCCGCAGCAGCGCCACCAGGTTGGCCGGGCCATACCCCTGGGCCTCCTCGGCCCACTCGCGCAACCTCTCCAGCAGCGCGCGCAGCTGCCCCTCCACCTCGGCTCGCCCCTGGGACACGCTCTCGAGGCGCGCGAGCAGCGGAGCCAGCAGCAGCCGTTCCTGCGTCTGCCGCACGTAGTCCTTAGCCCCTGCCTGAGAGAGGCCATGCTCACGGAGCCGGAGCAGCCGCCCCTGCTGAATCTCCTGGCTGGCCGTGGTGACCAGCCTGCTGGTCACGTACTCCAGCACCACCGACTGCAAGGTGAAGCTGCCTGCCCGTTGCCCCCGCTCGATGAGACAGCGCCGCCGCAGTCCATCGACAGCTTCCAAGACCTGGACGTGCGCAAGCGGGCCCACCAGCACCGCGTGCAGGTCATCGAGGGTCACCGGCTCGCGCAGGATCGCCAACCAGGAGAGCACCGTCTGCTCCAGAGGCGAGAGCCGCGCCCATTGCTCGTCGAGTAGCTCGGTGATGCTGCCAAAGATGGGCGTGCCCCCGGCGAGGAAAGGGTCGATCTGGCCCCCGAAGAGGTCGGCGATGGTCTCGGCCACGATGTTCAGGGCCAGCGGGTTGCCCGCGTAGACCGCCCCCAGGCGCGCTCGCTCGTCGGGGGAGCCGGTGACCTCGTGCTCGGCCAGCAACTGCGCGCAGGCCGCGGCCTCCAGCCCGGAGAGGGGCAAGGAGCGCACCGGCGTGCGGCTGCCCTCCAGGGCGCGCAGGGCAGCGGGTTTCTCGCGGCTGGTCAGCAGCAGGCAACTCTGGTGCCCCGTTTGGGCCACCTGCCGCAGCAGGTGCCCATACGCTTCAAAGCCAGGGCGCAGATGCCCCCGCACCTCGCCTGCTTCCAGCAGCACTTCCAGGTTATCGAGCACCAGCAGCACCCGCCTGCTGCGCAGGTCCTCCAGCAGCAGACTCAGGCGTCGCTCCAGGCTCTGGGGCACAATGCCCAGCGGCTCGGGGGAGAGCACCGAGAGGCAGTCATCGAGCAGGGCGGAGCAGTCGGGGGCATCGCGCAACGAGCGAAAGAGCACCACCTGGAAGTGCTCCGCCAGCTGCTGCATGGCGCGCACCACCAGCGCCGACTTGCCCATGCCGCCCATGCCTAGCACGCTAACCAGCCGACAGCCCTCCTCGACCACCCAGCGCGAGAGGGTCGCCAGTTCCGGCTCGCGTCCATAGAAGTTGGGCACATCCAACGCCTCACTCCACTCCACCCGCGGCCCACTCGCAGGAGCAGCGAGGGCGGGGGTAGCGTCACCGGTCACGTCGATCGACGGCGGCATCATGCGCTCCAGGGGGCGATGGTGCTGGCTCAACAGGGCGGAGAGCCAGGACTCATCGAGCAGCACCTTCTGGCGCGCCGCTTTCCAGAAGGCCCGCATCTCCTCGGCTTCGCGACCGGCAGGAAAGGTCCCCTGTTGGACGGCCAGCGTCAGCAAGGCTTTGAGGTGCTCGGCCTTGGGATAACTGCCGCCGGACTCCCACCCTCCCACCGCTTTTCGGGAGACGCCCAGGAACTCGGCTAAGCCCGCCTGGGTCAGCCCAATGGCCGTGCGCAGGGTCAGCATGGCCTGACCAAAGGCATAGTCTCGCTCACTGTAGGAGGATCGCATCATGCGTGCGCTCCTTTCCGCGTGACCCACAGGAGCGAAACCAGGAATGGGAAGTGATGGGAAGTGACCTGCCATCCGATGGACGCTGTCTTCCCTCGATGTTCCCAGTATACTAGTGTGTGTTGGATGCGCTCCAGGCGGGTCCACGCTGGTTGCGGGGGTCTGGGGAATGGCGAGAGACTCCAGACTCTCCCTCTCACTTCACCCTTGTATGATAGCAGATTTTCAAGTGGATTACGAGGAGGATCATAACTGGGATTTGCTCACACTCCGGAGGATTGAAGCCATACGACAACTTCTTTTGACAGGTTCCTGGTAACGCAGTGATTTGACCTGGTTCGCCGATGCTCCTGAACGTGTCTCGTTCACTGCGGGTGCATCACCTGGTTGAGGGTCTGACGGATGGATGGGAACAGATCGTCCCATGCGCTGGTTTGCCAATCATCGAGCGCGTCTGCTGGAGGGATCCAGGGCGGGAGGGAAACCTGGATACGATCGGCCAGGGCGTTCACAAACGGCTCATACGTCGCTCGTAGCTCGGCCAGCTTCTGCTCGAGGGCCGTTCCTTCCTTCAAGCGGATGCCCGATACCGCCAGCATGTCTTGCAGCCGGGTAAATTCGGTCGATGACAGCCGGTTCACTCCCTTTATGGGCGTGGTATTCAGGACCTGGGCAAGGTCGACGACGGCATGACGAGCCATCGCAAAGGTAAATCTGGCTGGTGCGACCGGTACGCCATCAATGGCTGTCAGGATCAGCGCGCATGTATCCAGGATGACGGTCAGAGCTTCCACCCAGGATTGTTGATCGTGTTGCGAGCGGTAGAAGGTCAGGATGGGATAGGAGAGGTGACTCTCCAGAATATCGGCACACCACACTTCCCAATCGTGCAGGAGCATCCGCAGTTCCTCGATGGTCTTGCCCACACAATTGCGACGCAGGAGTTCCACTGCCGTAGGTGGGGAACCTGCACGCGAGTCCAGTAAGGAGATTCTCAGCTCACGCCGCGAGAACGCCTGGTAGATGATGGGCACATAGCTAATCACCAGAGCCAGAAAGATGAACCCCAGGGCGACCTCGGTCACCACCAGCAAGCGTCCCACGCCTGGCATCGGGGTGACATCACCCAGACCGAGCGTGAAAAACGTGGTTCCGCTCAGGTACAGATAGGTGAGGAAGCTGATCGGCCTGTCAGGGGCGCTCAGTGGAAGAGCCAATCCCCACAGCAAAAGCCCAAACCCGAAGACGAAGAGCACCGCCCAAAACACCAGCAGTGCTAGCAAGGAAAGTGGCCCCAAATAGCCCCGAAAGGACTCCCATCTTGCTCTCGATCGTATGAGGTGGCCGATGGATTTCCACCCGATCTGGGTTAGACGATAGAAGAGTCGGGCCAGGCGGATGCGCCGTGTCACCCGGCGCGGTAAAACGATCGTCTCAAAGGCGTCCTGGGCCACCAGCACAATCAGCACAATTCCGAAGATAACTGCGAATATTCTCATGAGTTCCTTCTACTCCTTTCGTCCTGCCTGACGGCGCACTCCCATCCCTATTTGAGAGTCGCATGTGCTCTGCACCCATCGTTTGCAGCTCCATCACTGGACAGGCTCTGGAGCCGTGGCCCAGGAATCGCTGATGCCATGCTCCAGTTCGTCCAACGTACCCCCTTGCTTCATCTGTTGCCAACCTTCAGTGCAGCCCGCTGGACAGGCCAGAGCACCCCGGCCAGCGTGAGCAGGAGCAGGAGCGCAATCACTACCGCCAGGCAGATCGAAGCCACGAGCAGGTTCGTGCCCTGCGCCAACAGCCCGACGCCCACTACGGGGACGCTCACTCCGCAGTAGGCGGCTACGAAGAAGGCAGACACCACCGCGGCCCGCTGTTCAGGCGGCGCCACCTGATTGATCGCAGCCAGACTGCCCATGAATGCTAGCCCGATCCCCAGGCCACCGATCACCGTGCCTGCCAGGAAGAGCGCGAGGCTGGACAGGCCCAGCCCCAGTTCGATGAGGGCGAGTGCCAGCAGCAGCAGGCTCCGCCCGGCCAGTCGCGCCGTCCGTGTGGTGAGGGTGTGCAGGACGACCTGGGCCGCCGAGGCTGTGCCAAAGAGCAGGAAGACGACGACCCCGGCCACGATCAGGTTGGGTTCATGGAGCGTGCTTCTCAGGAAAGATGGTGCAAGGGCGCTGAAGAGGCCCAGGAGCGCGAAGACACAAACCACTGTCACCGCCGCCTCCACAAAAATGGTGCGGGTCGAGGGCGGCACTGCTACACGTGGCCGCAGGTCGAGCACGTGGTCTGGTGCTTTCACCGTCTCTGGCAGCACGCCCACCAGCAGGAGCGCGACCAGCAGGAAGAGCAGGTAGACGACAAACACGAGCCGCGTCGGGGCGGGCGCCAGCTGAGCGAATAGCCCGGCAACGAGCGGCCCCAGTCCCAGGCCACCCATGTTGGCAGCGTTGCCGTCCCGGTGAGCAACCCGGCGCCCAGGCCAGAGAGGAACCGTCCGGCCAGCAGCATTGCGACGTTCTGGGCGAAAACGAAGAGCAGGGTACTCGCGCAGGCCAGCAAGAGCGCGGCGACCAGGACAGGACGGCGCCCGAAGTGGTCCGAGACACGGCCAAACACGAGCAGGGCGGCCAGCACACCCAGGGGGTAGACGGCAAAAATCACGGTAATCAGGACCGAGGTGAACTGGAATTGCTCCTGGTAGAGGACGTAGAGTGGCGTTGGTAGGGTGGTCCCGAGCATGCCATAGGCGAACACGCAGGCGAGCAGCAAGTAGGCCAGAGGCCGGGAGACGTGAGGCGACAGCGCATGGTGGCGCCGGGTCACACGCGTATCAAGATGGCCGGTGCAAGGCAGATCGTCAGTCCTGGTACGTATCACGCATGCCTCCTCCATGAACTCTACAACGAGGTGTCACAACTACTTACTGATCTGGTCGATGGCGTCAAACTCCTCCTGGCTGAGTTTGATCGTTGCACCAACCATGTCTTCATCGAGATGCTTCACCCTGGAAGTTCCAGGGATAGGCAGCATGGTGCTTGAGCGTTTGAGGAGCCAGGCGAGCGCGATCTGACCGGGCTGGGCATTGTGCCGCTGTGCGATCTGGTCGAGGGCTCCTCCGGAGTGAGCCAGTTCTCCAAACGCCAGGGGAGACCAGGGGATAAAGCCGATACCCTGGCGGGCACACAGATCGATCATCGCCTCGGACTCGGCGACCGTCATATGTTCGGACTGGCGCATCGATAGATTATAGTGGTTCTGCACCGTGACAATCGGGACAATCTTTCGGGCGCGTGCCAGTTGATCGAGCGTGACATTCGACAGTCCGACATGGCGAATCTTCCCTTCCCGCCTCAACTTTGCCAGTTCACCGACCGAGTCTTCAAATGGAACCTTCGGGTCCGGGCGATGGAATTGATAGATGTCGATTCGATCCAGGCGCAGACGCCGCAGGCTGCCCTCCAGCGCCTGCCGGAGGTGTTCGGGGCGTCCGTCTTGCGGCCATTGATTCGGGCCAGTACGCAAGAGGCCCCCTTTGGTCGCGATGACCAGGTCTTTCGGATAGGGATAGAGCGCTTCGGCAATAAATGATTCGGCCACCTCCGGCCCGTAAGAGTCGGCGGTATCTAACAGGGTTACCCCCAGGTCAAGGGCGTGGTGCAGGACGGCAAGGGCTTCTTGCCTGTCGGCCGGGGGGCCCCAGATGTCCGGACCTGTGAGGCGCATGGTGCCAAAGCCGAGACGGTACACCGTCAGATCTCCGCCAATCGTCAATGTTCCGCTCTCTCGAGCGGGTCGTTGGGTTGTATGCTGCATGGAGTTATCTCCTTCTTGTCTATTCGTATATAACGTGTATTACATTCCCTCGGGAGCAGGTCCTCCAATGGGAACTGCCTCGCGCATGATGCGCTCGATCGCTTGCAGCGTTTCCTGGGTGAGATGTCTATCGCCTGCCAGAGCGCTTTGTTCGAGCTGGTCAGGATTGCGCGCGCCGACAATGGCTACATCAATCGCGGGCTGGGCCAGCACCCAGGCGATGGCCAGTTGCGCGATGGTCATTCCCTCTCT
>WNFB01005244.1_pt1 | contig 11570 bp, 15 predicted proteins | sample 5400501 | NCBI WGS metagenome assembly WNFB01 (sample SAMN13153341, study PRJNA577476) | soil metagenome | isolation source: 200 cm saprolite under Douglas fir tree site 2 hole 1 | place: USA:California | collected 2015-04-18 | reverse complement strand
GCTGCGCCGGCGGCTCGAGCATTCCTTCGCCTGGCACGACTACGCCCATTCGCGCGGCAAGATCGCGCCCGACCTCGCGAGCGCCGAGGAGCGCGCGGCACTGCCGCCGCGATGCTGGCGCCTGGCGTGGAAGAACCCGGCCAACGGCCGCAGCGCGCTCTACATCGCCTCGCACGCCTATGCGATCGAGGGCATGGAGCAGGCGGCGGCGCAAAAGCTCCTCGCCGAGCTGATCGACGCCGCGACCGCGCCGGGGCGGAGCTACGTGCACGGCTGGCGCAAGGGCGACGTCGTCATGTGGGACAACCGCGCGACCCTGCATCGCGGCCGACCCTGGCCCGCGTACGAGGCGCGGCACATGGTGCGCACCACGATCTCCGCGACGGCGGCCGACGGCCTCGACGGCGTGCGCCCGCCGTCACGGCAGGCGGCGGAGTAGCGACGCCTGCGAGGGGCCGGCTTTACCCGCCGCTGATCGCCGTCACGATGAAGACGTCCGCGCCCGGCGCGAGCCGCGTTGCGAGACTGGCGCGGCTGCCCTCGACGAAGACGTTGATGTGGCGCCGGATCGCCGGGGTCGAGTCGCAGAGCCGGTCGCGCATCCCCGGCCAGCGCGCATCGAGCGCGTCGATCATCTCCTCGACGGTGTCGACGGAGAGCTCGACCCTGCGCTCGGCACTGGGGAACAGATTGATGAGCAGAGGCGGAAGCCGGACCAGCACCGGCAGCGATCCATTCCGCATGATCGGTTCTCCGCCTGCACCGCTACGGTCAGATGACCAGCGTTTCGACCGAAGAGATCGCAGGCAGGTGCTGCGCGATGCAGGACCAGCTCTCGCCCTCGTCGGTGCTGGCATAGAGGGTGCCGGAGCCGGTGCCGAAGTAGACGCCCGCCGGCTCCATCCTGTCGGTGGCGAGCGCCTGGCGCAATACGCCGAAGAAGGCATTGTGCTGCGGCAGACCCTCCCGCTTTCCGCTCCAGGTCCTGCCGCCGTCGGCCGTCTTCCAGACCGCGGCCTTGCCCTCGGGCACGAACCGGCCGGCGGTGTCGCCGTTGAGCGGCACGAGGTAGAGCGTCTGCGGATCGCGCGGATGGGCGGCCGCCGGAAAGCCGAAGCTCGACGGCAGGCCGGCCTCGATGCTCTGCCACGTCCGCCCGCCGTCGTCGCTGCGGTACATGCCGCAGTGGTTCTGCTGATAGAGGCGATCCGGCACGCCGGGCGCCGCCACTACACTGTGCACGCACTGGCCGACGTCCGGATATTTCTGCCCCTCGGGCAGGTAATCGCACCGTGTTCCACGGTTGCGCGCCTCCCAGGTGGCGCCGCCGTCCGCGGTGTGGAAGACGCCGGCCGCCGAGATGCCGGCCCAGATCTGCTTCTCGTCCTGCGGATGCAGGACGAGCGAATGCAGGATGAGCCCGCCGCCGCCCGGTTGCCAGCCGGGCCGCGACGGGTGATCGCGCAGTCCGGCGACATGCTCCCAGGTAAGCCCGCCGTCGTCGCTGCGAAACAGGCCGGCCGGCTCGACGCCGGCGTAGAGCCGCCCGCGCCCCGCTGCGAGGCTCCAGACCGACTTGATCGGTTGCTCGCCGGCCTCATAGGCGAGCCCTTGGCTCGAGTGCGTCCAGGTCGCGCCGAGATCGGCCGACTTCCAGACCGCCGGGCCGAACCATTCGTTGCCGCCGGCGCCATAGATCACGCCGGTCGAGCGATCCGCGATCACGTGGTTCATCGGCCAGGTCTCGCAGCAGGGGCCGCGGAGCCGCCACGCGCGTCGCCCGGCGTCGCTCTCCAGGACGAACGCGCCTTTCTTGGTTCCGAGCAGGAGAAGCACCTTCATCATCGCCTCCGAGGTCCGGAACCGTCACCGAGCCACGATCACCATCCAGCCCACGCCGAACCGGTCCGTGACCATGCCGAACCGCGGGGAAAAGAAGGTCTTGCCGAGCGGCATGGACACTTTCCCGCCGTCGGCCAAGGCACCGAACATTCGATCGGCCTCCGCCTCGTTCGCGACCGTGATGGAGAGCGAGAAGCCCTGGAAGCTCGGCTGCCCCTGGCACCGTCCGTCGGACGCCATCACGGTCGTCTCGCCGATGCGGAAGCTCGCGTGCATCACCTTGCCCTCGGATCCGGGCGGGACCATGCCGGGCGGCGGCGTGTCGGGGCAATCCTTGTAGTGCATCAACGTCGTCACCTCGGCACCGAGCGCAGTGCGGTAGAAAGCTACCGCCTCCTCGCACCGGCCGTCGAAAAACAGGTAGGGCTGAACCAGCATCACGTCTTCTCCTCGCTGTCGCGTCCCCATTGAACGCTATCCCCCGAGGACGAACGGCCGCACGCCCATCCGACAGGGGGCCACAATTTTTTTTCCGCCCCGCCCGTCCGGAACCGTGTCGCAGCGGGCACATGCCGACATCCGAAGCGGGGCCTCTTGTGCAAGACTCGACCGGTTCCTGACGGGAAGTGGGGTTAAGAAGTCGTGATCAACCTGTCCGCCATTTAACTGAAGTGATTTGGAACCTTGAAAAGTTTTGCGCGTAAAAGGGCGACATCACGAGAACCCCGCCCATGCCCACTCCCCATTATTACCGTCATTATTACCGTCGCCAAGCTGCCGATTTCCTGGCGCTCGCACGAGAGGAAAGGAGCCCGGAGGTGAAACTACTCTTCCTGGAGCTTGCCGAGGGCTATCAAATGCGGGCTGATGCCGCCAGCCAGCTGCAGCTCGTCACCACTTCGGACGTGATGTTGGTCGCCTAAGCCGCCCTTCTCCGCTATTCGATCACCTCGTCGGCGCGGGCGAGCAGCTTGGCGGAGATGTCGAGCTTGAGCGTCTTTGCGGTTTGCAGATTGATCACCAGCTCGAACTTGGTCGCCCGATCGATTGGCAGGTCGGCCGGCTTCGCACCTCTGAGGATCCGGCCGACATAGACGCCGGCACGGCGATAGGCGTCGGAAGTGTCGTTTCCATAGCTGATCAGGCCGCCGGCCGCCGCGAACTCGCGATTTGCGTGCACTACCGGAAGGTTGTGCCGCGCCGCCAAGACGACGAATTGGCCGGCGCGGGTGGTATAGAACGGATCGGATGCGACGATCGCGGCACTCGCCTTCTGCTGTGCAAGAGTCTCAAAGGCCGCGTCGATTTCGCTCCGCGTGCTGGCCCGCAAGACCAGGAGCGGCATCCCGACCGCCTGCGCCGCCTTGCGCGCGAACTCCTCATAGGCCCCCCCTTCCACATTGTTCGGGTTGACGAAGAGAGCGACCAGCGCGGCGCCGGGTACGAGTTCATGCATCAGCTCGACATGCTTGGGCCCCATCTCGGTGCCGAACCAGCTCACCCCCGTCAGGTTGGCTTCCGGCCGGCTGAGGCTGCCGACCAGCCCGGCCGTGACCGGATCGCGACCGCTCGTGAACACAATCGGTGTCGTCGAAGTCAGCGCCTTGGCGGTCAATGCAGGCTGGTTGCCCCCGGTCGCCGCGATGACGGCGACCCGACGTGCGATCAGGTCGGCTGCCAGCGCCCTCAACCGGTCCGGCTGATTGTCCGCATAGCGGTATTCGATCGCAACATTCTGACCCACAGCATAGCTGGTCTCGCCCAACCCCCGGCGAAACATCTCCAACAGATGCGGGCGGTCGCTAGCGGATAGACCGTTGAGATAGCCGACCACCGGCAACGCCGGCTGCTGCGCACGCGCGGCGAGCGGCCCTGTGACGGGCCGTGGCGCCGAGCAGGCCGACAAATTCGCGCCGCCTCATGTGTCCAACCCCCAGGATCGGAATGGCGAGACTATAGCACTCTGGAAGGGGCGCGGGGGCGGCTTCGGCACATCCTGTTAGTGGGTCGACCAATGTCCGAGTCGGGTCATTCGCGTCGGTGGACGATGTCCATGACATGTCCGCTTCACCGCCGACTCCGGCCATGTTGGCGCACCGCAACGCGTCGCGGGAACGAACCGGGCTGTTCGACATCGTGAAACTTGAATGCGGCGATCGCGCTTGCTGCTTTGTGGTTTCCGCCAGGCATGTCGGCGCGCCGCTGATGCGCCAAACGCCGCGCAATACGAAATCTGAATTTGAAAGCAAGGACCGAAGTGAGCCACGCGCCTGTAAGAGCTACATCATCGTCTCATGATGAACATGGACAAAGGAGTCACGAACATGAACCTCATCAACATGGAGGCGTTCTCGCCGGTTAAGGTCCCGCCGAAAATTCGGCAAGGCGCAGCCGCGAAGGAGATCGCGTTCTCGATCGGAGAAAGCGCTCTCGGCGCCGTATTGGTTGCGCGCAGCGCGGACGGCGTCTGCGCAATCCTCATCGGGTCCGAAGCTGCAGAGCTGGAGCGCGATCTTGCAACGCGGTTCACCGACAGCAAGCTCGTCAGGAATGATCGGAAGCTGAGCGACGATCTTCGGAAAGTCCTGCGCTTCATCGAGGTGCCGTCGGAAGGGCTCAACCTGCCGCTCGACATTCGCGGCACGCCGTTCCAACAGCGCGTCTGGGAGGCTCTGCTCCGGATTCCAATCGGGGCCACCGTGACCTACGGGGCGCTCGCCCACCGTATCGGCGAACCCGGCGCTGTTCGGGCCGTTGCAAATGCCTGCGCTGCCAACGCGATCGCCTTGGCCATCCCGTGCCACCGGGTCGTCAGAAGCAATGGCACGCTCTCCGGCTACCGCTGGGGTGTTGAGCGCAAGCGCGCGCTCCTTGCGAAGGAGGCGCTGGCATGAACACCCGTTCCAGCGCACTCCGTGCACCCGCCACGGCCCGCACTGCGGAAACTCTCGTCTCCCGGTATGACTGGGAGACGCTTTCAGCAGAGCTCAACAGCTATGGCTGCGCGGTGATCGAGCAACTCTTGACGCCAGAAGAATGCCGGCATGAGGAGCCACGTGGTGGCGTGGGGAGGCCCGAGCGGGGTCCGAAGAGGACCTGTTGTGGACCAGACCACTATGTGGGCTAACGGACTGAGCGCATTCGATTTTCGATCTCGCATGCCATGATTGGGGGCGGTGATGGGGACCGGTAAGAAATGGCTGTTCGTGATGATCCCGCAGCGTCACGCTGCGTCAGTTTCAGTACTTTTGCGGCACGTCCGGTTAGCGTAGCCGGTCCGCCTTACTTCCATCAGTTGCCGTCCAAGCGGACATCCCGGAAGGTCTCAAGTGCCAACAGCCGACATCCCATCTTGCCATTGAGCATTTGGCTTGGGCTGATCCTTCGGGTTGAGTGGACTGAACCAGCTGCTTAGCGACTGGCTTCTCTCACTCGGGAAACGTGGTCCCGAACATCGGCAGACCGCTTCGCGACTCCGCTTTGGTCGCTTCATCCTGCAGAACATCCCAGTGTTCCGCGAGCACGCCGTCGGCCACTCGGACGACATCGGCGGCGATCCAATTTCTGGGCCTTCCAGTTCCCGAAAACCGGCCATGGACGATCACGTAATCGTTTTCAGCAACGATCAGGCCCGGCTCGTACTTCAGCGTCGGTGGCGTGCTCCTAACCAGATTGAACAGGCCGTCGCGCCCAGGCGCGATGTGCGCGCTGTGTTGAATGTAGTTCGATGACCAGTACCGCTCGGCCGCGTTGTAGTCCCGCTTATTGAAAAGCGTATCGAACGCTTGGAGCACGAGCGCCTTGTTTTGCACCGGGGTGGTCTTAATCATGTTATCGCCCTCATGTGCCGATGAAGGATCGAGCAGCAAAAAAGCCAAAGTGCGTTTTCGCCTGCAGACTTCAGAGCTTCGAGCCGCCATCGACGTGGATGGTATCGCCGGTGATCCACCGGGCATCTTCGGATGCCAGAAATGCGACGACACCACCGATGTCGTCAGGCTGCGCAATGCGCTTGAGCGCTTGCATCCCAAGGACGAATTCGCGTCCGGCGTCCGTCTTGGTGAAGTTCGACATGTCCGTCTCGACGACACCGGGCGCGACTGCATTGATGCGGATACCGCGCGCGCCAAGCAGCGAGGCGAAATGCTTCACCAGGGTGTCGACGGCGCCCTTGGTTGCTGCATACGCCGGGGCCGTACCGACAACGGCGCGCGCCGCGAGCGACGAGAGGAAAACGATGCTGCTTCCCTTCGACATGATCGGAAGGAGCTGCTGCACAAGAAAGAACGGTGCGCGGACGTTGACTGCGAAGAGCTTATCGAAATCCTCGACCGTCGTTTCCTCGATGGTCGCCGCTTTCGAGACCCCTGCATTGGCGACAAGGATGTCCAGGCGATCGCCGATGATGCTGCGGGCCTGCTTGGCCAGCTTGTGAGGGCCATCCGCGGCGGCGAGATCTGCCGCTATGGCGTCCGCTCGGCCACCGGCTTTGCGTATCTCGGCGACAACACCGTCGGCTTCTTTCGCGCCGCGGCCGTAATGCACGAGAACTTGGGCGCCGACCGCAGCGAGCGCGAGTGCGCTGGCGCGGCCCATGCCGCGTGAAGCGCCGGTAACGAGAGCGGTTTTGCCGGTCAGAGTAGGCATGATCATCGTCCTCGTTGTTGCTGCGGCGGATAATGTGATTGCGTTCGATCCTCACACGCCGTCCGGCTTGCCGAAGCGACGATAGGCGAAGCGGATGCCGTTGGCCTCGACGAACTGCGTCGGCGCGGTCTGGTGGGTATGAATCATTATGGTCGCGCCCTTATTTCTCAGTCGGCACCGCATCGGGTACGAGCGCTAGGGCTGCTCTCGCGCAATCGACGTCGTTCTGCACCGTGGGCGCCCCGCTCACCCCGATCGCCCCGACAATTTCTCCGTCCACCTTAATGGGGAACCCTCCTCCCCACGCCGCCACACGCGCAAGCGTGGGGATGCCGGCCAAGAGCGAGGGGTCGCGTTGGATAAAGTCGAAGAAGTCCTGCGTGGAGACGCCGAACAGAGCCGTGTACGCCTTGTTCTGCGCCATCTCGATGGAAAGGATCGGAGCCCCATCCATCCGGCGAAAGGCCTTGAGATTGCCCCCGTCATCGAGAATCGCTACGTTCTCGGCAACGCCAATTTTTCTGGCTTTCGCCACCGCTTCATCCACCATTTTCTGTGCTAGCTCTGAAGAGATGCTGTGTTTCTTCACCACGTTAGCCATTGGACTCCCTCCCTCCACTTGATATGTATTGCGCGTTGATCGGGTGTGGGTCGTAATAGTCGACTCCGTTGCGCAATCCCGGTGGATGAAGCGTGAACGGGAATTGCCTTCAGCCGGCGGACTTTCCGCCGTCGGCGGCAAGAATCTGGCCGGTCACGAATGACGCATGGTCGGAAGCAAGGAAGACCGCGGCACGGGCGATCTCCACCGGCTCGGCGAGACGCCCGAGCGGCACCCCCTTCGTCATTGCCGCCTTCCTTTCCGCGGTTCCGGTGAAGCGAGTGAGCATGCCGGTGTCGGTCGGACCGGGCGCCACGGCGTTGACGCGTACGCCGAATCCGGCCGCTTCGAGCGCCGCGGACTTCGTCATGCCTTCCACAGCGTGCTTGCTCGCGGCATAAACCGAGGCGCCGGCTGCCCCTTCGTGACCGTAGGTCGAGGATATGTTGACGATGCTTCCGCGACCCTGGGCCTGCATCACGCGCAGCTCATGCTTCATGCTGAGCAGCGTGCCGAGCACATTGGTGTCGAAAGTGGCGGCATAGCTCTCCGCGGTCTGCTCGGTCACCGGGCCGGGCCGGCCTTCAGTGCCCGCAGTGTTGACGGCCGCGTCCAGACGGCCGAAGCGCCCGACGGTTTGCTCGACCAGATCGCGGACTTCGCCGTCATGACGAACGTCGGCCTTGATGAAGGAGGCTTCGGCGCCGAGGCCGCGAAGCTCGGCTTCGAGGGCTTTGCCTTCCGCGTCCCGGCGGCCGGCGACGACGATGCGCGCGCCCTCGTTGGCGAAGGCGACGGCGGTGGCGCGACCGATGCCGGTCAAGGCGCCAGTGATCAAGACGACTGGGTTGCTCATTCTCTATCCTCCTAATTGGTTCGGCCATGTCGGCCGAATTTTTCAAGGATCGCGATCACTTGATCTCGACGTCCTCCCAGAAGCTGATCCAGTGATCGACCTGCTGCATTCCGGTACGCGGCGCCTCGTAGGACCAGGCGGCGCGCCTGCTTTGCGCAGCACCGTCGGTCACGTCATAAAACTGCACGCCGTTCGGGCAAACCAGATCGCTCTGCGTCTTCGGTGCCACCAACAATAGATCCATACGCACCGTTTCCCGCGGAAAGTATCGGTAGCCGCCGACCTCCAAGGTCCGATCGCTCTCTGCGATCACCTGACCGCGCCAAATCGCCTTCATGGGGACCATCCTTCATTCGGTTTTGCAGGGCTCGCACCTAGCCAAGCCGGAGACCTAATAGGCGCCACAGATTTCTCTTCGGCTTGCTTGCTGGGCATAAGTAGGAGCCGCTAGCGCCTAAGAAAAAGACTTTGTAAGCTGAGCGCCATGCCTTGAAGATATGGAAAGCACCTATGGAGCTGCGGCACCTTCGCTACTTCATCGCGGTTGCCGAGGCCGGAAGCCTGACGGTCGCGGCTGAGAAAAAGCTGCACACGGCGCAGCCTTCCCTCAGTCGTCAAATCCGCGATCTCGAATATGAGGTCGGTGTTCAGCTGATGAGCCGCAGCGTGCACGGCATTGAATTGACCGCCGCCGGCCGCGCCTTTCTCGACCATGCACGGTTGGCGCTTACTCAGGCGGAAGCGGCTGCGGAGGCAGCGCGGCGAGCCGCGCAACCTGTCAAGCCGACTTTCGCCATGGGCTTCCAAACCGGGCAGGAGGTCGATTGGTTGCCTCGGGCCACAAGCGTCCTTCGCGACGAATTGCTCAATATCGAAATCAGAGTTTCGAGCGACCATTCGACAATGCTCGCAGACGACCTGCAGCGCGGGAAGCTCGATATCGCTTTTCTCCGCCGGGAGCAGAAGCCCGATCTTGAATACCAATTGGTAGCAAAGGAGCCGCTCGTCGTGATCCTGCCGAGCGATCATCCGCTCGCTGAGCGCGACGCCATCGATCCGCACGATCTCGTAGGTGAAACATTCATCGGGATATCAAGCGTGCCGCGCGTGCTGCATGCTGTTATCAACGATTATCTGAAACGATCCGGGATAGAGATCGTGCCGCATCTCGAGATCGATAACTTCGCGATGGCCATTTCTCTGGTCGCGTCGACGCGCGGTGTGGCTCTGCTGCCGGCCTCTGCAGAGAATTTCCTGAAGTGGTCTGTCATCAGCCGTCCCCTGAAAGGCGAGGCGCCGACCATCGATTTGGTCATCGGATATCATAAGGCGAACACGTCCCCGATCCTGAGGACATTCCTCTCCAGAATTGATGACTTGACCGCCCGGATATCCAGCAAGGCTCGCCGAATGCGTGGACGGGGATCGGCCGCCACGCCGCGATGACGGGAGTGCAGACTGTGGCAGCGGGGCCTGCTCCTCTGGCACCCAGATCGTTAGTCGCCAAACGGATCGGGCACATGTCCGTCTTGGCTCAAACTGAAAGAACTCAGACTGAGCACATCTCTTCCGGAATAGCCCCGAAAGCCGACATAGGTGTCCCGCGGGCCCCTGTCTTGGGGGCAGGCGAGTGGGATGTCGAGTAGGCCGTTTGTGCATGAGGATGACGGCGGTGGCCGAGAGCCCGAGCGCGCGCTTGGCACCTCGCGCGGACAGACCGGCGTGTGGTCGACGATGCCGGTCTGGTGGGTCTCGTCAGGCGATCAGGAGGCAAAATGGCGATAGAGCGTGATTTTGTTGGTCCCGGCGGCCCCGGCGATCGCGTCCACCCCCGGGCGCGGATGCCGTGACGGTAAACAATTCCGCAGCGACCGCAAGCAAACGATCGCGGATGGATTCTATCGTGTTTACAGCTAGTTAGATCGCTGTGAGCCTTCCTGGCGGAATTTTCCTTGACATGGGTGTGACCGGTCAGTATCTAGCCTTTAATGTAGCGTTACCGGTCAGTACCACGAGGCGGCACAAAAGTCACGGGGCTCCTGTCCGGTGCCTTGTCCCCGCCAGCCAAGGAGCGAAGCCATGTCCGTGATCGAAGCCAGCCCGTTGCGCGTCGACGCCACGGCCCGCAGCCTCCCCCGGGGCGGAGAGAATCTCTTCTCCTCGTATCGATTGGGCGGTCTCGAGCTGCATAACCGGTTGGTGCTTTCTCCGATGACGCGCAGTCGGGCCATCGCGGGCAACGTTCCGAATCCGCTCGCCCCCGCCTACTATGCGCAGCGTGCTTCCGCCGGTCTCCTCATCACCGAAGCCACCCAGGTGAGCCCACAGGGCGTCGGCTACATCCGCACGCCGGGAATGCACTCGCCTGCGCAGGTTGCCGGCTGGAGGAAGATCACCGACGCCGTACACAAGGCGGGCGGCATCATTTTCGCCCAGCTCTGGCACGTCGGGCGCGTGTCGCATCCGGACTTTCACGGCGGCGCGCTGCCGGTCGCTCCCTCGGCGCTCGAAGTCGAGGGCGAAGCGTTCACCAGCAACGGCAAAGTCAGGATCGTGAAGCCGCGCGCGCTCGAGCTCCATGAGTTGCCGGGCATTGTCAGTCAATTCCAAACGGCGGCCGAGAATGCCAAGGCCGCGGGGTTCGACGGCGTCGAGCTCCACGGCGCCAACGGATACCTGCTCGATCAATTCCTGCGCGACGGTTCCAACCGGCGCAAGGATGGGTACGGCGGCAGCATCCGGAATCGCGCACGCTTTCCACTCGAGATCACCGAGGCGGTCGTCGCCGTGTGGGGCCCGCAAAGAGTCGGATATAAGCTATCTCCTCATTTCGCGGGCTACTCGATGTCCGATTCCAACCCAGTCGAGACCTTTACGTATCTCGCAGAGCAATTGAACAGCCGGCAGGTCGGCTACCTCCATGTCGCGGAAGCGATTGCCGGTCCGATGGCTGCCCCGGCGGGGACGGTGCGGGTCACGCCTATTCTGCGCGACAAATTCAGCGGCACGATGATCGTGAACGGCGGTTACGACGCACGGTCCGGCCATGCTGCGATTGCGCGCGGCGAAGCCGATCTCGTCGCGTTCGGTGTGCCGTTTCTTGCCAATCCGGATCTGCCTGCGCGCTACCGGGAAAGCGCGCCGCTCAATTTGCCGGATCAAGCGACCTTCTACGCCGGCGAAGCGAAGGGCTACATCGACTATCCGGCGCTGAGATAGCGGCGGATGAACGTGCCGGCGCTGGCGAGGGCGCGGCGGCCGTCCTCGAGATGCGCGTTCCACAATTGCCACGCATGGATCATGCGCGGCCAGATCTCCAGCGTCACCGGCACGTCGGCTGCGCCGGCCGCAGCCGCAAAGCGCGCGGCGTCGTCGAGCAGCGTCTCGGCCGAGCCCACCTGGATCAAGGTCGGCGGGAAGCCTGGCAGGTCGGCATGGAGCGGGGAGACCCGCGGGTCCTTGCGGTCCATTCCGGGCGGGAGATAGGCGTCGGCCAGCTCGCCGAGATAGCCCTTGTGGATGAGGGGATCGACGGCATCCTTGCTCGCGAGCGTCGCGCCCGACATCGTCAGGTCGGTCCAGGGCGAGACGAGCCAGGCGCAGGCCGGAAGGCCCCCGCCGGCG
>WNFB01005243.1_pt1 | contig 11571 bp, 14 predicted proteins | sample 5400501 | NCBI WGS metagenome assembly WNFB01 (sample SAMN13153341, study PRJNA577476) | soil metagenome | isolation source: 200 cm saprolite under Douglas fir tree site 2 hole 1 | place: USA:California | collected 2015-04-18 | reverse complement strand
CGGAAGGCACGGGCGTTATCGCCGGCGGCGCGGTGCGTGCGGTTATGACGTCGGCGGGCGTGCAGAATGTGCTCACCAAGTCGATCGGCACCACCAATCCGCACAACGTGGTCAAAGCAACCTTTGACGCGCTCAAGAAGTTGAAGAACAGACAAGACGTCGCCGCCATGCGCGGCAAGTCTGCTGAGGAACTGTAACAATGGCCAAGAGATTGACTAAAGGCGGCGGCAAGCTCCACTTGAAGTGGGTGCGCTCCGCTATTTGTGCCCCGGTAAAGCACAAGCTCGTGATCAAAGGGCTGGGGTTCACCCGGCTGAACCAGGTGATTGAGCGTCCAGACACCGCCGCCATTCGCGGCATGGTAGCCAAGGTGCCGCACCTGGTTGAAATCGTCCAGCAGTGAAGGGATGTCGTATAGACGCAGCTCGCCGCGTCTCGCTGGTAAGCGAACTATGAATCTCTCGAATATTCGAGCACCAAAGAAGGCATCGGAAAACCGCAAGCGGGTAGGCCGCGGCATGGGTTCCGGCATGGGCAAGACCTCCACACGCGGGCACAAAGGCCAGCGCTCGCGCAGCGGCTCGCGGATGCTGCGTGGTTTCGAAGGCGGCCAGATGCCGCTACATCGCCGCATGCCCAAGCGCGGGTTCACCAACATCTTCCGCAAGGAATACAACATAGTGAATCTGGAAAAGCTGGCTGCGCTGGGTGAGACCACGATCACGCCCGAGGTGCTGCGCAAGGCGGGCGTGATCAAGAGCAAGCATCCGGTCAAGGTGCTGGGTGACGGCGAACTCTCCAGCGCGCTGACGGTGCACGCTCACAAATTCTCCAAGTCGGCCCAGGAGAAAATTACCAAGGCCGGCGGCAAATTCGAGGTCTTGCCGTAAATGTTCGAGAAACTGGCCAACATTTTTCGTGTCCCGGACCTGCGCAAGCGTGTCCTGTTTACCCTGGCGATGCTGGCGGTGTACCGCCTCGGCGGCCACATCCCCACGCCCGGTATCAATGCAGATGAGTTCCAGAAGTTCATCGAGCAAAACCGGGGCACGGTCCTGGGCTTCGTGGACCTGTTCTCTGGCGGGCAGTTCCGCCGAATGACCGTTTTCGCCCTGGGCATCATGCCCTACATCACCGCTTCCATCATCTTGCAGCTACTGACGGTCGTGTATGAGCCGCTAGCCAAGCTGCAGAAGGAAGGCGAGCTCGGCCGCAAGAAAATCACCCAGTGGACTCGTTACCTGACCGTTATTCTGAGTGCGGTGCAGTCATTTGGGATTGCCATCGGCCTGGAGAAGTACGGTAATTTCGTGACCAACCCGGGCTGGGGATTCCGCTTGATGACCATGCTGACCCTGACCACGGGCAGCGCCTTCATCATGTGGCTGGGCGAGCAGATTACCGAGCGCGGCGTCGGCAACGGCATGTCGCTGCTGATCTTTGCGGGCATCGTGGTGGGCCTGCCGCGCGCCGTGGTCGATCTTTACGACAAGGTTCACACGCAAGCGTGGGGACCGTTTACGCCCTTCGCTATCGTCATGCTGGTCGCGGTGATGATTCTGGTCGTGGCCTTCATCGTGTTCGTGGAACGCAGCGAGCGCCGCATTCCCGTGCAATACGCCAAGCGGGTTGTGGGACGCAAGGTCATGGGAGGCCAATCCACGCACCTGCCGCTGCGGGTGAACGCGGGCGGCGTGATGCCGGTCATCTTCGCCTCCTCGATTCTGACCCTGCCGCAGACGATTGGATATTCCCTGAAAAACAGCCGCTATTTCGGAGACTTGATCCGCTGGCTGGGTTGGGGCGAGCCGCTATACACCTTCTTATATGCGGTGGGCATCATTTTCTTTGCGTATTTCTACGTTTCCATTGTCTTCAACCCCAACGAAGTTGCCGACAATATGCGGAAGTACGGCGGGTTCATCCCCGGCATTCGTCCGGGCAGGCGCACCGCGGACCACATCAACGAGATCCTGACGCGCATCACGCTGGTGGGTGCGTTGTATCTGATCATTATCTCCTTCATCCCGGAGTGGATGATTACGGGCATTCACCTCAACCACCTGTATGGCCCGATTGGAGTGTTCTTCGAGCGGCTGCCCACGTGGATGACCAACGGTCTGGGCGTAAACTTTTATTTTGGCGGCACGTCGCTGCTGATTGTGGTGGGCGTGGCCATGGACACGGTCACGCAGATTGAAGCGCAGCTTATCATGCGCCATTACGACGGATTCACTCCGCGTAGCGGACGCATCCGCGGCCGCCGCAGTTGGTCGTGATGGTTTGCATCAGGGCATGACCTTAGTCGTGCCGAGAGGCGGGAACTCAGAGCTGCTGGGAAGCGAACGCAGATTTTGCCGTACCGCTCGGTCGCCGGGCAGCGTCGCAAGCGGATGAAACTGGAATCGGAGGCATAGGGGTTCGATGGCGGAGGAGACCTCGCGCAGCATCGGACCCATCATTCTGCTCGGAGCGCCGGGCGCGGGCAAAGGCACGCAAGCCAAGCAGATCGCTGAGCGCTACGGCATCCCGCAGATCTCCACCGGAGACATTCTGCGGGACAATGTGAAACGGGGCACTCCGCTGGGTTTGCAGGCCAAAGATGTCATGGCGCGGGGCGAACTCGTGCCCGACGATTTGTTGTATGGCATGGTAGCGCAGCATTTGCGCCAGGCAGATTGCGAGCGCGGGTTCATCCTCGATGGATTTCCGCGTAACCCGGCTCAGGCCGGGTGGTTGGACACGTTCTTGGCAAACGAGTTCTTTGAAAACTTACACCGCGGCGAATGCCGGCCGATTGTGATCCGCATCGACGTCGACTATAATCAATTATTGCGCCGGCTCACCGGACGTCGGACCTGTCTCGCTCGTGGACACATCTATAACGTCTATTTCCAGCCACCCCGCGTCGCCGATACCTGCGATGTTGATGGTTCCAAGCTGGTGATTCGCAACGATGATCGCGAGGAAGTAATCCGGGAACGTCTGAAGGCATACGAGCTGCAGACCCGGCCCATGATGGATTACTACGAGCGCAAAGGACGGCTGGTTTCCGTGAATGGTGACCTGCCAGCTGATCAGGTAACGGAGCAGATTTTCCGGGTGATTGAGGGCCATGGCGCCGTGGAAGTGAGGAGCCCCTCCCACGGCGGTTAGAGAATGGCCATCGTCTGCAAATCGGCGGCGGAGATCGAGAAAATGCGGCGCAGTGGCCGCATCGTTCGTGACGTTCTCGATTACGTCCGCACCTTGGTGGCGCCGGGCGTGACCACCATGGTTCTGGAGCGTGCTGCCGAGCGGAGGATGAAGGAGCTGGGCGCGAAGCCCGCATTTAAGGGATATTTCGACTATCCCTGCGTGCTGTGCACCTCGGTGAATGAGGAAATCGTTCATGGCATCCCCTCGGAAAAGCGGGTGCTTCGGGCTGGCGACATTGTTTCCATCGATTGCGGCGTGGTGCAGGATGGCTACTACGGCGACGCCGCGATCACGGTTGCAGTGGACGATTCGATTACCCAGGAACTGCGCAAGCTGCTGGAAGTTACGGAGGCTTCGCTGTACCGGGGCATCGAGGCGGCTCGCATCGGCAATGCTGTCGGAGATGTGGGGGCCGCGGTGCAGGAGTTTGTTGAAGCCAACGGCTTCAGTGTGGTGCGTGAGTTCGTGGGTCACGGCATTGGAACCCGGTTGCATGAAGAGCCGCAGGTTCCAAACTTCGGATCCCGCGGACATGGCGCGCGTTTGCGTGAAGGCATGGTGCTGGCAATAGAGCCGATGGTGAATTCCGGCAAGCCGGGAACCCGCGTGCTCGAAGACAAGTGGACCGCCGTAACCGCCGACGGCAGCTACAGCGCTCATTTCGAGCATTGTGTCGCCGTCACGAAAGAAGGTCCGGTGATTTTGACGCAGTAGAGCTTCTAGCTGCTAGCTTCTAGTTAACAGGATAAGGGAGCTAGTAGCTAGCAGCCAGAAGCTGGCAGCTAAAATTTAAGGAGTCGATGAGCAAAGAACACGCGATTGAGGTTGAGGCGTTTGCGGGGCGTCGGAGCCCCGCGCCGAAATCCCGAGCGCAGCGAGGGATCTTTCAGTCACCGAGTTTAAGGAGTCGATGAGCAAAGAAGACGCGATTGAGGTCATGGCAACGGTGATCGAACCGCTGCCCAACGCCATGTTCCGGGTGGAACTGGAAAACAAGCACCAAGTGCTGGCGCACGTTTCCGGCAAGATGCGTAAGAATTTTATCCGTATTCTTCCTGGTGACAAGGTCGCGGTTGAGCTTTCACCCTACGATCTGAATCGTGGCCGCATCGTGTACCGGTACAAGTGACCGCGTTTTGCGGGCATCTGAGCCCGCAGCGGTCATCCCGAGCACAGCGAGGGACCTGGCATTCGACAACGGGGAACTGAATTTATGAAAGTAAGAGCCTCGGTCAAGAAAATCTGCGACAAGTGACGCCGTTTGGCTGGGCGTCTGAGCCCAGCCGGCGTCATCCCGAGCGCAGCGAGGGATCTCGCGGGAAGAGTAACTGAACAGCTATGAAAGTAAGAGCATCGGTCAAGAAAATCTGCGACAAGTGACGCGTTTGGCTGGGCGTCTGAGCCCAGCCGGCGTCATCCCGAGCGCAGCGAGGGATCTCGCGGGAAGAGTAACTGAACAGCTATGAAAGTAAGAGCATCGGTCAAGAAAATTTGCGACAAGTGACGCGTTTGGCTGGGCGTCTGGGCCCAGCCGGCGTCATCCCGAGCGCAGCGAGGGATCTCGCAGGAAGAGTAACTGAACAGCTATGAAAGTAAGAGCATCGGTCAAGAAAATCTGCGACAAGTGCAAGGTCATCCACCGCAAGGGTGTGGTGCGCGTGATCTGCGTAAACTCGAAACACAAGCAGCGCCAGGGATAGAGGAGCACTATGGCACGTATTGCAGGCGTCGATCTTCCGCGCAACAAGCACGTGGTGATCGCGCTGACTTATATCTACGGCATCGGCAACTCCCGCGCCGAACATATTCTCGGCGAGGCCAAGGTGGACCCCATGAAAAAGGTCCAGGACCTGGGCGAGGACGAAGTGAACCGCATCCGCCAGGTGATCGAGGGTGAAGGCATGGTGGAAGGCGATCTGCGCAAGGACACTACGATGAACATCAAGCGGCTCATCGAAATTGGCTCCTACCGCGGTTATCGCCATCGCCGGAATTTGCCCGTCCGCGGACAACGCACGCACACCAACGCGCGCACCCGGAAAGGCCCGCGCAAAGGCACGGTCGCACAGAAGAAGAAAGCGACGGCCAAGACATAAGGCAGTCGTCGGTCGTCAGCTAAGACCGAAGGCCTGACGCCTGACGCCGAAGACTGACGACTAGGATTAACTATGGCAAAACCAGCAGCAGCAGCGGCGACCGGTGCACCGGCGCCGGAGAAAAAAGGCAAGAAGAAGCAGTTCAAAAAGAAAGAGCGCAAGCACGTTCCGCACGGTATAGCTCACATTCAGGCATCGTTCAACAATACGATTGTGACCATCGCCGACCAGTCCGGGAATGTTCTGGCTTGGAAGAGCTCCGGGTCGCTGGGGTTCCGGGGGTCGCGCAAAGGGACGCCATTCGCCGCCCAGCAGGCGGCGATGAACGCCGCCAATATGGCTCGTGATCACGGCGTGCGCAGCGTCGAAGTGCGGGTCAGCGGCCCTGGCTCCGGACGCGAGTCCGCCATCCGGGCTCTGGCTGCCGCCGGTATCGAAGTGCGTAACATCAAAGATGCCACGCCCATCCCGCACAACGGCTGCCGTCCGCCGAAGCGGAGAAGGGTGTAAGAAGTGGTCAGTGGCCAGTGATGTGTGGTCAGCAAAGTCGGACTTCATCATTAGTTACTGATCACTGGCCACTAATCACTGATTTCGTCCGGGATGAAGGGTGAAGCCAAACCTGTAAACCGGTCATCTAAAGGAGAAGAAACTTGGCACGTTACACCGATCCCGTCTGCCGTCTCTGCCGCCGCGAGGGCATGAAGCTGTTCCTCAAAGGCAGCAAGTGCTTCAGCGACAAGTGCCCCATTGAGAAGCGTAATTTTGCGCCCGGCCAGCATGGCAAGGACCGCAAAGCGAAAATCGTGGGCTACGGCTTGCAGTTGCGCGAAAAGCAGAAAACCAAGCGCATTTACTTCACCCAGGAAGGCCAGTTCCGCAACTATTTCGAGAAGGCGGCGCGCTCCAAGGGTGTGACTGGCGAACTGCTTCTGCAGCAACTGGAACGGCGCCTGGACAACGTGGTTTATCGGCTCGGCTTTGGCATGTCCCGCCGTCAGGCACGCCAGTTGGTGCGTCACGGTCACGTGCAGGTCGATGGCCGCAAGGTCAACATTCCTTCTTATGAGGTGAGTGTCGGCGAGGAGATCGCCATTCGCGAAGGCAGCCGCAAGCTGACCATCCTGGAGCAGGCGAAGGAATTCGCCAGCCACCAGAACTCACCCAACTGGCTGGAGATTGATCGCGACAGTTACAAGGGCCGTGTCCTGGCGCTGCCCAAGCGGGAAGACATCAACCTGCCGGTGAATGAGCAGTTGATTGTAGAACTGTATAGCAAGTGACGCTGTTTGGCTGGGCGTCCGAGCCCAGCCGGCGTCATCCTGAGCGAAGCGAAGGATCCCGCGTGCAGCGTCCGATTTATTTCGGTCCATCATTTCGTGCCAGATCAGCCTGTTCCTGGCGCTTGACCTGAACGTTCTTAAGTGAACATGGACCAGTTCAGGGATGCCGGGACTGAGCCAAACGGCCGAAGGAGAACAACGTAATGCTTTGGAAAGGTTTTCAGAAACCGAAACGTCTAGCAGTCGACACGTCGACCTTAACCGATAAGTACGGCATCTTCTGGGCGCAGCCCTTTGAGCGCGGCTTCGGCACCACCATCGGCAACGCCCTGCGGCGCGTGATGCTGTCCTCCATCGAGGGAGCGGCCGTCACCGCCGTCAAGATCGAAGGCGTGCTGCACGAGTTCCAGTCAATTCCCGGCGTGGTCGAGGATGCGACCGACATCATCCTCAATCTCAAGCAGATTCCGTTCAAGTTGAGTGGCGATGCGCCCAAGGCCATCTATCTGCGTGCCGACCAGCCCGGCGTGGTCACCTCCGGCATGATTGAGGCCGACGCCGACGTCGAAGTGCTCGACAAAGAGGTCTACATCGCCACCGTCAGCGAAGGCGGCAAGCTCGACATGGAAATGCGTCTTAAGCGCGGCCGCGGATACGTCTCCGCCGACAAGAACTTCGACGAAGACTTGGGCATCGGTTTCATTCCCATCGATTCCGTGCACTCCCCGGTGCGCAAGTGCAACTACACCGTGGAAGCCGCGCGTCTCGGGCAGATCACCGACTACGACAAGCTCACCCTCGAAGTGTGGACCAACGGCTCCATCACCCCGGCCGATTCCATCGGCCTGGCGGCGAAGCTGCTGAAGGACCACATGAATATCTTCATCAACTTCGAGGAGGATATCGAGACTGCGACCTCCGCCGAGGAGCGCAAGCCCGAAATCCGCAACGAGAATTTGAACCGCTCGGTTGAGGAGCTTGAGCTTTCCGTGCGTAGCTACAATTGCCTGAAGAACGCGAATATCCAGACCATTGGCGAGCTGGTACAGAAGACCGAAGCCGAAATGCTCAAGACCAAGAATTTTGGCCGCAAGTCGCTCAACGAGATCAAGGAAATCTTGTCGTCGATGGGACTCAGTCTAGGCATGAAGATTGACGAACACGGCAACGCCGTGCCCGGCCCGACTTCCAACCAGATTTTACCGGCGTCCGCCTACGGGCCCGATAACGACCTGTAAGGACGACGTTCTATAAGAAAGAGTTTCTAGTTTCCGGTTTCTGGTTTCAGTAAGCCGGGTGGTGCTACACACTTTGGAGCTAGAAACTAGAAAACTAGTCACTAACCACCGAGGTTCTTCCATGCGTCACAAAGTAGCAGGATGGAAACTGGGACGTAACACCAGCCACCGCCGCTCCTTGCTGCGGAATCTGGCGACTTCGCTCATTCTCGAGGAGCGCATCGAGACGACCGTGCCCAAGGCTAAGGCTCTTCGCCCACAGGTCGAGAAAATGATCACGCTCGGCAAACGCGGGGACCTTTCCGCCCGCCGTCAAGCGGCCGCTTACCTGATGACCGGGGAAGCGGTGCACAAGCTGTTCGACACCATCGGCCCGCGTTTTGGCGACCGCGAAGGCGGTTACCTGCGCATTGTCCGCGCCGGCTGGCAGAAGGGAGACGGCGCCGAGAAGGCGTTTGTCGAACTGCTGGGCAGCGAGAAACTGCAGGAAGAAAAGCGCCAGAAGCGGGTCGAAACTCGTGCCAAGCGTGCCGCCGAAGCCAAGAAAGCCATGGAAGAAGCCGAGGCCCAGCAGGGCGCGGCCGGGCCTCCGGAAGGCGAGGATAAAGACAAGAAAGAATAGCCTGATAGTCTGGGGACGGGCGCTTCACCCGTCCAGGTTGTCCATTTTCGCCCAGCAGTACATGTCCGGTTGCATCTATCTGCCGTAATCTTGCCGTCACCCCCTGCTCTCACGCTACACTGGCGCGATGGCCATGGGGTTCTCCCGCACACAAATCGCGATCGCCACTGGTGTGGGCGCTTTACTGCTCCTGATTTTCTTCGGCTATCTGTTATGGCTGAATGGTCAAGGGCCGGTGCTGGCCCGCTCCGAAGAGCACGACCCGCTCTCCGGAATCCCGAACTCCATTTCGCTCAATCCCCTGCGTGACCGCTCCTCGGAGCGCGAGGCAGAAAAGTTCATTCGCGCCATGCACGAGGGGCGCTGCCAGGAGCAACTCGCCGCCTGGGCCAAGGACTACCGTAAGAAGTATGCGGCGTTCATCTGTGACTCCGAGGCTCAACATCCGTTGCTCTCCTGGGAACTAGTGGAATGGGAAGACGCGCCGCCGTTGCGCATCCTGCACTACCGTGGCAAACGCCTCAATAGCCCAGGCCGGAAGGGCACCTACAAGGAACTCTTCTCCTTGACTTTGGAGGGTAAAGAGGGCGAGTGGGGGGTCACCAAGTACGACGCCATGTATTGAGGAAGGCGTCAGTCCTCAGTCGCCAGATGAATTCGTCACACCGTCCTTGCCGCCCCGAGAGCAGTTCTTCCTGACAGCGGCTTAGTGCGCCCGTGGTACAACATTCCTCATGCCTGAAGACCGCCCCGTTCCGACCGGGAAAACTTCTCGCAACACCTACATCTTCGGAGCCACTTCCTTCCTGAACGATACGGCCAGCGAAATGGCCTACTGGGTGCTGCCTGCGTTCCTTGCCTCTCTCGGGGCCGGACCCGCACAACTGGGCATAATCGAAGGCATCGCGGAGAGCGTTGCTTCCTTCGCCAAGCTCTTCTCCGGATATCTCGCTGACCGTGTAGCGCGCCGCAAGCCGATTGTTGTGTCCGGCTATCTGGTGGCAAACGCAGTCAAGCCGCTGCTGGCATTGACGACGTCCTGGTGGCAGATCCTCGGCATTCGTTTTGCCGATCGTTTCTCAAAAGGCATTCGCGGCACTGCCCGGGACGTCATGGTGGCCGAGTCGGAAGACAAATCCCGCATTGGCTCTGCCTATGGATTGATCCAGGCGATGGACTCCGCTGGCGCCATCTCTGGACCGCTCATCGCGCTTCTGCTTCTGCCGTATTACGGCCTGCGCGGGATCTTCTGGGCCGCTGCGATTCCCGGATTCTTGTGCGTCGTTTTAGCTTTTCTAGGGATTCGAGAAACGAAGAGGTCTCCGGCGGACGCCGGCGCAGCGGGCGTTGGTGCGACAGACGCTGGTGCGGCGGGCGCCCCTGGCGCCAACCCAGGCTTGAAACCTCGACCCGGCGCAGACGGGCAAGCAACCGGCACGAGCTGGCATCTGCACCTGCCCGGCAGCTTCTATTTTGTGCTTGCAGCCGTAACCCTGTTCTCGCTAGGGAACTCCAGCGACATGTTTCTGGTGCTGCGTGCACAGAGCGTTGGCATTCCCGCCATCCATGCGCCTCTGCTCGGGCTCGTCTTCAACATCACTTACACCCTGCTCTCCTGGCCTGCCGGTCATCTCAGCGACCGGTTTTCCCGGCGCGCGATGGCTGCCGCGGGATACCTAGTCTTCGCTGCCGTGTACCTCGTCTTCGCGATTGCGCCCTCCACGCTGGCGATTTGGCTCACGATGGCCTCTTACGGTTTGTTCTATGCACTCACCAACCCCGTACTCAAGGCGCTGGTGGTGGAGGCGGTTGCGGCAGAAGTGCGTGGCCGCGCGCTGGGAGTGTACTTTTTCCTGACCAGTGTGGCAACGCTGCTGGCCAGCGTAATCACGGGTGAACTCTGGAAGCACTATGGTCCGCGAGTTCCGTTTTATCTGTCCGCTGCCATCGCCGGCGTCTCAGCAGCGTTGTTGCTGATCGCACGCCCCACAAAACCATCGCCGCAACCTATGCAGGGACTTTCTGCCGCGTTGCCGAGCGCAGCCGATGCAGAAGCAGAAAGATCATAATCTGCGCCGCCAGCGCGCCTGAACTGTCCAGCAGCACGTCGCGCAGGTTGCCGGTGCGCGAGGGGAGATAAGTCTGATGCCACTCATCCAGGCAGGCCACAAGGGCGGTCATGAAGAAAGAAATTCTCGCCCACTGGATGGACCAGCGGCTTGCGCAGGCCAAAGGAAGCGTGGCCCGCCAGGCGCGGAACAAGAGAAAACTCAGCCCAAAATATCCCGCGAAGTGACCGCTCTTTCTGATGTAGAAGTGCCACAACAGGAAGCGGAAAGGGTCTACGCCGGTCAGGAAGTGCAGGATCGGGTAGAGAATGCGGCCGGTGTATTCGGCGGAGCCGAAGCTGGTCGATTCCACGGCGATGAGACCCAGCCACAGCAGGGACGCAATCCAAGCTTTCAATATCTGCTTTTGAGCGGAAGTCAAGCGAGATTGCCACAAAATGGAAGTGTGGCAAGGCGGAGACTACGAAGGACACCCCTCGACTTCGCTCGGCGCGGGCTCCGGCACACAAAGCAGAACGGCGCCATCGAGTACCCACGTGCTCTGCGACTCTTCGGAGGTTCAGGCTTATTCAACTCGCTACTCCAGCGCATAATTGGGCGCTTCGCGCGTGATCATCACATCGTGCACGTGGCTCTCGCGCAGGCCGGCCACGCTGATGCGAACGAAGCGCGTCTTCTGCAGCAGTTCGGGGATCGTGGTGCAGCCGCAGTAACCCATGCCCGACTTCAAACCGCCCACCATCTGCTGCACGATCATGGCGACCGATCCGCGATAGGGAACGCGTCCCTCGATGCCTTCCGGCACAAGCTTGGCCAAGCGGTTCGATTCCTCTCCCAAAACCGGCATAGCCGTAGAAGCATCGCCATCGTTGTTCTGGAAGTAGCGTTCGCTTGAACCTGCAGCCATTGCACCCAGCGAGCCCATGCCGCGATAGGATTTGAAGGTTCGTCCTTGATACAGGATCATCTCGCCTGGGCTCTCGTCGGTTCCGGCGAACAGCGATCCGATCATCACTGCACCCGCGCCTGCGGCCAGAGCTTTCGTGATGTCGCCCGAGTACTTGA
>WNFB01005242.1_pt1 | contig 11573 bp, 8 predicted proteins | sample 5400501 | NCBI WGS metagenome assembly WNFB01 (sample SAMN13153341, study PRJNA577476) | soil metagenome | isolation source: 200 cm saprolite under Douglas fir tree site 2 hole 1 | place: USA:California | collected 2015-04-18 | reverse complement strand
ATGCCCGGCGTCGATGTAATGCAGGTCGCCGGTCTTGCAATCGAAGACGCCGTGGAAGAGGGTCACGTACGCGTGATTCACCTCGAGGGCGGTCGCCATCACCTTGGCCGCGAGGGCCACGCCCTCCTCCATGCCCTCGAGACGCGCGGAACCGCGCAGCGCGGCTCGAACGGTCGCCATCATGATCGCGGCGGGCAGGCCCTTGCCCATGACATCGCCCAGCGTCACGGCAACAAATCCGGGATCGGGCTGATGCCAGTCGTAAAAATCGCCGCTGATCTCGCGCGCGGGAGTGAAGTGGGCGGCGACCTCGAAACCTTCGCCCTTGAGCGGTGACGCCGGCAGCATCCCTGCTTGCAAAGCGGTAGCCCGCTCCATCTGCTCCGAGCGCTCGGCGACCATCGACTCGAGTCGCTCGAGATTCGCGCGGTACTCCATCTCGAGGCTTCGGCGGCGCAGGGCGTTGACGACCGCCAGGTACATCTCGGTCGCTCCAACCGGTTTGACGAAGTAGCCAAACGCGCCGTTCTCGACGGCGGCTCGGCCCAGCTCGGGGTCATCGACGCCGGAGACCATGACGACCGCCGGCGCGGGGCGTTTCTTGCGCAGCTCGCTCAACAGCTCGTAACCGGACTCATCGGGCAGCCGCAGGTCCATGAGGACCAGCGCGTAATCGACGCCGCCAAAGCGCTCCCTCGCCTCGGCGCCGGTGAGCGCGATGTCGGCTTCGAAACCCCGACTCCGCAGCGCGCGGGCCATGGCTTGCGCAAGGGCCTGCTCGTCTTCGACGATCAGGAGCCGCTGTCGTTGACCGCCTGCTGCCGAGGCCATTTCCCGTGGAGTGTAAGGGGGGCGGATCGAGGCTCCAGCGATATAGGCTTTCCGATCATGGAGACATGGCCCAATTGACCTTGGACGTCGAGAGCCGGCAGACGGACCACGGCGTCACCGTGCTCGCCCCGTCCGGCCGCCTCGACGTTGCAGGCGTGCCGCGTTGAAGGAGGCCGTGACCGAGGCGATCAAGGCGGGTCAGCCGCGGCTCATCATCGACATGGAAGGGGTTAGCTTCGTCGACAGCTCGGGCCTGGGCTCGGTCGTGGCCGCGCTCAAGCAGGTGCGAAGCACGAAAGGGGATCTAAGACTGGCGGCGCCGAACCAGCAGGTGCGGGTGGTCCTGGAGCTGACCACCCTGGACCGGGTGTTCCCTTTCTACGCCACGGTCGAGGATGCCCTGACTGATTTCTGACCCAGTCGCGCCGGCAGCCTCGTTCGAGTTCAACGCCACGCTGACCCGCCTGGAGGCCGGCCTGGATACGCTTCACGCATCGGTACAGCTGCTTCGTCAGCGCATGGGACGCGATCCGAGCGACCGATCCCTGATGCTATTCGAGCTCGCGCTCTCCGAGATCGGCGCCAACGTCCTGAGGTATGCCCACCCGGCAGGCTCGACAGAACCGAAGGTCGAGTTCGAGCTCAAATTGAAGTCAGAAACACTAACTGCTTTGTTAACTGACTGGGGACCACCACTTCATAATCCACTCACCCACGCGATGCCACCTGCGACCAGCGAGACGGGTCGCGGCCTCGCGTTAGCGCGCAAAGTGCTCGATGAGCTGGGATACCAACGCGAAGGCGAGGTGAACACGTGGCGACTGGTAAAGCGGCTGTAGCTGGCGGGCCGGAGCAGCCCGACGCAGACCGCGTGTTGGTGCACGACTTCCGCAACCTGCTCGCGGTGATCGTCAACTACTGCGAGCTGATCGCGGCTGAGACCAGCGATCCCGAGGCGATCAAGGCCGACATCGCGGAGATTCGCCTCGCAGCCGAACGTGCTATCGAGCTCACGGACAAGCTTCGCCAACGGCGCGCGCAAGCGGCGGACTCCGAGTCCGAAGCGGAAACGGCATGACCATCGTGAGAAGGGCAGGCGCCACCAATGAGGCGCCGGCCGTGGCGCCCCAGGCAGGTCGCGACCTCGTACTCGTGGTCGACGATGACGAGCAGATGCTCAAGCTCGTCAAGCGCGTTCTGGAACGTGCCGGTTTCGAATGCGTGGCCGTAGGTGATGGGCAAGCGGCCCACAACGCCGCTGTCGATTGGCGGCCCGACATCATCGTGCTCGACCTGATGCTGGGCGCGACCACGGGCGAGGAGATCCTCACCGAACTCCGCAAAGACTTTCGCACGCGGCTGATTCCGATCGTCTTCCTCACCGTGCGCAGCTCGCTGAAAGACAAGGTCGAGCACCTTCTCAACGGCGCCGATGACTACGTGACGAAGCCCTTCATCCCCGAAGAGCTGGTGGCGCGCTTGCGCGCCGTCATCACTCGAGCCACCACCACTCGCGAGCTCAATCCGCTCACCGGGATGAGCGGCAACTCAGACATCCTGCGTGAGATCACCGGCCGGCTCGTCGCCCAGGAGCGCTTCGCGGTCCTGTACCCGGACATCGATGCATTCAAGAGCTACAACGACCACTATGGGTTCGTGCGCGGGGACGATGTGATCCGGACCTTGTCGACGATCATCCTCGAGGTCCTCGAGGAGAATCCCTCGCGTCGGCACTTCGCGGGCCACGTCGGCGGCGATGACTTCGTCGTCCTCACAGAGCCCCAATTTGCCGAACCGATCGCGGACGAGATCACCAAGCGCTTCGACGCCGCGGTGCCCGCTCTTTACGACCTGATCGACCGCGAGCGTGGTTGGATCGAGTACGAGGAACGGAACGGCAACAAGGTCCGCGCTGAATTCGTGTCGGTCTCGATCGGCGTCGTCATTGCGGAGGCAGACAGCTACGCAAGCGCGGCGGCATTATCGGCTCGCGCCGCCGAGGTGAAGGGCGTGGCCAAGCGCATGCCAGGTTCGAAATGGGTGCTCGACCGCCGCCGGCCACCCGACAAGCACGGGCCCGCACGATGATCGCCTTAAGGAGGCTGGATGGCGGCAGGCCGGAGCTATCATCGGCTGAGGTTATCGCTCCATGAGTGATGTGGAGTCCACGCAGACCGCCAACGGCGAACCACTCCCCACCGGGGCTCCGGCGCCCGTACAGACCGCGATGCAGCGTCCCGAAACGAAGCACGGAACGCGCATGAAGGTGTCTGTGCACCGCCTTGACGGCGGCCTCGAGGAAGGGGAGTCTGACGCACGCGTTCTCAGCGCCGAGGGCTTTCCGATCTACACGCCGCCGGATTCCGATCGCGCCCGCTGGATCCCGGCACGCGACATCAAGTACGTGGTCTTCGGCGCAGTTGAAGACGCCAACCTCGAGCCCGACCCCGGTGACAAGAGTGCTTTGCGCAAAGCCGTCCTGCGGTTCCGTGACGGCGAGTGGATCGCGGCGTACATGGATCCGGGCCAGGGTTCCGATGGCGCCGGCCTGACGATCAAGATCCGCCTCACCGAGCGGCAGCGTGTTATCCCGGCGGTCGCTGCTTCGGCTGCGCTGCTGGAGATGCAGTTCGTCGACGCTTGGACCAGCACCACTGACGTTGCCATGCCCCATCGGCGCCGCACCGACATCATGGAAGCCGCGGCCCGGCAGGGTCGCGACCTAAGCAAGCTCGCCAACGATTTCCGCGATCGGCTGGCTCTGATACGGGACGTAGGCCTTACGACCGGCGACACTCTCGCGTTCTCGCGCGCCGTTCGCACGCACCTCGACCGTTTCCTCGCGGACGACGGCATCGAGCTCAGTGCTCCCGAGAAGACGACTCTCGCCGACATCATCCTGCGTGCTGCGGTCGGATACGGGCCGCTCGACAGCCTACTGCACGACCGCTCCGTGAGCGAGATCATGGTCAACGGCCCCGACCAGGTGTTCATCGAGCGGCGCGGCGTCCTCACCAAGGCCGAGGTGCGATTCGAGGACGAGAACCAGCTGCTGGAGACGATCCGCCGCATGGTCGCCACCACCGGTAGGCACATCGACGGTCTCAACCCCATGGTGGACGCGCGCCTCCCGGACGGGAGCCGTGTCAACGCCATCATCCGGCCGGCTGCGATCCACGGCGCCGCGCTCACCATCCGCAAGTTCAAGGACGCCGTGCTGGGCATGGAGGACCTTACGCGTGAGGGCAGCCTCAGCCCTGCGATGGCGGAGTTCCTGAGCGCGGCCGTGCTCGGACGGATGAACGTCCTCGTGTCGGGCGGCACCGGCTCCGGGAAGACCACGACCCTCAACGTCATCGCGCGGTTCATCCCGCACAACCAGCGCGTGATCACGATCGAGGACGCGGCCGAGCTGCAGATCGACCACCCGCACGTAATCGCGCTCGAGCACAGGCCGCCCAACGTCGAGGGCAAGGGCGAGCTGACGATCCGCCAGCTGCTGCGCAACAGCCTGCGGATGCGCCCTGACCGCATCCTCGTCGGTGAGGTCCGCGGCGCCGAGGCACTGGACATGCTCCAGGCCATGAACACCGGTCACGACGGAAGCATGTCGACGATCCACTCCAACTCAGCGCGCGATGCACTGTCTCGCCTCGAGACCATGGTGATGATGGCGTCCATCGACATCCCGTTCGAGGCCGTGCGCGCGCAGATCGCGTCGGCGGTGAACCTCATAGTTCACCAGGCGCGCATGCCGGACGGCAGGCGCAAGATCGCTCAGATCGCCGAGGTGGTCGGCTACGACTCGAACGGCGCGATCCTGCGCGACATCTTCCTGCTCGGGATGGGCTCGGACCTTCGGCTCGAATACAACGCCACCGGCTACGTACCGACTTCGCTGGACAAGGCCGCGTTCTACGGGGTGCAGGTCGACCGGGACCTCTTCGATCCAGTCAAGTCGCGATTCGTTCCTGCGGGATCGGACAGCATGATGCCGGTCGTCAAGGACCCGCTCATGGCCGGAGCACGCGGAGGCGGCGGAGGCGAGAACGTGGTTCGGCAGGTGGTCGTCGTGCCTTTCAGCTCGGACCGGCCTGGCGACTTCCGGCAGCAGCAAGGGCAGACGGTGCAGGCAACAGGGTCCGCTCCCGCGTCGCAGATGGCCTCCACGCCCGAGATGCAAGAGGAGATGCGCAAGCTGATCGATGCGGCGCGTTCCGCGGTCGCCGACCTGCAAGCCGCCGCTCCACCGCAGCAGCCGCCACCACCGCAACCGGCATACGAGCAGCCGGTCCCACCTCCCGCCGGGTATCAGCAGGCGCCGGCCCCGCAGCAGTTCTCGCTGCCGCCGGAACTAATCGCGGCGGCTCAGGCATCGATGGCCGCGGGTCAGCAAGGGTCGCCGGCACCGCAATACGGGCCGAGCTCGGCGGAGAACGCCGCCGCCGCCGCGCAGGCGCTCCAGGCCGCAACGGCGATGGCCCGCGCCACCAGCGCCCTCGGGCAGATGGCCGCAGCGGCGTCGAGCGGGTTCGCCGGCATGCTGCCGATCACTCACGGGACCGGTCCGACGGGGACCGGCGCCACGCGCAGGATCCAGGCCGTAGTCGAAAGCCTGATCACCCGCAAGGGTCTCAACATGCGCTTGGCCCCGGCCATCACCCAGGCTTTCGAGGGCGCCGAGCTGAAGGCGAGCGACTATGCAGCGCCGAACAAGCTCAGCAAGGAATCAGCCGGTCGCGAGCTGCGCCAGGCGGTCGAGGCCGGTCTGCTGCAGCTCGTCAAGTACCCTCAGGGCGAGGCCGGATTCCGGGCCGACGCGTCTCTGCTCAAAGCAGTCGCCGAAGGTCTCGGCCAGCAGGTGAACCCCGCGCAGGCACTCACGCCGGAGACCATCATCAGCAGCCTGTCGGCCGGCCAGAGTGAAGGCACGGTGACGATCATGTTCACGGACGTCGAGGGCTCGACCCAGATGCTCTCGAGCCGTGGCTTCACGCTCTCGCACGAAATCATGAAGGCCTACGAATCGATCATCGAGGACAAGATCACCGAGCATGCGGGGCGCCGCATCAAGGGCCTGGGTGATGGCGTCATGGTCAGCTTCGGCTCCACCCGGCACGCGGTCGAGTGCGCCATCGAGATGCAGGGCGCGATCGCCGAGTACAGCAAACAGAATCCCGAGCGCAAGCTGAAGATCAAAATCGGAATCAACACCGGCGAGGTGGTGGAAGAGGCAGGCGACATCTTCGGCGCGGCGGTCAACGTCGCAGCGCGCGTCGCTGGCAAGGCGAAAGGCGGCCAGATCCTGGTCTCAGAGGTCGTCCGTGAGCTGGTGGGTCCGGTCTCCGAGATGAAGTTCGGATATCGCGGACGCTACAAGCTGAAGGGCTTCCCCGATCGCTTCCGTTTGCATGATGTGACGCCGGGCGAAGCGCCTTCGCAAACCCCGGTCCTCCACACCGGCGACGGATTCGTCGGTCGCGAGCAGGAGCGCCTCGACATCCGGATGTCGCTCGACCGCGGGGCCACCGGGTCAGGCGGCATGCTCTTCATCGCGGGCGCGCCTGGCATCGGCGCTTCGCGCCTCGCCGCCGAGGTCGCCGCGGAAGCGGCCCGAAAGGGCTGGTGGGTGCTGAGCGGGCGCTGCGCGGAGCTGGACCCCGCGCCCATGGGTCCGTTCCGCGATGTGCTGAGCGCTGCTGTCGCCAGTGCGGGCGCGAAAGCACTTCAGGACGCGGTTGGCGACAGCGGACCTTTGCTCGCACAGCTGGTGCCGGGCCTGAGACAGAAGGTACGTGGGATGGAGCCGATGAAGGACGTGCCGGCCGGTGAGCTGCGCGAACAGCTTTTCCGCGCTGTCTTCGAATTTCTAAAGGCATGCCAGGGCGCCAAGCCTCTCCTTATCGTGCTGGACGACCTCCAGTGGGCCGACGACGAGACGGTCCTGCTGCTTCGCGACATCGCCGAGCGCCTTGGCGGGAACCGCGTAGTTGTCCTGGGGACGTACTGGGATTCAGAGCTCGACTCGGCGCGCCCGTTTACCAACGCCGTATTGCGGTTGCTCCGCCGGCGCCGCGCCCAGCGCATCCCGCTGGGCAGGCTCTCGGACCGCGAAGTCGAGAAGATGGTCGCCGGGATGGGCGAGACTCCGCTGACTCCCGTGCAGCTCATCGGAATTCAGGCCGCGACCGAAGGCAACCCACTTTTCGTCGAGCACTCCTATCTATACATGGCCGAACAGGACACGATGCTCGGCGGCAGCTCGCGCAGCCAGGCCAGCTTCACAGAAGAGGACCTGGAGCTCGCGCAGAGCGTGCGGGGACTGATCGGCCGCCGAATAGAACGGCTTACCGAGCCGGCGCAGAGAATGCTGGTCGCGGCGGCGGTGATCGGGCGCGACTTTGACATCGCTCTGCTCGAGGCATTTGGCGAGCTCTCGGGGCACGAGCTGCGCGACGCGGTCGACGAGGCCAAGCGCGGGCACTTCCTCGTGTCCGCCGGTCAAGACCGGTATCGGTTCGGACATGACCTGGTGCGGCAGCGGGTGCTTGCAGTGCTGCCGTTACCGCGTCTTCAGGCTTATCACCTCGCGGTGGCCGATACGCTCGAGCGCGTTTACGGCAAGAGCGCGAGCGAGAAAGCGGCCGAGATCGCTCATCACCTCTATCAGGCGGGCACCGCTGCCGACCCGGTCAGGACGTCGGGCCATCTCGCGCAGGCGGCCCAGAATGCGATGGCGGTCGGCGCCTTCGAAGAGGCGCTCCGGCTCATCGAGCGAACGCTGCAGCTGCTCCCGGGCGACAAGATCCGCGAACGAGCCGAGGCGCTCGCGCTAAGAGGCCAGGCGTACTCGGGACTGGCCCGCAACAACGATGCGAAGGCGGCGTGGAACGGCGCGCTCGGCCGCTACGAGGAGCTCGGCGACGCCAAGGCGGCCGCCGGTATCCACGCGTGGCTGCATGAGATCGGAGCCGACGGGGTTGCGGCAGAAAAGGCCAGGCCGACCGCGCGGCGGCGCCAGGAGGCGGAAACGCCGGAGCTTGCCAAGCACGAGCCGGCAGAACACGAGCCGGTCGAGCACGAACCGGTCGAGCGCTAGCCGGTCGACCTCAGCCGGTGAGCTTGGCCGCGGGCGGCACCGGCGAGTAGCCGGGGCTGCTGACGATCAGCGGCAGCGTTCCGCTGAAGGTGATCGTATCGGCGATGATCCCGCCGGTGGCTTCGACGCGGAAGGTGACCCTGGTCGGGATGTCGAGCGACGCAGCAGGAACGTAAACCAAGCCGATGTAAGCCGAGTTGCTGGCCGCATCCATGAGATTTCCACAGTTGTTGGCGGGTGGACGAGCCGAACCCGGTTCATAGATCGCGATCCAGTTGTATTGATAGCCGCTGAAAACGAAGTTGTCGCCGTTGTTGGTGTCCAGAAGGCAGCCGCCGGGGGGGATATAGAAAGCGACTGCTCCCGGTGTGATCGCCTCCGGACAAGTGGCCAGCGCTCCGACGATCGTGTCACATTGGTTTTCGTTGGCGCGATCCCCACGGGGCGGCACCAAACGGTCGGGGTTCTGGTTCACCTGCCTGGAACCCAGCGGCGCGGTCTCGCCATCAGGGGGATATGACCCGATGACACCTGGTGCAGCACCTGAATTGGGCGCCGAGGACAAGTTCAGGAGCGTAGCGTCAAATAAGGCCGATTCATTGCCCAGGGTGCATCCTCCGCCGCCGAAGTCGGGGCACGAGCTGGTGTCGGAGTTCTGGACTGGCCCGACCACCGGAATCGTGCCCGCGAGGCCGAATGGGCCTGAGCAGCCGTTGGAGGGGGGCGCTGCGTAAACGTTGTAGGACTGTGCCCCCGGCACATTGCTCACCTGCACCTTGATGATCTGCCCCGCGTTGACCCTGACGGTCTGGCAGTACGAAGGCGCACTCTCGCGCGTGTAGTTGACTCCGGCGTAAACGTCAGTCCTCGTCGAGGTGAGCTCGATCGCCCAGGTTCCAGCAGACATGATCGGGGGGGTGCCACCGACCGCGCTGATCTGGAAGGAGCCGGCGCAGTTGACACGGTTGGTGTTCCAGAACTGGCGCCTGGCCTTCCTGGTGTTGTCGGTGTCGATGGGCTCGTCAGGCGGCTTCAGCTCATTGCTCACGAAATCACCGTCGTTCCTTATGCCACGGGACCACTGGTACACACCGGCACTGAGAAACCAGCACTGGTTGTTGTTGAGGATGGGGTCGGTGGAGTAGACGCCTGGAGACAACACCACGTCGATGCCCGGCGTGCCCCTGCTTGGTCCGGTGACGCGAGGCGGTGGGTAGTTGGGGTCGACAAAGTTGTAGCCAGACCTGGTCACACCGAGCACGTTCGGAAACGTGCAGGGAGCAGAGGTGTCGCTCGGATAGCAATTGTTCGCGGCGCCCGGAACCGACGACTGACAGCGGGCGTAGATGTCGCCCGCGACGGATAGGCTGCCCCCCGAAACGGAGATCGCTCCGGCGGAGACGACGTCCCCCTGCACATCGAGGATGCCGCTGCCCGAAACTGAAATTGCAACGCCTGGTTGGCCTCCGCATCCTCCATGGTTCAGGGCGGCCACAGCCGGCGCGTACAGCAGGTTGTTCACGCCTCCTGACGCTACCGCCGACAGCCGCGGCGTGGTCCCGTTGGTGAGGATGCGCGCGAACTGGAGAGCGAGCGACCTGGACCCGGTGATGGTGAACAGGCTGCCGGCCGGACCAAGCCCGCTCACCACCTGCTTCAGCACGGTCCCGTCGCCGTAGGTGCACGTGATTGTCAGCGGCGCCGCGCCCGGCGCTGCGTAGGCCGGAGCACAAGCCGGGCCGGTGTACAGCCTCAAATTGGCGCCGAAGCTGGTGGTGGCCGCCAGCTCGGCCGACGTATAGCTTCCCGTTTGCTGAAGGTTGTCTGCGGCAGCGAGCGCCGCCGCGTCGACGCCCGCCTGCAGGTCGCGTCGCAACGCATAAGCCCGCGAGCCATCGATCGCGAGCGCTGCCATGCCCACAACAACCGCCAGCATGATCGCGATCAAGACGATCGCCTGGCCGCGCTGACCTCGCCGTCCGCCGGCCATCAGTACTCGGTCCGGAAGACGGCGGACGCCGTGATCAGGATGCGATTGGCGGTGGCCTGCGCGACCACAGGTGTGACGAGGATCAGGTTGAAGCGGATCGTCACCTGCAGCGGGACGTTGCCGGAAGCGGGGTTGACGGCGCTGCAGCCACCACTCGCGACTGCGGAATACTCGCCGCCTGGAGCATTCATCGGCGGATTTGCTTCAGCAGACGAGGGCGGGCTGGGCTCGGTCACATAAAGCCACGCCGCATTGTTGGGCGGTGTCGCACTGTTGATCGGGCCCTGCGGGCAGGGCTCGGTGGTCGGGATGCCGGCCATCTGCGAGGTGACCGCGGTCAGAACGTCGGCGTTGGTCGGCAGGCGGTTGGACGCCTGGACGGCTGCGCGCGCTCCCTCGCGCGCGGCATGCGCGAGCGTGTCGTAGTAAAAGACGGCCCGCCCGATGTCGATGATGCCGAAGAGGAGGAGTAAGAGCACAGGCGAGATGAGCGCGAACTCGATCAGTGCCTGTGACGCCTGCCCGGCGAGTTTCAGCTTACGTAGCGTCATGGGCCCTGCACGGTGATGTGCTGATTGGCCGCGAGGCGGAAGTTGCCGAACTGCCCGGATATGAGCGGGGTCAGCGGCCCGTACGAGTAAAGGACGATCACGTTGATGTCCTGCTGGCTCTGGCCACCGGGCGGAGCGGTGAAGTCAACCCCGGGTGTGTTGTCGTAGCAGATGTAGAGCCATACCTGGTTCGGGGTCGCCGGATATGCGGAGCTCGCGTAAGGGGGGTTGTGGTAGGCGTTTCCGTCCGTCGGATTCGGGCATGTCGTGCCCGGGTTCTTGAGGGTTGAACCCCCGGGCAGAATCGGCGCCAGCTCCGCGTCGACCACCGCTTTGATCTGGGCGTCGTAGAGGTAGGTGTGCGCCAGGTTGGGTGCGTCGAACCAGGCTCCATGCCGGGCTCCCTCGCGCGCCGCATTCGAGAGCATCTCGGATATGTAGACGGACCGCCCGATATCGATGAGCCCGCCAACGATCAGCAGCAGGACCACGGACGACAAGGCGAACTCGACCATCGACTGCCCGGTTTGGCGGTTCTTGGGGGGACGATTAGGGGGACTTAAGAGCGACGGCACCGCGGATATCTTGCCTATGATGGGTCGGCCTTGAGCATTTTTAGGGGCCTAACCTCCAGGCGCCCGTTCACCCTTCTCGGCATCGTTCTGGCCCTGGTGGTGATCGGCGCCTTCGTGCTCGTGGCGCTCAACTCGAGCTCCGGAACCAATGTCCCGTACCAGTCGGTGGTGGTCGCAACCAAGGACCTCCAGCCCCGCCTGCCGATCGAATCCGCGTCCCTTGACATCAAAAGGGTGCCCATCCTGGCCAACTACCCGCCGGTCTTCTTCGACAAGGTCTCCAGTGTCCAGGGCATGGTCCCCTTGGTAACGATCCTGTCGGGGCAGGCGATCACCTCGAACGAGGTCGTCAAGCCGAGCCAGGCGCTGGGCTCGCAGTCGGCGTACTTGCCCATCCCGTCCGGCTACGTCGCGCTGACGATCCCTACAAGCGAGCAGCAGGGGGTCGCCGATTTCATCCAGTCGGGCGATTACATCTCCGTGATCGCGACCGTTTCATCCAGCAACAAGATCGCGGTCAAGACCAT
>WNFB01005241.1_pt1 | contig 11573 bp, 6 predicted proteins | sample 5400501 | NCBI WGS metagenome assembly WNFB01 (sample SAMN13153341, study PRJNA577476) | soil metagenome | isolation source: 200 cm saprolite under Douglas fir tree site 2 hole 1 | place: USA:California | collected 2015-04-18 | reverse complement strand
GCCCGCGTTGATTACCGCGATCAAAGAATATCTGGACCATCACAACCAAAATCCCCATGTATTCGTATGGAGCGCACCCGTGAGTCAAATTCTGGCCAAGATCGCCAAATGTAAAGAAGCGTTGGACGCACTACACTAGGCGAGTTTTATCGGTGGTGGATTTTTGTTGGGGTGCGCAAGCTTACCCCAACCTACCGCGCTGACACCGGACGTTAGGCATCACTGGAGGCGGTGTGCTAATTGAGATGCAGCGTCGGATGCTCTACACCCCGATATTTCACATCGACACGAATCTCATCAATTCGCGGGGAAAGCTTGAGGCGATGAACCGCCTCGAGAAATGGGCCGAGAATGAAGTCATTCTTGTAAACATGTCTGGCGTCAGCTTTATGGAAGCGCGGGCCGGCGGTGACCTTCAAAGAACCAAGAAGGCGCTGTCCCACATATTCACTATGACCGACGAGGCGATCGACCCACACGATCCGTTGTACCAGAAGATTGAGCAGGCACTCTTCCCGGGTGGTGCGAAAGGTGATAACCAGCGTAACGACATCAAGATCGTCTATGAGGCCGCGAAGTACGCGGCCATTCTCGTCACGCGCGACGGTGGGTCGAAAACACAGCCGGGCGGGATCTTGGGCAATCGAGACAAACTAAGAGGCCATGTGCAAATCAAGACTGACTCGGAGGCGGTAGCCTTTGTTGAAAAGCACATTGCCGAACGAGATGCGTTCAACCGTCGGGTCGCGTCGGAGATTGGTGGCGAATTACCTCCCTGGACGGGAAAGGATTGAGTGATGCCTAATAACGCGTTCGAGCGAACGAAAGTGCGGCCCTGCTGCGCTTGGCCGCTCGCCGCGCAATGCGCGGTTCTATTATTACGGATTAGCAGTCTGCGGCATGGCGCTGTGTTAAAACACGTCAAAAGCCCGACACAAATTTTATTGCCTGGATTTTAGGTTAAGTTTACGATGCAGCCATGTTTATAAACCAACCCGATAAAATTTTAGGTATTTTATTGGGGTCTACTTTTAGTTAGCGCTTAAGTGGCAAATCATGGATAGGATTGAACGAGAACTTAGAGAGCAACAGAAGCAAATATGGATTCAGCGTATTAGGGAATCTAAGTTTGCAATTGTCTTTGCGCTGGTGATCGTGATCATACTTTCGTGGAATATCTATCGAAGTACTGACAGGGTCATTGAAAATGAAAAATTGTTCGGCGTACTCGCTGGGATACACCAAGTACAAGGTAATCTTGGGTCATCCACAACAATGCTCTCGATAAAATTGAACAATGGCGAAAATGTGATGGTTACAGCGCCTGCTAATTTTGTCGTAAGGATTCATGCTGAAGTAGAGATCATTAGAGGCAAGACAGAGCAAGGTTCGGTTTATTACTATTTCAGCAGGTTGGTGGGGGAATAGGTAGGATGCGCTGTGCGCGGCTAAACTGCAATAATTGCGGGTCTCGCCCCGCGGGCGAGGAACTTTCTTGTCGCGACAAGAAAGTTCCCAAAGAAACGCTCCCCGGTCGCTTGCCGCGCTAAAAGCGCGCGGTTCCCTGCGCTCCTCACGCAGCCGGGCGCTGCGCAACTCGCGCGATCGCCTACGGCGCCACGCGCTCAGACAGTGCTCGCTTAACTGCTCCCGGCTGCGCTCCGGTGCTCGGCAAGCTCCTACGGGGCAAAACCAACTCCGACCCTGAGGTCTCTCCTCATAATCGAATCTGATCCTAAAGTCTCAACCCTAAAATCTCAACAAACGGAGTAGTTGACGCAGTAAAGGCCGAGGAATCGAAATGAAAAATTCTAACGCTACGCGGATCCCGATTTCAGATCGAGGGCGCGGATTCCCAGAAGATTCTGATTTGTCCGGCCCCTTTACGTGGGAGTGATGATCACTTTCTAGCATATGTTACCTCATTTAAAAACAAGCCTACGTTTCCGAGAAAACATACCCGCTATTTAGTTGGCTGCCAAAAAATGAAGTTTATTGGTGGTCTCCTAAAAATGTTCACTTTTCGTGAATTCACATTGCCGCATTATTCCCGATGATAACGGCGCCTGTTCTGTTTATTCATCTGAGTAATATCGTTCGCAGTTACCATTTTCTTACCAGACAAGCCGAGTATGCCGTTAACAATGAGGGCTGCCTCTTTGTTCGGCGCCCTTTTTTTTGGCGGCCAATAATATTGAAGAAAAAAGAAAACAACCCGCTTAGTGAATTCCTTGAGAGTTAGCTTTCCATAGGTAAACTGAAATAATGCCTTGCTTCGCGTGTCCATCTTCTCTGATTCGATGGCATTAGCATATTTATCAAGAAGCCGAAATAGTAAAGGAGACGGATCTAAGAGAAAAAGCCCAACGAAATGCCGCCGAAGAATATCTAGCGCAATTTCTCCGTTTCGATATGCAAAACGCATAGATTCAATTATTGAAAGCCAATATTTATCGAACAGTTCCTCTATCACCATTCCATGTAAAGGCGACGATTCCAGATCAAAATACCAGTTAGAAGTATTGTACGTACTGAGCAATTTAGATAATTCCCGACATTTCTTTACTATCCGTTTTTGGAGGGCGATAACATCTCGGTATCGCCGATTGTGACCAGCATAATCGAGTGGGATGCGCGTAAAAATCCGAACCAGCTCTTGCCATTTTTCTACCCCGATTTTTTGTTCTATTTCTTTTAGTTCAGGACTAGAAAGAAGCCATTGTAAACGTCGTGGCTCCGGACTTGTTAATTCCTTTTCCGACGAGACCCTTCTATATGCGGCAGTACCAGGTTTTTTCTCGCATTTCTTGAGAAAGACGTGTAAATCCTTTACAAATTCATCGAAGTTACGCCAAGCAACATCATCTGGGCTTGAGACTTTTTGTGGTTCTTTCTTCTTCATGCTTTTACCTCAGCAGGGCTATGATCTGTATAATAAGGGGCTGGGTCGGTTTTGCCCCAGGAGCCCGTAGCCCGTAGGTTGGGGTGAATGAAATGATCCCCAACAAAATCTTACCTCATGACGTACAGGGGAGTACTAGTGCCGCGGGAGGCGGGATGCCGGGAGCGGCTATTGAATGTGTCGAAATGAACTTGGCAAATTTTATCGGTGGTGGATTTTTGTTGGGGTGCGCAAGCTTACCCCAACCTACCGCGCTGAAATTTATTTATGAATTTCCGGCAAAGATTCCGCCGACAGCCCCTTAACGCAATAGACATATGTCGTCTAACCACAAGATCAACCCGGGCCGTTTGCCAGCCTGCTTCGCACGCTGGCAAACGGCCGGTCGTCGTGAACGTTAGCTGCCGACCATGCTCGTCCCGGATGACGTGCGGAAATGCGTCGCCTTCCTTGGTCTCCGGATGGCGGACGGCAACTTTCGTTTCGCGGGCTCTGTGTTCTTCTTGGGGCGTGACCTGCAAGGCAAGCCACAGGCGGACGCCGTTTACGCAGTCACAGCAAAACACGTCATAGACTATATCCGCGGTACTGGCGTCGAGCACGTGTGGCTCCGCTTAAACTTGAAGGACGGCGATGCAACCTGGTTTCAAACGTCGCTTAAGGACTGGTTTGTCCACCCAACGGATACATCCATTGATGTTGCGATCCTAAAGATAGGGCTGGCAAACACTTTCGATCATCTCGTTTTCCCGTATTCTCTCTGCATCACCGATGAACGCGTGAGGGAAAATGAGGTGGGCCTTGGCGATGAGGTATTCATCACGGGGCTGTTTCGCCATCACCATGGCTCGCGCCGGAATATCCCGGTCGTGCGCGTCGGCAATCTGGCATGCATGGGTGAAGAAAAGATCTCTACGAAATCTTTTGGGGATATTGATGCCTTCCTCATTGAGGCTCGCTCTATCGGAGGACTTAGCGGCTCACCTGTGTTCCTCAACCTCGGCACCACACGAATAATTGCCAAACAGATGAAGTTCACAATTGGCAATCCGAATTACCTTCTTGGTTTAATACATGGGCACTACGGTGAGGCCGCACACGAAGACGATGATGATAATCTTTCGCCGGACCGCGTAAACACCGGTATAGCCATGGTCGTGCCGTTTCACAAAATTGATGAGGTCATTACCGCGCATGAGAAGAAGTAAGGGAAAGCTAACGTGCTATGCATGGATAGTGACGACATCAAGGTTAGACTGGAATTATTAGGTGAGATCTCAGAGTCGGAGTTGATTTTCCCCGTCGGAGCTCGCCGAGCACCGGAGCGCAGCCGGGAGCAGTTAAGCGAGCACTGTCTGAGCGCGTGGCGCCGTAGGCGATCGCGCGAATTGCGGCCGCTCTCGCGCATCCATGCGCTCCGCGGCATTCGTACATCCTGTACAGCACAGTCCCGGCTGCGTGAGGAGCGGAGGGAACCGCGCGCCGAGCGACCGGGGAGCGTTTCTTTGGGTACTTTATTGTCGCGACAAGACAATTTTGCCGGGAGCAAAATTGGACGCACTTTAGTGCGCCCGAAGGGGCCGCGCCAGGATAGGCGCGGATCAAAGTACCTCGCCCGCGGGGCGAGACCCGCAATCATTGCAGTTAAGCCGCGTGTAGCGCGTCCACAAAATACAAGCGTTTCTAGCGACGCGTTCGCAGGCCGCGTCCGGTGGATTACGCCCTACCGGGCTAATCCACCCTACAAACGGGATAATCTGGAACGCATCGCCGAGGCATATGAAATGCCGATTGCTGAATCCCGATTTCAACCTGAACTTAATTAGCCGCGTGCGCTATTAATTCTCGTAAGACATAGGGCAAGATACCGCCATGGCGGTAGTAGTCGATTTCTATCGGTGTGTCGATGCGCAAGATGAGCGGCACTTTTTCCACGCGGCCGTCAGCGCGATGGATGATCCAGGTAACGTCCTGCTGCGGTTTGAGCTCGTTTTCAATGCCGATTAAATCAAATACCTCGCTGCCATCGAGCTTGAGCGATTTTGCATTTACGCCCTCCTTGAATTGGCAGGGCAGCACACCCATGCCGACCAGATTGTTACGATGGATACGCTCAAAACTTGCGGCAATCACCGCCTTGACGCCAAGTAACGCCGTGCCCTTTGCCGCCCAGTCGCGCGAGCTGCCCGTGCCATATTCCTCGCCGGCGATGATCATTAATGGGATCTTGGCTTCCCGGTATTTAATTGCGGCATCGTAGATGCTCATCTGCTCGCGGCTGGGATAATGCACGGTCACGCCGCCTTCGACCCCAGGCACCATAAGATTTTTAATGCGCACATTAGCGAATGTCCCGCGCACCATTACCCGGTCGTTGCCGCGGCGGGAACCGTAGCTGTTAAATTCCAAAACGCCGACGCCCATTTCCAGCAAATATTTTCCCGCCGGCGAGCTGGGTTTAATCGAGCCGGCGGGACTGATGTGGTCGGTGGTGACGGAATCGCCAAAAATCGCCAGCGGGCGCGCGCCCTTGATATCACCGACTTTGCCCGGCTGCATGCTGAAGCCGGCAAAGAAAGGCGGCTCCTGAATGTAGGTCGAGCCGCTGTCCCATTGATAAACGGCGCCGGTGGGAGCTTTGATCTGGTTCCACAACGGATTCTGCTCGGCAAAGTTACGGTAAAGATTGCGATAAGTGGCCGGATCCATCGCGTAACGCAAGCACTGTGATATCTCCTTCATGCTCGGCCAGATATCTTTGAGATACACCGGTTGTTTATCTTTGCCGACGCTGAGCGGCTCGGAAGTCAGATCGATGTCCACCCGCCCGGCTAAGGCGAATGCGACCACGAGCGGCGGGCTCATTAGGAAATTGGCTTTGACGTTGGGGTGGACGCGCGCCTCGAAGTTACGGTTGCCGCTCAATACGCTCGCCGCGACTACATCGTTATTGGTGATGACGCCCTCCATATTGGGATCGAGCGGGCCGGAATTGCCGATGCAGGTCGTGCATCCATAACCGACCAGGCGAAAACCAACCTGATCGAGGTATTGCTGCAAACCGGCTTTTTGCAAATATTCGGTCACCACCCGCGAACCGGGGGCGAGCGAGGTCTTGACGCGCGGGTTGATTTTTAGGCCTTTTTCCACCGCTTTTTTTGCCAGTAGTCCGGCTGCCAGCATGACGCTGGGGTTGGAAGTATTGGTACAGGAGGTAATGGCGGCAATCACGATGTCACCATGCCCGAGGTCGGTTGCCGTGTTGGGAAACTCCCCCATGGCTTCCTGAACGACATTCGGCGTCGGGCGATTTTCGATCATGTCCATTTCCGACTTCATTTCCGGCGCCGTTGGCGTCTTCTTCAGCGCGCTGTCGAGTGTAGGCGCAAGGTTTTGTTCGCCGCCGCCGCCGAGCATGAAGGGGAAGCGCTCCTTCAGTTGAGCGGCTGATTTGCCGTAGCCGTTTTCCGTCACCGGCTTCTGCAGCAGATCAATAAATTTATTTTTGAGTTTCGGCAATGCGATACGGTCTTGCGGGCGTTTGGGCCCGGAAACGCTCGGTTGTACCTGGGTTAAATCCAATTCCAGTACGATGGTATAGTCGCACGCGCCTTGGCGCGGGATGCCGAACATCTGCTGCGCCTGGAAATAATTTCGGAATGCGGAAATTTGTTCGTCACTGCGGCCGGTGGCTTTAAAGTAGTTGCAGGTTTCGTCATCAACCGGAAAGAAGCCCATCGTTGCGCCGTACTCCGGCGCCATGTTGGCGACGGTAGCGCGATCCGGCGCGCTCAAGGTCGCCGCGCCTTCGCCGTGGAACTCGACGAACTTGCCGACCACTTTTGCTTTGCGCAGCATCTCGGTGACATGCAGCACCAAGTCCGTGGCGGTGACGCCTTCACGCAAGCTTCCGGTCATATGGACGCCGATGACATCGGGGACCAAGAAATAAACCGGCTGGCCCAGCATGCCGGCTTCCGCCTCAATGCCGCCCACGCCCCAGCCGACCACGCCGATGCCGTTGATCATAGTGGTGTGCGAATCCGTGCCGACCAGCGTATCCGGGTAGTAAATACCATCCTTGTGTAGCACGCCTTTGGCGAGATATTCCAAGTTGACTTGATGCACAATGCCGATGCCCGGCGGAACGACCTTGAAGCCGTTAAACGCCTGCATGCCCCACTTGAGAAATTCGTAGCGTGCCTGGTTGCGCTTGAATTCCATCTTGATATTCAAGTCGAGCGCGTTCGGCGTGTTGTAGAAATCAACTTGCACCGAGTGGTCGACAACCAGGTCAACCGGGACCAACGGTTCGATGATGCTGGGATTTTTGCCGAGCTTGCCGGCGGCGCCGCGCATCGCGGCAAGGTCGACCAATAAAGGCACGCCGGTGAAGTCCTGCAACACAATGCGTGCGACGATAAATGGAATTTCATCGGTTCGCTCCGCGTTCGCCTGCCAGTTCGCCAGGGTACGAATGTTTTCTTGGTTGATTTTTTTGCCGTCGAAGTTACGCACTACAGATTCAAGCACAATGCGTATGCATACGGGCAGTCGGGATATTTTTGCTATCCCTTCTTTTTCCAGTTGAGGCAAAGAATAGAATTTACCGTTGCGCCCGGCGCCGAGGCTAAACGTTTGTAAAGTATTAAAAAGATTGTGGGGATGACTCATATCGGTGGTGTTTGCGTGAATTTTGAAAAACCAATTGTAGCAGGTCACCGGCGGTTTTGCCCTTAATCCCCGGGGCAAAATCGCTCAAAATGAAGCCGCAGCCGTGATTAGCGGTGTCTCATTATCTAACCGCGGCTTGCGCGGCCGCGAGCCGGGCGATCGCTACGCGATAAGGCGAGCAGGAGACATAATTCAGCCCGACCTTATGGAAGAAATCAATGGATTGCGGATGCCCGCCGTGTTCGCCGCACACGCCCAATTTAATATCCGGCCGGGTAGCGCGGCCTTTATCCACGCCGATTTTCACCAAGGCACCGACACCTTCCTCATCGATACCGACAAACGGGTCTTCGGATAGGATGCCGAGTTTTTGGTATTCGCCGAGGAAACGGCCGGCGTCATCGCGCGAAAGCCCCATGGTCGTCTGGGTTAAGTCGTTGGTGCCGAAGGAAAAGAACGCAGCCGTTTCCGCAATTTTATCCGCCACCAGCGAGGCGCGCGGCAGTTCAATCATGGTGCCGATCGAGTAAGCCACCTCAGTGGATTTTTGTTGCATGACCAGCGCGATTTCCGCTTCGATTTCTTGTTTAACAAATACAAGCTCTTCCGGTAAAGCGACCAGCGGGATCATGATCTCCGGCAGTACCTTTACCCCTTCCGCCGACAACTCACAGGCTGCTTCCATGATAGCGCGCGCCTGCATGCGGTAGATTTCCGGGTAAGTGATGCCGAGCCGGCAGCCACGATGGCCCAGCATGGGATTGATCTCATGTAACGCGGAGACCCGGCGGATGATCTCATTCACGGGTTTACCGACTAACTTGCTGAGCTTGCGCATTTCCAGCGATTCATTCGGCAGGAATTCGTGCAGCGGCGGATCGAGCAGGCGGATACACACCGGCAGCCCATCCATCTCGCGGAATATGGCGCGGAAATCATCGCGCTGGTAGCGCAATAGATGTTGTAATGCCTTTTCCCGTTCCGGGCGCGATTCCGCGACTATCATCTGCCGTACATGCGTAATGCGGGCACTGTCGAAGAACATATGCTCGGTGCGGCAAAGGCCGATGCCTTGCGCGCCGAACTGGCGTCCGCGCCTTGCGTCTTCGGGGGTATCGGCGTTGCACCAGACTTGTAAACGGCGGGCTTCATCCGCCCACTGCATGAGGGTATCAAAATAAGCGTCAGTTTGGGTTTCAATCGTGGCGATGCGGCCGAGCAATACCTCGCCGGTGTTTCCATTCAGGGTGAGCCAATCCCCTTCTTTCAGACGGTGATCACCGATGCGGCAGCTGCGGTTGGCGAGATCGATGCTAAGCGCGCCGCAGCCGGCGATGCAGCAGCGCCCCATACCGCGCGCCACCACCGCGGCATGGCTGGTCATGCCGCCGCGCGCGGTCAGCACGCCTTGCGCCGCGTGCATGCCGTGCACGTCTTCCGGGCTGGTTTCGGTGGTGAGCAATAACACCGGCGTGCCGGTCTGGGCGAGCGTCACCGCCTTATCGGCATCGAATACGATTTGGCCGCTGGCGGCGCCGGGCGAGGCGGCCAGGCCACGCGCTAATACCGTGGCGCCGTGGTTTTCCGGTAACCCGGGGTGCAATAGCTGCTCAATGTGTTCCGCCGGCACGCGCAGCAACGCCTGCTTGCGCGTGATTAAGCCGGCATTTTCCATTTCTACCGCGATGCGCACGGCGGCACGCCCGGTACGTTTGCCGTTGCGTGTTTGCAACAGCCATAGCCTGCCGTTTTCGACCGTAAACTCGATGTCCTGCATGTCTCGATAGTGCGTTTCCAGGCGTGTCATTAAGTCTATTAATTCGCGGTACTGCGCCGGCATGGCTTCTTCCATCGAGGCATATTTGGCTGTGCGTTCACTTTCGCCGACTGCTTGCCGTTGCGCCCAGGCGCGTGCTTCAGCCAGGCTAATTTGGCAAGGAGTCCGTATCCCCGCCACCACATCCTCTCCCTGGGCGTTGATAAGGAATTCGCCCATGATGGTGTCTTCGCCGGTCGCCGGGTCGCGGGTGAAAGCCACGCCGGTGCCGCTATGCTTCCCCCGGTTGCCGAATACCATGGCTTGCACCGTCACCGCCGTGCCCAGAGTATCCGGAATATGGTGGATCTTGCGGTAAATCTTGGCACGCGGGGAATTCCAGGAAGAAAACACCGCGCCGATAGCGCCCCACAATTGCTCCATAGGATCGCTGGGGAACGGCTTGTCGGTTTTCTTTGCAACGATATTCAAGTAGCGCGCGATCAGCTTATCCGGATCGACATCATGATCTTCAGATATACCGGTGCTTTGTTTCAACTGGGAAGCCGCGTCCTGAAACTGTGCGTGTGGAACGCCCAGCACCACACTGCTGTACATATGGATGAAACGCCGGTAAGCATCCTTGGCGAAACGCTCATCGCCGCTTGTCGTGACTAAGCCTTGCAGTGTGTGCGGGTTTAAGCCGAGATTAAGCACCGTATCCATCATACCCGGCATAGACACGGGCGCCCCGGAGCGCACCGAGACAAGCAGTGGCTGATTGGGATCGCCAAAGCCCTTGCCGGTCAACTGTTCTAATTGCTTTAAACACCGGTTGACTTCGTCAACCAAGGTAACGGGATAGCTGCCGCCGGTGCCATGATATTCTTTACAAACGGCGGTAGTGAGAATAAATCCCGGTGGTACCGGGAACCCCATTTGGGTCATCTCCAGCAGGTTATAACCTTTGCCACCCAGCAGTTCGGGGGCACCGGGCGGTTCACGCGCCTGCTGCGGGTCGCCGAAAAACACCGTCCAACGCAGGGGCTGAACAGATGCGTCTCCCGCAAATTGCGCCGATGTCTTTTTCGGTTTCATATCACAAACGTAATTCCCTGGTTACTTAAAGGCCGATTTAAGAATGAATGATTTTTAACAAAAAGCGATTATTTGCCTGTGATACCAATGCTGGTTTAGCTGCAAAATTTTTCTCGTCGGCGTCAGGTTTTGAATGGCTCACGCATAAAGCGAATCAGATTCTGAAATATCCAGTTAGTCCGGAGCGATACTGCCACGCCTGAGCCCGCGCAACATTATCTTCATTAGGAATATGCCGTCAAGTTACCGAAAGTCGGGTAGTCGGGCAAAAACCGCTCATTGATTTAAGACAGGAAAGGATCAATGGAAACTCAACCCAGGACTGCCCTGCTGTCGGTACGGGGCAATCCATCAATCAGCCCATACCGGCGATGGCGTTTTTGACGCTTTCTACGCCTTTTTTGAACAGCTCTTTTTCGCCGGTATCCAGATCAAGCTCTACGATCTTTTCTACACCCCGCCTGCCGATGACCGCGGGTACGCCGATAGAAACATCCGCGTAGCCGTATTCCCCACTGAGATAAGTGGCGACAGGGATGATCTGCTTGGTGTCTCTGACGACTGCTTCAACGATCGCCGCGATCGCGTTTCCGGGCGCGTGTACCGTGGCGCCCTTTAATTCGATTACTTTTGCCGCGACTTGTTTGGTAGCCTGCACAAGTTCTTCAGTTTTTTGTTTTGGCAATAGTGCAGTAATAGGTATGCCGGACACGGTGGAATATCTTGCCAATGGCAGCATGTTTTCTCCGTGCTCGCCGATTACCAGCGCGCGAATCGAGTCGCGCGAAAACCCCGTTACCTCATGAATAAACTGTTTGAATCTGGACAGGTCCAGCATCCCGCCCATACCGAATACTCTATTTTTGTCAAATCCAGACGTTTTATAAGCAAGGTAAGCCATTGGATCGAGCGGATTGGTCACCGGTATGATCATCGAGTTGCCGGCGTATTTTTTAATATTTTCCGCTATGCCTTTAACGATGGACGCGTTTATTTTTAACAGGTCCATGCGCGTCATCCCGGGTTTGCGCGCGGACCCGGCGACGACGATGACAATATCGGAGCCTTTCATTTCGGCATAGTCGTTGGATCCCCGGATCTCAACATCAATACCCCGCTCCGACAGCATATGGTTAAGGTCCA
>WNFB01009583.1_pt1 | contig 11575 bp, 10 predicted proteins | sample 5400501 | NCBI WGS metagenome assembly WNFB01 (sample SAMN13153341, study PRJNA577476) | soil metagenome | isolation source: 200 cm saprolite under Douglas fir tree site 2 hole 1 | place: USA:California | collected 2015-04-18 | reverse complement strand
CAGGGGAAGATCTAGCAAGTGTGCCAGTTCCATGAAGCTAGCGAGAAGCGCAACGGTAAAATCCGCTCGTACCCAACACACTGCATTATAGTCTCCACCATAGCGATAAGCATATTCGAGTGCAGTCTGCGTTTTTCCAATTCCGCCCAGCCCGGTGATTCCCAGGGGATGAGCAAGAACCACAGCATTATTGGCTTGCAAGCCCTGATAGAGCGCATCCAGCACTTCTTCCCGCCCTGTGAAAAATGGGTTGCGCTGATAGGGAATGTTCCATACTTGAGCTGGCTTGTTGGCTGCAACCATGGGTCTTTTCTCCTTACATTACTTTTTCCGCATATTTTCTTATAACATCCACTTCAGGAAAGGACATGTGCCATTGCTCGATGAGTTGAAGACAATTTTGTACCTGGGCCTGGGGCAGATTATCGCCTATGGCTGGTAGGGCCAGACTAACAGCACGAACAGCTCTTTCCGCCCAGAGTTGGCGCGTTGGCTCATCCATCTCATCGATCAGGATGTCTTGCATAATTCGGTGAATGGAGAGCCTCGTTAGTTCTGTATCACGATCAAATTCACGATTGAGGAGGGAATAGGTTCGTAGGAGACGGATAGTCAGGTTCAAGGCAAAGAGATCTCCTGCGACCGGGCCAAGGACTGGTGCTCCCAGCATCAGCAATTTCTCAGGAATCCCCTCAGGCGCAAGGTAGGCACACAAACACAAAAGCTCAGAGGCCGCTGGATCGCTTCGCTCAACTATCGATCTTGAAATCCTCCAGGCAAAGGCCACCGCTTCCGGGTAATCGGGGACTGTTCCGGAGTGGTGCTGATAAAGTCTGGGCCGATAGCGTTCGTACAGATACAGGTATCCTTTCACGCCACATGCAGTATCGTTGATATAGGCTCCTGCCTGCTCCAGCGCCATGGGTAAACCACCCATCTTTTGAGAAAGTTCTTGCGCTGCCTCTACGTTTGCTGGTAGGGTATCATGCAGTTGTTTGCTTCCCTTCAAAATACCCGCCCGACGCAGAATACAAAGTGCACCATCCTCTGGTTTCAATGATTCCAATACCAACTGTTGTGCTTGCCCAATCATCGCACCAGCACGTGTCGTTAAGAGAACATGTCCTCGCGTCGCACTGGGAAGAAAGGGATCAACAAGAGCAGGGTCATCTGCATTGTCGAAGACAAGCAACCAGTCAGCCTGCTTCTTGAGCCATCCCTGCACCGTTTGTATGAGACTGGTACGATCTTGTAAGCGCTCCTGAGGCAATTCAAGCAAATCAGCGATGGTTTTGAAGTCTGCAATAAGTGTCTCTTGTGTTTCAGCATGAACCCAGAATACGGCTTTATAATCCGCTCGAAAGAGATATGCATACTCAGCAGCCGTTTGCGTCTTTCCCATTCCGCCCAGACCTGTAATCGCTTGATGTTGCACCATCTCCACCCCGCTCTCTAACAGAAAGCCATCAGCGAGTTGTTGGAGTACATGGTCACGACCAGTAAAAAAGGGAGTATGCCGACGGGGAACATTCCATACCTCTGGAAAGGGAGCACTGAAGCTTGCACGCCGTCGATGCACAGTGGCAACCTCCTCTTTCTGGTGTTTTTCCTCCTCTACTGCTTTTCTTTCCTCGGTCGGCGTTGTGTAGAGAGAAACATTTGCAGTCAGCGAGAAGAGGCTATCAATGGCGCGGCAAATACCCGTCTCCACATCGTTCCAGGCTATATCCTGGTTGTCCCATGTTGTGATGGGTTTTCCATCCTGAGGAAGGCATGACAGATGAGCAAAGGGAGCGTGGTTCCAACCGCAAGGGCGAAGTATGATGGGGATCACACGAGCTTCTTTGGATTCGTGCCGCTTTAATGCTCGCCGCATCTCGACATCGTAGCAGTAATCGGAAGCCAAAAAGTCGGGACTCACTAGCAGAAGAATGATAGATGCTTGCTCCAGGTGGGTGCTGATGGTCTCGGCCCAATCGGTACCAGGAACGATTTGTCGGTCATACCAAGTCGAGATGAGGCTTTGTCGCTTGAGTAGGCTCAGATGCACTTCTAGTATGCGGAGCAATGCTTCGTCCTCATGAGCATAAGAAAGAAAGAGGACAACGGACTCATGATGTATCGTCATCGGCATACTTTTTCAACTCCTAAATAATGTTATTCACCATGTTAAATACGTGATAATAAATCGAAAGTTATATTTTATCATTTGCAATTTACAACAATGAATCTTGTGTAAATCATACAACAGAAGATTACTCAAAAACGAGTGTTGAGCTAGTGCTCAACTTGTCGGAGAATGCTCGTCGTAGACTAGCCATTATCTTGACCCCGTTTTCTCAGTGTCAACAAAGTACAGAAAGTGGTAGTGGTACAAAGAAGCAGGATATGGTAGACTTTGAAGGTCAATCAGTTCTCAAAAAGAGGAGCCTTTCATGGTGACCATCACCCTGCACTGCCTTCACTGTCAGAGCGATGCCCTCGTACGGAATGGCCACCCTCCTAATGGCAAGCAGTTGTATCGCTGCCGCGCATGCGGACGTCAAAGTCGCGAGAACCCAACTCCCAACGCCTATACAGAAGCTCGCCGCGAGGAAATTCTGCATGCCTACCAAGAACGAAGCAGCCTGCGCGGCCTCACCCGCACCTTTGGCATCTCTCGCACCACTGTGTCCACTTGGATCAAAAAAAAGGAGCTCAGCTTCCCCCTTTGAGCACGACCTTGCTAGTCCCCGATCCAGAAGATGCTGCTTCCACCACGCTGGAACTGGATGAACTGTGGTCGTTTGTGCTCAAACAAGCCAAGGAAGTCTGGGTGTGGATTGCCCTCTGCCGCAAGACACGACAGGTGGTTGCCTATGCGGTGGGTGATCGGAGTAAAAAGACGTGTCAACGATTGTGGGAGGCCATTCCAGACAGCTATCGCCAGGGGCAGTGTTTCACCGACTTCTGGGCAGCGTATGCGGCGGTGATTCCTGGGGAGCGCCACTTCGCTGTGGGAAAAGAGACAGGAGAAACCGCCCACGTGGAGCGCTGGCATAACACTTTGCGTCAACGCCTCGCTCGTTTCGTGCGCATGACGTTGTCGTTTTCAAAGTCAGAGGTCATGCACGAGATGTGTTTGCTCCTCTTTCTTCATCGCTATAATTGAGACAAGGCTATCCTGCTCAAATGAGCCACTACCTCCCTGGTCAAAGACCGCCCCCACTGATCCAGCCTGAGGAGCTGGCGTCCGTTGAGTCGGCGGTGCGGCAGCACCCCGTGGCGCGCCGGTACCGGGTCGCCGTCAAGCACGACCGGATCGAGATCTACGAGCAAGTCGGCCCCGATTACGACGCGCTGCTCGACGAGTTGTATACGGTCGGCCTATCGAGCTCGGGCCTCGCCGAGCAGTTGCAGGCCGAGGAGGAGCGCTTCATCCTCCTCGATACGAAGCAGCGGCGGTTCGGCGCGCAGCGGATGTGCGACCTGGAGAGTGTCGACGGCTGGTTGGAACTGGGGCAAATGGGACCCCTGGCAAAGCTGGCCCGTGCGCTCATTCCCACCTTGGGCACCGATCAATTCAATGAACTCTGGTGAGCCAGCGACGGACACAGGAGCGACAAAGCACTTCCCAGAAGGGACATTATCTCGACTTCACGTCGAAAATGAGCACATACTACGTTGTTGATATGTCCAGAAACGGCCAACACCACCTCGGCGTTTGATTGGTGGCTTAACAGACAACCCTGCAGGAGAATTGTCTAGTAAGGCTACTGTTTGAGTAGAGAGAGCTCTACCTCATCGAGCGAGGTAGGAAGGCCATAGATTTCCAGCAAATTGTGTTTTACCTGCCAGAGAGGTTCACAACGCAACACGGATCGAAGAGCGTCTTTCTGATGATCGAGGAGTACACGCGATCCTTCCTGCTCAAAACGCTGCTTGAGTCTCTCAGCCTCGCTTCGATCGTAACCAGCGACCTCAATGAAAAAATCACTGAAAACGTTTGTATAAGTCTGTGAATATCCCTCTCGATCGAAGTCGGGCAGAAGAAAGTATGCATTGTCATCGTCCAGATCGGGAAGGTCTTTGTCAAAGTAGGGGTCATCAGGATTCAGGTTGCTGACTGCATTTCGGAGACTATCTATATGCAGGAACGGAGAACTCACGGTACGATAACTCCAAAAACGGTTCGCAACCCAGCAACCGAAAAACGCCACATCAAGCAGCGCTTCTGCCACCCGCACACTATCAAGAATGCTCCACAGGACGGCGCCTTGTTCGAGAGCGCTGATAAGCCCCTGTACGCCCATGGGAACGCCCAGGCAACTGAGGGGGCGACAATCCAGAAAATACGTTGGCCGTCTCTGTTTCTTCCCAGGAACATCAGCGTCCTCACCAGGAGCTTCATTGAAGGTATGTGGTTGGAGCATTTCTTCCGCCAGTATGTTCACTGCGGCTGGCGGAATATCGTCTGGGTGATCCAGAGCGAGCTCACGCGCAGCGACAGAACGTACCATCGGGTGAACATCAGGTGTGGTCACCGCCTGGTGATACATTTCCCACTCAGGTGAGTGCGGGTCGAGGAGATCGCTAAGACAGTGAAGGGCCAGAACCTTGAGAAGAGAACTGGCCGTCTCAGTATATAACTCAACCACGACCGGAACCAGAACCTCCGACAGATCTTGAAAACGCCCAAAGAGTTCGAGTGTGCCCCTTACGGTATCCTCATGAGCCGAGTGCAGAAGCGAGAGATAGGTGGGCAAACCTTCACCAACCAACTGGTGTGCTCGTTCTGCCCACCGAGCATCAGAATACGAATTCCATTCCTGAGAAAACTGCTTCATAGACTGCCAGCGTTGGCGAGTTTCCTGCCCATGGTGATCCATTTTGAGTACCATGCGCTCTCGATGCGCAGACCTGGGTTGGCCTGCGAGTTCACTGAGAAGGCGGAGAAGAGAGTGTTTCCGCTGATCAGGAATCTCTTGAAGGAGTAAAATCAAAAAAGGTACTGCCGCACACGAGGCTTCAGTGATTGAAAAGCACTGATCATACGTGCAGAGAGATTCATCCAGTTGGTCGAATGCACTTTGCCATTCTTCGGCATTGTGAGAGAGAAGGGTGAAGAGATGCGTGGGGATCTCGGTCGCCGCTCTGTATGGATGGGAAAGTTGCTCCCAGGGAACTTGATTCAACTGCTCTTGCAGTGAAGACATGACACACCTTTTTTCTTGTTGATGAGATAGATGATATCACATCTCAGCGAGCGTTCCTAGTGGGCTGCTTGCCTTCTTAGGAAACGCATGTCGATATTTCCCATTTTCTGCTGTTTAGATCTGGTCGTATGCTTTTCCTAAGGCCACCTTGAGCTGCTGCTGAAGTTTCCGATTTTCTATCTCCAACTCTTTGATGCGACGATCTTTGGCGAGGATCACCAGGTCGCGGCTCGCATCTGTTTTGCCAGTTGAACGAGTCACTCGCTCGCGTACCATCTGTTCCACGCCCTGTTGCCGAAGGGCTTCAATGCGCTCTCGCAGGTCTGGCTGACTGTAGAGATACGCTTTGCTTACTTGAGCTGCCCTCGCCACCGTATTGAAGTTCACGGGCTTCTGTTCGCGGAGAAGGACGGTAATGGCATCCTCTACCCCTTTGCGCTTTTGCGCTTTGCGCTTCTGTGCATGGGCCGTCATGCCAGCCGTATTGCGCTCCCAGGTCTTTTCACTCATGCGCTTCCCGCCTTCCCGTGAGGGTTCCGTTGCTCCCATTCTTCGTCGGTGTATTCGCGTTCGTGCTTGCCGGTCTTTGCCACGATGTGCTCCTGTTTGAGCAGAGCAATGGCCGGGCGGACACGTTCATCCAGGTTTTTCTGGTTGACCTCAATCCAGTGGACATTCCCTGCCTGCTTCCCCACCTCGACGCGTTCAAGAATTTGCTGTTCGTAGACTTCGAGTGCGGGGAGGTCGTCTGGGGTAAGCATATAGGCTGGACAATGAAAACAAGGCAGTTCCACAAACTTGCACATGATTTTCGCCGTTTTCAAACACGAGCCAAGGGCCATCTTCACATTTTGTCGGTGCTCTCGGACACGCTCTGGATCAAACATATTCGCGCCTGCCATCGGCAGCAATTTTTTGCCAGGGACGTACTCTGGTTTGCCATCGTTGAACTGGACAATTCCTTGCTGCACGGTCTTTTCCCATTGCGTGCGCATGGTTTCGTCCAGGATTTTGGCGTAGATCAGTGTCATTTCTGGTGACGCGTGCGCCATCCACTGCTGAACCAACGTCAGCGACATACCGTTGTTCACCAATTCTATCCCTTTTGTATGTCGAAAGGCATGCAATTTGAAGTGAAAGATATTTCCCTCTCCATCACGAATCTGATATTTGCGCGCAAGCCCATTCAATGCGAGGGAAACACCTTTTCCTTCTAACGGACCTCCTCGGAGATACCGTCGGCTCTTGTTGATTCGGTGTTTTTTTGATGCTGGGAAGAGCCATTGTTTGGGATTTTCTTCAGGGGTGTAATGCTGATTGACCCACCTGATCTGAGTGAGCACAACAGCGGCTACCTCGGCGGTAATGGGAATCTTGTGACCAAGCACACGAGTTTTCTGAATGTCTCCCACTAACCAGTAGTTGTTGCCATCCTGTTCCAAGCAACTCTTGAGCTTGAGATACAAGATATCTGAGATGCGCCAACCACTTGCACGCAGAAGAAGCACAATAGGGATATAGGTCGGGTGTAAATGCTGGAAATGTGAATCAAGTTGGATGAGCACCGCTTGTGGAATATACTTTACTTGCTCGCCTCGTCGGTTGTTACAGCGGGGATAATGCTCTGGCCAGATGATACGAGTGATTGGCTCATCGGGTTTGAGGGGACTCTGAATACGTTCGAGATAGCGGAGGAGTTCTTCTACATAGGAAATATGAAGACGAGTCCGTTGATTGTTGTCCTTCCAACCATGCACTTCCGCTTCTGCTTTGAGCGTCGTAATAAACGCATCAATATCCTGCCTGGAAAGTGCTTGCAGCCGTCGCATGTGAGGATACTTCTGCACAAAAAAAACGAGAAAATTTCCTAAGCAAAAAGCACATTTGTATAGCGTGCCTGCTGTGACATCGGTAGCAAGTTTAAATCTGATAAATTCCTTCACCATGGGACGGAACACATCTGGTATCCGCCGAAAGTCGATGTAATGATCAGAGGTATGGGGAGCGTAGCGGAGTCCAGGAATATTGCTGGCGTCCCAACGATCTTTTTCAAACTCTGTTTCGAGCCGGACAGCGAATGAGAGCGCTGATGTTCCGTTCACTTCACTGAACTGGATCTGTTCCATCATTCCCGACCCCTCAAACAGATCTGATCTTGTACTTGCTCCCATGAAGTTCGCAATGCCTCTGGTGAAGGATGTACGTAAGTCTGATAGGTCTGTTGAAAGGAGGCATGTCCAGCGCGCTCCTGAAGCAGTTCTGGCTGCCATCCTAACTCAGCCAATTTCGTGAGCATCGTGTGACGCAGGACATGGGGGGTGACATTCAGGCCAGTCTTCTTTCGCAGTCGCCGAAAGAGGGAATCGACATCGGCGTAGGTCATGGCTGTTCCCACATGCTCGCCATACAATTTGAGGAAGAGATGGTTGGTCTCTACTTCTGCTGTATGTGCTCGCCCCACATAAGCTACCATTTCATCGATCAGATCAGAAGAAACATCGAGAGATCGTGGCGCATGGATCGTCTTGATCTCTGCTCCATTCGGAAGTTCTCCACGGTCACGAATATGAATGCGATTCTCAGCAACATCGATGTCTTCGACAAAAAGCGCTAGCGATTCTCCTACGCGCATGGCTGTTTCGTACAAGAGGCGCACCAGGAGCCGATCACGCTCGTTGGCACAGGCGTTGAGCAATTCCTGAACCTGGTCCTTCGTGATCGTTTCGGGGCGCTGTCGTTTCTCTTCCTTCTGTTTGAGGATATTTTTCGCAACAGGTGATCCCTTCGTGATATGGTGAAGAAATCCTTTGTACCGTCTGGCACGAGCTGGTAAGTCGGTCGTCGTCTTGTCTTTCAGGTTGGTTGAAACCTCTTCCATCCTCCAATAGTAGTCGTAAAAGCCCCGGACGACAGTCAAGGCATGATTGATCGTGCGATTAGACCGAGCTTGCTCCGCCGGATGGGCTGGAAGAACCTTGAACGAACCAGAAGGGAGTTTGAGCCACAAGACAAATCGCGAGAGATCATCCAGGGTGATCTGCTGCCAGTCGAGTTGCTCTTGCAACAAAAATTCCCAATAGAACCGGAGGGCAGACGCGTAAGAGCGCAACGTCTGACGCGCCGAACCAATGCGATCCAGATATTTGAGATACTGGATAATGGGTGCCACCAGGTTGCCTTCTTCATCCACCACAACATACCGGATCTTTTGGTCCTGGGTTTTAACTTCTACAACACGCATACTTCTTTCCTCCTCACACCACTCACCCCAAAGAGTGCTGTAGCAACTTTCCCTTACTTACCAGTATACTTCCCTTACAAAATCATGTTCATTGAGATAACACTTCCGGAATGAAAGAAAAAAGGCAACAGACTATTCTTTAAGGTCCTTTCTGGGAAGCAAGCGATCCTGAGATACTAGGACACTGCCATTATCGGCACTTATCTCCCACGGAATTCACGACACATAAGGAGAGCAGCCCATGGCGCGGTCTGTGGACGAGGCATTCCCGCACCTGACGGCGTGGGTCACGACCCGTGGCTGGATCGAAATCGGCTACGACGACTATCACCGCTCCTTCATCCGGGCCCTGGATTGGGGAGGGATGGTCTGGAAGGGCTCATGGTGTATGCCACCCTTGAGAGCGCCTTGAGGGCGCTGGACGACGCGCTCGCCGCCTGGATGAAAGAGAACGTCGGACTCGAGTAGTGCAGCAGGCAGGAATGTGCATGGGAGAGAAACTTTGCGGGTTTAAGAAAGAAGGGCTTGTGAATCGATTTTTCGTGAGTCGCTCACGAACTGGCGCTCGCCACTAACCATGAAAAGCTCTTTTTAGGAGAGGCAATGATCTTCATACATGCAACGTTTCCCTGTCTTTTCTCCTCCTTCAAATAAGGATATCCAGGTGAGCATGAGCTTCTTGTCTTCCAACGCAAGCTTGTTGGTCTCTTGCCAACTCAAAGGCTCCAAAGGCTATCTCTCCCAACCCCTGGCCCAGCCCCTGCTGGTGTGACCCATGGGCTTCACCTCATCACCAAGCTGCGCACAAAGATGCAGAACCGCCTGCTCGACTGGTCGGACAAACGCCTCTTACGCAAACGAGTGATCATCGAGACCATCACTGATCAGCTCAAAAACATCTGAAAGACTCGAGCATTCTCGTCATCGCAGCCCCAACAACTTCCTGGTCAACCTGGTCGCAGGGCTGAACGCCTCCTGCTATCAGCCCAAAAAGCCTTCGCTCGGCTTGCAACTGCTCGCTCTGCCGGGGGCTTAGCTTAACCCGAACTCACGTTATGTCCACGCCTATAAGCTAGGACGCTGCCAACCACCTAAAACAGTCTCAAGGTGTTGCGCAACTGCCAGAGCGACATCTTCGCGCCAGGGTCGTGCCACTACCTGTACTCCAATGGGCAACCCTTCTGGCGACGTGCCACCACGCACAGCCACTCCGGGCCACCCCGTCAGATTGTAGGTAATTGAGTAACTGCCGGCAAAGAACTGCTCTTCGGTAATGGTAGAGCCATGGGGCCACGCTGGGGTTGCGCACACAGGGCAAATTATCACATCGTATTTCTCGAGGAATGAGAGCAGAGTGCTGCGGAACATGTCCCAGCGCACAAGAAGGCCGCTGAATTCGGCACTTGTCATTGCATAGGGGTGCAGAATCTCTCCTAATTGTTGCACAAAAGGGTGAATATCTGTCGTTCCCGCCATCTGCAGGAGCCGCTGTACGCCTGCGCCGCCATCAGCGGCGAAGAGATCACGAAAGATCTCATAGCTTTGCTCAATGCCAGCAGGATGCGCCTCCTCCACAAATGCACCAACATCGGCCAGGGCGTGTACAGCGGTTCGCACGGTCCCGATGGTTTCGTGTGTTGGTGTCATAATGCCATTATCAATGTAAAAGGCTCAATACATACATTGGTGACACCAGGGGCAAGATAGCAATATTGCTGGAGGCAAGAAGACGACTTCACGTGAGCTACCTCTTGCCCCAAAAGCTCCCACTCGGCTTCGGGAAAGATGAAACTTCGCTTTAGACGGCCTTAGCCCGTTCAATCGTCAGACGCTCGGCCATGTTGAGTCGAATGAGTCCGTAGGGATTGACATTGCTGTAGATGAGCGGTGTCAGCCCGCGCAGATCTTCTTTGGTCATCTGGTTCATCCATGCTGGTTCCAACAAGACATCTTGAATCATCAAGGTTTGAATAAAGGTGAGGGCAATCTGCAAGAGATGCAGAGCGAGCATAGCCAGCTCCTGGTCTTCCACATTATTGGTCGCGAATTCGCCGAGACGACCGAAATGGATAAAATTGGTTGCCGAGTTCCAGTTCTCCACGACATTGAGCCCCTCCTGAATCTCGCGTCTGAGCTCCTCTGAGCTGAGGTAATGGCAGAGAAAAATAGTGCGCTGGACTTTGCCCAGCTCTAGGAGCGCGGTATACGTCGAGTGCTGCACGCCGTTGCGCGTAAACCGGCGCAGAATCTCCTCCGTTTCGACAGTGCCAAGACGTAGTGCTGTGGCAAATTTGATCATCTCGTCGTAGTGTTGTCGAATGAGCTCCCACTTGATGGGGCGCGTGAGCACAGGTTGCAGGTTGGGATAGGCATCAGGTCGGCCTGTTTCGGGTCGGTACAGCTTTTGGGCATGCAGATTTTTCAGGCGGGGCAACAACTGGAAGCCCAGCAAGGAACAGAAAGCAAATCCGATCTCGCTCTGGCCGTGAGTATCCACGTAGTTGCGATCCACCTGCATCTCTGACGCGTGGCGCAACAGACCGGTGATCATCGCTGCGACTTCCGAGGAGGAGCAGCGTTTCAGTTGCGAATAGATACAGACCGCTTTGCGTTCCACGTGCCAGTAGATAAGCACGCCAGGACCACGATAGCGGGTATGCCATTCAGTCATCAGATTCTGATCCCAGGCTGAGTATTTCTTGGAGTCGGAGGCGCACGCCGTGGTTCCCTCTCCCCAAATGTGGGGCAGTCGAATGCCGAAGATGGCATTGGCCACGTCGGCAATCGCCGCCCGTAGCGCATCTTTGGTGAGAAAACGGTGGCAGGTATAGAGCACGTCCCGGTAGCTCTCGCCATGGTCCCCCGCGCAAACGCGTTTGAGACCGATATTCGTTCCCAGTCCATAGAGACCGAGCAGCAGGCGTTTTTGAATGGTCGCCCGATCCAGGTTCTCTCGCCGGGTCAGACTGTGGAAGCGATCGGTAAACCGCAGCCGAAGATCCGTTTCCTTGAGGATATCGAGCAGTTCGATCATCGGCCATCGCGTGAAGAGTTCACCTTTGAGTAGCCGCAAGTGCTGGGGTTGTAACTGGGGAGGCAAAGGCGAGAGAGAGATCCAGCCGCCACCCTTGGACAGCAG
>WNFB01012786.1_pt1 | contig 11576 bp, 7 predicted proteins | sample 5400501 | NCBI WGS metagenome assembly WNFB01 (sample SAMN13153341, study PRJNA577476) | soil metagenome | isolation source: 200 cm saprolite under Douglas fir tree site 2 hole 1 | place: USA:California | collected 2015-04-18 | reverse complement strand
TGGTCCCATCGCCGCTATTGATTGCGATGACTAATCCAGTGCTACCGTCCACCACAGGCGCATCATCAATGGAGCCGCCGGCGCCTCCTATGTGTACGTTAGGTGTGCCGAGGCATGGAAGGGTACAGGCGGTTCCTACCGTGCTGCCTACTTCCCTGACGTAGCTCAGGGTGCCCATACTGTCGCCTACGAAGATATTTCCCGATCCGCTGTCGTAAATCGGGCTGGTGAGAATGGCGCCCGCGTTCACCGTGATCGGCCATGGCGCCCCGGCCTCCGCGGGCGTCCCATTGAAGACGCCTGTGAACTTGTGCACGCGGCCGCTGTCATCACCCACGTAGAGGATGTCGACGGCATTCGTGTAAACGTAGAAGGGCGACGACTTCGTATCCGTGGCCGGCCCCCCGCTGAACGGAATACTGCTCAGACAACTCCCGGCCGGGCATGTCGACCAATTCATCCCCGCCGCAAGCGTATTTGTTGGCGCCACCGGGTAGCCGGTAGCGGTGCCATCTCCAGCATTCCATTTCAGAATGCGAAGCGTCGCATTCGTGCCGACGTTCTCCACGAACGCCACCTTCGTGCCGTCCCCAGAGAGAACAACCGAGGTCACAGCCGTGCCCGTCCCCGTAAAATAGGACCAATAGACCGATGGTCCGTCCTGGGGACACAAGCCGGTCGCGCTGCCTTGCGTCGTATAGAGGTTATTGAACGCGACGATGTTTCCCGTTCCCACGCCGCCCGTGAGGCTAGCGCCACCCAATGTGAAAAGGGTGAGAGTCGAGGAAAGCGCGATGGCGTTTCCTTCGCTTCCCATGGTCAGAGCGGTGATGGTTACGGTGGGGCCGGAAGAGCTTGCCGTGACGCCAATGGGGCCCCCCAGCGATGCGATTGCGGCCGCGAGATTCGTGGCGTTCGTTGCGGCGCCGGTACCGCCGCCAGAGTTATTGTTGACAACCGCAAAGGTGGTGCCGGCCGTCAAGGCGAGTGAAGTCGCTCCGTGCGTGATCGTCAGGATACCAGTTGGTATTCCACTGCCGCTGAACGTGTTTCCTCCCTGGCTTGCATTCGTCGTGGGCGCTGCCCCCGCCAGGCTGGTATTGAACGCCACGTAATCGTTCGCACAGCTGGGCACGGCATTGACGTCGAACGTGAATTTGGCCGGGAACATTCCGACGCCGACAGAACCGCCAGCAAGCAGCGACGCGCCCCAGTCTCCCCGCGCTTTCACGCTTGCAATCGGCGCGCCGCCTGACGGTCCGCCAGAGTTGGCGCTTGAAAGCGCATGGTTGCACCCGGCGCACACGAACAGCCCGCAGAGTGCGGCTGTTCCCATCACAGTTCGCGCGGCACGTTCAATGTTCATCAGACCAGCCGCCTGCGGCTCCATTGCGTTTTCGTCTCGCTCTCCATCCCTAGAGTTTCTCCTTCAGCGATACTTCTGATGATGACTTGTTGCGGCCGGCTGGTCTCGGCCTTTGCTCTTACTTTCCCGAAAATTTTTGGACTGTTCTTAAGGTCGGAAAACTTCGTCCCACGCAAGCCCGATTTCCTACATAGCAAGAGCTTTCTCACGCTACGATAAATTTTCGAGGAGCGTAGAGGCGGGAGCAATAGCCCAACCGGCACTTCGTTCCAATGTGCCACTCCCAGGAGCCCTCGACTCCCTGGTATTCCCCAATTGAGACGGGCGCAAAGTCGCCGACGCGCCACTCGCCCGCCAAAGTCCGCCATTTGGCTAGGCGGACGGCGAGCGGGAAGCCAGCACGCCCAGGCGGGAAGGCGCGTGGACCGCGCACCTGTCGCGCAGCAATCCTCTGGCTGGCAGCGGTTACACTCCGTGCGCGGGCGGATAGGCCTTGCCCCGTTGGGCCGGCCACGATATAACGGCTGGCCGTGGGCAAACCCGCGCTGTGCGTCGAAAACCTCGAAAAATATTTCCCTCCCGCGACAAGCGGATGGCGGGCGCTGTTGCAACCGATTGCTAACCTGTCGGTACCCGCCTTGCGCGGAGTTTCCTTCGATGTAAAACCGGGCGAAGTGCTGGCTCTGGTCGGAGCGAACGGCGCGGGGAAATCCACTCTGTTGCGCATTCTGACGACACTGCTGCTCCCCACGCGCGGGCGAGCTGAGGTGTGCGGTTTCGATGTTGCTCGCGAGCCTGAGAGAGTTCGCCGCCAGCTTGGATACCACACGGGCGCCGACGCGTGCCTGTACGCGCGCCTGAGCGGGCGCGAAAATCTCGAATTGTTCGCGGAGTTGAACAACCTGCGCCACGCCGATGCGTCCCGGCGCATTGCGGATCTCACCGACCTGCTTGGCCTGGGGGCGCTCCTGGACCGCCAGGTGCGCACACTTTCGACGGGAAGCATTCACCGGCTGGGCCTGGCGCGCGCGATGCTTCACCAGCCCTCCGTACTGCTTCTCGATGAACCAACTCGCAGCCTCGATCCGCTGGCCGCGGCGGAATTCCGGCGCTTTCTTCTGCAGCAGATTGTCGCGGAACGCGGCACAACCGTACTATTCGCATCGCACACGCTGGCCGAGGTGGAACAGCTCGCCGGCCGGATTGCAGTGCTCGACAAAGGACGCATGCTGATCTGCGGCACTCCTTCCGCGGTGAAAGCCGCGGCTGGCGCGGAAACACTCGAGAACTCGCTGGAAATTTTGGCGGGCCGTTCGGGGGACCACGCCTCGTGAGCGAACGTTTTCGCGTTTGGGGGACCCTTCGCAAGATGTCGGCACTTTTCCGGCGGGATCTCGCGGTCGCGCGCAGCTATCGCGCGGCTTTCTTCCTGGAGCTTCTGGAAACATTGTTTGGCGTAGCGGGCTTTTACTTCCTTTCACGATTCATCGAAAGCCCGCAACTCGAGCGTGCGCTTCCACAAGGTACGAGTTATTTTTCATTCGCTTTGGTGGGACTCGCCTTCTTCGACTACCTGAGTGTCGCCCTCCGCGCATTCGACGAAGGTTTGCAGGACGCCAGGCAAAACGGCACCCTCGAACACCTGCTCGTCACGCAGACTTCTCTTCCAGTGATCCTGGCCGGCTCGATCCTGTACCCATTCGTTTTGCTGTCGCTGCGTACGGCGATCTATCTGGGATGGGGCGCGGTTTTATTTGGCTTCCCACTGGGTGAAGCGAATTGGCCCGGCGCACTTCTTGTTTTAGCCGCGTCCATTCTCGCGTTCTCGGGCCTGGGAGTCCTGAGCGCGAGTTATTTGCTGGTCTTCAAACGCGGTAGTCCTATGAATTGGGCGTTGGTGGGGATCTCCTCGGTGGTGGGGGGAATGATGTATCCGGTATCCGTCCTGCCTGTCTGGCTGCAATACATCGCGCATGTGGTTCCCATCACCTATGCGCTGGAAGGGATGCGCGCCGCGCTCCTCGGCCATGCCGCGGTAAGAGATTTGTGGCCGTCACTCGCCGCACTTCTGATTTTCGCCGCCATCCTGCTGCCTGTTTCCTTCGCTACATTCTCATGGGCGCTTCGCCGAACCAAAATTACCGGCACGCTCACCCATTTCTAGTGCGCATTTCTCACAAGAAATCTGTGGACGCTCCCGGCCAGTTTTACCGCAAATAGCTGCAGCGCGGGTCCGGCGCGGTCCAGTAGCACAGGCTTCAGCCTGTGTGGTTTGAGTAGCGGCTGAGCGACAGTACACAGGCTGAAGCCTGTGCTACTAGAGACCTCCCTACCCCGCGGCGCAATTCGACGCAACAAGTTGAAATCGCGGGGCAGATCCATCACGCATTCGTTAGATATCCGGGCTAACGGCAGGCAGCCTGGCACAAAAAAGTCCGCGTAGCCAAACACACGAGTCTCGCCAGTCAGATTTTCTATATGAATATGTCTTTGAAAGAGTGTACGGGCTCCACGCGCCGTCGCCAGAGCCCGCCATCTTGTTAGGCGTGCGTCGGCGACTTGGGTGTCGGGGCCTTCCCTATTTTCGTGGTAATGCCGAGGCCCATCGCCTGGAGCTGTTCGAGCCCCTGCTTGGCCTGTGCGCCGATCGGCCCATTCGGATCGAGGTCGATGGCCTTCTGATACGCTTCCAGCGTCCCCGGCTGCATCACGGGGGTGATCTTATCGCCCTCGGTCTTGAATTCCATCGTGTTGACCAAAGCGACGCCCAACAAATACCAGGCCTGCGCGCTCTTCGGATCGAGCGCCAAGGCCTTCTGCAGCGGCTCGATCGCTTCTTTCATGCGGTTCGCCTGATACAGGACGATTCCGAAGTTGCGCCATGCGAGCGCGGCGTCCGTTGGGTTGAGATCGACATACTTCTGATACGCGGCCCTGGCATCATCGACTTTCCCCAGCTTGGCCATGTCATTTCCGAGGTTGTTGTAGTTGGCCGCCACATCGGGCTTCATTGCGATGGATTGTTGATACGTGTCAGCCGCTTCCTGCCACTTGCTCATGCTCTCGTAAGCCTCGCCCAACCGGGACAGAACGATCGCGCGGTTCGGGTCATCCGGCTTCATCAATTGCTGTGCGGCGGTCAGTTCTGTCACAGCCGTGCCGCCGGCATCGGTGATCTTTTGCTGGACGGGAGCTTGCTGGTCCTTTTGGTCTTTGGGAATCTTGGCGAGCTCTGCCTGGGCGGCCTTCATGGCATCAATCGCTTGCAGCCCCGCATCGTAATGGGCCTTCAACCCCTGAAAAGCCTTCTCCGCCTCCACCCGCTTGGCCTCGGCCTCCGCGTTGGCGCCCTTCTCCTTCTCAAAGATTTCTTTCAAGTTCATATCGAAAACAGGCGAAGTCCCGCCTGTAAGCTTAAAGCCCGTCTGATAGATGACCTTGCCTTTGTCCTGTAAGTCGATGCTGTAAGTTCCGCCGGCCATCCCGGCTATCGAGTAGTGACCTTTCGCATCCGTCTTGACGTTGAAGGTCTGACCCGTCTCGATGTTCTTGACGATGAGATCAACGCCTGCGTACGGCTTGGCCATCGGGTCAAGCACAGTACCTGATACGACGCCGAAACCTCCCTGCGCGTAAGCGGCAGTGGTCAGCCCAGCCGCCAGCGGCCCGGCGATCAGCGCAAGCACCACAGCCATCCAGAATGTCTTCATTCGCTTCATGATATTTACTGCCTCCTGGCAACGCAGATCCGCCGGGCTTCCCCGTGCGGTTTTTCTTATTATCTCCCAACTCGGGCCCGATAAGCGATAGGGTCGGTTACACCGGCTTCCGCAAATGCCTTCAGGCGCAACCGGCAACTATCGCACGATCCACATGCCTCGTCATCAAATTGATAGCAGGACCACGTTAGGTCCAGTGGCGCCCCTAACTCAACGCCGCGTCGAACAATTTCACGTTTGCGCATGCCGATTACGGGTGTGACGATTTCGATTCGCGTCTCCGGACGCGTTCCCTCGCGCACCAACTGCTGGAACACCCGGTAATATTCTGGCCGGCAGTCCGGGTAACCCGAACTGTCCTCCGCAACGGCGCCGATGAACACAGCGCTGGCGCCGATAACTTCCGCCCAGCTTACCGCAACCGCGAGAAAATGCGCGTTACGGAATGGGACGTATGTGGGGGGGATTTCGTTACCACCGGCCGGCGTCCCCGCTTCTCCTTCAGGCACGGCGATGCGCTTGTCGGTCAGCGCCGAACCGCCGATCTGCGCGAAGTGATCGAGTTGCACGACCAGACGCTGCGTCACGGAATAAAAATCGGCGATCTCATCGAAGGCCTGACGCTCGCGGCGCTCAGTCCGTTGGCTGTAGCTGGCGTGCAGCAGGGCAAGCTCATGCGTCCGCCGTGCCATTGCTGCCGTGACGCACGAATCCATCCCTCCGCTCAACAAGACGACCGCCTTGGGCTGACTACTCATTGCGTTGGGGACAGTTTTCTCTTTTCCGTTAGATGCATTTTCAGACTTCGGAGTCTATACGCCGCGAGTGGCCGGGTGCCAGATGAATTTATGCAATTGCAACCCGAGCCGCACGGGCAAGCCGTCAGCCAGAATCCATTCCGCAAGGTCCCGCGCGCTCATCCCGGGCCAGGCCCCCTCCGGATCGGGGTGCACGGGAGAAAATACCACTTGATGGACTCGCTGGGCCAGCCCGTGCCGATGCGTGAAGTCCCGCGCAAATTCGTAGTCGCGGCGGCTGGAAATCACAAACTTGATTTCGTCCTTGGCAGCCAACACGTTCAGGTTTTCCATGTGGAACGTGTCCGGCTCGCCAGAATCGGGGCACTTTACGTCCACAATTTTGATCACCTCGCGCGGCAACTCCGCAATGGAGCGCTCGCCGCTGGTCTCGATCAGTACGGTGTAGCCGGCGGCCAGCAATCGTTGCGCCAAGGGAATCGCCTCCGGTTGCAGCAGCGGCTCGCCGCCAGTCAACTCCACGAGTGAGATCGCGCGCGCGCCTCCAATTTTCGCGAATGCTCCGTCTGCCGCCGCGGCCGACAAATCCTCGACGCGCGAAAGGATTTCCTCGATGCTCATCTTCGTGCCGCCGTGAAACGCATACGCCGTGTCGCACCAGGTGCAGCGAAGATTACATCCCGTGAGGCGCACAAAAATGCACGGAAGGCCGGCGTGCGTGCTCTCCCCTTGAATCGACCGGAAAATTTCCGTGATGACCATTTTCTAAGCGGGTTCCTAGCGGCTCCGGCGCGACGCTTTGCGGCGCAGATGCCATTGAACAAGAATAACTGCAGCAACGGCCCCGAGACCGGCCATCACAAAGCGAAACGGCTCGAGTGCAAGACCCAGCCACCGAAGCACGAAGAAATAGCCGAACGCCACCGCGATCGCAGGGACAAGAATGATAAGGAATGAGCGGTTCATAGTTATGGCGGGCTCCAAATCGCCGACGCCCGACTAAGGCGGGCTTTGGCGACGGCGCGCAGTGCCCGCGCCCCGTATGCCTAAGGCCAGTAAGTCGCCGAAGTCGTGTCGGTCTCCCAAATCGTGATGCAAGTGATTCGCGCGCCTTCGGGCATCGCGTTCATCTGCCGAGTGGTTTCGTCATAGAAATACTTCGCAAGATTTTCGGCCGAAGGATTAATGGCGTCGAACGGCGCCTGTTCATTCAGGAATTTATGGTCCACCTCGCCGACAATGTTGCGGATCACGCGCTTCAAATGAGTGAAATCGTAAAGCAGTCCGATGGAATCGAGCTGCGGCCCTTCCAGCGTGACTCGCACCTTATAATTATGCCCGTGCACGTTTTCGCACTTTCCCTTGTACCCGCGCAGGGCGTGCCCTGATGAAAAAGTCTCGTCAACGCTGACTTGAAACATTGCTTTCCTTTGATGATCTCGGGGACAGATTCCTAAAACATATGCCGCCCCGTCAGCCGGCGCGCGCATGCCTAAATTCCCCGAAAATTGCTCGTTTGATTTGTGGGTCAGAGCTTTAGCTCCGACATTAAGGGCGGCAGCGTTCGAGGCTTTTGCCCCTAAGGGCTCAGGGCTTAAAAGCCCTCCTTCTAGTTGACCGTTATGCCGGACCTAAAGGTCCGACCCACAAATCCGCTCGAACCGGCGGACTTAGTCAGCAAACTTCCGACTCATGAGACTACCTTGATTTCTGCATGAACCGTTCGACTGCGGCGATGTCCCTGGTGGTCGCGTACGCCGGAAGCGATTCCAGGAAGATTTTACCATATTGCATGCGCTGGATGCGGTTATCGAGGATCGTCAGCACGCCGCGGTCGGTGCGCGCGCGGATCAGCCGGCCAAATCCTTGCTTCAGCGCCAGAACGGCCTCGGGCACCTGATATTCCGCGAAGGGGTTGCGGCCGTCCTCCTGGAGAGCGCGGACGCGCGCCGCAACAATCGGGTCGGAAGGCACCGCGAACGGCAGCCTGTCGACAATCACGCAGGAAAGCTGCTCGCCGCGCACATCGACGCCCTGCCAGAAACTAGACGTCGCAAACAGCACGGCGCCTTCAGTGTTGCGGAATTTTTCGAGCAACGCCGTACGCGGCGCGGAACCCTGAATCAGCAGCGGAAAACGCACGCGGGGGCGCACGCGCTCGTACAAGTCGTTCATTTGGCCGTAGCTGGTGAACAAGCAGAATGCCCGCCCGCGTGAAATCTCCAGAAGCCCGATAATTTCCTGCGCCGCGCGTTCGGGGAACGCAGGGTCGCGCACATCGGGCAGCGTTGCCGGGATGTACAGCAAAGCCTGCGTCGCGAAATCGAATTCCGAATCCAGCACGCGCTCGCTCGCCAGATTGACGCCCAGACGCTGCTTCAAGAAATCGAAGCGTCCTCCGACCGCCAGCGTTGCGGAGGTGAGGACAATAGTTTCGAATGGTTCGAACAGCCGTTCGCGCAACAACACGCTCACGTCGATCGGCGTGGCCGCGACGAACACGCCCTTGGCGCGGCGTTCGAACCAGTACACAAAGTTGCCTTCGCTCGATTCGAATAGAAAGTTCAGCTCGGCGCGCAGCTCCATCGAGCGCCGCGCGATATTCAGCAGCTCCTCGGGCTTCGATGGCAGCGAGGCAATTTCCGCTTCGAGGCTTTTCAGCCCGTTGACCAGCGCGTTGTACGCCTCGTGGTTCTGCTCGAGGAATCCCGCGCGCTGCGTCTTGTCGAACGGGAAGCGGCCTTCTCGCGCCGGGAACGCCTCGAAAAAGCTGCGGGCGCGCTCGCGCATCCGGGCGATGTGCTTTAGAAGTCCCGCGCCGCCAGTTCGGGTCACGCGCACAGCCACCTCGGCGTCGCGTCCCAGTTCTTCGAAGCGATAGTTCGAAATCTGACGGCCGAAATACTCGCTGGCCACGTCTTCGATCTCGTGCGCTTCATCGAACACGACCGCGCCGTACTCCGGCAAAACGCTGCCGAAGTCATCCTGCTTCAAGGCCAGGTCGGCGAAGAAGAGATGGTGATTCACGATGATCAGATCGGCCTCGGCAGCGCGCTGGTGCATGGCCGTGATGAAGCAGCGGTTGAATTCCGGACATTTCGATCCGGTGCAAGCGTCGCGCCGCGCGTCGAGGCGCTGCCACAGATCCGAATCGTCGGGCAGAAAATTCAGTTGCGCGCGGTCGCCCGTGTCGGTCACTTTTTCCCAGTCGCGGATCTGATGGAACCAGTCCAGCTCGTCGAGGCCCTTCAGCTTCGGCTGGTCGGCCATCCGGTACACTTTCTCCCGGCACAGGAAATTGCTGCGTCCCTTCATCACGGCGACTTTCAGCTTCGGCGCGAAATGCTTCTGCAGAAACGGGACGTCCTTCTCGAATAGCTGCTCCTGCAGCGATTTAGTTGCTGTCGAAATCACCACGCGGCGCCCGCTGCGGATCGCCGGGATCAGATACGCCAGCGTCTTGCCGGTACCCGTCCCAGCCTCGACAATGGCGTGGCGCTTCTCACGGAATGCGGCTTCCACCATCTCGGCCATCTCAAGCTGCGACGGCCGGTGTTCGTAGCCGTCAGGCATGCACTTTTCGAGCGCGCCACCGGGCCCGAAAATCTGGGCGATTGTGGGTTCCTTCAAATCGGGCTGCTCGGGCGCGGGCTCTACTCGTTTACCCTGAGTTCCGAATGGGGGCCTGCCAGAAGCCGATGCGGCGACCATTTCCTGCGTATCGTTCTTGGCGCGTTTTGGCATGGTGATCGGGTGAGAAGTCTCGAAAACCGCGAACCGATAAAATAGCACACACCGGGGGCGCGTGCCGCTTTGCTATACTCCCGCCGATGGCCAAAGCCGCTGCAGCGAAGACACTTTTCCTCGTCGACGCGATGAACACGATTTTTCGCGCGTTCTTCGCGCCGATGTCCCGGCTGAATAGCCCGCAGGGCATCCCGACGAAGGTTCCCTACCTGTTCTCGAATATGCTGCGCAAACTCATGAAGGAACATTCGCCTGACTATCTCGCGGTCGTTTTTGACACGCGTGAGCCGACGTTCCGCGACAAGCTGTTCGACAAGTACAAGGCGCAGCGCCCGCCGATGCCCGAGGATCTCGAGGTGCAATTGCCCTACGTGCGGCGAATGTGCGAAGCCATGCGGCTGCCGATCCTGGAGTTCGACGGATTTGAGGCCGACGACGTGATGGGCGCGCTGGCGAAGCAGGGGGCGAAAATAGGACTCGCCGTATTTCTTGTTACCGGCGATAAGGACATGATGCAACTGGTCGGCGGAAAGGTGCGCGTGCTGCGGCCCGGCGCGGGGCCGAACAAAACCGATCTGGTCGTGGACGAAGCGAAAGTGGAAGAGTTGATGGGCGTGCCGCCGGCGAAGGTCGCGGATGTCATGGCCCTGATGGGCGATTCCATCGACAACATTCCCGGCGCGAAAGGAATCGGCGAAAAAGGCGCGCGCGAGCTGATCCTGCGCTTCGGCTCAGCGGAAGCGGCGCTCAAGCATGCCGCCGAAGTCGAGGGCAAACGCTATCGCGAGGCGCTCGAAAACAGCCGCGAGGCGGTGCTGCTCTCGAAGCAGCTCGCGATCATCGATACAGCCGCGCCGGTGAAGCTCGTGCTCAACGATCTCGCGATCCGCGAGCCTGACGTCGAAGCGCTTCGAGCGCTCTATGCGGAATTGGGTTTCACCTCCCTGCTGCGCGATCTTCCCGCAGCGTCCACGGTGGGCGCCGCCGCGAGCGATTCCGCCGCGCTGGAATCGCCCACCGCGCTCAAGAAATATTTGAAAACGATTCCACGTGGCACCGAAGTGGCGGTCTGGCTCACCCTAGCTCCAGGTGAGCGCGAATCCGAAGGCTTCGGCACGCGCGTCGCTGGAGTTGAAATTTCGCCTCAGGCGGGCGTTACACGGACCGCCTGGATGGACGAGACAGGGGAAATGCTCGGCGCGCTCGGAGAATTTCTGCGCGATCCCGCGCGGCCGAAAATCGTCCACGATGCGAAACTTTTCGAGCTGCTCGCGGGACCCTTGGCCGGCATTCGCCACGCGACGATGCTCTACTCGTACTTATTGCGTCCAACGACCTCGAAACACGATCTTGCGAACGTTGTGCTGCGGCACGAGAACGTCACGCTCTCCGGCTCGCCGGGAGAACATGCAGACCACTTGCAGCGCGTCGCTCCGCTGCTGCGCAAGGAGGTCGAAGCGCAAAACCTCGCGAAACTTTACGAAACCATTGACCTGCCACTTGCGCCCGTGCTCGCGGCCATGGAGCGCCACGGAGTGCGCGTTGACCGCGAAGCCCTCGCTGCGATGTCCGCGACGATGGAACGCGAAATTCGCACCCTCGAAAAAGCGATCTGGAAGCTCGCCGGTTCGGAATTCAACATCAATTCGCCGCAGCAGCTCGCAGAAATCCTTTTCGACAAGATGAATCTCGGGCTCGGCGGTAAACGCCGCTCGAAGCCCCGCTCGACCGCCGCGGAAGTGCTCGAAGAGCTGGCTCTCACGCACGAACTCCCGCGCAAGGTCCTCGAATACCGCGAGATTAGCAAGCTCAAATCCACCTACGTGGACGCGCTGCCCCGGCTGATTCACGCCGGCACGGGCCGCCTGCACACCAGCTTCAGCCAGACGGGAACCGCCACAGGCCGGCTCAGTTCTTCGGATCCGAATCTGCAAAACATTCCGGTGCGGTCGGAGCTGGGCCGCCAGATCCGCGCCGAATTCGTCG
>WNFB01005240.1_pt1 | contig 11576 bp, 8 predicted proteins | sample 5400501 | NCBI WGS metagenome assembly WNFB01 (sample SAMN13153341, study PRJNA577476) | soil metagenome | isolation source: 200 cm saprolite under Douglas fir tree site 2 hole 1 | place: USA:California | collected 2015-04-18 | reverse complement strand
AACTGCGCCTTCTCGTGGAACTCGGTCAGGTTCCGCGCGCCGACATAGCCCATCGCCGCGCGCAGGCCGCCGGCGAGCTGATGCATGACGTTGCCGACCGGGCCCTTGTAGGGCACCTGGCCCTCGATGCCTTCCGGCACCAGCTTGAGCGTGTCCTTGATGTCCTGCTGGAAGTAGCGGTCGGCGGACCCGCGCGCCATCGCCCCCACCGAGCCCATGCCGCGATAGGCCTTGTAGGAGCGGCCCTGCCACAGGAACACCTCGCCCGGGGTCTCGTCGGTGCCGGCCAGCAACGAGCCCACCATGGCGATGTCGGCGCCGGCGGCCAGAGCCTTGGCCAGATCGCCGGAATATTTGATGCCGCCGTCGGCGATCACCGGCACATTGGCTTTCTTCGCGGCTTCGACCGCATCCATGATCGCGGTGAGCTGCGGCACGCCGACACCGGCGACAATCCGGGTGGTGCAGATCGAACCCGGACCGATGCCGACCTTGATCGCGTCGGCGCCGGCGTCGATCAGCGCCTGCGCACCCTCCATGGTGGCGATATTGCCGGCGATGACCTGCACCGCATTGGAGAGCCGCTTGATGCGGTTGACGGCGGCTAGCACGCGCGAGGAATGGCCGTGCGCGGTATCCACCACGATCAGGTCGACCCCGGCGTCGATCAGCCGCTCGGTACGCTCAAAACCGTCCTCGCCGACGGTGGTAGCGGCGGCGACCCGCAGCCTTCCTTGCGCATCCTTGCAGGCCAAGGGATGCGCGACCGCCTTTTCCATGTCCTTGACGGTGATCAGGCCGACACAGCGATATTGTTCGTCGACCACCAATAGCTTTTCGATGCGATGCTTGTGCAGCATCCGCTTCGCCTCGTCCTGGCTGACGCCTTCGCGCACCGTCACGAGATTCTCGTGCGTCATCAGTTCAGAGATTTTCTGGCGCGGGTCGGTCGCAAAACGAACGTCACGGTTGGTGAGAATGCCAACCAGCTTGCCCGGCACGCCCTTGGCCGCGCCCGTGACCACGGGAATGCCGGAAAAGCCGTGATCCTTCATCAGCGCCAGCGCGTCCGACAGCATCGCGTCGGGACCGATGGTCAGTGGATTGACCACCATTCCGGATTCGAACTTCTTGACTTGCCGCACCTGGGCGGCCTGGCCGTCGACGTCGAAATTGCGGTGGATGACGCCGACGCCGCCGGCCTGCGCCATCGCGATCGCCATGCGCGCTTCGGTGACGGTATCCATCGCAGACGCGATAATCGGGATGTTGAGCGGAATGGCGCGGGTGACGCGGGAGCGGATATCAGCCTCCGAGGGCAGGATATCCGAAAGGCCGGGTTTCAGAAGCACGTCGTCGAACGTATAGGCTTCGCGGATTCCCTGAATTCCCTGCACCAGCGCCATCACCAACTCCATTCGGCGGCCCGTTCGCCGCGATACGACCTAGGGGATGAACAGGTCCTTCGGCGATGCACTTTGCATCGCCGTCGAATCGAAGCCCATCGGTAGGGTTGGCGGTGGTCGATAGCATGGCGGGCTGCCGAATCAAAGCGTTTGCCAGCCATGCACAGGCTTTTCGTCCGCCGGCCCGCGTTCACCCCGGCGCCAGCGCGGACAGCCCGGTTTCCGCGAGCGTTTAGCGAGGATAACCCGGTTTCCGCAAGCGTCAGCGAGGATAACCCGGCGGCCGGCCGTACCGGCGGATCGCCTCCACCACCTGCCGGTGCATGCGCTCTTCCCGTTTCATATGAACGGCGATCAGCGCGTGCGCCGACGGCACCAGCAGCAGGACGTGAAAAAACAGCCCGAAAATCACGCAAAAGGCGATCAGGAACAGGTTGAAGATCGCCGAAAACGGCTGCCCGTTCACGAGCAGCCCAAGCGGCGGCAGCAAGGCTGACAGGACATAAATCATGACAGGATCTCCGGCGGCGGTGTGAGGCAGGATTTAGGTGGTTTCCGGGGTTCCGCAATAGCCTCACCGTCCCTGCGGTGTTACAGCCCTCTTCCCGCCGATCTCCCCGATTCTCGATGAACAAAGAACGCCTGATCCCGCTCATCGTGGCCACTGCCCTGTTCATGGAGAACATGGATTCGACCGTGATCGCCACCTCGCTGCCGGCGATCGCGGCGGATATTGGCGCCAGCCCCCTGACGCTGAAGCTCGCCATCACCTCATATCTGCTGTCGCTGGCGGTATTTATTCCAGCGAGCGGCTGGACCGCCGATCGTTTTGGCGCGCGGATGGTGTTCTCGATCGCGGTCGGGGTCTTTATCGTGGGCTCGATCGGCTGCGCGCTGTCCTCCTCCGTCACCGATTTTGTGATCGCCCGCATCGTGCAGGGTTTTGGCGGCGCGATGATGACGCCGGTGGGGCGGCTGGTGCTGCTGCGCTCGATCGACAAGAGCGCGCTGGTCAACGCGATGGCCTGGGTCACGGTGCCGGCGCTGGTAGGGCCGGTGATCGGGCCGCCGCTCGGCGGCTTCATCACGACATACCTGACCTGGCACTGGATCTTCCTGATCAACATTCCGATCGGGCTGCTCGGCATCGTGATGGCGCTGCGCTACATCGACCCGATCCGCAGCGAGGACCCCGAGCGCTTCGATCTCTATGGATTGGTGCTGGCCGGGATCGGGCTTGGCGGCATCGCGTTCGGACTTTCGATCGCCGGCCTCAATCTGGTGCCATGGACTGTTGTCATCGCCCTGGTCGCGATCGGCACCATTTCGATGACGCTTTATGTGATCCACGCCAGGCGGACCGCCTCGCCGGTGCTGGATTTTGCGCTGCTGCGGCTGCCGACGATGCGCGCCAGCATCATCGGCGGCTTTCTGTTCCGTCTCGGCATCGGCTCGTTGCCGTTTCTGCTGCCGCTGTTGATGCAGGTCGGATTCGGCCTGTCGCCGCTGCGCTCGGGGCTCGTGACGTTTGCCTCGGCGGTCGGGGCCATGGGCATGAAGACGCTGGCGGCGCGCATCATCCGCACCTTCGGGTTCCGCAACATCATGACCATCAATGCGGTGGTGAGTTCGATCTTTCTGGCCGCCTGCGCGCTGTTCACGATCGCAACGCCGCTGCTGCTGATCATGATCCTGCTGGTGGTCGGCGGCTTTTTTCGCTCGCTGCAGTTCACCGCCATCAACACGCTGGCCTATGCCGAAGTCGAACCGGCGCAGATGAGCCGCGCCACCACGCTGGTCAGCGTCAACCAGCAACTGGCGGTTTCCGCCGGCGTCGCCGTCGGCGCGTTCTCGGTGGAAACCACCATGCTGGTGCACCATGTCAGCGAATTGAGCGCGGCCGATTTCGCGCCGGCGTTCATCGTGGTGGCGATCATCTCGACGATCTCGGTGTACTTCTTCTACGAGATGCCCGCCGATGCCGGCCATCAGGTATCGGGACGCGGGGTGGTCGTGGTCCCCTCGTCGGAGCCCGACGCCGAACCGGAGGAGACCTCCGCCGCCGAGACCGCGAACGCGCGGGATCAAAGGCTGGGGTGAGATATTTCCGGTCAGCCAGGCCGCTGCTGCAGACGGTCGCACGCACGCTTCTTGCTCCCATAACGGGACCATGCTAGTAAGAGGCGAATGAGGATCATCGCCCGCCGAACGTTGCGACAGTTCGTCGAGGGCCTTTCCGCCAGCAAGGATCGGCTGGCCGTGAAAGCTGCGTTGGATGCCTGGTTCGACGAAGCGAGCAAGGCGGCCTGGAAGAATACGGCAGATGTAAAGCGTCGTTATGCGACGGCGAGCATCGTCAGCGCGGAGCGGATTGTCTTTAACATTAAAGGTAACGACTATCGTCTTGTGGTGGCTGTCGATTTTGAGAAGGCAATCATTTGGATCAAATGGATTGGCACCCATAAGGCCTATGACAAGATCGATGTGACCAAGGTGCGACATGACAACTGAATTGAAACCGATCCGTACAAAGACGGACTACAAGGCCGCGCTTGCCGAGGTGGAGCGCTTGTGGGGCACGAAGAGTGGCACTCCGAAGGGCGACCGGCTCGACGTGCTGGCGACGCTGATCGACGCCTATGAAGCCCGGCACTATCCGATGGATCCCCCCGATCCGATCGAAGCGATCCAGTTCAGGATGGAGCAGCTTGGCCTGACCCGGAAAGACCTCGAACCGCTGATCGGAACGCGCGCACGCGTCGCGGAAGTCATGAACCGAAAACGCAGCCTGTCGATCGATATGATCCGCCGCCTGCATCAGCACCTCGGCATTTCCGCCGATGTCCTTATCCGCCCGGCACGCGAAAACGCAGCGGCGTGACAGCGGAATCTAACCGTGCTGCGGCTATACGCGAGCGTTAGGACATCAGAACGAAATCCAGGAACGACGTGATACCGCATGGGTTTTGCCTTGCTCCATCCGGGCCACGCTCACCCTTTCCCCGTCATTGCGACGAGCAAAGCCACGAAGCTAGTTTGCTGACTTAGCGGAAGATACTTTTTATTGTATCAAGATTATTTTTGAGTTCCTGTTCCGTGCAACCCAAAAACGAAGCTGCGCTGTCATCAGAAATCAACTTCCGAGAAAGAGATTCGACGACATATTTTGCGAAGATACCGCGCCGCGAGATGGGAACGGATTGAGGTTTGAAGAAGTCGTTCGTGAAGGATTCGCGGCCCTTCCATTCATCCGTAGGATCCACGTCCTGAACCGAAAAGGTATCCAAGGCAATCGCGCGCTTTTTTGCGTTCCATATCTGAAATTTCGCACTTGTGAAGCTCACACCGAAATAGTCCATCACGGCGCGCAACCCGCTTGGCATGTCGGGCTTTGTCTCGAAGAGCCCTAGTGCATACTCCTGCGGAGCAAGAAATTCGATGGCGAATGCGTTTGCGCGCGCCTCGACGAAATCGTCCTCCTTCTCCTTAATGTGAGGTGGCTGAGACTCCATTGCCTCGAAAGTATCCACGACGAGGGTGTTCAATCTAGAATCCGGATCCCAGAGCAAGTGCGCTAGTTCGTGCGCAATTGTAGCTCGTCTTATCCATACGTTTTGATTTGATCCGTTTACGTTGACTGCAATGCCTCTTGCAGGACCGGCCGAGATAGTAGCTCCGGCAAATTGAGATGGCAGTGAGAGATGAGTGAGTGGAATTTTAAGCTTTATCTCGACGATTGTCCGAAGACTCTCGATGGGCTCTTTCTGATTGATGCCGAGCAGTTTTCGGGTGGCGCGCGCAAGATCGTAGCCATACTGCCACGCAGGATATTGTTTATCTCCGTAACGAGAGTCAGGTACAAAGCCGAGACTCGACAAATTCACTTTTTCACCAAGCCATTCCGAAAGAAGTAGTTGCTTTTGAATTACCCACGCGGCTTCGTCGAACGCGACTACCGTACTCGGGCTGAACGCAGGATTGGAGTTCTTCAGCTGCCTTAGGCGTATGCCGAGTCTTTCGTTGTCTTCCGTAAGAGGACGAACACTCAATCGTGTTTCGTCTAGCCCCAGCGTCATCGCGAGTTTTTCGAGAAGTTGTATCGGGTTTGTCTTGCGAGCATCTTCCGCACTAGTGATCTCATTGACCTTTAACTTCGTAGCTTTTGCAATATCGTACACGGTAAGACCACGGTCCTCCCGACTCTTGCGCAGAGAACTCGCCGGTTCTTGATGTCCAAAGACTAAGACGGCCGATCCGTAGTTGAAAACCTCTTCGAGTTTATCGATACCAAAGGCTTGATATGCTTGCCATGCAGTCAACTTGCGGCCCTTGGCGCCCTTTTTATAAAGTGCGAGGTGGTCCTGACTCCTAACAAATATTTGTGTGGACGCACGAGCGCTATCCTCCACACTAACTGCAGAGCCGACATCTCCAAATATCCTTTTCAAGTCGCTCATATCCACTTGGGATCGCCTCTCAAATAACGTGCCGGAGTGTTTGTTTCACTATCCCAACCCATATTTGCTACTTTGTAACCCATCGCCTTGAATGCCAGAGCAGCTTGTTCCAACTCTGCCTCGGATCGCGGCGGGTAGCGTCCAGACCCACCATTTAGGATCAAAACGGAAGCATCGGTAAACCAAAGCTCTCCACCGCTGTGTGCGTCGGCACCACCTGTAAGATTTGTGTGCGACAGGTACCCTCGCTGCAACTTCGCGGTATTATTGCGCTCAAGAGCCAAAGGGACATCCTCCGCTGCAATAACCCATAGATATTTTGTATCCTCAGATTCCCTAGCCTTCGTCGGTGCTACGCCAATTTTCGCAGCTTGGTTTGGCGCAGAGGTAAGGCTTTGAAGACCTTCTGTTAGCGAAATTTGCCGCAATTCGTCCTCGAATCTCATTCTCGATAAATCGGGCGACCGGATTGGGAATGTTTTCCTGTATGCGGCAAGTATTTGCGTCGAACCGGCCAATGTTACCCCCAGCTTTGCTTAAATTAGACGACCTTTCTCGCTCCTCCAAACAAAACTCTTACGATTGTGACGAGGATAGCGCTTGTAACGGTTGGTCTTAGGCCGGCGCCTTTGGCAGACCCCGAAACCCCATCGCCAGCACGTAGCGCTCGGAAGAATCCTTCCGGCTCGACGCCGGCTTGACGTGCTTGACAGTCGCAAAATCGTGCTTGAGCTGCGTCATCAGCGCCGCATCCGCGCCGCTCTGAAACACTTTTGCGACGAAGGTGCCGCCGGGATTGAGCACGTCGGCGGCGAACGCGGCAGCGCCTTCCACCAGCCCCAGAATGCGCAGCTGATCGGTCTTGCGATGGCCTGTGGTGTTGGCGGCCATATCGGACAGCACCACATCGGCGCGGCCACCCATCATGTCGAGCAGCTTGTCGGGGGCGCCGTCAGCGAGAAAATCGAGCTGCGCAAAGCTGACGCCGGCAATTTCCGGCATCTCCAATAGATCGATGGCGACGACCTTGCCCTTGCCGTCGGCGGCGCCGACGCGTTTGGCTGCGATCTGGCTCCAGCCACCGGGTGCTGCGCCGAGATCGACCACCGTGATGCCGCGCTTGAGAAAGTGGTGCTTGTCGTCGATTTCGATCAGCTTATAGGCCGCGCGCGAGCGCAAGCCATCCCGCTTGGCCTGCGCCACGTAGGGATCGTTGAGCTGCCGCTCCAGCCAGAGTTTTGACGACAGTTTTAGCCGGCCGCCGCTCTTGACGGTGACCCGCAGCCGTCCGGTGGTATCTTTCGCCATGATGCAGGGCTCTAGCACATCGCCGGCCGATAAACCTATCGGCAACCGCTTAAAACCCCGTCCTCGCGCATCATCTCGACCAGCATGCCCTCGCGCAGGCCGCGGTCGGCGACGCGCAGCCGCGGCAGCGGAAACGCCTGGCGGATCGCATCGAGGATGGCGCAGCCCGCCAGCACGAGGTCGGCGCGCTCGACGCTGATGCAATTGTTGTTGGCGCGTTCCTGATAGCTCATGCAAAGCAGGCGCTTGATGGTCGCCGTCAAATCCGCATCACTCATCCAGACGCCGTCGATCCGGCGGCGGTCGTACCGCGCCAGATTGAGATGGACCCCGGCCAGCGTGGTCACGGTTCCAGAAGTTCCGAGCAGGTGCATATCCGCCAGATCGCCGCCGTGTTCGGCCGCGAACGGCGCGACGTGCTGCGCGACCTCCTGCACCATCCGCGCATAGGATTGCGCGGTGACCACCCTGCCGCCGAAATGCTCGGCCAATGTGACGACGCCGAGTGGTATAGACATCCACCCCTTGATACGCGGTACCGCATTTTGCTGGTCGGGGTCACGCTCGACCCGAACCAGTTCGGTCGACCCCCCGCCGATATCGAACAGGATGGCCCCCCGCCCTTTTGGATCGAGCAGCGGCGAGCAGCCGATCACGGCGAGCGCGGCTTCGGTCTCGCGATTGATCACTTCAAGCTGGATGCCGGTTTCCGCGGCAACCCGATCCCGAAAACCCTTGGCGTTCGACGCCGCGCGGCAGGCTTCCGTTGCGATCAGCCGCAGGCGTCTCGCCTTCCTTGACTGGATCTTGTCGCGACAAATGCTGAGCGCGGTGATGGCGCGTTCGATGGCGGCGTCGCTGATCGAGCCGGTCGCCGAGATACCCTCGCCGAGCCGGATGATCCGCGAGAACGAATCGACCACGCGAAATCCGTCGTCGGTCGGACAGGCGATCAGCAGGCGGCAATTATTGGTACCCAAATCAAGCGCAGCGTAAACGCTGGAGCCCGATGTCGGCCCCGCTTGCGCGCCGTCTCCCGCCGCAGCCGGTCCTTGCGGGCTTGCGCGCGGCCCAAGGCCGTCGCGAAGCCGCGTGTCATCGTTCATCAAAAATGTCTTTCCGCGGCCGATTGCGGCCGACGAGGAATTTCCGTTCACGGAAACTTTAGCAGCGCCGCTGGGGCGCGCAACAGCCGCCAACATGGGACCATGCCCAATCGGGCGTTGTCGTTCGGATATAGGTGCGTTATCTCGATAACAAGCCGCGAAATCGCGCAAAATCCGGCATTTTGGGTATCTTTCAATGCAAGATCACACGTCTCCGTCCTCGCTCGAGAACGCTATCGCACTGCAAAAATACGGAGTCGGGCAGCCAGTCCGCCGCAAGGAAGACGACACGCTGGTGCGCGGCAAGGGCAAATTTACCGACGACTTCAATCTGCCGGGCCAGGCCTACGCCTGGATCGTGCGCTCCAGCCATGCCCACGGCGTGATTCGCGGCATCGACACGATAGCCGCCAGGGCGATGCCCGGCGTGCTCGGGGTCTGGACCGGCACCGACCTCGCGCCTGCGAATTATGGCCCCTATACCTGCGGCCTGCCGCTGAAGAGCCGCGACGGCACGCCGCTGTTGCAGACCAACCGCACCGCGCTGATGAGCGACAAGGTGCGCTATGTCGGCGATCCCGTGGCCTTCGTGGTTGCCGAAACCCTCGCGCAGGCGCGCGATGCCGGCGAAGCCGTGGTGCTCGATATCGATCCCCTGCCCGCCGTGACCGAGCCTGCGGAAGCGGCAAAGCCCGGCGCGCCGCAGCTCTACGATCACATCCCCAACAACGTGGCGCTGGATTATCACTACGGCGACACCGCCAAGGTCGAGGCCGCCTTCGCCGGCGCGGCCCACGTCACGAAACTCGATATTACAAACACCCGCGTGGCTGTCGTGGCGATGGAACCGCGGGCGGCGCTGGCCTCTTACGACAAAGCGAGCGAGCGCTACACGATTCAGGTTCCGACCCAGGGCGTCGCCGGCAACCGCCAAAACCTTGCGAAAAACATCCTGAAGGTTCCGAACGAGAAGGTTCACCTCTTGACCGCCAATGTCGGCGGCTCGTTCGGCATGAAGAATATCAACTATCCCGAATATCTTTGCATCCTGCATGCCGCGAAGGCGCTAGGCCGTCCGGTGAAATGGACCGACGAGCGCTCGACCAGCTTTCTGTCCGACAGCCATGGCCGCGCGCAACGGATTCACTGCGAGCTCGCGCTCGATGCCGAAGGCAAGTTCCTCGCCGTCAAGATTTCAGGCTACGGCAATCTCGGCGCCTATATTACCGGCGTCGCGCCAAGTCCGTTATCCCTGAACGTCGGCAAGAACCTCGCCAGCGTCTACCGCACGCCGCTGATGAGCGTCGACATCAAGACCGTGCTGACCAACACCACGCTGATGGGCGCCTATCGCGGCGCCGGACGCCCCGAGGCCAACTACTTCATGGAGCGGCTGATCGATCGCGCCGCCGACGAGATGGGCATCAACCGGCTGACGCTGCGCAAGCGCAATTTCATCAAGCCCGCGCAAATGCCGTTCGCCGCGTCATCCGGCGTCACCTATGACAGCGGCGATTTCCAGGGCGTCTTCAACAAGGCGATCGAGATCTCCGATCACGCCGGTTTCGCCAAACGCAAAAGAGAGAGCCGCAAACAGGGAAAACTCCGAGGCATCGCGATCGGCTCCTATCTCGAAGTCACCGCGCCTCCTGGCGTCGAACTCGGCAAGGTCGTGTTCGAAGATGACGGTTCGGTGCGGCTGATCACCGGCACGCTCGACTATGGCCAGGGCCATGCGACCCCATTCGCGCAAGTGCTCTGTGACCAGCTCGGCGTACCCTTCGAAAGCGTCAAGCTGGAACAGGGTGACAGCGACATCGTCCATACCGGCAACGGCACCGGCGGCTCGCGCTCGATCACCGCGAGCGGCATGGCAATCGTCGAAGCCTCGAAGCTGGTCATCGAGAAGGGCAAACGCGCGGCCGCGCATCTGCTGGAAGCCGCCGAAGCCGACATCGAATTCGGCAATGGCCGTTTCACCATCACCGGCACCGATCGCAGCATCGACATCATCGAGCTCGCGCGCCGGATGCGCGAGGGCAAGATGCCGGAGGGCGTGCCGTCGTCGCTCGACGTCGACCATACCACCGAGCCCGTGCCGTCGACGTTTCCCAATGGCTGCCACGTCGCGGAAGTCGAGATCGACCCCGAAACCGGCATCGTGCAGATCGTGCGCTACACCGGCGTCAATGATTTCGGCACCATCGTCAATCCGATGCTGGTCGCCGGACAATTGCATGGCGGTGTCGCGCAGGGCATCGGCCAGGCGCTGATGGAGTGCGTCAGCTACGATTCAAGCGGCCAGCCGATCACCGGCTCGTTCATGGATTATGCGATGCCGCGCGCGGAAGACATCCCGATGATGGCGGTCGGCGATTATCCGGTGCCCGCCAAGTCCAATCCGCTGGGCACCAAGGGCTGCGGCGAAGCCGGCTGCGCCGGCAGCCTCTCCACCATCGTCAACGCGGTGATCGATGCGCTGTCCGAATACGGCATCGCGCATATCGACATGCCGCTGACCCCGGAGCGGGTCTGGTGCGCGATCCAGGATGCCAAGGCGAAAGTGGCGTGAGCTTCTTCACCTCGCCCCGCAAGCGGGGCGAGGTTAAGAGGCTACGCCGCCGCCTGCTCTCTTGGCTGGTAGATCGCGATGTGCTGGCAATGCGCCAGCGGGGTGCGGCCGTTGGCGACGACCAGCGCATCGAGCTCGACGAAGCGGTGGCCCTTCTTTTCGTAATTGCCGATGACTTTTGCGCGCGCCGTCAGTTCGTCACCGCTTTTCGCCGCCGACAAGAGCTGCATCCGGCTGCCGACGTGAATCCATGGGCCCAGGATGGCGTTGTCGACCAGCACCATGTTCATCACCCGCTGCAGCAATCCGGGATGGCCAAGGCCTTCATTGGCGTAAATCGGATCACGCTCGCGCACATCGGTCAGATATTCGTTTGCCGCTTCGCCGGCCCAGCCGCGCGGCAAGGTGCCGAGCCACTTGCCGAGTTCATAGGACGCCGGTTCGACCGGTCTGCGCCCGGCCACCGCGGCGGTTTCGCTGAAATCCGAAATCGAGACCGGAGGCGCGGATGAAGGCAGCGATGCAGTGCCGCTGGCGCATAGTTGCCCCCGGCTCTTGACCTCGATCGCCAGCACACCATCGCTCTCTTCGCCGGTGACATCAGCCATCTCGCCGTCATAGACCGGCTTGACGAAGCGGGCCTCGATCAACCCGCGCTCGAGGAACGCGCGGCCCCATTTCGCGACCGGCAGGTGGATCATGTAGGCCATCACATCGACACCGGGGA
>WNFB01007307.1_pt1 | contig 11577 bp, 6 predicted proteins | sample 5400501 | NCBI WGS metagenome assembly WNFB01 (sample SAMN13153341, study PRJNA577476) | soil metagenome | isolation source: 200 cm saprolite under Douglas fir tree site 2 hole 1 | place: USA:California | collected 2015-04-18 | reverse complement strand
CCTGGTCGGAATTCGTGGGGATCTTCGACAACTCTCCGCGCGTGGTGGTTACCCGCTCCACGTCGACCGCGCCGCTCACATTCGCGACGCCGCAGGCCCTCTCCGGAACCGATGCGATGCATCATGGCGCAATGCCCGCCGTCGGCCCGAACGGCGAAGTCTACGTGGCGTGGGGCAGATTCGTCTGGTCGGCTGGAACAATCACGTCGGAGTCCATCCTGCTAAGGAAATCCACAGATGGCGGCGTGACGTTCGTCAACCCGGATGGGGCGGATCCGGCTCCATCGAAGACGGTCGCGACGGTCACGCCGACTCCAAGCTTCTTCGGGACCGGCAGCACAACGTCCCGCACCCGCGGCTTTCCGGCGATCGCAGTGGATCACACGCCGGCAGGCAGCTGGACCAGGGGGAACGTGTACGTCGTGTATCAGGGCGATCCCGACGCCGCCGGGGCGGACAAGTCGGACGTGTTCTTCACGCGCTCGACCGACGGAGGACAGACATGGAGTACCCCGCGCAGCGTGAACGCCGCACCGGCCGTACGGATCGGCGCCGACCCGACCACCCACGACAACTGGCAGCCCTCGATAGCGGTGGATTCGATGAATGGCCAGATCACCGTCTCCTTCTACGACCGCCGCGACGATCCCGCCAACACCAACATCAGGCTCTATCGAGCGGTTTCCACGGACGGCGGCCTCACGTGGTTTGATCAACCGGTGTCGACCGTGGCCTTCACGCCGAGCACCGGCTATGACCCGATCGCCCAACCTACGTATATGGGAGATTACAACAGCGCGGCAGCCGACGCCGCCAACTTCCATCTGGCCTGGGGCGATCTGCGCAACACCTGCGCACCTCCCGTCGGTGCCGTCAGCCCTTGTTCTCCGTTGGGGCGGGCCGACCAGGACGTCATGTACACGCACCCGGCGTTGCTGTCGGGTCCGGATCTCGCGATCCGTCCGTGGGGCGTCATCACAGGCGAAGGACCGTTATGGCAGACGCCGGACATTTTCGTCATCTCCGGCGGCATACAAGCGAACGCGAGCAAGGGCGTCGTGAACGACCTGCGTGCGAGGATTCGCAACGTCGGGAACGCGGCGGCAAACAGCGCCCTCATACACTTCAAGTACGCCCCGATTTTCGTCGGCCTGACGAACGCCGGGTTCAAGGACATTGGCACCGTAACCGAAAACTTCACGGCGGCCCGGGACCTAAGCGGTAATGACGTGCGCGTCGTGCAGGTCCCCTGGGATCTGACCAATCTCAGTGATGACAACGGCGGCGTGTGGCCGATGCCCATCAGCGCGTTCGATCACTTCTGCGTCAAGGTGACGATTGAGTTCGCCTCGGACGTCAACCTCGCAAACAACGACGCGCAGAACAACTTCGGCGACGTGGGGACGGCAACGACCACCGCTTCGGCCATCCGGTTTCTGATCGGCAACCCGTTCGACAGCGTCGTGCTAGCGCGCCTCGTCCTCAGCCGGATACCCAAGGGGTATCGCGCCCAGGTGCGCGGATTCCCCGGTGAGTTGACGCGGCCCTTCCGTCTGAAGCCTGGCGAGATTCGAGTTGCAACCGTGGTTTTCGCCCCGATCCCGGGCGTTGCGGCCAGGCGCCCAGCGAAGGACGTCGTTGCTGACGTGTCGCTCATGATCGGGTGTTCTCCGCCATCCTGTCGCTGCTCAAATCACGCGAAGAGCCGGTGAGTCTCGCTGACCAGACCCGTGGCCTGATCAATACGACATCGATCAATGTGACCAACGTCCAGTTGCGGACCCTTGTGTCAACCAACCTACTCACACACGTCGGCCGTCAGCCCGGCCGATACCTGCTCTCGTTCAACGTCAAGCGGCTCGACGATCGCAGCATCGAAGTGATCGCAACGACTCTAGTCGTGGTCGACGGTCCCGTGGCGTCCATCCTCGGCGGGCAGGCGCTGGCGTCCAACGGCAGCTTGGAGCGGGCGCACTTGACGGCGCTAGCGCAGATGCTCGGCCTGGGTCACTGATGCGCACGTGCTGGCCTTGATCTCCCTGATCAGCTCGCGCTGCGCCCAAGCCGACCCCCGCCTCAATACCTCCGCCCAATTGAGTCCCGTGACTTCCTTGACGAGTCTGTAGCACGTACTGGGGTGTCGATGGCTCCGGTATGCCAAGCGGAACAACGAGCTTCCCTCGCGCTCAGCCGCGGAGACCCAAGCGTTGACGGTCACCCAGCCTGCGATCCGATGCAACGGGGGTAGACCCTCGCGCTTCAGTAGGCGTGCAAGCCGGAACCGGCTCCCCAGACCGAGCGTTCCCGCCACGTCGTGGGCCGGCCCGATCGGCCCCTCCGTCAGCAGGATGGCCTCGACGATCGCCCGCGGGAAGAGCTTCATGCGGGGTCGAGCGGATTGAATCACGGTGTAGAGGCTTTTGAGCATTTGGCGCACGTCGCTACAAAAATGACGCCCGAATCATATATTCTCAGCGGGCCTCCCTGGAAGAGCGCGCTCAAACTGTCACAGCGCCTCTGCATCGGGCGCTAGCTGGTGCGGCAGGGCGTGCTCAATGTCCCTTAAGGCGCTAAGGACTACCCAACCGCCGCACTGAGAACCCGCGATTCGTCGTCAAAGCCCAGCGCCTGCAATAACAGCGGCTGGATCCGGAAGATGAAGTCATTTCGTTCACGAAGGAGCTCCTCGACGTACGCACGGCACTGAGCCTCCAACTTGTCCTGTGACCAGGCGACCGGTCGGCCCTCCATGAAGGCGTGGGTCAAATCATCAACGACGTCGAACAAGACGTGGTTACTCGCCCGGGTGATCCGTTGCAGCGTGGCTCTGTACCCGGACAGATGCGGTACCGATTGGTACAGACGCTCGAGCACCGCCACCTCGCTCCATGCGTACTTGAGTTGGGGCGACAGCGCGCGCAGCCCGTGAATCCAGCCGGTGACGTTCAACAACTCGTTGACCGACGTGTAGAACTCGTGCAATCGTGGCTCGAGGAACTCGTAGTCCGGATTGCAGACGTCACCGCGCAGGCGTCCCTGACGCTCCAACTCGTCCTTGATGGGCGTCCCATCATACGGGATCATCCGGCAGAACTCTGCGGCGGCGTAGCCGTCGCCGACGATGCGGCGTAAGAAGGCAACGTTTTCCAGAATCGACTGGAAGGTGCTGGAGGGATCGAGAAGCATGAACCCGAAGTCGAAGAGAATGCCGAGGGCTTTCAGCGCCTCGACGGCTCGTTCGTTTTGCGCAACCGTGATCCCCTTATTCAGCGTCACCAGTCCCTGATCGCTGCCGGACTCCAAACCCATGTACACCAGGTACATGCCTGCGTCACGCATCAGCCCGAAGAGTTCCGGATCCACTGCATCAGCGCGCGCGTTGATCTTCCAAATGGCACGTCCCGGCAAGTCATGCCGGTACAGCTCTTTGATGAACTCACGGGTCCATTGGTGCCAGACGCGGCCGAAGATCGGGAAATCGTCGTCTTGGAACGAGAAGACACTCGCCCGATGCTCGTCGTGGAGCATCCGCATTTCGCGCGCGACTTCCGCCGGTTTGCGCGTGCGTACGATCTTGCCTGGTGCGGTACGGTAGAACATGTGGATCGAGCAGAACGAGCAGGTGCGCGCACAGCCGCGGCTGGCGAGCATCTGCATTTTACGGCGGCCGACGATAAGGGATGGCTCCGCACTGCGATCGGGATAAGGCAGCTCGTCTAAGTTCGCGATTAGAGGCCGCAGTGGCGTCGCTACCGTCTCGCTCCCTTTTTGGTATGCGATCCCGCCGATCGTGCGCCAGTCTTGCCCCGTCGTGATGGCGTCGACCAGTTCGAGCAACGTCAGCTCGCCTTCGAAGCGAACTACGCTGTCGAGATCTGGCACCAGGGCCAGGGTATGCTGGTAACTCAAGCTCGGGAAATGGCCGCCCATCGTGAAATGGGCTCGGATCCCGTTCGCGCGGAGGTGATCTATCAACTCCCGGAATCGAAGAATGTAGAACTGGAAGATCAGCGAAAAACCGACGACGACGGGATCAACGGCTTGGACTGCGGCTAGAATATCCTCGGCCTCGTCCTCGACGTCCAAGATGTCGACCCGATACCCGCGCGCCCTCAACGTTGAGGCGAGATAGCCGAGCCCGAGGTTTTCCTGTCGCTTGAAGCCCACGAGGACCACTGCCCGCGAGGGATCACGGGGCCGGGTGGACGTACTTCCGAAATCGGCAAAGACCAGCGGCTCAGCCACTCTTGCCCACGATGTTGCCAATCTGCTTGTACGTTTGGGCCGTGACCTCCGCGATTCGGACGCGAGCGTCGATCAGCGCCCCGACGACCTGTAACTGGCGCGCTCTGTCCAGGTCGTGGAACAGCAAGTACACCTCTGGCCCCGGATCGCCGATTGGATGTGGTCGCCACGCCAACAGCGGGGCGAGTCGTTCGTCGATTGCCATGGTGTCCTCCCTTGCCTGATGGTACGGATCGAGTTATCAGCGGACCGCCACTTGTTCTCGAAAATGCGTGTAAGATCGCAATCACGCTATAGCACTTCGTGCAGACACGGTGTCACAGTTTGGGCGCTGCGTGCGGGATTCGGCGGTGGCAATCACATGCTCAAAGTGTCCTGCTGCCTGCACAGAGTGTGATAGCCGGGGTGCGCTTGAGCGCTGAAAGCTCGTCGCGTCGAACGATCCACTACCCACCCATTTCTGGCTCGTCGCCTTCTGGGCACTCGTCGGCTGGTGGGGAACACTCGACGTTGGCACTGGCCACCGCCGTCACCTCCGCCTGATCCGTGGCTGACCAAGGCCGTGAACGGCGGCGGCGGCATCGCCGGCGGTTGGGCATTCACGCAGGTTTGGGCCGTTACCGGACAGATGACGGGCATCGACGTAGCCGCGAGCGCGGTCGGAACTTTAGTTGGCGCAACGGTTCTCGGGGATCTTGCTGGCCTGGCGAAGATGGGAAAGAGCTAGCGGGAACTGAGGAAAGGCAGCAGTTCAGGCGCTCGTCCGCCAACGCGCGAGAAGAGGCCTCAGGGGGGAACCACTCCTTGCCTCTCCAGGTGCAGGCGTAGCTCCGCGTTTGTGGCGGCCGAACGTCACAGAGCCGTGGCGTCGTTTGTGCTCAGAATTAACGCCACGGGGCGGAGAAGCGTCGGGAATCCTTCTCTCTTATCCCGTGATGCGGTTGAGGGGAAAGGTGTGATTGCCTCGCAAGGGCGCGCGACACTGAGTGCGCGTTCGGTCCGGCAAACATCTCGGCAAAGCGCGACGGCATCTAGGGCACTACGAGATTTTCCGCTGCACCACGGACTCGCAGTCCGCTGCCCGCCCACGGGTTGCGTCAGGGATCACCTCGAGGCGTTTGTGGTGGGGTTTCTGTTGGGACAGCCCGTTCGCTGAGAAGCTTCTCGCAGCGCGTGGCAGTGCGTCACAACTACTCGCGTCGGCCCAGAGTCTCCGACTCCTCTTACGGTTCGTCCACCCCAGGCGCTCTACCCGAGGCGCCCTTGTTCCCACTCTTCGCGCGATCTTCGCTCCAGACCGAGAGTCCAACGGCCCCCCCAACGAAGGCTGAAAGGATCACTCCGATAACCAAAGCGACCTGTACCGACGGGACTCGCTGGAAGCTCAGGCCCAGGATTACGGCAAACGCCGCATACATCGGGAACATAAGCAGAAACCCGAGCAGAATCGCACCCAGCGCGAACCGCCTTAAGGGCAGCAGCGCACCATAGGCGCATCCCCCGAGGGACAAACCCGCATAATAGATCCCCACAATCATTAGCCAGCTTGCGCCGAGCCGCTCAAATGCTGCGCCCCCGACGACGATCCGAATCGCGGTGACTCCGAGGGAGAAGAGGGTCGCCATGAAGGCACCCATTCTCAATCCGCGTAGGGTGTTTCCTAAGTCACCAAACCTATCGCCTGGCAACAGTGGGTTCCTCCAGCCTCGTCATTGGGGATTCCAGCACGTGTTGTAGGTGCCAATTGCACTCAGAGTGCTCCCAACACCTGGGACGAAGGTCCCCGCGTAGCCGAGGAACCCGTAACCGGCGGCGAACCGCTCGTCTCGACGTGCGAGATGACCCGTGCTAGCGGCTTCTCCGATGCCCATCGGCGCGCCAACGTCCACAGCTTCAACATAGCGCTTGCTCACCCACGTTCCAATCTTCCGCAACAGACCAACGCCGCTTCTCGCAACACCGATAGCGGCTTTAGTGCCGGAGATATCCATGACCACGTTGGCGGTCGTCCAAAGCCCGGCGACAATGCACTTGAACTCTGCTCGTTCCCCGACGTCGAGGTGACGTGGCGGACAAAAAAAGCCGCTTCTACGCAGTGCCTGGTGGTATTCGCAAGCGTTATCCGTCGGCGACGCCGGACTGTGCGGCCAGTGCGGCTGCGGCTTCGGCTGCCCTTGACCGCCCCCGCCGCCGGGTGTCATCCCACAGGCCATACACGAGGGAGGTGGGGGGACGGTTGGTGCAGGTCCCAGCGGCGGCGGTCCTCCGTCCGGCGCGCAGTCCGTCGCCAGGGGGGTCGGGGGCTCGGCGGGGAGGCTCGGCTTAGACTCGTTGGTTTTGGCTGGGTCCTTCCCGCTTCCATCTCCGCACATCCCGCTGGGGTCCCGGGAGTCGATCGGATCATCACCCACGTAGGCGTACAGATTGAGTCCACCCGCGATGCCCACCGGATCTTGAGACAGCCAGCGCCCCAACGCTGGGTCATAATACCGTGCGCCCATGTAGTAGAGCGCGGTCTCCTGATCGTACTCTTGCTGGCCCATTCTGTACCGCACGATGAAGCCAGTATCCGCCGGCTCCCGACCCCACGGAAACAGCGGATTGCTTCCCACGCGGTCGGGAAAGGCTTTCAGTACCGCGCCGCCGTTGGCTCGCGCGATCCCGAGCACCGTGCCGATTGTGGGAGTCGTAACCGCCACCGCCGTGTCAGTCGGTGTCCGGAGCGCGTACAGGGCGCCAGTCTCAGTGAAGGCGTATTCTGCCCGCATTGCGTGCGTGGCTGAATCCAGATCCATTGCGACTTGATCCCCGTCATAAATGAACCAGGTGGTGACGCCGCTGACGGTCTTGCTGATGCGACGCCCCATGGCGTCGTACCGGAAGGTCACGACGGTATGGGTGCCGCCAGCGGGCCACTTCTCCACGCGTGTCAACTGGCCTGCGGCATTCCATTGGAACGTGGTCGTATCCGTGTTGGTCCAGATCCCGACGGTCCCGAGTCCCGCCTTCTGGAGGATGCCGCCGTTCGCGTCATAGGTGATCTGGTACCCCTTGAACTGTGTTACCCGGTTCCCGGAAGCAACCACCGCGTGGGCCGTCGTATCAACGCGGTTCCCCGCGGAATCGTATGCGTACGCGGGAACGGCAGACTGATTGTATTCGTTGTTGCAGGGACTGGTTGAAGATTGCATCTGACACCCATTGATGAGCTCTCCCGCCGCGTCATAGTAGTAGACTTCCTGCGGATAGGATCCACTCAGCGACGATCCCGACTTCACGCGACTCAAGGAGTCATACGTCCACGCGGACGTCAAGTAGGTCAGGGGTCCTGTCGCAGAAAACGTATTGCTGGTGACATGATGCAAAGAATCGTAGTACAGCGTTTGCGACCATGGATTGACGGCACCCGAGTTGTATGTGACGGTGACCGGCTTCAGCTCGGTGTCGCGCGCAACGGCCGCGCACGTCCCTACTCCGCACATCGTGTCCAGTACGCCAAGGATCGGACGATACACCCAACGCGCCGGACTCCCGTATGTAGGTGCCGTGCGGTTGATCAGATGTCCGGACGTATCGTACGTGTAGCTCATGGCATACGTCGTCGCGTCGCCTGGGAAGTGTTGCGCAGCGTACACGAGGCGTCCGGCTTTATCGTAGGCGAGCGAGTCCCGACCGTTAGTGCTCGAGGCTACGGTCCAGGAGCCGCCAGCCGGCAGGAGGCCGTAGCTCAGCGACTCGGCGGGGAAGTCAGGTCCAGTGCGGGTCCGCAGGCGGCCTAACTGGTCATACGTAACCGTGATGGTGTCTGCTCGTCGAGTGATGGCCGTTCGTAGTTCACCGGCAGCATCATATTTCAAGGAATCGACCCTGGTGGTATCGCCAAGATCGTGCTGCGCCACGTTCAGGCCCCACGCGTTGAGATCGAACTTGTACACCTGCCTCTTGGGGTCCGTGACGCGCCTGAGACCCGCTGTATCGTACGAGTACTGCGTGGCGTATCCCAAGCCGTTCGTCGTGGCCGTCGTCCGGTTGATCGGGTCGTACGTGGCCGACTGCTTGACGCCGTTCGCAAGGGTCGTCGTATCGACAAGGCCGTAGGTATTGTAATGGAAGGCCGTGACATGGCCGAGTGCGTCGGTCGTTTGAACCAGATTCCCACCCGACCCGGCTGCCGCGTAGACCCACCGGCTCCTGTGTCCGCCCCCATCGATGACGAGGGTGTCTTGGCCGTAGGCATTTGGGTAATGCCAGGCGGCTACGGCCCCACCCATGGGCACGGTCCCGGGCGCGAGCGTGTTCCCCACATACACTTCCTTCAGGGTGCCGGGGGGCCCCTGAGAGCCGTCATGGTAGAGGTAGTCGAGCCGCGCTGAGCCCCCCGTGACGGCCATGAGGCGGGGAGGCGTACCCCCCCCATAGTTGGACCACACCACCGGGTAGGGGTCGGTCGTCCAGCCAGTGTTCGCGTAAATCTGGACCTTCACCTGGCCACCGCTGAGCGTGCCGCTCGCGATGCCGCGCAGGATGAGCCTGATCCAGACTGGGCCGCCGCCAGAGAAGTTCAGAGTGGGCGTGAACACCTGCACGGTCGTCGCCTGGCCCGGGGTGCTCTGACTCGCTGAGACCTGCAACGTCCCCCCCACGCTCGTCCACGGTGGGCCGCTGTTGGTCGAGTACTCCGTCGACACGTAGGCGGTGACCGTCGAGTTGTTGCCGGGCGTGACGGTCGGCGTGCTCGCGGTCAGCTTGAACTGGACCGTGTAGTTGCCGTCTAGGGCCGGCAGGTTGCTGCCGGCGCTGGGGTCGCCGAGAATGTTGTAGACACGTTTCCCGGGCGCCACGGTCGAGTCAGCGGTCGCGTCCAGGCTAAATTGGTTGAGCCCGCCATTGCCGCTTGGGTCGTTCCACCCGTAGTGCGCCGAGGTCCCCTGGTTCACTGTGCTCCGCCCAAAGGTGTACGACAGCGATCGGCCCGTACTGCTGTCGTATGACGCCGTAAGGAAGTAGCCGACATACGTTGCGGTCGTCGCGTGCCCGGTGGGCTCGTGCACCCACGTCGCGTTTCCCAGAGTATCCCGCGCGATGGTTGTGACCTCCCCGAGGGCATCGACGACCGTTGTCGCCTGCCCGAACCGATCGAGCTGGGCCTTGGTCACGCGTCCGAGCGGGTCCGTGGTGACGAGGTAGACGGTGTCGGGCCGCACGCTGCCTTTCGGCGCGCCCGCCGAGGTGCCGGCAATGCCCGCCTGCCACTGGACTTCGGCGGCCGTCACCACGGTCGTCGTTGGACGAACGGGGGGCGAACCCGTGTAATCGGTTGCCGACGGAGCACGGACGGTGTCCCCTAGCTGGAGAGTGTCGTACCCATAGTTCCACACGCCACCGGTTCGGCTCTTCAACTGCGTGAGCAGGTTGTTGCCATTGTAGGTGAGCGAGTCAATCCCACCGTCCGGGTCCGTCACCTTCCGTAGAAGACCGCTTGCGATGCCCGTGCTCGTGGTGCGACTAGCGAGGTCGGTGATCTGGGTGAGGAGGCCTCCACTATAGGTAAGCGTGAAGCCACGCCCGCTGGCGTCGGTCACCCCGGTCAGCAGGTTGCTCGTCCAGGTGAACGTGAGGTCTTGACTGGTTGGCAGCAGATTGTGCCGAATCAGGTAGCCTTGGGTATTGAAATCGGTGAAGCTGCCATCGAGGGCCGTGAGCCGGAACAGCGTGTCGCTGTAGGAGACGAGCGCGCCGCTCTCGCCAGCGGGTGACACGAAGGCACCTCCCGAGCAGGTCCGATCGAAGTACTCCATCGCCCCGCCGCCGTCCACCAGCAACCGCCCGCAGCTCCCCGTCATAGTGTACAGCCGCCCGACTCCTGCAACGCCAACGCCGGCCCCGAAGGGGCTCGCCGTTTGGTCGTTGACGAGGATCCGAGACGCAACGCTCATCGTCTTCGTGCCTGAAGGATACGTCGTTGTGAGGACCAGATTCACCGGATAGCTGCCGGTGGCGAGCCCGTTCGCCTTCGCGTCGATCGCCGCGGTGAGCCGATCCACGACGCCGGCAGTGGCGGTGTAGTACACAGAGGCCGCGCCGTTCATCAAGGTGAGGTTCACGCCATTGGAAACGAGTTGCACTTGCAGCTGGTAGGTGCTCGGTGCGGGCGAGGTTGGCCCCGTAGCATCCAGGAACACAAGCGCAACCGGGCGCGCCGCGGTGCTATTGTAGACGAGGGTGAGCGCCTGCGTCGTCCCCATCGAGCCCACGGCCGGCGTCGCGTGCACATAGTTCACGCCGCCCGCCCCTGGGGACAGGTTCGCGCTGTACGGCAGCGAGACCGTCGGATTCGGGAGGTCTACGGTCACGTTGTACGAGCCTTGGTCTTGGCTGGTGCTTCCCTGGGCCAGCAGGACGAGAGTTCCCGAGCCTGCGGATAGTGAAGAGAACGTCATCGTCACGTTCGTCGAGAAAATGAAGGTGACCTGGCTCTGGGGAACTGTACACGACGTGACTTGGCCGGAGCAGGACGGTGTGAGCGTGACGGTCACCGGATTGAACGTGTTTGAGCCCACCGTAAACGTCGCCGTCAGCCCGGTCTGGTTCGGTTGGACGGTGAGGGGCGCACCCTTCGGTGTGACGCTGATCGTTTGAGCAGTCGCACGACGAGAACCGCCTACGGAGAGCAGCGCTGCGGCTAGGACCACCTGGCGGGCAGAGATGGGACGAAGAACCACGGGGGCCTCGGCGGATCGGGTCGACCGAGGGAGAAGCACGCGGCGTGCCCGGCGGCGCGTGCCGGAAGTCCTTGAAGACCTGAGACCTACGGAAACGGGCGCTGTGGCCGGTCTTGGAATTCCATGGAATTCCAATGGAATTCCAAATCCTCCTTCCGCAACCTCCTGACAGAGAGTCCCGCTGCCTTGAGCCGATAGTACAGCGTGGACTGGGCGATACCGAGGCTGGCTGCGGTGCACGGGATGTTCCATCCATGCGCCCGGCACGCTGCGATTGACTCGGCGGCCTGCGGGGTCAGCGCTACTGGACGCTTCGAACTTACCGAGCCGTTCTTCAAAGCGCCCATTTTGATCGCGGACCGAATTGCCGTGGCGGGCAGGTTTCCGTTTTCGACAGAACACCCCGCTCGTTCGATCGCCAGCCGTAGCTCCCGAACGTTCCCCGGCCAGTCGTAACCGATCAGCTCCTGGGCAGCCGACCGCTCGAGGTGCTGTCCCCCGGCCGCCGCGAAATACTCTGCGATCGGCACGATGTCTTCAGGGCGATCCCGGACAGGGAGAAGCTCGATCACGACCCCAGCGACGCGTTGGTCCAGATTCCGGCGAAGGG
>WNFB01005236.1_pt1 | contig 11578 bp, 13 predicted proteins | sample 5400501 | NCBI WGS metagenome assembly WNFB01 (sample SAMN13153341, study PRJNA577476) | soil metagenome | isolation source: 200 cm saprolite under Douglas fir tree site 2 hole 1 | place: USA:California | collected 2015-04-18 | reverse complement strand
TCCGCAGGTCATTGTGGCCGCAGACATGAGCGGGCGGTCGCAACGCGCTTATCTCGGCGAAGACGCCTTCGGGCCTGCGGGGCAGGAACGCGTCGGCGTGTTTGTGGCCGACCGCTACGGTGAGCTCTACGCACAGTGGGTGGCGCGGGAAGAAGGCGGCTTGCCGGGCGTCGCCGAGGTGCTTGACTGGCTCGGGCAGGTCCAGGTGGCCTGCGAGGAGTGTGGCGTCTCGTCCGCCGCGGCGGAGCCAGGGGAGTCCTGAACACGCCGCCTGCGGCCAAGCCTTGGCCGGGTGCAGAGAAGACCAAAACAAAAAGGGCCCCCGTCGGTGGGAGCCCCTTCTGTTCTACCCCATTTAGCCCCTGTCCCGTCGCGGCGGAACAGGGCCACCCCGGGAATCAGAGACAGCCTGGTGCGTTCGTAGCAACCCTTGTGCCAGCCACCGCTCGTTTTGCTCCCGCGCGGCAGGCCTTTGCCTGCGTTGGACTTAGCGGCGTGAGGATTTTTGCAGGCGGTCGCTGGCCGGCGACGCTCTACGGTTTCTCACACGAAGTTGCCGCCCAGCCTACGTTCTTTGGGAGAAGTTCCGGCCGGAAGCAAGGCCCTCGGGGAGAGGAAAACATTCCTTCGATCGTCGCCACGATTGACTGCTTCAACTAACGCTGACGGAGGGCTCCTGGGCAGCGCGGGCCGCGCGCCATCGCCGCCAGGCCAACCGCGCCGGCCAAAAGAGCACGAAGCTCCAAAGAAGCAGGCTTGGCCCATAGTCAAGGGCGAAGAGGACTAGGTCGAAGATGCTTTCGGCCACTCTGTGGTATCCGTTCACCAGGGCGTTTCGCAGGCGAGTGCCTGTCGAAGGCGGCGTGACCTCGAGCTGAGCTTTGTACTCCTCGCTCAGTCTCAGTTCTACCGCAGCGAATTGCACGCGCTTTTCGGTGCTCTTTCGCTCGGCGTCCATCTGCTCGATTTCCTCGCGCACCCGGGCGATTTCCTGCTCCACTTCCAGCACCTCCGAGACCTTGCCGGGCCGCTGGCGCAGGATATCCACCAGGCGTTTCTCGGTCGTGCGGGAATTGTTCAGCCGCGCCACCAGGTCGGTGTATTGCTTGGTGACATCTTCCCCGGCCTGGGTTTCCTGCTCGATGCGGCCGAGCGCCTTGAGCTCCACGAGCGCCGCATCCAACTGCGGCGCGGGAATGCGCAGGGTCGCTGTCAGGGTGCGCGCAGCGTTCTTCGGGGCGGCGGTCGTCAGATTGGCGACGTAGCCTTGATGCTGGCTCACAATGCGTTCCACAGCCGCCCGCGCCGCGTCGAAATCCTTTGCAACCATCGTGAGCGATGCCGTACGCGCAATCATCGGCCCACTGCCGGGGGGCGTAGTGACCTTCGCGTCAAACCGCGGGGCAACCAATCTTTCCCCGCCTCCACCCCCACCGGCTCGCCCCTCATCGCGGAGAGCCCGAAGCGTTGACGGGGCTGGATTAATGTCAATGATTGCGGGAAGTTGCTGTGCCGGCGGCGCGACCTTTTTTGCGACGAACCATTCCGGTGCATTCATCTTCACAATGATCAGCAGTGCGACGCAGGCAGAGGCCAGGGCCCACGTCCAGCGGCTCATCAGCCAGCGAGGCCAATGCGGCTTATGCAGAGAACCCTTGTCTTCACCTGCAGTCTCCCTTCTTGCCCGCCGCTCTTCCGCTGCGGCAGTCACGCGCTCAGCAAGCCGCGCGGGCGATGGCTCGACCTGCCAGACGGCCATTTGCTGCGAGATCCCGCCGAGCTGTGCGGCCAGCGCCTGGCAGTCGGCGCAGTCGTCCAGGTGCTCCGCCACGGTGGCGGCGCGCTGCGGCTCGAGTTCGCCGTCGAGATAGGCCATCACCTCTTCTTGTTCGACCGGATGTGTGGAGCGATTCATGGATTGTCCCTCAAAGCTTCTGTGCCTCAGAGGTGCCGGTCTGAGGCACCAGCAAATCTTTCAGCGCCACGCGCGCTCGAAACAGCCGCGAGCGCACCGTATTGATGGGCACGCAAAGCACGGCCGCAATCTCGGCATAGCTCAATTGCTCGTACTCGCGCAGCAGCAGCACCTCGCGCTGCTCGGAATCGAGTTGCTCGACCGCGCGCCGCAGCCACACTGCGGCGTCGGGATCGTTGCCTGCAACCGAGTTGGCGGCTTCGGCCGGGGCGTCTGGATCGTTTACCTCCCGGCCCGCCTTGCGCCGCTCGGCCGCCAGCAAATTGAGGGCGATGCCGTACAGATACGTCCGGAACAGCGCGCGCGGCTCGTATCGCGCGATGCCGCGGAGCAGGGCGACAAACGTCTCCTGCGCCAACTCTTCGGCGCGCGCGGCATGGTTCAAGCGCCGACGAAAAAAGCCATAAACGGGCTGGCGGTAGCGGCGGAAGAGCTCTGTAAAGGCTTCGCGGGAGCCTTGCTGGAACTCCAGCATTAATTGTTCATCGGTGGTCATCGCCAGCCGCGCCTGGCGGCCCCTAGCCACGATTCTGCGAGGCGCCTGCGCCCAATTCTCTCACTCTGTGTAATGTCACGGCAGGCGAAAAAGTTCCCGGTCGGCCTACGAATTCCCGCAACCGATACGCGCTAGGAAGCGCCGATAGAGGATTGGATGGCGGAGGCGAGGGTGTAGGCCCAGCGCTCGACGTCTTCATCGCGCTCGGCTTCCACCATGACGCGCGCCAGCGGCTCGGTGCCGGAATAGCGCACCACGATGCGGCCCGAATCGCCCAGCGAGCGATTGGCCTCGGCCAGCGCGCGGGAGACCTGCGGGAGCGAGTCGAGCGGAGGCTTTGCGCGCACCTTCACGTTCACAATCGTCTGCGGAAAGATCTTCAGGTCGACCACAAGCTGCTCGAGCAGGCCCTGGAGCGAAATCAGACAGGCAATCTTCAGTGCCGTCAGCAGGCCGTCGCCGGTGGTGGCGTCGTCGAGGAAGATGATGTGGCCTGACTGCTCGCCGCCGAGATTCGCTCCGCTGCGCTGCATCTCTTCCAGCACGTAGCGGTCGCCGACCGGCACCCGCACCAGCCCCAAGCCCTCGGCGGCCAGCGCGCGCTCCAGCCCCAGGTTGGCCATCGTGGTTCCGATGATGCTGCCCTTGAGCTGTCCAACTGACTTCAGATAGCGCGCGGCGGCCAGCAGGATGCCGTCGCCGTTGATCAGCTTGCCCGAGGCGCAGACGAAAATCGCGCGGTCGGCGTCGCCATCGAAGGCCACGCCTAGCTCCGCGCGCATCTCCATGACTTTCTGCTGCAAGCTCTCCGGGTGGAGCGAGCCGCAGCCGGCATTGATATTGCGCCCGTCGGGTTGGTTGTGGATGACCGTCACATCGGCATCCAACGAGCGAAACAACTCCGGGCCCAGGCAACTCGCGGCGCCGTTGGCGCAGTCGAGCACCAGCCTCATCCCGGCGAGCTTGGCCCCGGGAATCACGCGGCTGCGCAGGAAGGTCAGGTAGTCTTCCTCGAGGGACGGATCGGCTTCGAGCGAAACCTGCGCCGCGGCCACCGCGAGGTTCTTGCGCTGCTCGATGTCCTGCTCGAGCTGCTCTTCGATTTCGTCGGGAAACTTCATCCCCGCTCCGGAAAACAGCTTCACGCCGTTATCGTGGAACGGGTTGTGCGAGGCCGAAATCACCACGCCCGCGGAGAAGCCTTTCTGGCGCACCAGGCAAGCCACGCCGGGCGTGCTGATCACCCCGGCCGAAGCCGGGGCGACGCCGGCGCGGCTCAAGCCCGCCGCGATTTGCCCGGCGATGTGCGGCCCCGATTCACGCGTGTCCATGCCGATCAGCGCGCGCGGGTTCTTGCTGGTGCGGCGCAAGTATTCGCCCAGCGCGCGCCCGATCCAGTACAGCGTGCGGTCGTCGAGCGGGAACTTCCCGGGCACTCCACGGATGCCGTCGGTGCCGAAGAGCTCTTTGGGCATAGGGGTCCGGTCGGACGGTACTCTCTGCTGGAAAACTCTGCGCTAAGAAAAATAAGCGAACCATTCTAACACAGCGGGAGTTGGTTACAGAGGCTCAGTGCGGGCCGCGTCGCGGAACCAACAACACACGCACGCGCGAGGGGGAGATGCGCACAACCGTGGCCCCGTACGGCGCCGACACCATGTCTGGGGTCAATTCGACCAGCATCTCGCCCGCCCGGCGGCCGCTCAGGTCCACGGCGATGCCCAGGTCGGCCCGGGAAAGCCGCCGCAGCAAGGCGGAGCGGCCGCGCACGCGCACCTGCACCTCCGTGGGCGCGTCGCTGGAGATCTCCACATCCTTGGGGACATTGTTGAACTCGAGCGGGACCTGATAGCCCACCTCGGAAATGGGCTCGGCCGTGTAGGTGGTCCACAGCAGGAAAGAAACCACGAGCGCCACCAGCTTCAGGTCCCAGTTGTGGAACACCCATTCGCGGAGGAAGCGCATGGCTTATTTCCTTGCCGTCACAACCCGCGGCCCGCCGGGCGCAGCCGGCGAAGCCACCTGCGGACGGTAACGCGTGAAGAGCGATGCCAGGCGCTCGGTGAGCTGTTCCACGGTGAGGTTGAGTTCCATCGCCCCGCCGCTGGCCACGCCGATTGCGCCGGTCTGCTCGGAGACCACCACGACGACTGCGTCGCTTTCCTCGGTGACGCCGATGGCAGCGCGGTGGCGCGTGCCGAGCTGATTGGAAATCGTCGGGTTGAGCGAAAGCGGCAGGAAACACGCTGCCGCGGCAATCTTTCCTCCTTGCACGATCACGGCGCCATCGTGCAGCGGCGATGTGGGATGGAAAATGGCCAGCAGCAGGTCGTAGCTCAGCGTGGCGTCCAGCAGGATGCCACTTTCGATATAGGTGCGCAGGCCGACTTCGCGTTCGAGCACGACCAGCGCGCCGATGCGGTTTTGCGAAAAGTAGTTGACGGCCAGCACCAGGTCATCGTGCCCTTCATTCGGGCTTCGGGAGGACAGCCGCGCCCAGGAGACGTTTCGGCCCATGCGCGCCAACGCGCGGCGAATTTCCGGCTGAAACAGCACGATCAGCGCGATAGCAACGTAGGGCAGCAGCGTGGTCAGCAGCCATTCCACCATCTCCAGGCGCGCCCAGCGCGCCCCCTTGTAGAACAGCACCAGCAGCAACAGCGCCAGCACCATCTGCAAGGCCCGCGTGCCGCGCAGCAGCTTCAGCAGGTAATAGAGGATGACGGCGATGATGAGAATGTCCAGCGCACCGCGCGCGTCCAGGCGCGCCAGCGCGTTCCACGGAAAGGCAGCCGCCAGAATCATCTTGTGCCTACGGTATCGTAGCCCGCATAGCGAGGGCAAGAGCGCGGATGAGGAGCAGGGTTGCAGTCTTTCAAGAGCGCGCTCAGCCAATCTTGCTGCCCGCGGAAGCTCATGCCCGGAATGCGGAGGGTGAGTATTTCCGGCATCGCCTCGCCTGGCCGAAAGGTAACAGTTTGGGTACACCGCAGACAACGCTTTGGCGGCTCGCGGCGTCGCAATGTATATATGCAGCCATCAGCCCGGCTTTGATCCTGAGACGAGCGAGGTGCCCAATGAAGACGAGTAGAGCGACGACACCCAGGGAGACGCGCGCACGGCTCAGCCGGTGGGCGGCGGCGATGCTTGCGCTGGCTTGCGCGCTGGGCCTGACTCCGGCCGCCAGGGCGCAGTCGGAAGTGCCCGCGGGCACGCGCTTCCTGGTTGAGTTGCGCGACAAACTCGATGCCGACAAGGTGAGAGTGGGCAAGGGATTTGAAGCGCGCACGGTCGAGCCCATCCAGGCGATTGATGGCACCACCATTCCCGCCTGGACGAAGCTGAAAGGGGAAGTCAGCTACGTCCGCGACAACCAGATGATTCTGCGCTTCGACCGCATCGAGCCCTTCGGTAAGAAGATGCCGCTGGTGGCCACGGTGACCGGCGTGATGGGCGAAAAAGACGTCAAGAGCAAGGCCGGCAGTGAAGGCGAAGTCAAGTCGCAAGGCCACCGCGGCCGCGACGCTGCAATTGGCGCGGTGGTACTCGGCGGCATCGGCGCCGCAGTGGGCGCTACGCAGGGTGGCACGAAAGGTGCAGCCATCGGCGCCGGAGCTGGCGGCGCCACTGGCGCAGCGATCGGCGCCGCCGCGGGCGGGGGCAAGCACCTGGTCCTGTACCAAGGCACGCGGATCGAGTTGCAGCTCGACCGCCCGCTCGAGTTCTGGGCGCGCCGGTAAGTCCGAAAGAGCATAAGAGGCTCCCCGGGGGCGCTGCTCTCGTCCTCAGTGGAAGGACGGCGGCGCCCCTGCTTTGTGTCTGGGATCCTAAGCTTTCCCGACTGTGCACAAGGTGAGGGGTGCGCGGATGTTCGGGGCGCAGGGCTGTGGTATCGTTGGCGCATCGTTTTCCCGGCTTCTGCCATGATCGCGGAAACCATCAGAGTCAGGGCGAACCCAAGCCAGCGCATCATCGCGGGGGGTATCGTGATTGGCTTCTGCTACTTTGCCTCGAGCGTGGTGATGACGCTGCTGCTTTCGGTCTTGCTGGCGTATCTGCTGGACCCTTTCGTGGAGTGGCTCGAGCGCTGGCGCATCTCGCGGGCGATCGGTTCTCTGCTGGTGCTGTTGGTGGCGCTTTCCCTGGTGGCCGGGCTGGGTTACCTGGTGTTTGACCGCGCCGACCACTTCGTCAAGGACTGGCCCAAGTACAGCGCGGTGCTGAAGCAGGCCACCGCGGCGGTCGACCGGAGGCTGGAAAAGCTGGAGGCACGCGTCTCGGAAATCACCCCGGAACAGCGCGGCCGGGTAGCCGTGCGCGTCGAGGAGCAGCGGCCTGTGCGCAGTTGGCTGCTGCGCGGGCTCGGTTCGCTCTATTCGGCTCTGCTCCCCGCGACGTTTATGCCTTTCCTGGTTTTCTTCATGCTGGCGGCCAAACACAACGTCTGGCACGCCACGCTGCAACTGTTTCCCATCGCGCAGCGCACCCGCGTGAAGCTGACGCTCGACGAGGTGAGCGTGATGCTGCGCAGCTACGTGCTGGGCAACGCTCTGGTGGCGATCATCCTGGCGCTGGCGAGCTGGGCGTTCTTCTGGATGATGGACCTCGAGTATCCCTTCCTGGCCGGTGTGGTTTCCGGTCTGCTGAACCTGGTGCCGTATCTGGGCTCCATGCTGGCTTGGTTGCCGCCGTTTGTCATTGGCCTGAGCCAGTGGAGAACTGTCGGACCCTTCCTCATCGTGGCCATCGTGTTGAGCGTCCTCCACCTGATTGCCATCAATGTGCTGATGCCGGCGCTGGTGGGAAGAAGGGTTCATCTGAATGCGCTGGCGGTCACCTTGGCGCTGCTGTTCTGGGGCTGGCTATGGGGAGGGGTCGGGCTGATTCTGGCGATCCCCATTACGGCCACCCTCAAGGCCGTCTGCGACAACGTGGAGGGCTGGCAGCCGGTGGGCCGCTGGCTGGGCGCCTAGCGTCGTTCCAAGCCTTCCGTGCGTAGGCCTTCAGGCGAGCCTTGCCCCGTTGCAGCAAGTTGGAACCGCACTCGGCTAGCGAATGGGCGGATAGAAGTGCGCCAGGCGCACTGCGGAGACGCCGAGCTCGAACAGCGCCACCAGGAGAATGTTCCGCAGTTGCTGGTGCACGACGCCCCGCTGGAGGAAGCGGCGTGCGGAAGTCACCACCGGGACCGGCAGCACGGCGAAGCGGCCATAGCGGCGCAGGCGGCGCAGAAAATCCACGTCTTCCAAGAACGGCAGGCTGCTGAAGCCGCCCATCTGCTCAAAAACTTCGCGGCGCACGAAGAAGGCCTGATCCCCGAAGTGAAGAAATCGCCCGGGGAACTGCGTGCACCAAGAGTAGAAACGCAGCATTGGCCGGGGCGCGTCGAACTCCAGCCGGAAGCAACCGCCCACGACACGGGGGTGGCGCAGCGCCTGGCGGATATGAAGCGCAAAACTGTCCGGCAACTGGGAATCGGCGTGCAGGAACAACAGAACGTGTGTCCCCAGGCAATGCGCGCCGCAATTCAACTGCGCGCCACGGTTGGCCTGCGGGCAGATCACGGTCGGATAGAAGCGCAGGGCGATTCGCGCCGAGCCATCGGTCGAGCCGCCGTCTGCCACCACCGCCGGGAAGCCGCAGGCGACGCGTTGGAGCCGCGCGAGCGCCGCTTCCAGCAGGCTCGCTTCGTTGTACACGGGCATGACGATGCCGATCGAGAGTTCGCCCGCGCGGGTGGCAGGAGTTTTGGTGCGCCGAGCAATCGCTGCGCCGCCGGGTAGAGAGGCTGCGCTTGCGCGCGGGCATGGCGCGGCCGGGCGCGACTCGCTCAGCGCTGCGCCGGCTTGCCCAGACTGCGGACGTAGTGGACTAGCTGCCAAATCTGCTCGTCGCTGTGAATCTTGCCGAAACCCGGCATGCCGCTCAAGCGGATTCCGTTCTTGATGATCCAGAAAAGCTCGGCGTCGGACCATTGCTGCACTTCCGCTGAGCCGAGGTCGAGAGTGCGCGGGTACATCCACCGGCCGATGTCGGTGGGCTTGCGTCCCTCTATGCCGTGGCACGACGCGCACTCGCCTCGGAACTGCATGCCGCCGACCGTCGCGCTGGATTGACTAAACGGCGGCCCCGGCGGCACAGTGCCACGGGCGCTGCGGCCCACGATCCAGATTTTGGCCTTCGTGGCCAGGTACGTTTCCGTCCGACCGGGCGCGTCGAGCGCGCTGATGCGGATATGGCTCACGGCATAGAGGGCTATAGCGGCCAGGAGCAGCAGCACGATCACAGTAATGAGCGCACTTTTACGCCGCATCCAGCCTCCCCTTGGGAGGAATCGTGTGCCGCCTGCCTTACATCATGGCGCCGAGCTTTACTTCCTCCCACTTGCCGTTCTGTTGGACTTCAACCTTCTTGGCCAAGATCGCGCCACTGTGAAGGGTGCCGCGGACGCGGACCGTCTGGCCCACATAGGGAGCCAGGGCGATCGAAGGGGCGAGGATGGGATAGAACTTCTTGTCTTTGGTCAGCAGCGCCCCGGGCTGGCCGCCCTTGAGGCAAAGCGTCCCGCACTGCTTGACCGCCATGTGGTCATTGCCAACGTTCTCGTTGTCGGCCAGGTAGCACTTGCTGTCCACTAGTGTCCCCTCGAGGGTGGCCTCTTTTTCGGCCGCATAGACTCCGGCCGCAAGGGCCAGGGCGAAGGCTACCAGGGATAGCAACGCAGTCTTTCTCATCTGAGTTTCCTCCTTTTGAGTTGTGTTGCCGGGTAATTTGAAAATCCGCATTCCTCATTCCACGGTGGTTACGCGCCCGTGGCAAAAAGGTGTCGCAAGCGCGCGTGCAGCCGCTCGCTGACCGCCAGCGGAGTGGCTGGCGGTCGGTTCTCGGCAACGATCGCCAGCGTCTTCCGGGTAGTGTCGTACACCACCCAGCAGCGACGGCAGCGCGCCAAGTGTTCCTCGATGGCGCGCTTCAGCTCGAGCGTCACCTCGTCATCCACGTAGTTCGAAAGCTCAGCCAATACTTGCCGGCAGTCCAGCATATTCATCTCGCACCCTTTCCGGGGAATCGTGCCATCCCTGCGGCAGCGGCCTCCCGGATTCGCATCCCCGCTTGCATGAGGCGCGACTTCAGACTCGGGCGCTCGGCGAAGCGCGCGGCCAGCGCATCCCGCATCATCAGCCGCGCCCTCAGCAAGCGTGATTTTAGCGCGGCGACGGTCAGGCCCAGCACCTCGGCCGCTTCGACCGTATCCATTTCGGCCACGTCCCTGAGCACGAAGACCACCCGGTAGGCCGGCGGCAGCGACGCGATGGCCTCCTCCACGATCCGCCGCGTCTCTTCGGCTGCGTAGCGCTGCTCGGGGTTTTCCCGCCAACTCTCGAAGTTCCGCGGCATGAACGTGGATTCAGGGGCTTCGGGGTCGTCCAGCGAAACGGTTTCGCGCCGCCGGCGGATCTTTTGCAGCGCCGCGTTGATGGCAATGCGCGTCAGCCAGGTGGTGAAGCGCGAGTCGCGCCGGAACTCCCCGAGGTGCTGGAAGACATTGAGGAAGGTGTCCTGCAGCGCCTCCTCGGCGTCTTCGGGGTTACCCGTCAGCGCGAGCGCTGTGCGGTACACGCGACACTCGTGCCGCCGCACCAGATCCTCGAACGCCGCGGTGTCGCCGGCCAGGGCTCGGTCCACCAGCGGGATATCCTCGTCGCCGGGTACGCGGCGACGCAGCGCTTTTTCTGTTCCCTGAGTCTCGGCCATAGCTCACGCGCCGGCTTACTCTTACTACTGTGTGATACCTCTACTCGGGGAAAGGATTCAACCTCCCTTGAGGATTTTTTCGCGTGGTCGGCTCTGCCGGAGAATTTTTTTCGCGCCTGCTGTCGTCGTAAGGTCAGAGGAGGAGAGCGGCGAGAATATCTACGCCGAACATGGGCGGGGGCACAGAGATTCACATCCGAAAGCGGCCCGCCGTTGCGGGTTAAAGTGCGCGGCGGGTTTCGCAGGCGCAAAGCCGGCATGAAGCCCTGCGCGCTGTGGGAGACTAAGGTAGTATGGTGCGGCCATGCCGGAAGATACTCATCTCAATTGCGCGGCGACGCCCGAGCAGCCATTCGGCTGAGTGGAGCTCTGGGCCGGCAACGAGCAGGCGCACCGCCACGTCGAGCTCGCCGGTCTCGAGGGCGACGTGATCGCCCTGCCATCGGACGGTCGCCAAGGTGGAGACCTCTACGCGCTATTCTCCTGCGGAGCGGCGCGCGCGGCGCGCCTCGTGCTCGCCGACTGCGTCGGTCATGGGTTCACCGCAAGCGGTGTGGCCGCGCACGTCCACCGTCTGCTGCATAAGTTCCGCGACATCCGCGATACCGCCGCGCTGCTAGCCGCGCTCAATGATGAGTTCACGCTGACCGGACAAGCGGCGGGCGCGCCGCTGCGCCTGACGACGGTGGCCACCGCCACCTTCGATGGCCAAACCGGCGAGTTCAACTACGCCTACGCCGCTCATCCGCGGATGCTGCACTGGCGGGCGCGCGACGCCCGCTGGCAGCCGCTGGGAGAAGGGCTCGAGGGCTTCCCGCTGGGCTTCATTGCTGGCGAAATCTACAGCCAGCAGAGCGTGCGGCTCGAACAGGGAGACATCGTGCTAGCCGTCTCTGACGCGGTGACCGAGGTGGAATCGCCCGAAGGGGAACAACTTGGTCCCGGGGGATTCCGCCGCCTGGCGGAGGCAACGCTGGCGCGCTTGGCGCGCCCGCCGGCGCTGCATGATTTTGCGGAGGCGCTGGTCGAGGCGATCCGCCACTACCACGGCGCGGAGGAATTCAAAGACGACCTGACGCTGCTGACGCTGCGGCGCTCCTCAGCGAGCCCGCGTTAGTTCTGCTCCCGCCGAACAACCCCGGGCTCAGCGGAAGCCCAGCAGGTGCCGGAGTTTCTCGCGGGTCGAATCCCACCACCGCTTCCTCGTCCACCAGGGTCCCGGGGGTGGGCATCCTAGGAGGCCGAGCGGAGCTGCGTTACAGTTGCTGCGACGTCCGGGGATTCCTGGAACAAACGAATAGCGGCCAGTCCCGCAGCCCCCGCGGCGAGACACGCTGCGGTGTTTTCCAAGC
>WNFB01040572.1_pt1 | contig 11581 bp, 14 predicted proteins | sample 5400501 | NCBI WGS metagenome assembly WNFB01 (sample SAMN13153341, study PRJNA577476) | soil metagenome | isolation source: 200 cm saprolite under Douglas fir tree site 2 hole 1 | place: USA:California | collected 2015-04-18 | reverse complement strand
GAAGATCTGCGCCATGCCGGAACCCATGCCGATCGTCAGCGTGTCGGAAAGCGCGCCACGCAATCGCCGGGCGGTATCCGAGAGGCTCAGCAGGTCGCCCATCACCCGTTCGGTCTCGTACAAAAAGGTGCGGCCCCGATCGGTGGATTCGATACCGCGCGAGGTTCGGTGAAACAGCTCGAAGCCGATCTCCTCCTCAAGCAGCTTGACCTGTTCGCTGACGGCTGACTGGGAAATATTGAGTCGCTTCGCCGCCCCGGTGAAGCTGCGTTCCTTGGAGACCGATAGCGCGTAACGCAGTTGGCGAAAATCCAAATCCGGGATCCTTTATGCAACCGGCGCCGCGGGGATATCGAAGTGACGGCACACCTCCAGCCTGGCCTCGGCGATCAATCTCCCTTTTCTGATCACCCATCGCCGCGGTGACCTCGTCGCGAACGCTTCTCGCGCGTCGTAGGCATCGAGCACCACCAGATCCGCCACCGCACCCACGGCCACGGCGAAATCCGGCACACGCAGGGCTTTTGCGCCGTTATTGGTCACCATGTCCATCACGGTGAGAATTTCGGCCGGCTGGCTCATCTGCGATGCGTGACATAGCAGAAACGCGATCTCCAGCGGGTCGTTCTGGCCGAACGGATAAAACGTATCATGGATGCAGTCCTGGCCGCAGGCGACGTTGACGCCCGCCGCCAGCAGCTCCTTGACCTGCGTCACGCCGCGGCGCTTGGGATAATCGTCGAGACGGCCCTGCAGCATCAGGTTGGTGGCTGGATTCGCGATCATGTTGACGTTGGCCGCGCGGAGACGCCCGATCACGTGATCGGCGTAGTTGCGCGGATAGCTTGCCAGCGCGCAGGTGTGGCCGGCGGTGACCCGCCCCTGCCAGCCATTGGCGATCGTCAGCTCGGCGAGTACTTCGAGGGTGCGCGCAGCCGGATCATCGGTTTCGTCGACATGCATGTCGATGTCGGCATCGAATTCGCGTGCGATCTCGAACACGATTTCGATATGGCGGCGGCTATCCTGCGGCGACGCTTCGTTGAATGGCATGCCGCCGACAACATCGACGCCGCGTTTCATCACCTGCCGCATCAACGCTTCGGTGCCCGGCGATTTGACGATGCCTTCCTGCGGAAAGGCGACGATCTGGATATCGATCAGGTCGCGAAAGCGCTCGCGGGCGCGGATCAGGCCTTCGGCCGGGCGCGTCCCGCCGATCGGATCGACATCGACGTGGCTCCGCAACCTCGAAATGCCATTTTCGATGGCGCGCGCGAGCACGCGCGACGCACGGTCGGAAATTTCCGCTATCGTGTAATTGCGCTTGATTTCCCAGAGTATCTCGATCGCCTCCGTGAGCGTCCCCGAAACGTTGACTGGGGCGCGCTCCGAGATCAGCGCCTTGTCGAGATGAATATGCGGTTCGACAAAGCCCGGCACGGCCATTCGGCCATCCGCATCGAGCGTGACGGCCGCAACCATGGAAGTCGGACTGCGCTCGATGCTCGCGAACCGGCCATCTCCTATCCCGACGTCGCTCAGGTGCTCGGTGCCCCACAGCGCGACGTTTTTAACGAGAATATCCAGCGCCACCAGCGTGCCCCCTTTGGTTGCATCGACCGATATAATCCATCGACGATGTCGGACGATGTGCAGCGCTCCTCAAAAGCATCAATTCAGTTCACTCGGTTTGATGCGTGCTGTACACTACGGTGCCGGGTTGCATCAAATGTCCTACACTCCGAAAGGATTGTTATGTCGGTTGCGCCCATTTCGTCGATCATACGCCTGTTGCTCGTCTCATTCGGAACCTTGTCGCTTCTCTTTACTACACCGCAAGCCCAGGCTCAGGACAAGGTCCTGCGCGTCGGAACGCTAAAACTCATCCACGGCATCACGCCCTACTTTTACGAGAAATTCGCCCCGCCCGGCTACACCGTCGAGGTCATACCGTTCGAGAGTCCGACGGATGGCAAGAACGCCGTGCTGACGGGCACCGTCGATACCTGCATTCACGGTATCGCTGCGTTCCTGCTCGGCGCCGCCGCGGGCGAGCCGGTGGTGATCGTCGCCGCCGCGACCAATCGCGGGATGGGCATCGTTGCCGACGCCAAGTCCGACATCAAGACGATCAAGGACCTCAAGGGCAAGCGCGTCGCGATCTTCCCGGGCTCGACGCAGGAGGTCGTCATTCTCGAGCGTCTTAAAGCGGAGGGCATGTCGATCAGCGACATTCAGCCGATCCGGCTTTCGTTCAGTGACATGGCAGCCGCGCTGGCCCGCGGCGACATCGATGCGTATGTCGGGGCGGAACCAGGCCCCGGGATCAGCCTCGCGAACGGGACCGGCAGGCTGATCGAATATCCGTATTCCACGCCGATCGGATCGCTCAACATGATCCTGTCCGCGAGCGAGAAAATGATCAAGCAGGATCCCGAGCGGATCAAGATGATCGTCAAGATGCATGAGCAAGCGACCGATTACGCGATGGCACATCCCGAGGAGATGATTCAGGTCGCCATGCAGAAGCTCGGCCAGCAACGCAAGTCGATCGAGATTGCCGTGCCGAACGTCGAATTGACCTGGAAGATCGATGACGAGTTCATCAAGCGCGCCAAAGCCTATAGCGAACTCATGGTCGAGAAGAAGCAGGTTCGTCAGGCGCCCGACATGGCGCACGCGATTACCGAACAGTTCATGTAGCCGATGGCCGTGGACGACCACGTCACCACCCTGCCCGAAGCCGGCGACCGCGGCGCGCCGGAAGCGGCCGCTGCGTCTCTCCGCCGGCAACGGCAGCGGCTGGAAACATTGCGGGCCTTCGCGCTCGGCGCCGGCTTTCCGATCCTGCTGGTGCTGATCTGGGATCGCGCCGTCGCGCTCACAGGTACGCGGCTTATTCCGAGCCCGTATCAGGTCGCGGTGATGATGTACGACTTCGCGTTCGGAGGCGTGTACGACGACGCGTTCAGCGGCACGATCCTGATCCATATCTGGAAATCGGTGCAGCGCGTCTACGGTGGATTTTTCCTCGCCGCCGTGATCGGCATTCCCCTGGGAATGATGATCGGGCGCATCAAGATCCTGCGCCAATTACTGGATCCGACGATCTCGCTGCTGCGCCCGATCCCGGTAACGGCATGGTTGCCGCTGTCGATGATCTTTTTTGGCCTAGGACCGAATGCGGCGATCTTCCTGGTGTTCCTCGGCGCGTTTTATCCGATCCTGCTGAACACGACATTTGGCGTGCGCTCGGTCGATCCGCGATTGTTCGAGGCGGCTTCCATGCTGGGCTGTTCCGGCACGGCAATGTTTCGCGAAATCATCCTTCCCGCGTCGCTGCCGGCCATCTTCAACGGACTGCGGATTGCGCATGGTTTCGCCTGGATCCTCATCGTGGTCGGTGAAATGACGGGCGTTCCCACCGGCCTCGGCTCGGTCGTCATGGATGGCCGCACGCTTTCGCGCACCGATCTCGTGATCACCGGCATGATCGTGATCGGCGCCTGCGGATTTGTCACCGACCGGATCATCGTCGCGATCAGTAATCGCCTCCTGAGCTGGAGTCCGCAGCACCTTGAGTGACGAGCCGTCCCCCAACATCCTGACCATCCGTGGCGTGACCAAGCGTTTTGCGGTTGATGACGACGAGGTCGAAGCGCTGGCGCCGATCGACCTGACGATTCCGCAGGGAGAATTTGTCTGCCTGATCGGGGCCTCGGGCTGCGGAAAATCCACGCTGCTGCGCATTATTGCCGGCTTTGAAGAACCGACCACCGGCGACGCCCTGGTTCACGGTAAAGCCATCAAAGGACCGGGCAGCGACCGCGGCATGGTGTTCCAGGATTATGCGCTGTTTCCATGGATGACAGTGCGGGAAAACATCAGCTTTGGACCGCGGCAACGCAAATTGCCCCACAACGAGATCCAGAGGATCACCACCGAATTTGTCGTTCGGCGCGCTTGACGCGCTGACCCGCGAGCAGCTCCAGCACGAACTCCTGCAGATCTGGTCGCGCACCGGCGTAACCACCATCTTTGTCACCCATTCGGTCGAGGAAGCGGTGCTGCTGGCGGACCGTGTGCTGGTGATGAGTGCCGGACCGGGACGGATCGAAAGCGATTTCCGCATCAAGCTCGCCCGGCCGCGCGACGTGTCTTCGCCGGAATTCAATGCATTGCGCCGCGACATCGCGCGCCGGCTCACCAGCCATCTTGTGCCGTCTCGGGAACGGCTTGCTGTCACGTCTTCGGCGGATCCCATATCATGACGCGGATCGGCGTCGGATCAAAACCGTTGCAGGGATTGTTGACCTGGGGACAATTGGAGATGACGAACAGCACGTTCATGTCCGCCGTCACATCGATGTAACTTCCGGGGGCCGAGATGCCATCGACGACCGTAAAAGCTCCGGAAGGGTCGATCGGCACATTCATGAAGAAATTCAGGTTTGCGACGATGTCGCGCTTGGTCAGTCCGTGCTTCGACAGCTCGAGAAGAAAATTTTCGCGGCAGGCGTGCTGGTATTTTGTCGCTTCCCCGAAGCGGACTGCATTGCTTTCGCAGGAGCAACAACCTGCCGAGGTGTCGTGTCGGCCGCATGAGTCCGCGCTAATGTGTGCCATCACCCGGCCCCTGTTCGAGACCAGCCGGGTTCCGAGTTCGATATAAGCCGATCCCTGAACACGCAGCGTATCCTGCGCACTGTAACGTTCCGCCGGATCATCGGCGCAATAAAGCAGCGCATCGACCGCTTGCTGCCCTTCGCTGTCGACGATCCGCAAGGTCTGCCCCTGCTCCAACACGCGCGACCACGGCCGTTCCGCCGGAATGTCGTGGGAGTATACGGCATCGGAGCCGTCTGGAATCGATAACGGGCCTGCGGGATTGGTCACTGAAACTCTCCTCAGGCGTAGAGCCGATCCGTGAATACGAAGGCGCGGACGATTTCCGGTGACGTTGTCCTGCAGGGATCGTCATGCGCGGGTGGCGGCGCGCGGTGCCTGATCAACGTGATCGGCGAGGACGCAGCGGGCCGCGCCGGATCAAGCGGATGGGCGCAATTCGACAGCACCAGCGCGAGATTCATCTCGGCGCGCAGATCGACGAAGTCGCCTGCCCGCTTCCGGCCTGAATTCCACAGGAAGCGGCCCTCCGCGTCGACCGAGACGGGAGCGAAAAACGTCACACAGGGCGGAATGTCCCGGAGGCTGAGCCCGATCTTGGCCGCGGCGGCAAGGAAATTCTCCTGGGTGTTGCGCGAAGGTGTCCCGAACGCATCCAGCGTTGAGGCCGGTGTCGAGCCACCAACCATCAGATCATGGGCGCCGCTGGTATCTTCGACCAGCGACAGCAATACACGTCCCATGTCCGACAGGATGACGCGGCCTTTCGAGATCGCGGCGCTCCACTGTACCTTGACGGTGTCGGCGCAATTGATGCGCTCGGAAGTATCTTCCTCGCGCCAGCCGATCAGCGAGATGCTGGAGCGGCCGGAATCGTCGACGATCCGCAGCGCCTCGCCGCGTCGCAACCGAAGCGTGGCGTACCAGCCGGCGGGGACCTGTTCGCGGCTGGTGACGGTGTCCGGCGCGATCGGTGCGCCATCCAGAGCGGTCGCCTCGGGCAAGCCTTTTGGGGTTAGTTCCTGCCCCGCCGCCCGAAGTTTTTCGTAGCGCCGCCGATTGGCCTCGGCAATCTCCTGCTTCGTTTGCGCCATCGTCATGCTCTCGCCCCGGCCCTGAAACGCTCTTCGGTGATTGTAAAATGCGCCTCGACGGGTTTTCCGGCCGTACCGTTGATCGGCAGGATGTCCTGCGGGCACGCGGAAAACGCGATCACCAGATCCATCTCGGCCCGCAGCCGAACATAGCCGCCAGGTATCGGTCGCGGCGGAGCCGCGAAACCGAGCGTACCATCCGCCGCCCATGGTATGTTCATGAACAGGTTGAGCGGGCTCGGCACTTCCGCCGGCACGAGGCCAAGTTCGGCCATCCCGGCAAAGAGATTATCCGTGCAATTGTCGTGATAGTCCTGCACGCCGAGAAAGGCGTAGCGGTAACGGTCGCAGGCCGCGATCAGCGTGTCGTGAATTCCGCCGGAGGTGTCTTCGGTCAATGTCAGGATCGGCCGGCGCCTGTTGGTCCGCAGGACATCGCCCGGCCTGGGAACCAGATGCAGGCTGTGCGCACGGGTATGCTCGTTCGACATGAACTCGCCGAGATCGGCGCGGTTGAACGCCCAGGTATCGACCACCTGTTCGCCGTGGGTATTGATGACGGTGACGATCTGCCCGGCCGATACAAAGACGGCCTTGCCACGCCTTGCTGGAATTTCGATTGGCGAGTCCGTCATGCCAGGCGCCTCACGATCTGACAGCGATCATGTCGATCTCGACAATCCCGCCGCGGGCGAGGCCCGTCACCCCCACCGTGGTTCGGGCCGGACGCTTGTCGGCAGCGAAATAAGTCGCGTAGATTTCGTTCATCCTGGCGTAATCGCGGTTGAAGTCGGTCAGGAAGATGCGCACGCAAACCACGTTGGCGAGCGTCAAGCCGCAGCCTTTGAGCACGCGGCTTAGATTGTCCATCACCTTGTGCGTCTGCGCCTCGATGCCGGGCGGAATCGGCAGAGAATCGTCGTCCGGATCGGTCGCGAGTTGGCCGGTCACGAAGACGAACGCTCCGGCCTCGACGGCATGGCTGTAGGGCGCGACCGGCTTCGGCGCGTCGGGCAACAGATGAAAGATCGGATGCATGGTGGACGTCCTCTTGGCTCAAGTTGTTCTCAGCGCCTGCCGTTCGCGATGTCACCAGCATAGCGCTGGAGAAACTGGCGCGCGCGTTCGGTTTCGGGATCGGAGAAAAAACGCTCCGGCGATCCGGTTTCGACCGCCCGGCCGCGATCGAGAAACAGTACTCGCGTCGCCGCTTCGCGCGCGAATCCCATTTCGTGGGTGACGATCACCATCGTCATGCCCTCGCGGGCGAGATCGCGCATCACGACCAGCACTTCGCCGACAAGTTCCGGATCGAGCGCGCTGGTGGGTTCGTCGAAAAGCAGGAGATCCGGGCGCATCGCCAGCGCCCGCGCGATGCCGACCCGCTGTTTCTGCCCGCCCGACAGCCTCGCCGGAAAGGCGTCGCGCTTCTCGCTGAGCCCGACCTTCGCGAGCAAGGCCAGCGCCTCGTCGCGAACCTCGGCCTTCGGCCGCCTCTGGACCTGAACCGGCGCTTCCATCAGATTTTGCAGCACTGTCAGGTGGGGCCACAGCGCAAAATGCTGAAACACCATGCCGATGCGGGTTCTGATCTGCGACAAATCGCGGTCGCTCATGATGATGCCGGCACCATTGATGCCGACCCGCTCGCCGTTCAAGTAGATTTGCCCGGCGTCGGGGCGTTCAAGCCAGTTGATACAGCGCAACAATGTCGATTTGCCCGAGCCGGACGGTCCAAGCACGCAGATTGTCTCACCCTTGTCGACCTGGAAGCTGACGTCGGAGAGAACCTCGACATCGCCAAACCGCTTCGACACCCCGGCGACATCGAGAACCTTTTTGATTTCTGCCATCGCTCGTCCCTATCGACGGGCTTCGGCAACGCGGCCGATCGAACTGACTCCGGCCTCGATCACGAGACAGAGCCCCCAATACAGAAACACCGCGGTAATGAAGGCCGCGAAGGGAACGTAATGCCGCGACTGGATCGAGCTCGCGGCGTGCGTCAGTTCCGGCAGCGCGATGATGGTCAGGAAGGCGCTGTCCTTGATGATCTGGATCATCTGATTGCCGATCACCGGCCCCGCCGATAACAGCAGCGGCGGAAGGATGATGCGGCGAAACAGCTTGATCTCCGAAAAGCCGAACGCGATGCCCGCCTCGATCGGTTCGCGCGGTTGCACCGCCCAGGCGCCGCGCAGAATCTCCGCCATATAGGCGGCATTATAGATGGTCAGGGCGGCCAGTCCCGAGGTCCAGTTGTCCAGCCTGACGCCGAACGACGGAAAGCCATAATACACAATGTAGGCAAACAGCAGAAACGGGACACATCGCATTCCGTCGACAAACACGCGGGCCGCGCTGCAAACGGCCCGTTGTTTCGACATCAGCGCGGGGGTCAGGATGAACCCCAACAAAAGTGCTGCGATAGCGGCGAGCGTGGACAATATCGCCGTATTGGCGAGCCCGCTCAGAAGCAATGCGCGTCGGCCTCGGCCGCGACCTGGCGCCGTTCGATCCAGCGCTGCAGCGACACCAGCGCAAAGACGATCGGCGCATACAGCGCTATCGCCACCAGAAATGGCGGCAGCGGCTCATAGGTCTCGGCGCCAATCCGCACGGCGGCGCGGGTGATGTCGACGACCCCGACAACCGCGAGCACCGGCGTGACCTTGATCAGCAGCGACATCTCATTGACGAGACCGGGAAGGCTGACGCGCACGATCTGCGGCAAGACGATCCTGCGAAACCGTTGCCCGGCGCGCATGCCGACCGACTGCGCCGCCTCGTACTGATCCCTTGGAAAACTCATCAGTGCGGACCGCCATACCTCGCAGTTGAAGGCCGAAGTGTTCATGACCAGCGCTACGATCGCTGCCGAGATCGGATTGATCGGCACGCCGATATTGGGAAGGGCGAAAAACAACAGCAGCAACAGTGTGACCAGCGGGGTGGCGCGCAACATACTGACGTAAAGCGTCACGAACCCTGCCGCGATTGGAACATTCGCCCACCGGATCAAGGCAAGGCCAAGTCCAATCGGCAGCCCGATCAGGATGCCGACAAGCGACAGCGTCACTGTCACGATGGCACCCTGAAAGATGGCCGCTATGTCGCTCCCGCTCATGACAGATCATTGCTGCCAATGGGCCGTCAGAATTCCGGCTCGAACGCAACCGGCAGATCGGGGAATGCCTCGCCGAACCATTTCTTCTGCAGCTCGGCAAACCTGCCGCTTTCCTTCTCCTTGGCAATGAAGCCGTTCAAGAAGTCCAGCAGTTCCTTGCTGTCCTTTGCAACCGCCCAGGCCGGGAACGATTTTCCCGAAACCGCCTGGCCGACTTCGAACACGGGTTTTTCAGCCACCAGTGTTTTCAGATTGATGACGGTGTTGACCACGTAGTCCACCCGGCCGAGGGCCAGATCCTGATAGGCCTCGGGATAGGACGTGTACTCGACGACCTTGCCGAGCTTTCCGCCATCCTTTTCCAGCATCGCGCCGAGTTCGGGAAGGCGGGCCAGCAGCGCGCTGCCGGCCTGGACGCCGACGGTCTTGCCGCTCAGATCCTTGATCGAGGAAATCGACTTGTCATCCTTGCGTTTGACATAATAGTGCGTCGCGTCCGCGATCGGGCTGGTAAACGCCAGCGACTGCTTGCGTTCCTTGGTGATGATCGCCGCCGTGATGGCGACGTCATACTTGCCCGTGCTGACGCCGGCCAGGATGCCGGTCCAGGGCAGGATTTCCTGTTTGATCTCGAAGGGCGCATATTTGCGCAGATCTTCGATCAGTTCGTTATCGAAGCCAGTCGGCTTGCCGTCCTTGACGAATTCGAATGGACGGAAATCATCCTCCGTCGCCACGATCAGGCCGCGCTTCTTGATCTCATCGAGGCCGGCGGCCCGCGCATTCCCGATCAGCATCGGCATGGCGAACTGCGCCGCCAGCAAGGCGAGCATCAAACGTCGTGACAGAAACTTGGAGCAAGTGAGCGGATACATGGTCATGATGAATCTTCCTCAGTTGATGTGGTAGCCAGTCAGTCGTGGTCGGCAAAAACAGGTGGTGGGGTCGCCGTTGACGTGATCCTTTCAATCGAAACTGAATCCGTGTGAACGCAGATAGGGCGGGAACGCCGCGCCTTCGGCCTTGGCGGCCTGCCGAGCCTTGTCTTCGGACCAGCCATAGAACGCCGCCTCGCCAAATTCGGCGTTGGATCGGTGTTGCTCACTGGGAATGGCGTGCAAAGCATCCCGCCTGTGGTCGTAATCGTCGATCGCGTGCGGAAGCGAGCTGTCATCATAGCGATCGCGGTGGGTCGTCACGCGGCGCGGCAACCGCAGACTGACGTAACCGTCGACCTGCGGATAGCCGAGGCAAAGTCCTGCGACCGGAAAAACCAGATCGGGCAATCCCAGGATGGCCGCGACCTCGTCGATCTCGTTGCGAATGACGCTGATCGGACAGACGCCAAGGCCTGCGGACTCCGCGCACAGGATCATGGTCTGCATTGCCAGCGCGGCATCGACGCTTGCGTTGAAGAAACCTTCCAGCGTTCCGTTCCGGACCGGCTTCCCGCGCAATTCGCCGATACGCTGCAGCCGCCTTGCGTCCCCCAGAAAAATGAAGAACACCGGCGAAAGCCCGACCCACGGCATGGCCGGGAATAGTTTTCCGATCGCGATGCGCTGCGCCGGATCACTGACCCGCAAGATCGATGCCTGCTGGAAATCCGACTTGGCCGAACTGCTCAAGGCCGCGGCGACGAGCAGATCAAGCAGGCCGTCACTTGGAACAACATCGCTGTAACGGCGCACCGTCTTTCGCGAGAGGACCCGTCGGATGAAATCGTTCTCGGCGGCCCCCTCGCCTGACGGACCGCCATCGCCAAAGCGCCGCTCGATCACGTCTGCGTAGGCCGACATCCGTACGATCCCCGACCAAAGTCACAAGGCGGGCGCGTCATGACCCCTTGCCACCAACTCAATGACTGGTTCCTGAGCAAATGACGTGCCACACCGGCCGCCCGCTCGCGACCGCGTTTTTTGCCTCAGCTGCGCGGCGATTCAATCGGGTCGATCAGGCTAAGTGTCTGGGGATTGCGGGAGAAAATTGCCTCCGCGCCTAGCCAAAGCTGTTTGAATGAAATGCGAAGTGTACTTCGCAATGGCCGGGCTGTTCGCGGCGGGCTCGGTGCGCCTTTTTGCAGCTGCCTTTTCAGAGGCACGATGCACAGATTGTAATCGCCCGGTCCTATCAGGCGTTTGGCGGCTCAATCGAGCGCGGCTAGCGCATTTTCTTGATCGGAGCTTGCCGCCACGATCCGCTGCATCATGGCGATGAAGCGTTTTTGGTCAGCCTTGCTGAGGTCGGCCACCGTCTCACGGTGCGCGGCGCGAGCCTGCGCTTCCATGCGGCGGAGCAATATTGCTCCGGCTTTTGTCAGCCGGCAAATCTGCGCCCGGCGGTCCCGGGGGTGGATCGAGCGCTCGATAAAGTTACGGGATTGCAAACGCTTAAGTGCGCCTGTGGTCGTTGTGCGATCGAGCGCGACATCATCAGCCAACGTCGTCTGGTCAGCGGTTCCGCGCTGCGCCAGGGCGGAGAGAAGGCTATACTGCAGCGGCGTGATCTCAAAAGCAGCGCAGCTCTTGTGGAACAGCGCGACATGAATTTGGTGCAGCCGCCGGATCAGAAATCCCGGCCTCTGGTCGAGCGGCCAGGAATTACCGGTCTTTCGCGCTGGCTTCCTGGCCATTTTCAATCACTCTGTCCTTGCCCATGCTGCATGAATTTGATGCAATCTATGGCACGAATGTTGCTGCATGAAAATACGATATGAGAATACGATGAAAAT
>WNFB01024198.1_pt1 | contig 11582 bp, 10 predicted proteins | sample 5400501 | NCBI WGS metagenome assembly WNFB01 (sample SAMN13153341, study PRJNA577476) | soil metagenome | isolation source: 200 cm saprolite under Douglas fir tree site 2 hole 1 | place: USA:California | collected 2015-04-18 | reverse complement strand
CAGGAAACACTTTGGTGGGGATGAAGGCTAGGGCTCGATTTTATGCCCTTCCAGGAATGGTCTGCAAGAGGATTTTGATTTTCCGACGGGAGTCAAATTTTTCTCAGTGCCTGGTCGAGATCCGCGATTAGATCTTCGACATCCTCGATCCCGACGGAAATGCGGATGAGTCCGTCAGTGATGCCGATGCGCTCGCGGACTTCGGCTGGGACGGAGGCATGCGTCATCGTTGCCGGGTGCGAGATCAGTGTTTCGACTCCGCCGAGGCTCTCGGCGAGCGAGCACAGTTTTACATGGTTCAGCACCTTTCTCACATTTTCGAGGGTAACCACGTCGAACGAAATCATCGCTCCGAACCCGCGTTGTTGCCGGACCGCGATACCGTGGTGCGGATGCGAAGGCAATCCAGGATAGTGCACGCGCTGCACGCGCGGGTGGTCTTCGAGGAAGCGAGCGATCACGCGCCCGTTGGCATCGTGTTGTTTCATCCGCACGGCCAGCGTCTTAATCCCGCGCGACACGAGGAAACAGTCCATCGGCGCGAGGCCTGCGCCCGTCGAGCGTTGCAGGAAATAGATTTTCTCCGCATCGGCCGGACGGGTCAGGATGACGGCCCCGCCGAGCGAATCGCTATGCCCGTTCAGGTATTTCGTCATCGAGTGGACGACGATCTGCGCTCCGAGCGGAATCGGGGACTGCAGGTACGGACTCAGAAACGTGTTGTCCGCGACCAGAGTGGCGCCCTGCGCCGCGGAAATCTTCGCCATGGCGGCAATGTCAGTAACGCGCATCGTTGGGTTGGTCGGCGTCTCGACGTAGATCATCTTGGTGTTCGGCTTGATTGACTGCTCCACGTGCGCGATCGAAGATGTGTCCACAAAGCTGAAATCGAGCCCCCATTGCACCAGGAACTGCGTCGTCAGGCGAATCACGCCCCCGTAGACCGCTTCCGAGATGATCGCGTGGTCGCCGGGGCGCAAGAGACGGAACACCGAATCGATGGCCGCCATTCCCGACGTGAAGACGAACGCCGCGCTACCGCCTTCAAGTTTTGCGACAGTCCGTTCGAGGGCCCGCCGGTTGGGATGCGCCGTTCTCGCGTAGTCGTAGCCTTTGTTCTTCCCGAGCTCTTCCTGAACGTAGGTCGAAGTTTGATAGATTGGCGCGACGATTGATCCCGTCGCTGGATCAGGTTCTTGCCCTACGTGGATGGCATCGGTTGCGAATCCCATTCGAAGCTCCTCGGCGGTGACATTTTTGCGGGCCATAATCTCTCGTGCGGGACCGCACCTGTTCCTTGGCGGGCTACTAGTATAGCCCGCGCCTATGTTTTCTTTCGACGTGTCCTTGCACGGTGCGGCAAAAAGTACAAGAATGGGAGGTAGAGAGTTCGCCGCGTGGCGTGGCCGCAACCAGAGCTAGCTTCAGCGGTTAAAACCGCTTTCAAAGAATCTCGTTACGGCCGGGCTGAAGAGTCTGTGTGACAACCTGTGCGCGAAACGCTTTTGTAGCGTCGGCCTTTAGGCCGACACTGTGGATTCAAGCACATGCCCGCCTGAAGGCGGGCGCTACATAGACCAAAATCTGGTTCTCACACAGACTCTGAAGCCCGGCCCTCCCAAGTGGGTGAAGAGTCTGCGCGCGGCTGGATGAATTTGAGGATTGGCGGTACAGTTCTAGCGTCAGGGAGGGCGACCTTTGATGAACACCTCGAATCGCATGAAAAATATTCTGGTTGTCCTATCTTCGCTTGTATTGCTTTTTCCTTTGGGCTTGCGAGGGCAGGACAAGGGCCCCGATTCCAAGGGCAAGCCTGATGCGGCTTCGAGCTCAGTTCATTTGACAATCGTCGTAACCAGCGCGGAAGACAAGAAGCCTGTGGACAGCGCCAGTGTGTACGTGAAATATGTCCAGGGACGGTTGCTGGGCAAAGACAAAAAGATTGAGATGAATCTGAAGACGAACCTTTCGGGAGTGGTCCACGTTCCCGAAATTCCTCGAGGGAGGTTCCTCGTTCAAGTGATCGCGCCCGGGTGGAAGACTTTTGGCGAGTATTATGAAGTAGATCAGGCGGAACAGACCATCAACATCGAACTGGCGCGTCCTCCCAAGTGGTATTGAGGATGAAAAGAAGCGATCCCTCGCTGCCGCTTTACCCTTGCCTACAAACACATGCTTCTAATTTTCGTTTCCCGAGCGCCATTGAATCCAGAATGATTTCAGCGATTTGCGTGGTGGATCGCCTTGTGGTTTGGATGCCTCATCTTTGTGCAAAGAGTATCAAACTCTTTGTTTACGTACGGTAGGGAATCTCCGATGGTTCTTTTCCACATACTTTTCAACACAACTGTTGAAATCGCGGGGCTCGCCTTTGACCGCGCTTAAGCGGGGTGTTAGATTAGCGTTCCGGAATTAATTTCGTGGATATTTTCGGATGGATGAGAAACCATACAAAGGATTTGTGGTCTGGCATCTTCTGTGGAGCAACCTGGGCGTCCGCCCGCTGCGCTCCGCTCTGAGCGTGCTGGCGCTTTCCCTTCAAGTGTTCCTCGTCCTGCTGATTGTCGGCCTGACGTCAGGCGCTTTGTCTGATTGGCGCACGCGCGCGGAAGGAATTGGCGCCGACATCATCGTCCAGCCGCCCAACTCGTCCATTTTCTTCGCGTTCTCAAGCGCTGTGATGCCCGAAACACTTGCGGATAAAATTTCGACTCTTCCCGGGGTCGATGAAGTCGCTCCAGTCCTGATCGTCGTGGACCAGCACAACCTGGGCGTCGTATACGGCATTGATTACGACAGGTTTGCTGGTCTCAGCAATGGTTTTTCTTTTCTTTCTGGCGGTCCGTTCCAACAGCCGACGGAAGCGATGGCGGATGACCTTGCCGCGCATTCACGAAAACTTCAGGTTGGCGCCACAACGACTCTCATAGGACATGAGTTCAGGATTTCGGGCATCGTTTTGCACGGCAAGGGCGCGCGGTTCTTCATGTCTTTGAAGACTGCTCAGGACATTGCCGGCGCCGACAAGCGCGTCTCCATGTTCTTTGTCCGCAGCAAAGGCGATACGGAAACTGTCCGCGATGAGCTGGTCAAGTTGCTTCCCACCTACAAGATTCGCTCGATGGCGGAGTACAGCACGCTGATGACTTCGTCGAACCTTCCCGAGTTGAAGCCGTTTATTCGGGCCTTTCTCATTCTCGGGGTGACGATTAGTTTCCTGGTCGTGCTGCTCACGATGCACACTATGGTGCTGGAACGCACGCGCGATATCGGCATCCTGAAGGCGCTGGGCTCTTCGCGCCTTGAAATCTGCTTGATGATCGTCGGCGAGACCTTGGTGATGGTAGCGCTTGGCGTGGCCTTCGGATTGCTCTGCACCTACGGCATTGTTGCGGTCCTGCATCAAACGTCTCCCACACTTCAGGTTGAAATCGAAGGGACCTGGATCCTGCGCGCAATCCTCCTGACGATCGGAGGCGCACTCGCGGGCGCAATTTATCCCGCGCTGCGCGCCGCCCAGAGTGATCCAGTCGACGCCCTCGCGTATGAGTGACCGCGACGCCGTTTGCGTGCAGCGACTGCGAATCACCCACCCGGCCTGCCTGCAACGGTCACCCCCGCATGGCATTTTCGGTCCGAGTGAAGGGAATCCGATTGCGCCACCGGAATCAAATCTGATACAAGAGGGGGGCCGAGGCGGTCGTCAGCGGGACATTTGAGGATGCCGAATCATTTCTATACGGAACCCGGCTGCGCTGCGTGTATGGACGCGAAGAATTTTCTCATTTCGAGGGGTATCCCCTTCGAAGAGAGAGATGTCCACGCAAATCCGGACTATCTGCGGATTCTGACCGAGGAGCTCGACAGCCGGACGACCCCGACGCTCGTACTGGCCGGCAAGATCATCGTCGGCTTCGACCAGGCTGAATACAAGCTTTTGGCAGCTATTGCTGGAAGGAAACGGAAGAGAAAAGCTGTCCGAGGCAGAGCCTGATCTGTACGTGATTTTCGAGAGTGCTGCTGGCCGGTTGACTGGCGGATGATCTCTCTCCGGTAATTGTTTGGCCGCTACTTAATTTCTCCCCAAGACCGCTACTCAATTTCGCTTTATAATGCCGGAGAGGTACGCCATACTTAATTTCTCCCCAAGACCGCTACTCAATTTCGCTTTATAATGCCGGAGAGGTACGCCATGACCCCTTCCAGTGACAAGTATTTTTGTGCTCGCATCATTGAACGGCGGGATATTTCGGCCGACTTGTGGGTGATTCGGGTCGATCCTGGCGGGGAGTATAGTTTTGTGCCGGGTCAATACTCCACGCTGGGCGTTGTGACTCCCGAAAAACACTACGAACGCGCGTATTCGATCGTTTCCGCTCCGCAAGAGAAACTTCTGGAATTTTTTGTCGAGCTGGTTCCGCAGGGCGACGTGACGCCGCGTCTTTACCCCTACCAGGTCGGCGACGAATTCACTTTGCGCAAGGTTGCCAAAGGGCGGTTCACTCTCGATAGTACCTCCGGCCGCACCAATCATCTCCTGCTTGCCACGGTGACCGGAGTCGCTCCCTACGTGAGCTTTGTGCGCTCGCTCCACCGCCAGTGGAAGGAAGCGAAATTCAAGGGAGAGCACAAACTCTTCTTGCTTGACGGCGCCAGCCGCTCCTGGGAGTTGGGATATCGCAAGGAACTCGAAGGCTTTGCCGCCGGGGTTCCCTGGCTGAGCTACGTCCCGACGGTTAGCCGTCCGTGGGAAGACAATTACTGGAAAGGCGAAACTGGCCGTGTGGACGACCTGGTCCGCAAATACGCGGATTCCTGGGGGCTGACTCCGGGAAACACCAGCGTCTATCTCTGTGGCCACCCTTCCATGATAGAAAATACAAAAGGTATTCTGAAGCGCCGCGGGTGGGAAAAAGCGGCCGTAAAAGAGGAGGCGTTTTTCATCCCCGGCAAAGAGGTCGTCGCGGCTCACAACTAGAATTGGCAAAAAATCGCAGAGGACAGATAGACGAGAGCAGGTGGCTGGCCGGCAATTTTCACAAGTGCGCGATGGATCTCATTCCTCAGTTGTAACCATGATGCATCACAACGCGTTTCGACGCGAAGCGGCTTTTGGTAGCACAGACTTCAGTCTGTGTGGGTTCCCGTCGTGCAAAAACCGAAACCACACATGATGAAGCCTGTGTTACTTGACCGCCCTGGATCTGCGCTCTGGCCCGTGGAATGGAATGGGCCAACGTATATAACAACATTCTTGTGAGAAATTCGCGCTGGTGTCATCCGCGCTTGAAATAGACGGCTGCCAGGGGCGGCAGGCGCAGGTTCAGCGAATACGGGTGGTTTCCCCAGGGAACGGCTTCAGCTTCGACACCGCCCAGATTGCCCACGTTGGTCCCGCCGTAACGCTCCGCGTCAGTGTTCATCGCCTCCCGGTAGAATCCCAACTCGGGGACGCCGACACGGTAGTCTTCCCGCATGACAGGGGTGCAATTGGCGACCACGACCATGAAGTTCTCATGGTGTTTCGCGCGCCGTATGAACGAAAGAACGCTGGCATCCGCATCATTGCAGTCCAGCCACTCGAATCCGTGCCAGTCGAAGTCCACTTCGTGCAGGGCCGCTTCACGGGCATAGAACGCATTCAAATCCGTCACGAGAGTTTGAAGACCTTGGTGAGGAGCGTATTCGAGCAGGTGCCACTCGACACTCGTTTCATGATCCCATTCGGACCGCTGCCCGATTTCATCCCCCATGAACATCAGCTTCTTGCCGGGGTGAGCGAACATATACCCGTAGAGAAGGCGGAGGTTTGCGAACGTCTGCCACAGGTCCCCGGGCATTTTGTTCAGCAAGGAAGATTTGCCGTGGACCACTTCGTCATGCGAAAACGGCAGCATGAAATTTTCAGTGAAGGCGTACAGCATGGAGAACGTCATCCGGTTGTGATTGAACTTCCTGTGTACCGGGTCCAGCGAAAAGTAACTAAGAGTGTCATTCATCCAGCCCATGTTCCACTTCAGGCTGAAGCCCAGCCCGCCCAAATAGGTGGGGCGGGATACCATCGGCCAGGAGGTTGATTCCTCGGCGATGGTCAGCACCCCGGGGTGGCGCGAGTAGACGACTTCATTCAACCGCTTCAGAAATGCAATCGCCGCAAGATTTTCCCGGCCGCCGAATTCGTTCGGGATCCACTCTCCCTCGCGTCTCGAGTAGTCGAGATAAAGCATGGAAGCTACGGCATCCACTCGCAACCCGTCAATGTGATACTTGTCAATCCAGAAGAGCGCATTCGAAAGCAGATAATTCTGCACCTCGTTGCGGCCGTAGTTGAAGACCAGAGTGCCCCAATCCGGATGCTGCCCCTGGCGCGGGTCGGCATGCTCGTAGAGATGCGTGCCATCGAACTGGGCCAGCCCGTGACCATCGCTCGGGAAATGCGCGGGCGTCCAGTCCAGAAAGACACCGATGCCTGCCTGGTGGAACCTGTCCACGAAGTACATGAAGTCCTGCGGAGTGCCGTAACGGCTGGTCGCGGCAAAATAACCGATTGTCTGATATCCCCAGGAGGCATCGAAGGGGTACTCCATCACTGGCATGAGCTCGATGTGCGTGTAGCCCATCTGCTTCACGTAGGGAATCATCCGGTCGGCCAATTCAGCATAATTGAGCCATCGCGCGCCTTCCTCGACGACGCGCCGCCAGGAACCCAGATGAACCTCGTACACCGAAATCGGAGCGGAGAGCCAGTCACGCTTCGCGCGATTGTTCATCCAATCCGCGTCTTCCCATCCATGGTGGTCAAGGCGCGCGACGATTGATCCTGTTTTGGGCCTGAGCTCGGAATAAAACCCGTAGGGATCGCTCTTGAGCACCGGCAGGTCGGAGGACATCGGGCGAATCTCATACTTGTAGATGGCCCCCTCGCCGAGTTCCGGCACAAAAAGTTCCCACACGCCTGAAGGACCCCGGTTGCGCATCGGGTGCGCGCGGCCGTCCCAACGATTGAAGTCTCCGACCACGCTCACACGCATGGCGTTCGGCGCCCACACGGCGAATTGCACTCCGGCTATCCCCGAAACCGTGGCGGGGTGCGCTCCCATTTTTTCGTATTTCAGGTAATGCGTCCCCTCGCCCATCAAATGCAGATCGAAGTCGGACAACAACGCGGGAAACGCATACGAATCATAAGACTCCCGAACCGCATTGCCCGCCTCGCTTACGCGCCAACGATAGCTCGACGGAGAAATCGGAAGCACTGGGGAGAGCGGAAGAACGGCTTCGAAGAGTCCTTCTGGGGAAACCCGCGAAGCCGGTAACGGATCACCGTGTCCTTCGAGAAGTACGGACACGTCGCTCGCGTTCGGAAGAAATGCTCGCACCACGAGCCTCTTCGGGTCTCCTTCGCCAGCGATGTGCGGGCCGAGCATATGAAACGGATCAGGATGTTCGGCTCGTGACAGAAGTTCAACCTCGCTTACTGGCTTCTTTGTGACGACGGGCGGCTCGTTCGATGATGTTTTTGTCGTACTCAACTAAGTCCCCTGGCGAAAGTCTGAACCGGCTAGCCTCGATTCTATCAGGAGACGCGTTCCGGATGGCGGGAATCGGTCGTAGGTCGGTTTCGGGCAAACAGACAAGACACCCGCGTGGCTGCTCTCTGCACCTGAGCGGCCACCACTTTGGGGGGGCGCGTGGTACGCCCACCTGAGTGCAGGAGTTAGCTTGGAAAAGTCGCGAAGGTTCATAATTCTGGCATCGAATCGCCATCAGCCGGTGTTTTTCGTTGGAGGTCTGATGCTGTTGACTCATGGCCCGCCCTATTGACCGCGGCTACGGGTAAGAGTAGCCTCGCGTGGGAAATCCCTGCATTCACATTCGCATTGGAAGGAGGCTCCACATGGTCCCTCTCACTGCACTCTGGCTCCCGGTCCTGCTCTCGGCCGTCATCGTTTTCGTCGCCAGCTCCGTCATGCACATGCTCCTGCCTTACCACCATAGCGACTATCGTCAACTCCCCGATGAGGACAAGCTTCTCGTTGCGCTTCGCGCCGCTAGTCCAAAGCGGGGTCTCTATCGTTTCCCGTTTTGCACGCTTAAAGAGATGAAGTCGCCCGCTGTGATTGAAAAATACAAACAGGGACCGGTCGGGATGATGACAGTGGTTGACAGCGGCCCGCCCGCGATGCCGAAGTTCTTAGGCATGTGGTTCGTCTACTGCCTGATTATGGGTTTCTTTGTTGCTTATCTCACCGGACATACGGTCACGCCCGGTTCCAACTATCTGGCCGTCTTTCGCGTTGCCGGCACCGCGGCGTTTCTAGGCTACGGCCTGGGACAACTGAGTAACGGCATATGGAAGGGTCAGACGTGGGGAGTGACCATCAAGGAAGTCCTCGATGGTCTCGTATATGGCTTGCTGACCGCGGGCACCTTTGGCTGGCTTTGGCCGCGATAGCGCCGTAGCTGGTTGAGCGAATATCTTCACGACCGAGCAACATGCGCGGCGAAGAATCGCAAATATCAAGCCAAGAGGAACCCGAAGATTCCCGCGCGCAATCTTGCTCTCCTCAAATGTCGACACCCGCCATATCACTTTGTGGTCTTGGCGGCAGCAGGCTCCCTGATCCGCTTGGTGAAAGCGTTCTCTTCCGACCAGACGCAGGGGAGCTCTTCAATCTCGACGTGCGGCCGGAGCTTCAAGGTTACGTGGCGCCCCTCGATGGGCTTGGTATACGCCTTTGGGTCAACGACCGTAAGAGTGTAGAGGATGGTGTCATGATCGACGCGCTGGTAGCGTTCCGTCGCGCGCATTTCTTCGGTGTGCGGAAAGCCCGCCGGGCTAAGCCAAGTCTTGTCATTGAAGCCCGATGATTCAACCACGAATGTGTAGTCTCCTTCCCAATGGCCGATGGCGTGTCCGTACCACGTCGGATCGGCGTCTGTGGGAAGAGATCGCCCGTCGGTCCAGATCGGGCGCCACTCGTGTTCGCGCTCGAAGAATTGCAACACCCGCCCAGGAGCATTAACGAACTCTGTTGGCGTGGGCATAAACATGACGCGCGGAAAACCGATTGGATCGCACTGCAAAATCGGGTCATTGCCGCCGGCGCGGGCTCTGGATCCGTATCCAGGTATCTCTTCGTCGAACCTCGCTTTCGCCCAAGGCGTCATCGGAGGCATATCCTTCTCCGCAGCGAAGCTTTCAGCGCCGCCGGTGCCTTGATATTGCCAGACTCCAGATAGGTCACGTTTGGGAGCGGGCGCTGCGGACGTCTTTGCCGGTGCCTGCGTCTGACCGACCTGAGCGAAAGCAGCGGACGAGATGGTCAGGGCTGCCGCCAACGCTATCATCCAACAGATCGACCGAATTCGCATTTTGCACCTCCGGAGTGTGCGGCGACCTGGCATTGCCATTTGTAGCGCCCGTCCTGCGTGCGGGACGGGCATTTGCTTGAACTCACACTGTCGGCCTGAAGGTCGACGCTACATTGTGCTTGTTATCTCTCGTTCATCCTCAACACGTGGCCGTCGGGAAACACAACCTTCCCGGAGTTCCCTCCGGAAAATCCAACCGGTGCCCCGTTCTTAGACGGGGCGAGGGTAATTGTAATTTGATCTCCCGGCTCCATCCATTCCTGTGCAGAATGCCCGGGCTTTGAGATTCGATCCCCCAATTTACGACTTTGCCCTTGTCGTCCTTGACGTCGAGAAAAAACTGGACGTGAGGATTGGCCCACACGATTTCCGTGACGGTCCCCGAAATGGTGATCAGGTGAATTTCGTCGTAAGCCACATTCCCGTGGTGCGCCAGCATCGGGCCGCAAAACACCAGAAGGCTCACGATCAACACATACGACGCGACAAGCTTTGGGTACATGTAACACTCCCGCAGATTGAATTTGCAACAACCACTTCCGGCGGGCTCCACGCCCGGCCTGGCCGGGGGCGTTCAGCGTAACACTAGAGCCTTCACCCACGAATTGCGTGTATCTATGCGGGGGATGGTACCCTTTGATCTGCCAGGCTTCAAGTACCAACATCAACAGGCCTCAGTAACCAATAGCGCGAATTTCTCGAAGGAGTTTTCAGGGTGTAGCCGTCGACCTATTCCGCTGGATGCAGCCAGAGCGCGGGTTGAGCGCGATCTAGTAGCACAGGCTGTGAGATTTTGTTTTTCGCTCGAACTGAAATGCACACAGACTGAAGTCTGTGCTACCAAAACCCGCTTCGCATCGAAACGCGATACGACGCCTCAGACGAAAAACTGAACTCGAGATCCATCACGCGTTTATAAGAAATGTAGGCTATGCATCGGGGCTACCGGGGATTATGATTTTCTCATTTCAGGCGATCGTGTGGGAGAAGCTCGAAGCGTCGCAAAGGATCAGGATGGCCGCGAAACTATTCCCAACGTCTCTTGTAGGTTCCTATCCGCAACCGGACTGGCTGATCGATCGCCAGAAGCTCGCAAAGGAAGTACCTGCGCGCATCCGCGCTCAGGAGTTGTGGCGCGTCTCTCCGGAACGGCTTGAGCAAGCGCAGGACGACGCCACAATTCTTGCCATTCGAGATCAGGAGCGCGCGGGTCTCGACATTGTCACCGACGGTGAAATGCGGCGGGAGAGCTATTCCAACCGTTTTGCAACCGCGCTGGAAGGCATCGACCTGGATAATCCCGCAACCGTGTTGAGCAGGACCGGACGCAAGAATTTGGTTCCCCGCGTGGTTGGGCCGGTTCGCCGAAAACATCCGGTGCAGGTTCGTGATGTGCAATTCCTGCGCGCGAACACGGACCGGTCGATCAAAATGACAGTGCCAGGCCCGTTCACAATGTCCCAGCAGGCGCAGAACGATTACTACGAAACGGAGGAGGGCCTTGCCCTGGCCTACGCTGCGGCCGTCAACGAAGAGATCAGGGACCTGTTTGCCGCAGGCGCCGACTACGTCCAAATCGATGAACCCTACATGCAGGCGCAACCTGAGAAGGCTCGTCAGTTCGGCGTGAAGGCGCTGAACCAGGCCCTCGACGGCGTGTCCGGCACGACCGCCATTCACGTTTGTTTTGGATATGCCGCATTGGTCAAAGATCGTCCATCAGGATATTCGTTTTTGCCGGAGCTGGCGCAGTGCCCCGTGCAACAAATATCGATCGAGACGGCGCAATCGTCGCTCGATTGCTCGGTCCTGGCGAAACTGACGGGGAAGACGATTATCCTGGGTGTGCTGGACCTTTCCACACACGAGATCGAAACGCCGGAGACCGTGGCCGGACGGATCCGGCGCGCCCTGCCTTTCGTCGCTCCGGAACGCTTGATTTTGGCGCCGGATTGCGGCCTGAAGTACTTACCGCGAAGTGTTGCGTTCGAAAAAATGAAGGCCATGGTGGGTGGTGCCGACCTGGTCCGGTCAACGTTATAAGTCCGTTGGGTGTTACCCAGGCATAGTCTGCGGGGGCCCCCTCGTCAGGATGGCGAGGGAAAATCATTTCCTACCGTATGCAATCCTCGAACAGGCTGTTCCCAGTGGGTGCATACAAACCCGCCACATAGCCATCTAAGTCCTTCATAATCAATGTGTTTCTA
>WNFB01025664.1_pt1 | contig 11583 bp, 6 predicted proteins | sample 5400501 | NCBI WGS metagenome assembly WNFB01 (sample SAMN13153341, study PRJNA577476) | soil metagenome | isolation source: 200 cm saprolite under Douglas fir tree site 2 hole 1 | place: USA:California | collected 2015-04-18 | reverse complement strand
TTCATCGTGCCGCTCATCGCCGGCGCCCTATGGGACGCGACCGGGCGGGCCGTCGTGGCCTTCGTGCCTGGGATCATCGCGTCGGTGGTGATGGGCTGGCTGGCGTTATCCCTGCGGATCCCGCCGGCCGAACCCCGGGCTAGAGCGACTTGAGCAGCCGGTCGAACTCTCCCTCGTTGAGAGCGCGCATCGTCTCCGTCGAAACGTTGCCCTGCATGCCGGTCATGACCGCGAACTTGGCGGCGACGTCGTCATCGGGTGCCTCGATGATCGCCACGATGTCGTAGCGGCCCATGGTCAGGTAGGTGTGCAGCAGCTTGCCACCCATCGACTCGATGCCTTTGGCGGCATTCTCGCGACGCTTGGGATGGTCCTTGACGTTTCGGATCCCCTGTTCGGTGAACTTCATCAGCGAGATGTAGGTCGGCATGGCGGTTGCCCTCCTCGTGAAAACGAACTCACACCCTCAGCGCGATGCTATCGCTTTCGGTTAGGGGAAGATGCCGTTCTTGAAGTCATCGATGATCTCGTTGGCGGCCCGCGCACCCTCCTCGGCGCCTCCCTCCATGAAGCCCTGGAAGTTGATCGAACAGTGCTCGCCGGCGAAATGGCACTTTCCCGTGGTCGGGTTCGGTTGCCGCGCCTTCTCGTAGCCGCTGAACAGCGTGTACTGGCCGACCTTCCAGTAGGAATACGAACCGAGCAGGAAGGGGTTCGTGAGCGGCACGTCGAGCGTGGCCCGGCCGTTCCACTGTTTGGTGATCCCGGGGAAGACAGGCTCGATCTGGCTTAGGAACGTTTGCGCGAACTTCGCCACGAGGTTGGGGTTGGTGGGATCGCCATTGAATGACGCCAGCGGGACACCGCCGCCCGTGTAGTCGACAAGGATCCCAGTCGCGCCATCCTGGGCCCGCGTGACTTCCCACGTGTTCTGGTACCCGGTGTCGGAGTAGGTCGACCCATTGCCGAGGCCCCACGGGCCCTGCTGATTCCACAGCTTGCTGTCGAACTGCAGTTGCAGCTTGCAGTTCTTGCCGTATCCGAGCTGCTGGATCGCGATCTGCTTGATGGTGTCGAAACCCGCGGCACGGTAGTCGCGATCCGAAGTCAGAAGCGTGCGCAGAACAGAGAACGGGATGGCCATGATCACGCGGTCGACCACGCTCGTGACCTTTCCGCTCGGGCCGTTCAGGCTCAGGGTCCAGGAACCATCGGCATTGCGGACGATGCCTATCAGCGCGGTGTTCAGGTTCAGGCTTCCGGCGGGCAGCGAGGCGGCTATCGCCTGCGGCAGTCTCTCGTTGCCGCCCGCGATGTGATAGCGCTCGTCCGAGGCGCCAAAGATCCTGAACTGGCCCGGCTGCGGCTGAAAGCCGAGGAGGTAAACCATGTTGAGCGAGCTCTGCTCGGTCGTGACGTTGCCGTACTCGATGTTGTAGGCGACGTCGAGCAGCTGGCCCATGCGCGAAGTGTGGCCGCCCGGCACGCGGGTCTCGATCCAGTCGAACAGGCTCAGGTGGTCGAGGTCGAAGCCGGCTTGATTGAAGCTGTTGTACAGGGTCGGGAATGGCGCTGAGATGAGGTCCTTCTTGACCGCGTTCCAGACCGGGTTGAAATCCACGTTCTCCTGGGTGGTCGTGTAGTAACCGCCGAAGAAGAAGTCGGTTTCGGTCGACTGGTTCGGCTCCGCGGCTAGCAGGTCGACGGTGGGGAGCTTGAAACGTGTGGTGAGCCCCAGGATCGTCTTGTGCTTTGAGTCGATCAGCTCGCCGCAGTGCTCGCTGGTCTGCCCGTTCCACGACGTCGTGTCCGAGTGCATGCGCCCGCCCAAGCGGGGCGAGGCTTCGTAGACGGTCGACGCGATGCCGGCGTCCTGGAGCGTGAGGGCCGCGTTGAGGCCCGCGATTCCGCCACCGATAATCGCGATGCGCGAAGTCCCGCTTGGCTTCGGCTGCGTAGCGGCCAGCGCCGCCACCGGCCCGCCAAGCGCGGCCGCGCCCACGGTGACGCCCGTCGCCTTCAGGAAGTCACGCCTGGTGAGCCGCATCTGCCGACGTTCCTCTTGCACGGCCTCGACAGTGCGTCCCGACCTCTCGGCCTCCTCGAAGTCCTCGAACAGGACCTGGAAGTTCCTGAGCAGTGGCGTTCGCGGCATCAGTTTTCCTCCTTGTGGGTGATCGCTTCGTCAACAAAAGACCGGAGGGGATTGCCCCCCTCCGGTCTGAACGGCGATGTCAGGGGATGGTCAGGGTCGCCACCACCTGCTGCTGGTAGTGGTTCGGGTTGCTGCCGTCGTCGAAGGTGCTGACCGAGGTCGTGTAGTCGAACCCGCCTCCGGTCGTGTTGCCGAAGTAGTCGCCGATGAAGCCTGCGGTCGGGTTGCACGAGCAGAACCGGTATGCCGAGTTCAGCTGCGGGTCCCAGCTGTGCTGGCTCAGGCGGATGTTGCGCCCGAGGGGGCTGAGTCCCGGTGTGTAGAACTGGATGCTGGTGTTGACGCAGTAGTTGGTGGCGCCGTACGGCGGGGTGCCTGGGAAGTTCGGGTTCACGGTGTCCAGCGCCAGGCCGGCGTTTACGGCCTCCTTCGAACCGGCACTCGGGCAGGCAAGTCGCCGGTCATAGAAGTTGACGCTTACAGTCCCGCTCGCGGCCACCGCGAGGTTGGGCTGGAACTCGTCGACCGCGCTCGTGTTGTCGTTCACCTGGATAGGCGATGTCCAGGTCATTCCGCCGTCGTAGGAGGCGGTGACGAGGACGTTGGCGAGTGTCGTCAGCCGCTCGTTGTAAGCGATGTACAGGGGATAGTGGCCGTTGACCTTCTGTGTTCCCACCGCAAAGGTGTTATCGATGCCGTCGGTGAAGGTCGTGTTCTGGTACCCGCCCACGAACGCCGGACCGGGGATGTTCTGAATTGCGGATGGAAGGTTGGTCCAGGTACTGCCGCCATCCGCCGATTTGTCGACCGAAACGGAGAAGCAACAAAACCCATGCTTGCCTGGGAAGTTTGTCACCGACGTGTAGGCGGTGCCGTCCGGCGCCACGTGCGGCAGCAGGTAGCTGTCACTGGCCGTGTTGTTGACCGTCGGCAGAAGCTGAGGCGTCGACCAATCTGTGTGCGTGCCGTCGGCTCTCGCCAGCGCGGTGGACACAAACGGCTTGCTGTTGATTCCATCGAAGACCACCCACATGGCGTAGATCGTGTTGTAGAAGGGGCTCTGCGGATTGGCGTCGATCGTTATCCACTGCTTGTCCGGCTCCTGGCCTTTGGCGGCATACGGAGCTACAAAGTCAGGGCCAGTGACGCCCGCGGCGTTTCGGTGCGAGGTGAACCATTGTGTCGCCGTGGTAGCGCCGTGCGGCCGCACCGCAATCGAGATCACTTCCGCCGGCTGGGATGGATTCGGTTCCTTGTTGGGGTTGGTCTGGAAGTTATGTGAGCCGTCTGCGTTGTAATAGAACTGGTACGGCAGGATCAGCTCGTAATAGTTGCCAAACCCGTCAAAGGCGCCTACCGGGTCGGTGTCGTCAGTCCAGCCCTCGTAGCCCGGAATGTGGCCCTGGACCGGCCAGCTCGCGCCACCGTCAAATGACTCATAAAAGCCGAGCACGTGGTTGTAGCCCTCAGCACTGGCGAACCACTTGACGGAGCCGATCAGGTGCCTCGCGTTGGTCGGGTCGACCCGGATGTCTGATTCCGAGTGGTTCTTGACCAGCATCGGTTGATTGGCCGGGAAGCCGGTGTTGCTGCCTGCCTGAGTCGCATATCCAGCTGCGCCGATGTCCTCGCCAGTTGTCGCGCCCGGGCATGCGGTCTCTCCGCTGAAGCCGTCGTTGGGGCCGGCGTTGACGGCGAACGGGACCTCAGGTCGATAGCAGCTGACCCGCTGCGTGGTCGCGAATATGTTCGTCACGCCGTTGGCGGAGAAGCTCTGCGCATAGGCAGCATCCGACTGAGTCCCGGGCCCAGCAGACGATGCGGGAGTAATCGAAAACGACGCGACCAAGATCGCAGGAATTGCAAGCGAGATCAGCTTGAGCCTTCTCATGGAAATTCCCCCTGAGTGGAGACCAACGGCACACACCCGAAGCGTTCTTCGGAATATAAGCGACAAAAGCTTAAGAAGCAATTTGGAGCGCCCGGGCGCCTTCGGCGCCAGGCGTGCCGGTCGCCCGCGACACGAGCTTGAGCACAGCGAAAGCGAATGGAGCGGGCGACCGGCCTCGAACCGGCTACCTCAACCTTGGGAAGGTTGCGCTCTACCAGGTGAGCTACGCCCGCTCGTGCGGCTTCAGATTCTAGGTTTTTTCGACCACGCCCTCGGATTCGGGTGCGGCCTCCGCAACAACCGATCGAACCAGGGCCGAATACTCCTCCACGAGAGCCCGTGAGCGCACGGGGTCGAGGGTCGACGCGATGATGTGGCACTCGGGGCGATCCGCATCCGGCACGACCAGGACCCAGCCTGCATCGATGAACACCTTCACGCCGTCGGTGAGGTCGACCCGATCCTTGAGGTGCTTCTCCATCATCGTCCGCATCACGCGGCCCTTGACGTCCCATGGACAGAACTCCTCCGCCTTCACGTGTGCCACCGGCGGGATCTTCTTCTTCAAAGCAGCAATCGAGCCACCGCTCCGGGCGAGGAGCTCGAGGACTCGCACGGTCGTGAAGATGGCGTCGAACGCGATCGCGAAATCGGGCCAGCAGTAGCCGCCGGCGCCATCTGACGCGAGCACTGTGTCGGCGTGCTGTGCGGCTCGCAGCACGGCGCCAGGCGTGATCTTGGTGGGCACGAAGCGGCTGTTCATCTCGTCGGCGATCATCGAGAAGGCCAGCGATGACGAGGCCGGGCCCAGCAGCAGGCCAGGCTTGGCGGTCAGTGCGAGCTGGCTCAGCACGGCGAAGGCGGTGTCGTGGTCGAGGACTTCGCCCGTCTCATCGACGATGAAGCATCGCTCGCCGGGCGAGTCGATGAAGATACCGAGCTTCGATTTGACGGCCGAGGCGATCACGCCCATCTCCTGCAGACGGCCGCGAAACGTCTCCTCGTCCTGCTCGACCACGATCTCCGCCGGCGAGGCGTTGAGTGGGATGACGGTGCAGTTCATCTCCTGCAGCACCCGCGGCAGCACCACCGCCGCCGCGCCGTTGTTGTAGTCGATGAGGACCTTGGGCGCCGCGGCGCGCACGGTTTCGAGGTCGGTCTTCGCCAACATGTCTTCGACATAGCGCTCGGTCTGGCTGTCGCGCCGCTCAATGCGGCCCATCTCGTAATGCAGCACGCGACGGATGTCCTCGCGGAAGTACAGGCCCTCGAGCTTGCGCTCGGTGCGGCTGTCGATGTCGAGGCCGTGGTCGTCGAACAGGCGGATGTCGGCGGAGCGCGGGTCGACCGGTGAGGTCTGCACGTGGATGGCCGAAACGTGGTTGTGCCCCGCCCAGTAGCGCGCAACCGGGGCCGGCAGGACCGAGAGGTCGGTGACGTCGGCGCCGGACGAGATCATTCCGGATATGAGCGCGCGGTGGAGCATGCGCGCCGCGCGCGTGTAGTCGCGCGAGATGGCGATCTCGGTCCCCTTCGGGCTCAGCGCGCCCACCGCGGCCCCAAACCGCGAGGCGAACTCCGGCGTGAACTCCACGTTGGTGAGGCCGCTCAAACCGTATGAGGTGAACAGGCCGCGCTTCCACGAACCCGCCCAGATGATCGATTCGTGGACCACCGCGCCGGGCTCTACCTCTTTGTTGGGCCAGATGCGGACGTTCGCGTTCACGGTTACGCCGGCGCCGAGCACGACCTCGCTACCGATGACGCTGCCCTCTTCGAGCAGGCAGCCGTTCTTGACCGTGACCGATCGGCAGACCACCGTGCCCCGCAGTCGCGAGTTGAGGCCCACATACGAGTGGTCCCACAGGATCGAGTTGGAGACCTTGGCGCCCGAGTCGATGGTCGTGTAGCCGCCGATCACGGCCGGCCCGTTGACCCAGGCTCCCGAACGGACCTTCGCTCCCGCGCCGATCAGCGCCGGCCCGTCGATCCGGGCGCCTTCGGAGATGTCAGCCTCGGCGTGGATCCAGATGTTCTCGCCCTTTCGCTCGCCGGGGATGTCGACCTTCACGCGGCCCTCGAGGCAATCGAAGTTGGCCTTCACATAGGCGGCGTGGCTGCCGACGTCCTCCCAGTAACCCGACGTCACCCAGCCGAAGACGGGCTCGCCCTGCTTGAGTAGCTTCGGAAAGACGTCGCCTGACCAGTCCGTGACCTCGCCGGGCCGGAAGAAGTCGAACACCGCGGGGTCGAGCACGTAGATACCGGTGTTGGCGAGGTCGGATATGACCTCGCCCCAGCTGGGCTTTTCGATGAATCGCTGGACGGCGCCGCCTTCGTCGACGACGACCACCCCGTACTCGAGCGGGTTGGGCACGGGCTTGAGAACGATCGTGGCCAGCGCGCGGTGCTCGCGGTGGAAGCGGACCGCCGCGCCCAGGTCGACGTCGGTCAGTGCGTCACCCGAGATGACGAGGAACGGCTCGCTGAGCTGCTGGCGGGCGAGCATGACGGAGCCGGCGGTGCCTAGCGGCGAGTCCTCCACCGAGTACGTGAGCGCCACGCCCTGCTCCGAGCCGTCGCCGAAATAATTGCGAATCGATGCGCCCAGATACTGCACGGTTGCGATCACGTCGCGCATCTGGTGGCGACGCAGGTGCAGCAGGATGTGCTCCATGATTGGGCGCCCCGCGACCGGCACCAGGGGCTTCGGCTGCCGGCTCGTCAATGGACGCAGACGAGACCCCTCGCCGCCGGCCATCACAACGGCTTTCATGTCCCTTCCTCTCTACTCGATACCATCGTAGGTCTTGCATGACGAACTGAACCAATTCGCCCACGACCTCCTATGGACGTGGGAGCCGCGGATCGAGGCGCTATTCCAAGCCCTCAGCCCCGAGCTCTGGGAGTCCACGCGCCAGAATCCGGTGCTGCTGCTGATCCAGCTGGGCGAGTCGGGTATCGACGAAGCGCTCCTGCGAATCGAGGTCAAACGTGCACTGGAGGACGCTCGCGCCGCCTATCGCGAGTACTACGACCGCCGCCCGCCGTTCATGGACGCGCGCGCGCCGATGGTAATCGCGTATTTCTCCCTTGAGTTCGGGCTGGCCGAATCCCTGCCCATCTATAGCGGCGGTTTGGGGGTGCTCGCCGGCGATCACCTCAAGGCCACCAGCGACCTCGGCTTGCCGCTCGTCGCGGTCGGCCTGTTCTACAAGCAGGGCTTCGGTCGTCAGGAGATCAATGCCGAAGGCCGGCAGGTCGAGGTGTACTTCGAGAACCGGGGCGAAGAGCTGCCGGTGCGCCGGGTCGAGGGCGTCGAGGTGGACGCGCCGATCGGGGACCGCAAAGTGAAGATCGGGGTCTGGCGCGCGCAGGTAGGGCGCGTGCCGCTGTTCTTGCTCGACACCGACCTGGAATCGAATCCGCCCGACCTTCGCTCGATCACGGACCGGCTGTACGTGCCCGAGCCGGACCGGCGGCTGCGGCAGGAGATCGTTTTGGGAATTGGCGGGGTGCGGGCTCTCCGCGCGCTGGGCATGGTGGCGGGCGTGTTTCACCTCAATGAGGGACATAGTTTCCTGTGCGCGATCGAGCGCATCCGTGAGCTGCGGGCGTCTCGACAGATGACGTTGGAGGAGGCGCGGCTGGTCGCTCGTGCGGGAATCGTGTTCACAACCCACACGCCGATCGCGGCCGGCAGCGATTTCTTCGAGCCCGGGCTCGTTTGGGACCTCCTCAATCCCTACCTGACCGAGGTCGGCATCTCGTTCGACCGCTTCATGGATCTCGGCCGCCAGCGTCCAGGAGATCCGCGCGACAGGCTTGTCACCACGTACGCCGCGCTGCGACTGGCCGACCAGGCCTTCGGCGTGAGCCGGCTTCATGGCGCCGTGTCGCGCCGGCTGTGGAAGGACGCGTGGCGCGGACTCCCCGAGTCGCAGGTTCCCATCGGATCGGTGACGAACGGCGTCCATATGCCGACCTGGGTGGCGCCAGAGATCGCCGCGCTGCTACGGCGCTTCGTCGGCCCCGACTGGTGGGACCTGGATGGCACCGACGGGCGCTGGCAGGCGGTTTTTGAAATCCCCGCGGCAGAGCTGTGGGCCGTTCACCTGGAGCTGAAGAGGAAGCTGCTCGCGGTTGCGAAGGCGAGGTCGATCGAGGCCGAGGGCATGGACGAGCATTCCCTCACCTTCGGTTTTGCACGCCGGTTCGCGCCGTACAAACGCGCCAACCTGCTGCTCCAGGATCGCGCCCGCCTGACCAAGCTCCTGCACAACAGCAAGCGACCGGTGCAGATGCTGTTCGCGGGCAAAGCGCATCCCGCGGACCAGCCGGGCAAGGACATCGTGGCCGGCGTCGTGCGGCTCGCGCGCGAGGAACCGTGCGTCGCCTTCCTCAAGGATTACGACCTCGCGATCGCGCGGCACCTCGTGCACGGCGCGGACGTGTGGCTGAACAATCCGCAACGCTTCCTCGAAGCGAGCGGGACGAGCGGCATGAAGGCCGGCGCCAACGGCGTGCTGAACGTGAGCGTGCTCGACGGCTGGTGGGACGAGGCGTACCGCCCCGAGCTGGGCTGGGCGATCCCGTCGGGTGCGACGCTCGACCGGCCCGCGGTCGACGACCAGGCCGAGGCGGAGGGTCTGTTCCGGCTCCTCGAGCGAGAGGTGGTGCCGGCGTTCTTCGACCGCGACGCCAACGGGATCCCGCAGAAGTGGGTGGAGATGATGCGGGCGTCGATCCGGTACGTCGCGACGGACTTCTCCGCGCGCCGGATGGTCGTCGACTACTTCGACACCGCATATGCCCCCGCGGCGCGCCGCGTGGAGCAGCTTCGGCTCCTTCCGGACTGGGGTGGCTGATTCCGCACGTTTTGATCCAACCGCACGCATCCTCACGGTGGATTCCGCACGTTTTGATCAAGCCGCGCGAGTCGGGCGGCTAGTCCGGGACCGCAGCGACTCCACGCCGCTCGCGTCGCGCGGCGATCCCGGCCTGGAACAGCTGCACGTAGCGTTGCGCCGAGCGTGACCACGACACGTCCTCACTCATCGCGCGGCTGATGAGCCACGTCCACAGCGACGGATGCCGGTACGTCTCGGCCGCTCGCACCACCGCCGCATAGAACTGCCAGGGGTCGTAGGCCGTGAACGTGAATCCGTTTCCCTTCGACGCGACGGGGTCGTAGTCCTTGATCGTGTCGGCAAGGCCGCCTGTGGCTCGCACCACGGGGATCGTGCCGTATCGCAGCGCGATCAGCTGCGCCAGGCCGCCGGGCTCGTAGCGCGAGGGCATCCACAGCATGTCCGCGCCGGCGTAAATGCGCTGTGCGAGGGGGGCGTCGAAGCCGATCACAGCCGCGACCTGACCCGGCCGCTCGGCCGCATAGCGCCGGAACATGTCCTCGTAGCGGCGGTCGCCGGTGCCGATGACGACGACCTGGACGCCGAATTGCATGAGCGCCGTGCATGAGCGCCGGCATCGCCTGCTCGACCAGATCGAGGCCTTTGACGTCGTACAGCCTCGAAACCATCGCCGCGAGCGGCCGGTCGGACTGCTCGAGACCGAGCTCGCTGCGCAGCTCTGCGCGGTCGAGTGCCTTGGGTTCGGTCGCCGACGGGGTCGCGATGCGGGTCGAAGCTCTCGTAGTCGATGCCGTTGACGATTCCGTGCAGCTTGTGTGCGTGCGAGCGGATGAGCTCGTCGAGCCCCTCGCCGAACTCGGGCGTCTGGATCTCGGCCGCGTAGCGCTCGCTGACCGTGTTGACGACGTCCGCGAAGTGAATTCCGCGGCCAAGAACGTTGACCACGTTGTCCAGGCCCGGGATGCCGACGCGAATCAAGCCCCACTTGTCGAGTCCGGCGAGGGTCAGCGCCCCGAACCCGAACACGCCCTGCGCCGCGAGGTTGTGGATCGTCAGCGCCGTCGCAACCTCCGCGGTCGGGCCCTCGGTGTAGACGCGATCGATGAGGTTGGGCACCAGGGCCGCGTACCAGTCGTGGATGTGGATCACGTCTGGTGTGAACTTCAATGCCGGCAGCATCTCCAGGAGAGCCCGCGAAAAGTAGACCGAGCGCGCATCGTCGTCACCGAAGCCGTACATGCCGTCGCGGTCGTACAACGCCGGGCAGTCGACGAAGTAGACGGTCACGTCGCCGAGGCTGCCCTCGAAGATGGTCGCCGGCATCAGCTGCGCGCCCAGCTGCACCGGCAGGTCGCGAACGACAGGCTTGAGGCCGTGCTTCCCGATGTCCACCTGGCGATAGCGCGGCATCACGACGCGGACGTCGTGACCGAGGCGGCGCAGCTCTTTCGACAGCGACGCGGCGACGTCGGCCACCCCACCCGACTTCGCGAACGGCGTGAGCTCCGATGTGGCGACGAGCACTTTGAGCTGCTTGGCACCCGGCGCAGTGGCCGGGCCGGCGTTGCCAGGGATTCGCAGTCCCAGCGAGCCCGATGGCGGAACCTGCTCGATGTCGCCGCCGTCGCGGCTCACCACGAGCGCCATCTCCATCGTGTCCCCGCCATGACGGCCGAGCAGCTTCAGCGGGATCGATATGAATAGTGGATCGGCCTCGTCGAGCTCGGCCATGGGCTCGGCCCTGGCCTGGCCCGCATCGACCCGCGCGATCGTCAGCGATGCGCCTTTGGCGTGCGGAACGATGCGGACGACGTTAGCCGCGTCGAAACCGAAGTCGGCGGCGGCGGTGGCCTGCAGCGGCAGCTCGAGCTTGCCGCCGGGCTCATCCGCCGGGACGCCCGAGCAGTACAGCCAGAACTCGATCTTCTGCGACTCCAGCTCCCCTGGCGACCGCGGGCTGTCGATGCGAAGGTAGAGGCGCTCGGTGTCGGAGCCGTAGAGAACGCGCTCAACGATCCCGGCCGGCCTGTGCAGCGCGCCAAAGCCGGAGCCGACGATGAAATAGCCTGCCTTCCCCCACGCCGAGTCGCTACGCGACCTGGGGCTGATGCTCTCCGCCGGCACCTTGCGCTCGGGCGTCGGCGCGCGCTGGATGATCGGCTGATAGAGACGCGCCGGCGCGCGCTGCCCCATCAACTTGTAGACGTTGCGCAGATGCAGTCGGAACTGGTTGTCCCAGATCGTGTCCATACCCGAGTCGTGCTTGCGGCTGAACCACCAGAACCAGTCGCTGCCTTCGGTGATCAGGATCTCCCGCCAGCCCAGCGCTGCCGGGTCCGAAAGCTGCGGGCGCTGCCGTGACTGTTCGTCGAGCCACGATCGGGTGTCGGCAAGGAGCTCCCAGGCGATGTTGTGCTCGGGGTCGCCGATCCAGGTGTCGAGGCTGGCTCCGATCCAACTGCCTGTGTGCAGGTGGTGGAGACTTTGCTCGGGCGGGTGCTCTTTGATGAAGTCGGAGACGGTCGTCGTGACGATCTCGGGTGAAGCCTCGAGCTCGGTGTAGAGCGCGTTGAGGAAGTCGTGCCCGTCGCGCGGATAGAACTCCCATGCGTTCTCGCCGTCGAGGGCGATGACGGCCAGGTAATCCTTGTCGTCCTGCTGCTCGC
>WNFB01005228.1_pt1 | contig 11584 bp, 11 predicted proteins | sample 5400501 | NCBI WGS metagenome assembly WNFB01 (sample SAMN13153341, study PRJNA577476) | soil metagenome | isolation source: 200 cm saprolite under Douglas fir tree site 2 hole 1 | place: USA:California | collected 2015-04-18 | reverse complement strand
ACGTGGAAGAGCGCCGAGATCTTGATCCTGCGCCACCAGCTCGCCATCCTGCGGCGGCGACAGCCGCGCCGCCCGAAGCTGAACTGGGCGGACCGGGCCTTGCTCGCGATCCTGCTCAGCGTGATACCGAAAGCGCGGCGCCAGGGGCTGCGGCTGCTGGTCACCCCGGAGACGATCCTGCGGTGGCACCGCGATATCGTCCGCCGCCGCTGGGCCGCCAGGTCCATGAGCGGCAAGACCGGGCGACCGGCTACCCGACGAGATATCAGGGCGCTGGTCCTCCGGCTAGCCAGGGAGAACCCCGAATGGGGTTACCGCAGGATCCACGGCGAGCTGGCCGGCCTGGGGATCAAGGTCGCAGCGTCAACCGTATGGGAGATTCTCAAGACCAACGGCATCGACCCCGCCCGGCACCGGACCGGGCCGACCTGGCCGCAATTCCTGCGCTCCCAGGCTGACGCGATCCTGGCGAGCGACTTCTTTGCGGTCGACCTGCTCGACGGCACCCAGGCCTACGTCCTGGCCGTCATAGAACACGCGACCCGGCGCATCCGCATCCTCGGCGTCACGCCGCACCCCACCGGAGAGTGGACCGCCCAGCAGGCCCGCAACCTGCTCATGGACCTCGGCGAACAGGCGGATAGGGTCAAGTTCATGATCCGCGATCGCGGATCGAACTTCACCGCCGCCTTCGACGCCGTCCTCGCCGACGCCGGCATCCGGACCGTGCTCTGCAACGTCCGGACGCCCCGGATGAACGCGATCACCGAACGCTGGATCGGGGGATGCCGTCCCGAGCTACTGGACCGAGCCCTCGTCTGGAACCAGGCTCATCTGCTACGGATCCTGCGCGAGTACGAGATCCACCACAACCAGCACCGGCCGCACCGCTCTCTGCATGGCGCCGCGCCGCTGAAACCGCTAGCCGAGCCGGTCGATCTCGGTCAGTACCGCGTCCGAAGACAGACGCGCGTCAGTGGCCTGATCAACGAATATCGCCTGGTCGCATGACGTGGACGAGGTTTTCGGCACGCACACCTCGCGGTGTGGCATCAGCCACAGATCACCCCGCGGATCTCGCTAGAGTTGCCTGGCCATCAGTTGGATTTCCGTTGTACGCGAATGTGTAGAGTAGATGATATTTCAACGTGATCTGGTCTGGAGTTCCACAGCCCGGCTGGCCAAGGCCAGGCCAAGGCCCTGACTGGCGCCAACGGTAATGTACTCTGTTATTACCACCGTATCAGAGGAGACTTCATTAAGCCGCAGCATTCCCTCACAGTTAAGCGTTGGGTACGATGATGTACCGATCGCCGCCCCAGGCATTTGAGCCAATTTAAGGATTACCGGATACGTTTGCGAAGTGCTTGCCTGAAGCACTGACCCTTTCCACGTGCCCGTTAACTGCTCTGGCAGCTGGCCGCTCCCCGGTGTGAACGGGCTAGTGGGCGCTGAAGGTGAGTTCTGCGGTGTGGATAGAACAGAATTTGACGTCGTGTTAGTCGGGGTCGGCCTGGTATTGGGGCTTTGGGTGTTGTCGGAGAACAGGAAGTGACCCACCGCTAGCACTATCAACCCGCCGATAACGGTGATGACCCACAGGTTTGAGAACCAGCCCCCCCTGCCGCTCATTAGGTTATGCCTCGCTCCTTACGTAAGGATGAATGGCTCCCAACCTAGGATGAAGAAAGTGCCACGCTGCTTAGCCCGCTGTCTGGTGCTATCTTTAGTGCCGACATTGACGTGTTCAGCTTCCTCAAGAAGCCCTGTCGTGGCGGTGCCTGACTTCCAGTCATTGATCCAGCCTTGCTGATGCATCAGGACTGCCAGCCTCATACGTCGGCTCACCTGCGTGACGGTCTTCCGTGCTGTGCCACTACCAAGCGGTACAGCGCGAGTCTACTCGAACCGCGTGGCATGGGCGGTTATCCACCTGTGCGTGCCGAGAATTCCGTCCACGGCTCTGACCAGCAGAGTTGCTCTCCCAGCCGCCCGCCGTGATGATCACCGATCATGTGCCTGCGGTTCGCCTTCCTCCTGATCACGCGGGTGGCTTCATGGCTGCGGCTGTCCCAGCGCAAGGAGACGTGGAAGACCGCCGAGATCTTGATCCCGCGCCACCAGCTCGCGGTCCTGCAGTGGCGGCAGCCGCGCCGCCCGAACCTGAACTGGGCGGGGACCGGGCCCTGATCGCCGCCCTGCTCGGCGTGATACCAAAAGCGCGCCGCCACGGGCTACGGCTGCTGGTCAGCCCCGACACGATCCTGCGCTGGCGCCGCGACCTCGTCCGCCGACGCCGGGCAGCGCGGTCCAGGCGCGGCAGGACCGGCCGCCCAGTGACCCGCCGGAACGTCAGGGCACTGGTCCTCCGGCTGGCCCGGGAGAACCCCGGATGGGGCTACCGCAGGATCCAGGGCGAGCTGGCCGGCCTGGGAGTGAAGGGAGCGGCATCGATGGCGCGGGAAATTCTGTCCTCCAGTCACGCTCCGTAACTATGGTCGAGGGCAACTGAGCAGCAATATCCGCCGATATGTACAGTCCTTCGCCATGATCGATTAAGAGTCGACTGGTGGCCAGCCGCCTCGCACGCCATCGGGTCAGATTCGAACAGTTGAGCGCCACAAAATTCACGCGTGTTATGTCCGTTTCCGGCGGCTCGGACCGCTGGCGACCCTGACTTTTCTCTGACCTTGAGGTGTCCCCGGCCAGCGAAAACGCCAAACCGGGGCCTGTGCCCTGACGGCGGTCACCGTAGGTAATCTGTCCAGGTTGGCGGGCGACGTAGCGGATCGGTCAGTGGCTGATCACGATTTCCGAGCAGGACGCCCCCACACCAGCGCGCACGCCTAGTGCCGCGTCAGGCAACGTTTGCCTCGTTGGTGGCGTGACTCTGAGCCGGGCGTTAGGGGCGAGTCACTCGGCGTCCGATCAACCGTCGTCGGCTTCCACGTGGTCGGCGTCCAGACCGTCGAGGAATTCCCTGACCGCCCGCTTGGATCTGAGCACGTGAAGGGCCACATGCTGACCGTGCTGCGAAATGATTTCGTGTTCGCGCTCCGGCTCTGACCGGCGTTTTCGCCAGATGCGGACGGCCAAACGCCACTCATCGCGCAACCGCAGCCAGGCCGAATAGTCGCACCCTTCGGGCAACTCGCTCGGCATTCGGAAGCCGCGCAGGAACGCGCGTCCTGCGCAAAGCCACCAGGGCAGGTCGAGAAACACAACGGTGTCCGCGCGTTCGAGCCGGAGATCGAGTGTCTCGTGGTAGTTGCCGTCAGCGATCCACGCGTTGCCGGCGAGCACGCCACATTGCTTCTCGCGCCACTCGGTCTCCGACGGTGCAACCCAGCCGGGCTTCCAGAAGTGGAGGTCAAGATGAATGACCGGCAAGCCGGTCTTGGCAGCGAGCGCGAGCGAGAACGTGCTCTTCCCGGACCCGGCCAGCCCAGTGACGATGACGCGGCGTCCTAGCGCCGACGGGGCTTCACTCATCGCAGTCAGTGTCCCTCACGTGCCGTTGTAGGGGAGGGCAAAGGTTGCCTGACACGGCACTAGCCCTGATCATTCATCGGGGTTGATGGCTGGCGCTTGGCGGTGCTGGACCGCGTTGCTGGGCATGAATTTTAGTGCCGGGGTATGACTGTGGCCCGGCTGGCGGGCCGGGTGGCCGGGGGTTCCACGGGCCCCGGACGTTCTCCTTTCTGGATCGCAGGGACAGTTTGCGCTGGTCAGGGGGCTTGCGGGAGCGCGTCGATGCGCTGCCACGCGGTCGTGATCGCCTCGGCCCACGGCCAGGTCGCCTGGATTTTCAGGCGGCGGCGCCGCCCGCCGCGCACCAGGCGGGCCGCAGCGTGCAGCACCCGGTAACGCAAAGTTTTCGGCTCTGCGCTGGCCAGGCCGCCGTCGAGGGCCAGCAGTTTCAGCCAGGCGAGCAGGATCTGGGCGGTCATCGCCGCGGTCAGCCAGGCGCCGTTGACCTGGTAGTCAAAGGAGGGGAAATGTCCCAGGCCGGCGTCCTTGCCGGTCCGGATCGCATCCTCGACCCGGGCATCAGGACTCCTGACATAGAGATGTGGATCATGCAAGGCCTGGGTGGGGTTTGGCTTCGTAGCGCAGGACGAGGTCTGTTCCGGGGTAGCGGGCCTGGGGCTGGTTGAGCAGGTCGCAGAGGGCAGCGAGCGCGTTGGTGCGCCGTGGCGCGGTGAGGGGGTCGAGGCGGACGAGCAGCTCGCCGTCGCCGGGGATGATGTCGCCGGAGGTGAGCAGGGCTTCGCGGACCAGGGCGTATGCCTCGTCGCGTGCGCGGGAGTAGTGGCCGTCCAGGGCGGCGGCCAGGGCGGTTTCGGCGTTGTAGGCGGCCATCCGGATGGCGTGGGTGATCTGCTTGACCTCGGCTTCGAGTCTGACCATGTCGGGGGCCAGGTCGCCGAGGCGGACCCGGGCCGGGAAGGCAGCCGCGGCGTCTTCAGCTGCGGCGAGTTCCCGGTAGGCGGCCCCGGCCGGCGCGTTCAGGGCGTTGATCATCTCATTGGTGAGGTAGGACGCCTGGCCGGGCGCGGGGCTGCGCAGTTCGAGCAGCCGGGCGTCGCGCTCGGCTTCGGCGGCCGCGGCGAGGGTTTCGGCGCGGCGGACCTGGGCGGCAGCGGTCTTCTTGGCTGGGTTCGGCACCAGTCGCCCGGGGTCATCCGGTGATGCGGCGTGGGAGTCGAGGGCGCCGGGGGCGAACCAGGTGCGGGCGTAGCGGAAGTAGTTCTCCTCCCGCCACCGGCCGCTGAGCCGCCAGCACACCTCGGCGGCGTCCAGGTCCTTCCGGGTGGCCAGGGCGTGGATCTGCCGGGTCGCGCCGGCGGTGGCGCCGCGGCGGGCGGGGACGCGGCGGGTGACCTGCCGCAGGCTGACCGTCTCGCCTTTGCGCGGCCCGTCGGTGATCGGCAGTTCGACGGGGGTGTCCGCCAGGTCGTACTCCCGCTGCCGGCCCCGGTCATCGGTGCACGTGACCGTGGTGAACTCCGCTGCCGGGACGTCGGGTGCCGGTCCTTTGCGCCAGGTCAGCAAGTCAAACCCGGCCTCGATGAGGTCAGCGAACACCGCCGGGGACCAGCCGCCCCGGTCGAAGCACGCCGTCACCTTCCGGCCTTCGCCGACGACCTGCCGTAGCTGCGGGAGCACCCGCCTGATCTCGGCGGCCAGGGACTCCGATGGCTCGGCCACGACCATGAACACCGGATCGCCGCCGGAGTCGGTGACCCAGGTCTCCATGGTGGCGGGGGCGGGGAACTTCAGCCGCGCGACATGGGTCTTCTGCACGCTGCGGGTCCCGTAGTAGGCGCGGGCGTGCCCGTCGACATAGAGGAAGCCCAGCGCGCCCGGCTTCGCGGCGGCGTGACGGCGGGCCAGCGCCATCACCAGCTCGTGGGCCTTGCCGGCGGCGGCGAGCTCGCCGAGCTTGCGGCGGATCGTCTTGACCTCCGGCGCCCGGTCCAGGCCCAGCACCCGGCCCAGCACCGCAGGCGGGATGCGGGTCGCGCCCTCGGCGCGGGGTTCCCCGGCCAGCGCCAGGAATACCAGCGTCAGCAGCGTCGCCGCCAGCCCGTAGTAGCCGTTCTTGAGCCGGCCGTAGACCTCCCGCGCTGCCCCGGCCAGCCCGGTGGCCTCCAGCGCGGGCAGCACCAGCAGCAGCCCGGCCAGCGGATACCGCGCCCCGGGCGCGAACACCGGCTCGGCGCCCTCGCCGAGCAGGCCGAACCGGGCCAGCGCCCGCTCGGCGCCGCGGGGCAGCGGGTCCGGCAGCACCAGCAGCCGCTCTTCTTGCTGCTCCCCGCCCTCGTCCTGCTCACTGAGCGCGTCAGGCTGTGCAGGCTGCCCGCCACCGAGGGCGCCGTCGCCGGCCGGGGCCTGCTCGCGGGCCGCCACCCGGCCCAGGGCGCTGCGGACGCTGAACGTCGACACCCCGGTCGCGGCGGCGATCTGCGCCAGCGTCTTGCCCCCGGCATCCAGCTCGGCGATCCGCGCGACCAGCGGCGCCGTCAGCTTCGACGCGCCCTTCGGTCCCCGCCGGGACGGCACCAGGGCGGCCACCCCGCCGCCGGCCAGCGCCTTATCCCACCGCCACACCGTGGCCGGGTCCACCCCGAACGCCGCCGCCACCTGGCCCTGCGACGCCGCGCGGAGCCGGACCAGCTGCACCGCAGCCAGCCGCCGCCCGGCCTCGTCGCCGCCGTCCCACGCGAACGTGGCCAGCCCGTGCACCGTCACCAGCCCGCCGCCGGTGCCGGTCACGATGCCGACGCCCGGGGCGATCTCGGCGGCACCTTCCGGCAGCAGCGGCAGCACCGGCTGGGTGAGCATACGGCCCATCATCCACCCCATCCCGGCTCCAGTGAGCTTGCAATAATTTTCTCACATTTCGGGCATGCGAGACGGATGCGACACGCTAAAGAAGCAGATCAGCCAGGCACGGGCTCTTGCGGGCCGGGCTCTATGTCAGGAGTCCTGGGCATGGACCCGGTGGGCGGCGTCGATGTAGGCGGCCTGGCCCAGCCAGCCTTTCGTGTCCGCCGCGCGGTTCGTTGCCCACAGGGTGTACCGCCAGCCGTCCTCAGCCTCGAGCAGCGTCAGCTGCGCGCCGGGGTGCGGCCGCTCGCGGCGCGCGAAGACCCGCATCGTGGCGGGCCAGGCATGCAGCTGGTCCCCGGCCGGGCCTTCGCGCAGCAGCCCGGTCAGCCCGGTGACGTGCGCTTCCTCGATCCAGCACGCCCGGTGCGCGCACTGGCCGTTGCCGCAGGCGTCATCGGCGCGGCGCTCGCGGACCTCGCCCCGGGCGCCGATCGCGGCCTGCCATGCCTGCTCTGGGACCAGCCGCAGCGCCGTTTTCTCTCGCTCGCCCAGCGCCCATCCGACGGAGTAGGTCAGCTCGCAGCCGCGGCGGGCGGCGAGCTTGTCCAGGTGCTTGACCAGGTCGTGGCTGGCCCCGGCTCCGTCAGTCGTAATCATCAGCTTGCGGCGGAAGCCTGGTGGCAGCGCGACGATCGCCGCGTCTGCCAAGGCGATATGGTCTGCGGCTGTGTTCGAGCCGGCGGAGCCGCGGCGCAGCATCCAGGCCAGGGGTTCCCCGCCGGTGTTGTCGCACACCGCCAGCAGCGGGTGATGCCCGAAGCCCTTGAAGTTCGCCTCCGCGAGTTCTTTGCCGGAGTGCGCGAAGGTCACGGTGGCATCCAGCCGGATGCAGGTCACGCCGTCGAGGATCCTGTCCGCGATCCGCACCCCGGGCAGCGCCCCGTGCCGGGCTGCGGCCTGCGCCCAGGCATGCCGCCGCGCCGTTGCCACCGCGGCAGTAAGCCGCTTATCCGCCCGCGCCCCGCCGCGCGCGATCTCCTTCAGCGTCCGCCACGCCGCCGGCACCGACGCCACCAGCCCGAACAGCTCCCGCTGGTCGCCCATCACCCGGAAATCGCTGATCACCCGGGCACCGTCCGCGATCGCGCATGCCAGGTCCGCCAGCACCCGGCCCCGGTCATGCACCAGCAACCGCGGCGGCGCCAGGGCCCGCGACAGGCCGCCGGCCAGCCCGGTCTTATCGGTCAGGTGCCGCAGCAGCGCCAGCCCGGCATGCGACACGACGCCCTGACCGCCGCCAGTGACTTCCAGTCCCCGTGACCACCCTGTAACGTTCACCCGGAAGGTGCTCCTTGATCTGGGCTCAATAAGGACCTCAACATCCCTTATCGTCCCAGTTCAGGAGCACTTTTCCGTTCAGGCGCGCCAATCAGGCCACATACCCCGATGAAAAGACAGGGCTAGTGATCTGCCAGCTACCACATGTTTTGACCGCCATCGACTACGATCTTTTGCCCAGTTATGAAACGTGACTCGTCGGCCAACATCAAAATAACCGCGTCGGCAACGTCCTCCGGTGAACCCAGTCGCTGCATCGGTATCGCCTCTTCTCGTGTGTGCCGGACGGCCGGGTCCGCCAGTCCAAAACGTCGCTCGGTCTCACTTGTGAGCGTGAGGCCAGGGATTATGGTGTTCACTCGTATCTTCGGGGCCAATTCGAGCGCCAAGCACTGTGTCATCATCATGAGCCCGGCCTTGGATGCACAAGTGTTAACACCATTGCGCCGGCCCCGGATGCCGGTCGGTGCCCCAATATTGAGAATCACCCCGCCGTCATCCTGCTTGAGCATCTGACGCGCGGCGTGCTGGGAACACAGAAATGCTCCCTTCAAATTCACGTCAACCACGTCATCCCATTCGTCCTCCGTCATGTCCAATGCAGGCTTGTCGGCTACCCGCGCTGCATTGTTGACCAGAACGTCGAGAGCGCCAAATTCATCGATGGCTCGCCTAATGAGGTTGCGGGCTTCGCCGCCCCTGCTTATGTCGGCCTTCACTAGGATAACCTTCGGGCCGATCGCCCTGCACTCGGACAGGGTATCCGCCGCTTGCCTGTCATTGTTAGAGTAGTTCAGCACTACCCCGACTCCAGAACGCAAGAGCCGCATGGCTATAGCCTTGCCAATTCCGCCCGAGCTTCCCGTGACAACTGCCGTCCGCTGGCTATCTGGCATTTAGGTGGGCTCCTTTGTAGCTTCACCCGCAGGGAGTTGCAATCGCTCTTTAAGTGCCCCGATCCGGCGTTCTCGCGGCCACTTCGCCATAGCACCCTGCCACGCCCGTTCCATCTCCTTAAGGCGTTGCCTGCTTCCTAGCATGATGACGCCATCAAGGCCACGGTGTGCATACATCTCATATGCGTCGATGTCATCGAGCAGCACTGCTGTCGTGGCTTGATGGTTAATGATCTCGAATCGTATGCGGTCGGGTACGTCTGTGGACGTCGCGTTTTCGACACGCGCAAATATGTCTGCCGCTTTACGCTGATACCCTCGTCCCGGCTCCTGCTCAGCGAGCGCGATGTAGGCCAGGCCCTGTTCAAGAGTTAGCGAGGCTGGCGTGAACTCGGCGTAGAGGAAACTAGGGTCCTGCTCGGGCTGGTCCGGGTAGATCTCCTCAGCTAGTTCAGCCGAACGAATCGCGTCCTGCTCTCGGCTCAATTGGCCGTAAACAACCGACAATTCAGCGTAGACGCGTGCCCGTTGCAGGGGCGGCATGCCGCCGCCAAGATCAGATGCCTGCTCGAAAATGACAGCGGCCCGCGCAGGGTCAGAACTGTAGAAGTATGTGCTGGCAAGCGATATCAACGCGGATACGCGACTACTCGGGTCAGACGCAACAGTCGCGTAATGGAGTGCCTGCCTGCAATGATGTTCGCGCACCTTTAGCTGATTCCTGTGGAGAGCGATGATCCCGCTGATCCGGTGTGCCTGTGATGCCAGCCCGGCCGCCGCCTTCTGATATCTGGAACGCTGGCGTGCAACTCCTTCCAGTGGGAGAAGGTAGGCGGATAGCATCTGATCTATCGTGGAGAGATCGGAGCCGCGAAGTAGATGCCAAGATGCCGTCAGGCTTGCCGCGCACTGGGACAGGAAGAACTCCTTCGCGGCAGCGGGGCCACGAAGGTCCGCAGATGACGCATTGGACATTGCGAATGTGACCGGCAGCGCAGCCAGGGTCAGCAGAGCCTGGCGCCGGGAGAGATCGTGAGCAGACCTGCTGCTAAAATTATCATTCTCTGGCGCACTAGCGTCGAACATTAAGATCTCCTGATGCACAAGAGCCTGGAGGGAGTTAATCTCATCAACTGATCCCTGCCAGCTATGAACCAAGGCCATCAGGCGGGCCAGCCTGATCCCAAACCATGTTGGCCATTCATTGTGAGCGACGATATCACCCTGATCAGGGAATGCGCCAACAAGTGGCCGATCCTGCGAAACTAGCATTGAAGAACGCCGAGGCCCGGAGATATGTACTACTGGGGCGGCGTGCTGGGGATTCGCAGGCGCGAAGCCGAGTTCAGCACTAGAACGTCCGCAGAGTTCTGTCAGGACACGGCGGTAAGCTGGATGCGGATATCTGACGTCGCCATCCTCTAAACGCGCCACATACCGTTCCGATGGCGACACGGCTTCGCCAAGTTCTTCGGCCTTACGCGCCATCGCCTCCGCGAATTCCAAGCGTGTCTCTTGACGCTCCTGCTCGCGTACGCGCCGCAGAACAAAGTTGGGAACTCTTGGTCGGTCACCCATTTGAAGCTCTCCGCAGGAAATTCCGTCTTCGGGTAAGGCGTGATCACCTCACATTGTAACCCACTGTCTCAGCGCAGCGCACACGGTCGTCCAGGGCTCATCCCATGCGCACGGCGGTCGGGAGACCTGGGAGGGCCTGATCCCTCTCGTTATCCGCTCTGGATGTCAGGTGACTGACCAGTCGTGTCATGTAAATGACAGTGGAAAGACAGGCGATCTGACATGGCTCAGATCCAGGGAGATGGGGCACACTCGTGTCATGGTCCTCCTATGCCAGAGCGCGTCATATCAGCGTGAAGGCGGCAATATTAGAGCTAGGCGCACAACGCGATCTTGTGTAGGACAAGGAATTGAGCAATGCGCGAAAGGGGTGAGCCGGCTTGCCAATGCTAGATGCCAGTACGTCCGAGTTAAGGCACGAGAACGCTGACAAGCAAACCGGCAGCAAGGAGATAACGGCGGTCCGTCCAGCTACTGCCGACGGTCATCCGATTAGCCGAGACTGCCCGATCGACTGCCTGCGCGCCGTGCTTCCCGCACGGGCCGTGAATCCTGTTTGCCAGTTGTGGCCGGCCGCGCCGCGAACGGTCGGAGATCTCGTGGAGATTTGCCTGCGTGGAGGGCTTAACGGTATCCGGAACCTCGGACCGCGTGGCATCGCAGAAATTAAGGATGCCCTTACCGCTGCCGGGCTCTTGCATGTACACGGCCGGCCCGGCCATCGCCGTGCCGCCATCTACTACGGGAACTTGCCGCGTGGCTTGCCTACCCGCTGGGGCACAGAGGAGCCGCCCGAAGACGCGCCCAAGGCGGCTGAGTACCTCGAAAGTCTCGGCTGGACGCTGGCTGAGAACGGGCTAGACGTACGCGAGTTCCATTACGACGGCGTGCTCGTAGAAGTCGACGCCAGCAAACCCGGCATGCCGGACAAAGGCGAGTTCTCCGTCGGCTATGACGGCTTCCTCATCTGGCAGCGCCACGGGTCGCTCAAGGGCACGGGCGATCTAGCGGAAATTATCAAAGTAATCACAACCATGCTCGGCGCTGACTGAAGGGGGGTGTATCGCCATCGTGACTACGCACAGTCCACAGTCGCCTGACCAGCAAGCGTTTGATACAAGCATTCCTAATGTGGCCCGGATCTATGACTGCCTCTTGGACGGGAAAGATAATTACGCCGCCGACCGGGAGGCTGCAGCAAAACTGCTGGCGGCAGTGCCGGATGCGGCGGTAGCGGCACGGGATAACCGAGAGTTCCTCGGCCGCGCGGTGCGTTTCCTGGCGGGTGAGGCCGGTATCCGGCAGTTCCTCGACATCGGCACCGGCCTGCCGACACGCGGCAACGTGCATGACATAGCGCACGCTGCCGACCCGGCCGCGCGGGTCGTATATATCGACAACGACCCGGTGGTCACGGCGCATGCGAATGCGCTACT
>WNFB01012047.1_pt1 | contig 11587 bp, 11 predicted proteins | sample 5400501 | NCBI WGS metagenome assembly WNFB01 (sample SAMN13153341, study PRJNA577476) | soil metagenome | isolation source: 200 cm saprolite under Douglas fir tree site 2 hole 1 | place: USA:California | collected 2015-04-18 | reverse complement strand
CTCTCCCGGCAGCCCGCGCCCGGCGACTTGGTAGGCCATGGTCGACAGGTCGAACCGGTCTGCCATCACCACCTTCCCGGCCTCAAGCGCCGGCCGGATCTCGCGCTCCACCAGATCGGCACGCGCCGCGAGCATGAGAAACAGCTCGGCCGCAGGTGCGATGTCGTGCTTCGACTTGAGCGCCAGCTTCCTGGCGGCCTCGGCCACTGGGGTGCCGCCCGGCTCCCGCACCGTAAACGCCGGCCGCCCTTCGGCGAGCAGCTGGGCGGCGAGCCAGCGCACGAGCGTCGTCTTGCCCGCTCCCTCCGGCCCCTCCACGACCAGAAACACGCCCGCCCCTCCCCCGCGCCCCATCAGCCCAGCGTGATGATCGGGCTGGCCGACCCCTTCTTCATGCCGTCGAAGATCCGCTCGTTGACCTTCGCCATCAGCTTCTCGAAGTTAGCCTGCGCGGCCACCATTTGCTGGTACACCGGATTGCCCTGGACGCTTTGCAGAGTGGTGTCGTACTGCTCGACGAGCTGCTTGGGCGGTTCCACACCTTGTTGCGCCGCGCGCTCCAATTCCGCCGCCAGGCGCTCGATCTCGCTCAGATAGCGCTGGCACTCCGCGTCCTCGCGCAGGCGTTCACTGGCCCGCCGCAAGGTCTTGTACTCCTCGCTCTGCCCCAGGAGCCGGCCGAGTTCCTGCGCCTTGTCGTCGATCACGCGTCCTCCGTCGCCGCTGGAAACGCCAGCGCGTAGCGCGGGCGGCCGAACAGATCCTGATGAATGCCGATCCGGCGCCAGCCGAACTCGTGGGCCAGCAGCCGCACTTGCTCCTCGCGCCGTTCGTCGATCTCGACGCACAGCACTCCGCCCGGCTCGAGCCGGTCGGCTGCCCCCGCGAACAGCGCCCGCGTGGCCTCCAGGCCGTCCGGCCCGCTCACCAGGGCCACGCGGGGCTCGAACAGCCGGACCGTGGGATCGAGCGCTTCGTATTCCGTCTCCGTCAGATACGGCGGATTGGATACGATGACCCGATATCGCTCGGGCTGCCGCCGTTTCCTCTTCCCCTTCTTCCCCGTCTGCCCCTTCTTCCCCCTCTTCCCCCGCTTCCCCCGCTTCCCCCGGACTCGGGCGTCGAGCGGCGCCAGCAGGTCGCCCTCGCGCACCTCGACGGGCGTCCCGGGCCTCACCATCGCGACATTCTCGCGTGCCAGCGCTGCGGCATCCGGCGAGCGCTCCACGGCGATCACCCGATCGAATCTTCCTTCCACCGCGAGGCTGAGCGCGATGCAGCCGCTCCCGGTCCCGATGTCCGCCGCAAGGCCGCCCGCCTTCCCCGCGCTCCATTGCAGGACGAGCTCGACGAGCCCCTCCGTCTCCGGGCGTGGGATCGCCGCCCTCCGGTCGAGCTTGAGGCCGACGGAGCGGAAGGCCGCGTGCCCTACCGCATAGGGAAACGGAACGCCGCTGGCCCGCTGCTCAACCGCCTTCCAAAACGGCTCGACTTGAGATGACGTGGGCACACCGTCACGCCGCAGCCATACGTCCCCCGGCTTCACGCCTTCCAGCGCCGCCCACAACGCCGTCGCCTCCCGCTTCGCGTTCAGCACCCCCGCCCGTGCCAGCCGCTCAGCCGCCAAGGCGAGCGAGTGAGCGATGGACGAGCGCTCCGGTTCAGGCACTCAAGCGTTCCTTCTCCCCCGCCTGCCGGAGGGCGGCGATCAGGTCATCCAGCTCGCCCTGCATCACATCGGCGAGGTTGTGGGTGGTGTATCCGATACGGTGGTCGGTGACCCGGTTCTGCGGGTAGTTATAGGTACGGACCTTTTGCGACCGGTCGCCCGTGCCGACCTGGGCTCGCCGCTCCCGCGCTCGCGCGGCCTCCTGCTCGGCGATCTTCCGGTCCAGGAGACGCGAACGCAGAATCTCGAGCGCCTTGATCTTGTTTTGCAGTTGGGACTTCTGGTCCTGGCACTTCACCTCGAGACCGGTGGGGAGATGCGTCACGCGCACCGCGCTGTCGGTCGTGTTGACACTCTGACCCCCAGGGCCGCCGGAGCGGAACACGTCGATCCGGAGATCCTTGTCCTCGATCTTCACGTCCACCTCTTCGGCTTCGGGCAGCACCGCTACCGTGGCGGCGGAGGTATGAACACGCCCCTGCGCTTCGGTCGCCGGCACCCGCTGGACCCGGTGCACGCCCGACTCGTAGCGCAAGGTGCCGTACACCTTCGGTCCTCGGGCGGCGAAGATCGCTTCCTTTAGGCCCCCCAGCGTGCCTTCGGAGAGAGCCAGCACCTCGACCTTCCAGCCTCGCCGCTCGCAGAAGCGGGTGTACATGCGGAACAGATCCGCAGCGAAGAGTGCCGCCTCGTCTCCACCCGTGCCTGCGCGGATCTCCACGATGGCGTCGCGGTCGTCGAGGGGGTCCGTCGGGGTGAGGAGGTCGGCGAGCTGCCGCTCGAGCTGCTCGATCGGGGGCCGCAGCCGCTCCACGTCGGCGCGGGCGAGCTGCGACAGCTCCGGGTCGCGGTCGTGCAGGATCTCCTGAGCCTCGGTGAGTTCCTGGCGGAGCCGCTCCAGCCGCTCATGGAGGTGGCGGATGCCGTCGAGCCGTGCGTGCTCGCGGCCCAGCTGTTTCAATTTGGCTGGGTTCCGCGCGGTCTCCGGGTCGGCCAGCTCGTGGGCGACTTCCTCCGCCCGCACGAGCGCCTGGCGGAGTCGGGCCTCCATGGGTCAGCCGGTCGCTTTATCCGTCCGATATTTCTGACGGAACCGCTCCACACGGCCGGCCGTGTCGATCAGCTTTTGCTTGCCGGTGAAGAACGGATGGCACTGGGCGCAGATTTCGACGTGGATCACGGGGATCGTGGAGCGCGTGACGAAGCTGTTGCCGCAGGCGCACTGCACGGTTGCTCGCTGATACGTCGGATGAATGCCGGGTTTCACTGCTCGCATCCTTGACTGAGTGTCGTTGCCGCCGGAAGGCCGGAAATATAACTGGCTTCATGAGTTGGCGGCAAGCGTTGCAGCGCGCGATGAATTGACACCGGCGGGGCGAGGCCGTAAGCTTGCGCCTCACCACACCCCCCGCTCGAGGGGAGAGCTTCGTGTCCGCTGCCGCGGTGCTCCAGAAAGTCCCGTTGTTTGGCCAGCTCGGCCCCATCGACCTGCAACGGGTCGTGGAGGTTGCCCGCGAGCGGTCCTACCCGAAGAACTCCGTCATTCTCTTCGAGGACGACCCGGGGGACGCGCTCTACGTCGTAGCCGATGGGCAGGTGAAAGTGGTCCTGATCGGTGAGGACGGGCGCGAGGTCATTCTCTCGGTCATGGGCACGGGCGAGTTTTTCGGCGAGATGGCGCTGATCGACGACGAACCGCGCTCGGCTCATGTGATCGCGATGGAGGACTCGACGCTGGTCGTCCTGCGCCGCGAGGACTTCCAGCCGATCCTCGCGCAGGTCCCGATGATCGCCCTCGCGCTGCTCAAAGAGTTGTCCCGGCGCTTGCGCCGGGTGGACGAGAAGGTCGGCAGCCTCGTGCTGCTCGACGTCAATGGGCGCGTGGCCCAGTTGCTGCTCGAACTCGCCGACGAGGCCGGTGGGGAGCGCATCCGGCGGCGCCTGACGCACCACACCATTGCCCAGATGATCGGCTCCAGCCGGGAGACGGTCTCCCGCACCATGCGGGACCTCGTCGACAAGGGCGTGATCGCCGTTTCGCGCAAGGACATACTGATCCGCGATCGAGCGGCGCTGGCGGCCGCGGCCGGCCGGGCGTGAGGTAGGTCACCGCACCGCGGTGAGGCGGCGGCTTGTTGTACATGACGGATTCTCCGTAACTTAGCCCAGGATTCGGCGTGGCCAAGCGCGTGACCTACTCGGTGACCTTCTGGGGGACTCGGGGCTCGATCCCGACTCCCGGGGCCCAGACGGCGCGTTACGGCGGCAACACGCCGTGCGTCGCGGTCGAGGGCGCCGGGGGGCAGGTGGTCATCCTCGATGCGGGGACGGGGATCAGGGCCCTCGGGCTGAAACTCGTCGAGCAGCAAAACGGCGCCGTGAACGCCCAAATCCTGCTCTCGCACGCGCACTGGGATCACATTCAGGGGCTGCCGCACTTCAAGCCGTTCTTCGCGCCGGGGAACGCCGTGCAAATCTGGGGCACGCGCCAGGGCACGATGTCGCTCGAGGCGATCCTGCGCCAGCAGATGGACCCGGCGGTGTTCCCGGTGCCGCTCGATGCCCTGTCGGCGAAACTCACCGTGCAGCAAGTCGAGGAGGGGGAGTTCTCGGTGGGCGAGTTCCGGGTGCGGACCATCAAGCTGCGGCACCCCGGAACGACGCTCGGCTACCGGCTGACGCCGGCGGCCGGAGGGCCCAGCATGGCCTACGTGACGGACAACGAACTCGGTGCCGGCGGGCAGTACAGCACGTCGCGGTCGTGGCGCCAGGGGTTCGTCGACTTCCTCCAGGGCGTGGACCTGCTGATCCACGACGCGATGTACACGCCGGTCGAGCTCGAGTCGCACCGCGGCTGGGGGCACTCGACCTATGCGGAAGCCGTGCTCCTGGCGTCGGAGGCGGGGGCGGAGCGGCTCGTGTTGTTCCATCACGAGCCGGAGCACGACGACAAGACAATGGACGACCTCCTTGCGGCCGCGCGCCGTGAGGCCCGGCCCCATGGACGGCCCGCTGAAGTGCTGGGCGCCCAGGAGGGCATGCAGCTGACTCTCTGACGTGAGGAGCAACGTATGCGTTTGCGGTCGATCGTGATGCTGCTGGCCTTCGCGGCCCTTGGCAGCCTGCTCGACGGATTCGCCACCCGGGTGCGCGCGCAGGATACCCGGCCGGGCATCGCCGTATTCATGTTCGATGACGGCGGCTCGTTCGGGCAGAACAAAGAGAATCTCGACGGTCTGCAGCGGGGGATTCCGGGGATGCTGATCTCCGAGCTGGCGGCCAACCCCGCCGTGCGGCTAGTCGAGCGCGAGCAGGTCCAGCACCTGTTGGACGAGCAGAACCTCGGCGCCTCGGGCAGGGTGAGCGCGCAGACCGCGGCGAAGATCGGTAAGATCGTCGGCGCGAAGTACGCGATCACCGGGATGTTCATCGATTTCTCCGGTGACTTCCGGCTCGACATCCGGCTCGTCAACGTCGAAACCAGTGAGATCGTCCGGGTCGAAGCGGACAAGATGTCGCGGGATCACCTGTTCGACCTGATCCGCACCCTCGCCCAGCGCTTGATGAAGGATGTGAGTCTGCCGCCGCTCCCGAAGCAGGCCTCGGACCAGCGCATGAGCCGCCAGGTGCCGACGGAGGCCCTGACCTACTACTCGCGCGCGCTGCTGTATCACGACCGCGGTCAACGGGACCGGGCGATCGAGATGTATCAGCGGGCCCTCGAGGTCTTCCCGGAGTACGCGGAGGCCCAGCAGGGACTGCAGCGCGAGAAGAACTCGTAACGCCCCGGTGAGCGATCCGATCAGCCGCCTCGGCGGATCGACGGCGCGCCGGCTCTCCCGTCTGGGGGCGCTGGCGCGCTTCGGCTTTGGCGCCCTGCGCTCCCTCGGCACCCTGCCCGCCGCGGGTCGCGCTGTGGCCCTGCGGGTCACCCTCAATCAGATCCGCTTCACCGCGGCCGACGCGGTCGGACTCGTCGTCCTGCTGTCGGGCATCCTCTCCTTCCTCGTGATCTCGCAGGCGGTGCGCGAGCTGGGCCAGCTCGGCGCCACCGACTTTATCGGCACCCTCATCGTAGTGGCCATCGTGCGCGAGCTGGGGCCGCTCATCACGGCGCTCACCGTGGCCGGCCGCTCCGGCACGGCCATCGCGGCCGAGTTGGCCACGAATCGCGTCCTCGGGGAAGTACGCGCGCTGGAGGCGATGGGGATCGACCCGCGCCAGTACCTCGTCCTGCCGCGATTCGTCGGCTCGCTCGTCAGCGTGTTCGTGTTGCTGGTCGTGTTCGACCTGGTCGCCGTGGGCGCCGGCTTCGCCGCGGCGCGCTTCAACGGCATGGTCGCCGGCCGCTACTTCGAGATCGTGCTCCAGTCGCTCGCGCTGAAAGACGTCTGGCTCACCGTCGCCAAAGCGGTCACGTTCGGACTCATCGTCGGCCTCGTCCCCGCCTACTTCGGCCTCGCGGTACGCGGGGCTCCGACCGAGATCCCGGTCGCGACCAGCCGCGCCACCGTGACATCGATCGTCGGGATCTTCCTGTGCTCAGCCCTCTTCGTCGTGATCGCGTGAGACCATGACGGCGCCGTTGGCCATCGCAGGAGTGCCGATCGGTGGAGGGGGGCGCCGCGACGCGGTCCCACTGACCCTGACCGTCCCCGCACACCAAGCCGTGGCGCTGCTGGGCGACGAGGAGAGCGGCCTCGGTCGCCTGGGTGGCTATGCGCTGGGCTTGGAGCCCCCGCCCGCGGGCCACGTCACGGTGTTCGACACGATCATCGCCGATCTCCCCGAGCGCGAGCGCTTGGCGGTGCGCCGCCGCGTGGGATACCTGCCCGCGGGCGAGGGGCTGCTGCAAAACCTCTCTCTCCGGGACAACGTCGCGCTGCCGCTGCGGTTCGGGAGCGAAGCGAGCCCGCGAGAGATCGAGGGCCGGGTCAACGTGATGCTCGTGGCGGCGCGCGTGACGGCCGCCGCGGGCTTGCGACCGGCTCAGGCGACCGAGGAGGAGCGCCGCCGGGCGGCGTTCGCCCGCGCCCTCGCGTTCGACCCCGCGCTGCTGATCCTCGAGCAACCGTTCGACGGGCTCACGGCCCGCACATCGGCCGAACTCCTCGAGCTCGCCCGGGGGGGCGAGACCGCCGAGGGAGCCCGGCGTACAATCCTGATCACGGGCCACGAGCTGCCTCCCGGCCTGCACCACCGTGTGGAGCGGGTCTTCCGAGTTACGCGGGCCGGCGCCCTGGAGCTGGAGGCGGTCTGAGGTGGAGACGACCCGCCAGGACTTCATCGTCGGTCTGTTGATCGTCTGCACGATCGCCATCGTGGTTGGCGCGCTCATCGCGACCAGCGGGTGGGGCGAGCACCGTTACGCGATTTACGTGCGCGTGGCCAGCGCCGACGGCATCACGACCGACACCCGCGTGCTGGTCAAGGGTCTCGAGGTGGGACGCGTCACGCGCATCACGCCGCGTGTGGCAGCGGCCACCGGCGCGATTTCCTTCCTCGCCCGGCTTTCCGTCGCGGAGTCGTTTCAGGACGGGTCGCGGCTGCAGCTGCCCGTCGGCACGCGCGCCCAGATCGAGCAGGTCAACCAGATCTCGGCGTCGGCGCTGATTCGGCTCGAGCTGCCGGACACCGCGGCCCGCGGGCGGGTGTTCTTGCAGGCGGGGGACACGATCAATTCCACGCGGCGGGTGTCGCCGCTTGACGCCCTGAGCGATGTCGCCGCCCAGGTGTCGAAGCAGGTCGAGGCGGTGCTGCACGAGTCCCGCCAGACCCTGACACGCATGCAGAGCACGCTCGGGCAGGTCAACGAGACGGTACGCGGGATCACGCCGGACGTGAAGGCAACGCTGCACGACGTCGCCGGCACGATGGAGCGCATGAACGCCATGATCACCCGCGTAGACCGGGCAGGCTTCCCCGACTCCCTCACTGCCACCCTCGCGACCTCGCATCGCGTACTGCAGCACATCGATTCGCTGACGAGTGCGGCTCAGCTCCTGACGGCCGAGAACCGGCGTGATTTGCGGGAGGCGGTCACGAACCTGACGCAGCTCAGCCGGCAACTGAACCACTTCGTGGACGAGATGTCGCGGCGGCCCTACCGTCTCCCCCCCCCCCCCCCCCCCTCCCCCCCCCCGGCTACCAGCCGCCGCCTCCTCCTCCCGCGATACGGCCCGCCGGACCGACCCGGTGCGCGACAGCACGCCGTGAACTATTTGCTGTTGCACACGCCGGGCTGGTCTGCCGCCAGTCTGTCAGGCGCGCTCCTCGCCTCCCAGGTGGAGGTACGGCTGGTCGGGAGCTATCGGGATCTGGTCCCGGATGATCGCCCAACCGTGTTCCTCCTAGACGCCGACAGTCGATCGGCGTTCCCGCTCGACGTGTTGCGCGGGTTCGTGGACGCAGGCGGGGCGGTCGTCGCACTGGGGCGCCCGGGGGAGGAGGACGTGCCCGAGACGCTGCCGACCGAGTTGTTGGCGGGGTTCGCGCGCCACCCGGTGGGTGCGCGGCACTTGTTGGTAGCCGTGCGCGCGGGCTTCCGGGAGGCGGCGGCGCGGGCCGAGACGGCGCGGGCGCGGGCCGAGGCAGCCTTGCGCAGCCGCGAGATCGGCGAGCTCACGCGGATCGGCGTCGCCCTCGGCACGGAGCGCGACCTCCGGACCCTGCTCGACCTGATCCTCACCCAGGCGCGCCGGATCACGCAGTCGGACGCCGGCAGCCTCTATCTGGTTGAAACCAACGACCAAGGGGCCAAGCGCCTGCGGTTCCGACTGGCGCAGACGTACTCCAAGCCCGAGGCGCCGTTCGTAGAATTCACGATTCCCGTAGACCGCTCGAGCTTGGCCGGTTACGCCGCCGTGACCGGCGACCCACTGGTGATCGACGACGCCTATTTCCTACCGCCCGACGTGGAGTACACCATCAACCGCTCGTTTGACGAGCGCTGGGGCTACCGCACCAAGTCGATGCTCGTGATCCCGATGAAAGATCACAAGGAAGAGGTGATCGGCGTGCTGCAGCTGATCAACCGCAAGCGCAACTTCGACAGCGTGCTCACGACTCCCGAGGAAGTCGAGCAGCAGGTCGTGCCCTACTCCAAGCGCACGGTGGAGCTGGTCACCGCGCTCGCCGGGCAGGCGGCGGTCGCGATCGAGAACAGCCGGCTGTACGAGGAAATCGAGCACCTGTTCGAGGGGTTCGTGGACGCGGCGGTGAAGGCGATCGAGCAACGCGATCCGACCACATTCGGTCACAGCGGACGCGTCGCTGGCTACACCGAGGAGTTAGCCCGCACGGTGGACCGCGCCGCGGACGGTATGTACCGCAATGTCCGGTTCACCCGGGAGCAGATGCGGGAGCTGCGCTACGCGGGGCTGCTGCACGACTTCGGGAAGGTCGGCGTACGAGAGCAAGTGCTGGTGAAGGCCAAGAAACTCTACCCGTTGCAGCTTGACCTGATCAAGCAACGCTACGCCTTCGTGCGGCGCTCGTTGGAACGCGACCTCTGGCGCAAGCGGACGGAGTTCCTGGAGGAGCACGGCAAGAAGGGCTACGCGAGCTTCCTCACCACCTTGGACGAGGAGCAGCGGCGTGAGCTGCAGAACCTCGACCGCTTCCTCGACACCGTGCTCCAGGCCAACGAGCCGAGCCTGTTGCCGGAGGCGAGCGCCCAAGACCTCACCGCATTCTCCCGCCGTACCTACCGCCGCATCGATGATTCGGAGGAGCCGCTGCTCACGCCGGAGGAAGTCCGCTTCCTCACGATCCCCAAGGGCAGCCTCGACGAGCAGGAGCGGTCGGAAATCGAGAGCCACGTGACCCACACGTGGCGCTTCCTCCTCGAGATCCCGTGGACCCGGGAGCTGCAGCAGGTGCCGATCATTGCCTACGGACACCACGAAAAGCTCGACGGCCGTGGCTACCCGCGCGGCATCGCCGGCGACGCGATCCCTATCCAGACGCGCATGATGACCATCAGCGACATTTTCGACGCGCTGACCGCGGCGGACCGTCCCTACAAGCGGGCCGTGGCCCTCCAGACCGCCCTCGACATCATGACGCAGGAAGTCAAGCAGGGGCAGCTCGACGCCGAGCTGTTCCGCCTGTTTGTCGAAGCCAAGGTGTTCGCGCTCCCGCCTAGTTGAGCAGCAACTTCACGGACACGAGGAGCAGGAAGCCACCGAACGCGCGGCGGAGCGTCGCCTCCCCCAGCACGCCGGCGAGCTTGGCGCCGAGTAGGGCACCGATGAAGAGGCCCACGGCGATGAGCGCGGCGTAAGGGAAGTTCACCTGCCCGCGCCGGTAGTACTGGAGCACGCCGAGGAGACCTACCGGCAGCAGCAGCGCGGCGAGCGACGTGCCGCTCGCCGTGTGCTGATCGAGCTTGAAGAGCAGCACCAGGCTCGGCACGATCAGGATCGCCCCACCGATGCCGAACAGCCCGGAGAGGACACCCGCCACGAGCCCCAGCAGACCCACCAGGACGTACGTGATCACCGCTCGCTCCTTTCAGGTGTCCCCCAGCCCCCACCACCGGGGGTCTCGATCCGCAGCACGTCACCGGGCATAAGCCGCACCAGGCCTTTGGCGGGCAGCGGTCGATCATTCAGCTCGTTCCGCCCGATCGCCCCGTCACCTCCGCCGGCGCTACCGTGCGGTGCGTGGCGGCGGCGCTCAGTGAGGAGACTCGCTTCGCAGGAGGCGAGCGCCTCGAACTCCCGGACGACCCCGTCTCCGCCCACCCACCGCCCCGCTCCGCCGCTCCCTCGTCGTAACGCGTATCGCCGCACCCGCAGCGGGCTCTCGAGTTCCACAACCTCGACCGGCGTGTTGCGCGTATTGGACATCCCCACGTGGATCCCGGAGGGACCCGGGCCGTGCGGGCCGGCGCCCTGGCCGCCGCCAATTGTTTCGTAGTACGTCCAGATACCGCCAGGCCCTTCCCCACCGAACGTCACATTGTTCATCGTGCCCTGGCCCTGTGCCGGGACCGGGACGCCGGCGCGGGCGAGCGCCAGGAAGAGCACGTCGGTGATCCGTTGCGACGTCTCTACATTGCCGGCTGCGACGGCGCTCGGCCAGCGCGCGTGCACAAGACACCCTGCTGGCGCCGTCACGCGCACCGCCCGCTGCACCCCCGCGTTCATCGGCACGTCCTCGGCCAGCAGGGTCCGCACGACGAACAGCACGGCCGACCGGGTCACGGCCAGGGGGCAGTTGACGTTCCCCGGGCCGGCGGGGGCGGTGCCCGTGAAGTCTGCATGAAAGACGCCCTCCCGAATCTCGACGCGCACCGCGATCGGCAGGTCGGCCTCCGTGACGCCGTCGCCCTCCATCCAATCGGTGGCCTGCGCTTCACCCACCGCCGTCGGGAGGGCCGCCAAAGCGGCCCGTGTGCGACGTTCGGCGTATGCCATCAGGTCGCGCGCCGCTTCGCGCACGCCCTGCCAGCCATAGCGCGCAGCGAGGGCCCGCAGCCCCTCGGCCCCACGCTCTACCGCCGCCCGTTGCGCTGCGAGGTCCCCGTGCCGCATGAGCGGCGTCCGTACATTCGCCAGCAGGAGCCTCTCCACGTCGGGCGTCAGGCGCACCGGAGGGATCACGATGCCTTCCGCGAAGAGGTCGCGGGCGCCGGCCGGCATGCTCCCCGGCTGCGCGCCGCCCACGTCCGAATGGTGCGCCCGCACGACGCCATAGCCGCCGATCTGTCCGCCGGCGTCGATCGCCCCGACGAGCGTGAGGTCCGGGAGGTGGGTGCCCCCCGTGTAGGGATCGTTGAGGAGGAAGATCTCGGCAGGCCGCGGTGGGGGGGAGTGGGCGCGCACTGCCGCGACTGCGTCGGCCATGGCCCCGAGATGCACCGGGATGTGCGCCGCCTGGGCGATCATCTCTCCCTGCGCGTCGAACAGCGCG
>WNFB01005223.1_pt1 | contig 11590 bp, 12 predicted proteins | sample 5400501 | NCBI WGS metagenome assembly WNFB01 (sample SAMN13153341, study PRJNA577476) | soil metagenome | isolation source: 200 cm saprolite under Douglas fir tree site 2 hole 1 | place: USA:California | collected 2015-04-18 | reverse complement strand
ACGGACGTGAGCCTCGTTCCCCGAGCGGTGCAACAGCCACTTCCGCCGTTGGTCATGGCTGCGCAGAGCGCAGACTCTGTCCGCTGGGCGGGTGAGCGTGGCATACCCATTACGCAGATGTACTTGCCCCGCGACCAAACACGGGACCGGGTGGCCACTTACCGCGAGGCAGGCAAAGCGTCCAACAGCCAGCAGCTGGGCACGCCAAGCATTCGCCATTTTCGGCCCGTCTATGTTGGGGAGACGATGGAACAGGCCCGGTCGGTAGCGGAGCCCGCGTATTTCCGTTTCTTCCAGCTGTTCTCACGCTCCACGGACCCAAACTTTGTGACGCCATCTCCTGACGGTTGGCGGCATCACATCACTGGCGCGTTGGGCCACATCCTGCCCCCGATGACCTACGAGCAGCTCGACGCCGAGAACATCACCGTCTTCGGCGACCCGCCTCGCGTTCGGGAGAAGCTAACGGAACTGCGGGACGAAGGTGGGATGGATGGTCTGGGTGGCATGTTCGTTTTCGGCAACCTGAGCCATGAGCAGGCCTGCCGCTCGATGCGGCTGTTCGCAGAGGAGGTGATGCCGGCGTTTCGGGTCGAGCCGGCAGCAATACTTTAGAGTAGGGAGCGCAAATGTTCACCGTCAGCTTGTCGCTGCCCGTCAATGATGGCCTGGAGCCAGGGCAGCCGCACCTTACGCGCGAACAGCTGTGGCAGGCGCTGCAGCTCAAGGTTGAGAAGGCGACGCTGTTCGTCCCGGGCATGAGCGAGTGTCAAGTGGTGGAGCGGGGCGACAACGAGGTCACGCGTGAGATCGTCTACCGTGGCGATCGGCGGCGGCAGAGGGTGACCTTTCTGCACGGCCAGTGGGTCCGCTTCGAACACCTGTCCGGACCGGCCACCGGCCACGTCATGAACATTATCGAGGAGGACGAGCGGGGCCGCTTGCAGCTCCGCTTCACGTTCGAGATGGAGGTCAATGGCTTGGCGCCCGGCAGCCCCGAAGAGCGAGGCTACGCCGATCGCATGCGGGACGACTACCTGGCTGCCATACGCGGGACGCTTGACGCTGCCCGGAAGCTGCAGCAAGCAGGCCAGCTGACATCAGCCTGAGGGCGTCAATCGACCTTCATCGAACGCTCGATGACCTCCGGGTTCAACTCAGCGCCGATGCCAGGCCCAGTCGGCAGACGGACCTTTCCACCGACGACTTCCAGCGGCGCGGCGATCAGATCCTCGCTGATCTTCAGGAAGAAGCAATTCTCAGCAGGCAACGACTGAAAGTGGCGTCTTGACGAATGCAGATGCATGCTGAAAAGACTGCCGATGCTCGACTCGCCCATCAATCCGATGCCGGTTATAGCCCCTCGCGCCTCACATAGTCTGCGAACTTCGTCGGCCTGCCGATAACCGATGCGGGGCACCTTGATCTCGACGGCCTGCGCGCCGGCGTCGAGAAACTGTGCCACCTGTTGCGGGCTGGTGGACTGTGACTCGACCATCACGGGTATCGCGCACCGCCGTACGACCTGCTCGACCATCTCTGATGACGCCATAGGGCAGGGGTCTTCGAACAGGTAGATGTCCAGCTCCTGCAAACGCTGAGCCACGCTCATCGCTTCTTGAAACGTGTAAAGGGAGTTCGCGTCGAGGGTGATCAACACAGACGGCCCAAACGTTGTTCGGAACTTCCTGACGTAATCCACGTCGGCTTTCGCGTCACGGCCGATTTTGACCTTGAACGCGGCAAACCCGTAGCGTCCTGCCATCTCCTCTGCTTCGTCGATCCGACGATTGTCATCCCCGAGGTTAAGCAGCCACGACAATTCGACGGTCTCGCTCCACCCACCCAGGTGCTTCCAAAGCGGAATCCCCGCGCTCTTGGCCTGGAGATCCGTCAGCGCAAGATCCAGCAGCACCTTGGCGGTGCTCCAACCAGGAATGTTGTTGACGGTGGCCCACACCTGATCGGGCCTGAGTGGGTCCAACCCCACTAGCAGCGGCTCGTAGATGGTGCGCAACAGCTGGCATGTAATCAGCGGCTCGCTGCCTGTCCACGTCGGTTTGTCCACCCCCTCGGCGATGCCCACCAGACCTTCGTCGGTGCAAATCTGCAATAGCACGTACTTGCCCGACGTCTCTTTCGATCTGGCCCACTGGACCGGCTCCTTATAGGGAAGGTCGACGATCCTGAGATCGAGGTGCGTGATCTTCAATTGAGGACCGCGAGAGCGCTACGCCAGCGCCGGCTCGGGCTCGTGTTTGAGCTGCGGAATGACCTCGCTGGCGAAAAGATCAATCGAGCGGCGGGCTTTGGCGTAGTCGATGCTGCCGAAAAAGAAGCTCGAGTCGACGCCCGTGAGGCCGATGGCGTCGCGCGCCTGCTTGATGATGCGGACGCAATCGTCGGGCCGGCCGACGCACACCCGGCCCTGTTCGATCAATTGCTCGCCCGACAGATGCTCAGATGCGACGACGGTCGCGCCGCTGTGCCGCCGGGCGTCGATGACCTGCGCTTGCACCAGGGCGTGGGCGGCGGTGAACTCGCGGATGGCTTCGTCGCGATTCTCGGCGCAGTAGACCTGAAAGTGAGTGGACACGCGTGCAGTTGCGGGGTCCCGGCCGGCGGCCGCGGCAGCGTCGCGGTAGATCTGGACGAACTTGGCAAGCTCGTCAAGCGGCTTGAGGTATATCAGCGTCAGCAGGTCAAAGCCGTGGCGCCCGAACCATTCGAAGCTGTCGGCGCTTCGTGTGGCCGCGCCCCATATCGGTGGATGCGGCTGCTGCACCGGAACCGGCCAGACGGAGGCGTTGTCGTAGTGGTAGAACCGGCCGTGAAAGCTGAACGGCTGGTGCTGCCACGCTTCGAGGATGACCTGCAGGCCCTCGAACATGCGGTCGTGTCCTTCGTCCCAGGGCACGCCCAGCACGTCGTAGTCGTGCTTGAGATAGCCGCGGCCCACCCCGAACTCCAGCCGGCCCTCTGAGATCTGGTCCAGCATGGCATAGGCTTCGGCCAGCTGGACCGGGTTGTGCAGCGGCAGGATCGCGACCGACGTGCCGAGCCGAATATGGGACGTGCGCGCCGCCACCGCGGCCAGCGCCACAGGTGGGTACGGCATCATGCCGCCGAAGGCATGGAAATGGTGCTCGTTGATCCAAGCTGAGTCGAAGCCGGCTTCTTCGCTGTGCTCCAGCAGCTCCAGCAGGCGCCTGTAGAAGTTGGTGATCGTGCCGTCGTACTCGGGTATGTACGCCGGCAACGAGAAGATGCCGAACTTCATCCTGTTACGCACTTCACATCGGTAATTGCTCCCGGCAGCTTCACATCGATGTTCTCCCGGCAGGAGAACATGACATTCGGCTTGGATGGATGGGCTACCAGCGGCGCCGAGTACACGCCGTGGTGGGTGCCTACGTACAGGATTGTTGCCACCGTCGCTCCTTTGTGATCGAGCTATGCCGGCAACAGCCGCCGGTTGGCAGATTATAGTTCTGCCCTGCTAGAGCGGACTCTCATCCCAGACACGCCGCGGGAGGCAGGACAGTCAACCCGAAACCTGGACTGTACTATCTCGATACTTAACGGTGGGAGAAGGAGGCGCATCGAACGATGGCGAGGCATGAGTTGACCCGTCGTGATTTCCTGACCGCGGCGGCCGCGGGCCTGGGCACGGTTGCGCTGGCAGCTTGCGGACAGACGGCCAGCCCCACCTCTCCCGCTGGTTCGGCAGCGCCCTCGAGCGCCGTGAAGGCGGCCGGCAGCGGAACCGACGCGCCTGCCGATTGGCAGCGGCAGTGGGACAGTTGGGCCGCCGGGGCCAAGAAGGAAGGCAAGCTGGTGCTCGGCACCGGGCCTAGTCCTGAGGCCCGCGTCAAAGTGCCCGAGGCATTTAAGAAGGCGTTCGGCGTTGACGTGGAGTACCTGGGCGGCTCGAGCAGCGAGCTGGCCAACCGGCTTCGGAGCGAGCAGGGATCCGGCCAATACACCGTCGACGTGACCATCTCCGGAGCCAACACGTCGTACATGACGTTTTACGGCGAGAAGATGGTCGAGCCGGTCAAGCCGCACCTCATCCACCCGGAGGTACTGAACCCCGCCATGTGGACGTCCGGCAAGGGGGTGTGGTACATGGACCCCTCAAACGAGTACTTCGTGCGCATCGCCAACATCGCCAGCCCGCAGGTGGTGGTCAATACCGACTTCCTGAAGCCGGACGGCCTCAAGTCGTGGAACGACCTGCTGAAGCCCGAGTACAAGGGCAAGATCATCGCTCTCGATCCCACCCAGCCGGGCGCCGGAGGACAGACGGGTGCCTACCTCTACAAGGCCCTGGGCGCGGACTGGGCCAAGCGCTTTTACATCGATCAAGAGCCGGGCCTGACGCTCGATGATCGCCAGCAAGCCGACGCACTGGCCCGCGGGAAATACCCAATCGCTCTAGGTTTGAGAGTCGAGGAGGTGGTGAGGCTGCAGAAAGACGGCTTCAAGGTCCCTGTTGTGGGACCCTGGTCCGAAGCGACCGGCTATCTGTCCGCCGCATTCGGCATCCTCGGCTTATTCAAGAACCCGCCGCATCCCAATGCCGCCAAGCTGTTCCTGAACTGGATACTCATGAAAGACGGCCAAACCGCATGGAACTCGGCCTGGAAGACGGCCAGCGTCCGCACCGACGTCGACAACTCGTGGGTGCCCGAATTCATCATTCCCAAGCCGGGGCTCAAATACTTCGACGCCTACGACTGGGAGTACAGCAGCACCGGCTGGAAAGAGATCAACGACGCGCTGAAGAAAATGCTCGCCGATCGGCCCAAAGGCTAACCCTCTTACCTCAGCGAGTAGCCCCGCTCGTACCGACCCCGCGAGCGACTGCGTTCTTCACGAACGAGTCGTCCAGTAGCGACGCGAGGTCCAACGAGCGAACCTTCGGATTGACCTCGGCCATGATGTCCCTGGTATCGGTCAGTTGTTCGGGTTTGGGATAGGGCACGCCCTGGAAAGCAGGCAGGAAATACTCGTAAGTGTCCTGGGCTTCGGTATCGTTGCCGGACTTCGTGAACTTCTTGTAGGTCGCAGTGGCCAGGGCCTTGTCTTGCCGGGTCCTGGCCATGCCCTCCATGATCGAGTCGATGTAGCGCTGGGCGGCTTCGCGATTGGCTGACAACCAGGACCGCTTGGCGACGACACTATTCCCAGCGTTCGGGATTCCCTCTGCGGCCATGTCGTAGAGGAAGTTATAGCCTTTGGGTTTGAGGGTTCTGGCCAGCGGCACGTCGACCATCGTGGCCTGGATGGAGCCACCCTCCAGAGCAGCCACCCGCTCCTGCGTTACGCCCATCTGGACGAGATTGACATCCTTGTCGAAATCGAGCCCTGCCCTTTTGAACACGATCCTGGTAGCGATATATATCGTCCCACCCACGGGAGCGATGCCAACGGTCTTACCCTTCAAGTCGGCGAAGCTCTTGATGCCCGGCGCCCCCACAAATATGAAGTCGAAACGCGGGCTAATAGTCGCCAGGAAGGCCATGTCGACCCCGTTGGCCGCGGCATTCAGCACTTCGCTACCGCCGACCTGCGCCACCTGCATCTCTCCCGAGACTAATGTCGCTATAGCCGCTGAGCCGGTCAGCAACTGCAAGCTGGCGTCGATACCGTTCTGACGAAAGATGCCCGCATCCTGTGCGACCCACAACGGCAGCTGGTTGCCGGCCAAGGAGCCATAGACCACGGCGACTTTGGCGCCAGCGCCGGCTGTTGAGGCTGGCGGCGATGCACTGGCAGGGGCCGGCGAACTGGCCTGGGAGCAGGCAGCCAGGATTCCGAGCGAGGCCCCAATGAGCAAGGTCAGGGTGACGCGCACTCCAACCTGCGTTTGCGCTTGGCTCACGACGTTAACCTCCAGAGGATCGCCACATCGGCATTGCTATTACCGGCTGATTGTTTACGCGGAAAACAATGAGCCGGCCATCAGCGCGGTGCTGAGCCCATTCAGCACCTCCGGACGGTTGAAGGTGATGATTCCCACGCCACCGTCCACCGTCTCGACCAGCAGTTTCTTGTGAGCCATCGCCTTCTCCAGTCCTGAATTCGCTTCGGAGCTACAGGCCGTAGAACTCGCGCGGATTGTCCTGGGTCATCTTCCGGACGAGCGTCTCGCTGATCTCTCCGCGGCTGGCGCGCTCGCGCAGGTGTGTCTCGAAGTGAGGTTCCGTGGCCGCGTCAGCGTGGGAGAAGTCGGACCCAATGAGCAGGTTGTCCTCGCCAGTGAATTGCACGATGTAGGGCAGATCCTCATCCACCTGGCATGTAACGTAGTAGCGATGCTCGCGCAAGGGGTTCGGACCGAGCTCGTAGTTCATATTCCCGAGCGATCCGCCGGTGATCTGCTTGTTGCGGCGCCGCATGAAGTACATCAGGTACGGCACCCACGAGGCGCCCGATTCGATGAAGCCGAAGCGCAGCTTGGGGAACTGCTTGGTAATACCGAATTTGATCATGGCCTCGAAGGCATTCGGCGTTGACAGCTCGACGCGCAGCAACACGCTGTTCTGGAACTCACTCACAGGCGAAAAGTCGGGCACCCCAGACCCATTGTGGAAGCAGATTGGCATCTCCAATCGCTCGGCCTCTTCGTACAGCGGGAAGAAGTAGGGGTCGCTCGGCCATTTTTCGGCTTCCTGGTTGCCTTTCTTGAGCACGCCGCAAGCGCCATGGTCCTTGGCGAAGCGCAGCTCTTCCAGGGCCTTGTCGATGTTCCGCATCGGCGGGACGCAGACCCACCGCAGCCGCCCGTTTGACTGTCCGTAGCGCTCCCCCAGCCAGCGGTTGTAGCTGCGCCTGAGGGCCAGCTCGACTTCCGGCTTATCGGTGCCCTCGACCAGGAACAACGTCGGATACATCACCTGGACGTCAACGCCCATCTCGTCCATGGCTCGCAGGCGCGCTGAAATGTCCAGCAGCTCGCGCATCTCGGCCGTGGTGTGCGTCTTGACATCGTCCCGGATGAAGCGCGTCTGGCGCCGGCCATCAATCATCCAGTAGCGGGTAGGGCGACGGTTCGGATCGGGGTGTGAAGGGTAGGCGGTGTAGGGCTTATGGGGCTCGTCGCCCGGCTGCATGAACTCCCAGGTGTCTTCCGTCTCGTCGATATGGGTGTCGGCATCGATGATCGGCATGTCAGTCGCTCCTTTGGTCCTTCGTCTCAGCGACCACGATTCCTCATTGGATCGACTGCAGGATGGAGTTGTCGATAAACTGCTCGCCCTTGGCAGTCTTGGCTTTGGCGTCGTCGGCGAACTTCAACGTATTGGTGATGCCCTCGGGGTTGATCGTTGGGATCTTCTGTCCGGACCACACCTGAGACCAGGACGCGTACCCGACTTCTATGGTTTCGGCCGGCGCTTGGACATCGCGTACCAGCAGGTCAACCACAGCGGCTTTGTTGGCTGGGTCTCCAAGATAGGTCCAGTTCTGCTGATAAGCCTTCAGGAAGGCCTTAATCGTGTCTGGGTGGTCCTTGATATAGGTCGTCTTGACCGCAATCACGCTGAAATTCAAAGGCACGCCGAGCTTGAGTCCTTCCACAATGGGTACGGCCCCCGCCTTGGCAGCCTGCACGCCCGCATCGGGGCTGACGATGACGGCGGCCACAACGCCCTGTGTCAGCGCGGCCAGGACCGTCTGGGTGGTTCCTCCGGCGGGGACGATGTTCACCTTGCCCAGCAGCCCGTAATGATCCAGGAACAGCCGGGCTGTGACGTCGGTGCTGCTGCCTAGCGCGGTAACACCGATACTCTGCCCGACCAGGTCCTGTATGGTCTTGTACTTCTTGTCCGCGTACAGCATGAACACCGGTACGTCGCCCAGCGTGGCTAGGGCGATCAGCGGAGCACCAGCGAGTACCGCCCGGCTGAGCTCGTTGGCGCCAAGACCATCCACCTGAACCTCATCGGCGAGCAGCGCCGGTACTGCCGCGGGACCGTTAACCTGCTGGAGCGTGACGTTCAGGCCGTTCTTACTGAAGAAGCCAGCGTCCTTGGCGATGAAGAGCGGCGCGTAACCGACGCCGACCTGCGAAAAGCCCAGCTTGAGCGCCGCCGATGGCGCGCTGCTGGTTGCTGCCGAAGGGGCCGGCTTGGCGGCGCTCGGAACTGGCGCGGCACTCTGACCTGCCGCCGCGCTTGGCGCCGAAGTTGGCGCCAGAGATTGCGCTGCTACCGACGAAGCCGGCTGACCCACTGATGCGCTGCCGCCACAGGCAGCCAGCAAGACGCCGGCAATCAGCCAGGCGCCAACCAGGCCGGTGGCCTTCACCGGCTTCCGCCCATCCATGGCCGGAGAAACTGCGGAACTGTGCCCAGTTGCGCTCACGGACTCGCCTCCTAAAGTTACTTCAAGTCTTCAGTTGTCATCTGAAACCGGCGCCGGCCGGAACTTCGGCAGCGACACTCCTGAGGTGGTGTCGTCAAATACGACCCGAACCGGCATGCCGACCTGGACCTTCTCCCAGGGACACTCGATGATATTGCTCAAGAGTTGTACATGGTCACCGGTGCCCTCGAGGGTGACAAGGGCCACCACGTAGGGCGCATCCTCCTTGAACGCGGGCGCGACGACGTGGTGGACGACCGAGAACGAATAGACGGTCCCGCGCCCTGAAAGGCGTGCCCACTCGTATTCCCACGAGTAGCACGCTGGGCAGAACGTTCGCGGTGGCCATCGAAACCTGCCGCAAGCGTTGCACCGTTGGGCCCGGAGCTCGTGATCCTTGCAGGCATCCCAGAATGGCTGGGTGTCACGGTCCGGCACGGGTGCCGGCTTGATGTCTGGGGTCATAAGCTAGGCCTTTCTCAGGAGCATGCCGCTGCCGCCGCTTTCGCCGCACAGGAGCGCGATCTGGGGATTGCGAACTTGCCGGCACATAGTCCGGTCGTACGTGTGAGGGCCCTCACATAGATCGTCGACGACGCCCGCGGGCCGCAACTGCTGGACGGCCTCGACAACATGGTTCAGACCAATGAAATGAGCCTCGGAATGCAAGCCTCCGTGCGTGTTTACGGGCAGGTCGCCGTCCAAAGCGTTGCGCCCCTCGGTCACCCAGCGCCCGACTTCGCCTTTCGGCACCAGGCCAAAGTCCTCCATGTGCAGCATGCACATGCCCGTGAATGGGTCGTACAGCTCAGCCAGGCTCACATCCCTCGGGGTGATACCCGCCCCTTCATATATCAAGGGCGCGATATTGGCGCCATTCGTTTCCCATATCCCCGCCGTGGGACTGTCGCCGCCAACACCCGACATGATGTACACCGGCTTGTGGCGTAGGTCCCGCGCGCGTTCCGCTGAGGTGATCACGACGGCCACGGCCCCATCATTTTGCTGGCAGCAGTCCAGCAGCCGATACGGATAAGAGATCCAGCGTGAATTCTGGTGATCCTCGACCGTTATGGGCTTCCGCATGATGGCCTTCTTGTTGAGCGAGGCGTGCCTGCGCTGTGTGACCGCCAGGTGGGCGAAGTCCAGCGTAGTAGTCCCGTAGCGGGCCATGTGCGCGGTGACTGGCAGGGCGAAGATCGTGGCAGCGTGATGCATACCGAACGGACTGCTGAATTGATCCGCCCCGCTGGCGTCGCTCCTGTCCCTAGCCCTGCGGCCTCGTCCCTCGCTGTACGTGTTGCGCGCCACGTACATCAGGAGGTTCTTGCAGATCCCGGCGTGGACAACAGCCGCCGCCGACATCACTGCGGCGCACATCCAGTGGCCACCTTCGTTGGCAAACAGCTCGTAATGGCAGTCCAGCTCCATGGCATTCGCCAGCTCTTGGGCGCTCACGGTATCCGGATGCTTGTGATACCAGGTGACCACCCCGTCGATATCGCGGGCCTTCAATCCCGCATCCGCTATTGCCTTGAGTCCGGCATCCGCGGCAAGCGTCAGCGTTGAAACACCCGAGTTCCGCGTGAACTCGGTCCAACCGATGCCGACGATGGCGGTCTTATCTTTGATCGGTTGTTCTGGCAACCTTCGCTCCTTGCGTGAGACCATATACCATTACCGCGCCGAGTTCGCGGATCAGGAGTCACGAATTGAAGACATGGTGCATCCGCTACCTCTCTGTCATCGCCGCGGTGTGCTCGTTGGTGGGCTGCGGAGGGTCGGTCGCGCCGTCGACGAATGTATCCGGTAGCAGCCAATCTCAAGCGAGCCTGCGCGCCGATTGGCAAGCCGAATGGGATCGTCTGCTTGCGAGCGCCAAGCAGGAAGGTCAAGTCAACGTCGCCACAACCGCGGGTTCCGGTCCGCCGGCCATTTTTGAGCCGTTTAAAGCCAAGTACGGCATCACGGTCAATGTAACTGGCCAGTCGGCGAGTGCGCTGTTGCCTAAGATTCAGACCGAGCGGGCGGCCGGCCAATATTTACAGGACGTCTCGCTAAACGCCACCAACACCACCATCGTTGGTTACAAGCCAAGCGGCGCGTTGGACCCGCTGCCTGCCGTGCTTATCTTGCCTGAGGTCATGGACGACAAGAACTGGATAGGCGGCTTTGCAGACGGCTGGGCTGACGTCGGCAAGAACCTCGATTACAGCACGGGCCGCCTCGCGGAGCCGATTGTCCATGTGAACCGGCGGCTTGTTCCTGAGTCACAGCTGTCCCATGTCGAGCAGCTCTGGGACCCGGCCTGGCAAGGCAAGATCGTGATGGGCGACACGCGCGTTCCATCAACGGCTACCCCGATGCTGGCGGCCTGGCTGCTCACATTTGGTGAGGACAAGGTCCGCGGCTTCCTACAAAGCCAGCAGCCAGTCATAAGTAATCAGCCACGGCAAATGGCCGAGTGGGTGGTGCGAGGACAATACGGTGTTGGGTTTGGAGTTGGTGTGCCGGACATGACCTATCTGTCTGGCCAGGGCGTGGACCTCACTCACGTCAAGCCGCTCGCCCCGGATGAGCCCGGAGGGGTTGTGGCGGACGACGGCACCGGTTCGGTTGCGCTGTTCAATCGCGCTCCACATCCCAACGCCGCGAAGGTGCTCATCAACTGGCTTTTGAGCCAGGAGGGCCAAGTCGCCGTCTCAAAGCAAACCGGCTACAACAGCCGCCGCACCGACGTCCCTCCGGTAAGCCCGAGCACCATCATAGACCCGAACAAGAAGTATCCGCGGGTTCAGACCGAGGAAAGCTACCCCATCTTCCTGAAAGCGATGGAGATATCGAAAGAGCTGCTGAAGTGAGTCATAATCGCCACCACTTACGAAAGGGGTGTTTTCGATGACAGTCTGTCTTTCTCCCAACGGATCGACGGTGTATCAAAGTCAAGCACCAGTCGACGATCTTTTGGTCGGGACTGTAGATGGCATCACTCGGCTCCGACCGGAAGGCCCAAGTGGAAACTGGCGCGTAGTCGACGTTCAGTTGCAGGGTCTCCACATCAGCTCGATTCTGCTGGAGCCGCTACGGGGCGGCCTTTTCGCGGGCGTTCACGGCGAAGGCCTGTATTTCAGCCCTGACGGTGGCCAGTCATGGGAACCAAGAATGGCTGGCTTAACCGTGAAGCACGTCTTTTCTCTGGGCCACGCCCAACGGGCCGGCA
>WNFB01005222.1_pt1 | contig 11591 bp, 11 predicted proteins | sample 5400501 | NCBI WGS metagenome assembly WNFB01 (sample SAMN13153341, study PRJNA577476) | soil metagenome | isolation source: 200 cm saprolite under Douglas fir tree site 2 hole 1 | place: USA:California | collected 2015-04-18 | reverse complement strand
CGGCCCAGGGGGTCTCCAGCCGCTGATCCGCTGATAGCGAAACCACCGTTTCCCCTCTGGGATTCCAATATAATAGGCAACGCAGCGAGACAGCAGGGCCCGCATTATCCAGCGGTAAGAGCGCACCGTTTGGATGGATTGGAGCCATTGGACGAGGAGGAGCGTGAGCCGCTCCGTTGCCTGATCAACCCGCCTGGCCAGGGCACCGACCCAAAGACCGCTGCGCGACCAGGGCCACCGCCGCGTGACGGTCACGACCCTTCCTAGCACCTGGTCTGGTCGGATGACCTCGCCACATCCGGTCGCCGCGTCACCTTTTGTGATGACCCGTGTTCCAGGCCCCGCCGTGTCGAGCGCGACTACGCGGTGACAGATCAGTTGTCCGCACTGGTGAAAAAGGATGACATCTCCCGCCTGAAGGCTCGTCGGGGAAGCGGGCTCCACCGTGAGCTGATCTCCCTTCCACACCGCGGGATACATGCTCCAACTGGCCACCCGGAAACAAAAGAGCCCAGACCGAAGCAGAAGGTCACTGATCTCGTGGAGATCAGCTAGGCCGAGCCGATCACTGGCGGTCGCCTGGGTCAATTCCTGGTTCATCCTTGTCTCTCGTGCAGCTTCGGTGTCTCACCCCTTGGTGAGCACGGCGTAGCACTGCTCCCACAGCCACTCTTTGACGAGGAACCGTGCTTCTTGGAACTCTTGGGCCAACTCCTCGAAGCGGAAGATATGGACGAATCCATCCCCTGCAAAGCGATCGCCGGGTTCGTACTCCCGATTGAAGGAGGCCCATCGTCTCAGGCGCATGAACAGCCATTCCAACAGTCCTGCCGGAATTCTTGGCTCGCCACTCGCGGTGGCGAACGAAATGATGAAGACACCGTCGGGTTTCAGAAGCGAATGCGCTTGCCTCAAGAAACGAACCCGGCGCCACCTCGGAAAGATATAGCTATAGGCGATATTGGTCAGGAACAGATAGTCAAAGGCCTTCTCGGGGTAGGGGAGGTCATGTGTCAAGTCGGCCACGGCAAACCGCACCGGCAAATTCGCCTCCTGGGCTCGACGCCGGGCCTCCGCGATCATCCGGGGGCTCCAATCACAGGCCGTTACCCTCAACCTCCGCCTGGCGAGCATCAACGCCTCTCGTCCTGCACCGCACGCCACGTTCAGGAGCTCTCCGTCTTTCATGCAATAGGTCTCGACGAGAGTTTTTTCCGTCGCATCGAGCCAATCGTCCCTGCGTGAATAATGCCGAACGACAGGGCGGCTATTCCAACCGGCTCTCGCGAACCGATCGATCTCGCTCGAGGTCCAGATGATCAGTGCGAATTGTTCGGGGAGTGCGACCACACGCCGGATTTGGTCGACGACTCGACGCAACAAACGACTGAGAGCAACGAGGCTACATCCGACATAGTATCGAAGAGAGATCCGACCGGGGTCCTTACAGCTTGACCAATACCGCATAACCCTCGTCCCACAGCCACTCTTTGACAAGGAATTCTGCTTCTTGGAACTCTCCAGCCAGTTCCGCCGAGCGAAAGTAGTGGACGAGCGTCCCGCCGACGCAGCGATCGCCGGGTTCATAGGCGCGATTGAAGGGAGCCCATCGTCTCAGGCGCATGAACAGCCATTCCGACGGCCCCGCCGGAATCCCGGGGTCTTCCCTCGCCGGGGGAAAGGCAATGATGAACACGCCGCCAGGTTTCAGAACCAAATGCGCCTGCCTCAAGAACCGCACGCGGCGCCACCTCGGAAAGAGGTAGCCATAACCCGACAGGTAGAGATAGTCGAAGGCGTTCTCGGCGTAGGGGAGGTCTTGCATCAGGTCGGCCACCGCAAACCGGGCGGGCAGCTTCGCGTCCTGGGCTCGGCGCCGGGCCCCCGCGACCATCCGAGGGCTCCAATCACATGCGGTGACGTTCATCCCTCGTCGGCCGAGCAGCAGGACCTCCCGCCCGGCGCCGCACCCCAGATTGAGCACCGATCCACTTTTTGAAAAATATCTCTCGACGAGCGCAAATTCCCTCGCATCGAGCCACTGGTCCAGGCGTGCATAGCCCCGTACGTACGAGCAGCTATCCCAGTTGGCCTTCGAGGACCGAGCGATCTCGCGCGGGGTCCAAATGATCAAGGCAAATTGTTCCGGCAATGAGACCACACGCCGGATCTGTTCGAAGACTTTTCGCAAGAGACGAGAGAGAACGACGAGGCTATATCCGACAGCGTACCGAAGGGAGATCCGATTCACGTTGTTCGGTATCCGAACAATCGAAAGAGCTCCTCCAAAACGATTTGCCCTTCAGGGGAAAAGCCATACCGCCAGAGCTCGGCCTGCACTAAAAGAGGGAGGAGATAGCCGCGTTTGCGCTTGATCCTTCGTTCGAAGAAATGCGCTTCGTCGGAGCGCAGGCTTTGGGTGCGCAGAAGATATTCGAGAAATCTGATCTCAAACCCGAGGGACACCGCGAGGTTCAAAAGGTCGTTCAAGCCTCGACGCTCGCCCCAGGTACAGGTGATCGGGGCCTCGCTGAACTCGGGTCGCGTGAAGCCACGTGGGCCTTCGTCGATCGGGCGCGGATCTTCGCAGCTGTTCAGATAGAAGTGTTTCTGATGGAGTCCCTCATGGATCATCTGGGCCGCGACCAGCATCACCAATAACGGGTCGCCGCTCTTCTCCAGCTTGATTCCTTCCCGCTTGCCGAGCAGATAGGGCGTCATCTGAACGAGTCCCGGCTGCCACCGTAGGCTGGAATAGAACACTTTTCCTTCGCCTTCCCGACAGGTATCCATCACAAATGCCCGGACGAAGAATCGCAGTTCGTGCAGCAGACGTGGATCGTACGCCTCGATGAAGGCCCCGGCCAACTCGATCAGCTCCGCGATTTCCTCGAAGCGCTCGCCCCGACATTCAATCTCATACGACGGGCTGTCTTCCGAAAGAAACTCCTCCGAGTCAGTTATTTTTTCGGTCGAGTACACGAAATAATCGGCCGGGTTGCGCAGCAGGAATGGCGCCGACTCGACCGAGAACCGAAGAAGGGCCGAGGAGTCGTCCCAGGCAAAATCGGGGAAGCTCGATTCGCCGAGAAATCGTACGGCGTCGTTCGACGCCGCGACGACGAGCTCGTCCTCGCCAAATGCCCGGAGATCCAGAATCAGATTGGTATGGTGTATCGGAACCGGCTTGAGAAGAAACCGTTTACGGAGCGTCATCGTAAAGCGAGCGCCCGACGCCAACAAGGGCGCCAGGCAGATCAGTTTCACGCGCTCGACGAGATAGTCATGATCCTCTCGTTTCCGTTCGGGGTCCTTATCCAATTGCGCCAGAAGAAACTCAAACGGAGAGTGGATCAACATGAAACGGGCCAAAAGAGAGGGAGAACTTACGACGGCCTCCAGGGATTCCAGAAGGCGCAGGGAAGCCAAGAGGGGGCGATACCGCTCCAGAAGCCGCTGCAGCCGCTCCGTCGCACCTGATGAAGAGGCGGCCAGAATTGTTTGAGGAGAGGTGACCTCTCGCAGGCAGTTGGCAAGCTTAAGACGCGGCGCCGAAACCCCTGCTGGCACGGAAGCCTCTACGATGTCTGGCATGCTCTTCCCTCGAACATCAAAACTTGACCACCACCGCATAACCCTGGTCCCACAGCCACTCTTTGACCAGGAACCCTGCTTCTTGGAACTCATGGGCCAACTCATCGAGCCGGAAAAAATGGATAAACGCGCCTTCCAAGCGATCACCGGGTTCATACTCCCGATTGAAGGGGCCCCGTCCTCTCAGTCGCATGAACAGCCATTCTGACAGTCCTGCCGGAATCCTGGGGTTGCCGCGCGCGGGGGCGAACGAAATGATGAAGACACCGCCGGGTTTCAGAACCGAATGCGCTTGCCTCAAGAAACGAACCCGGCAGCGGCTTGGGAAGATATAACTATAAGCGATATTTGTCATCAGCAGGTAATCGAATGCCCGCTCACGGTAAGGGAAGTCGTCCATCAGGTCAGCCACAGCTAAGCGCACAGGCAGATTCGCCTCCCGAGCTCGACGTCGGGCCTCGGCGATCATCCGAGGGCTCCAATCACAGGCCGTCACCCTCAACCCCCGCCTGGCCAGCAGCAACGCCTCTCGTCCTGCGCCGCAAGCCACGTTTAGCGCCTCTCCATCGTTTGAAAAATATCTCTCGACGAGAGCTTGTTCCGTCACACTGAGCCAACGATCCATGCGTGCATAGTCCTGAACGGAAACCCAGCTATTCCAACCGTCCCTTGAGTACCGAGCGATGTCGCTCGGGGTCCAAAGGATCAGGGCAACTTGTTCGGGCAGCGCGACCACACGCGATACCCGCGTGAAGACTTTTCTCAAAAGACGAGCGAGAAAGAGGAAGCTATATCCGACGAAGTAGCGAAGGGACATCCCGCTGACCTGGTTCCTTCTGACTCGCCGCTTCAGCGGCTTCCTTCTCCAAGGTCGCCAACTCCTTGAAGTAGGGCAGGCACGGCTCCAGTTTCCCTCTCTCCAGCCATGCGTTCATGGGGCCTTGCCGACAATGCCTCTGGACCGGACACTGGGGACACTCGTAGGCGTCGGCGGGCGCCGCACTGGCCTGGTCCACGAGGTCCACCAGGATCCTCCAGCCGTCCGCGAGCGTGCCTCTCCGGAGATCATATTGCGGCGTGGGCAGGGAGACGCAGAGGTTCATCCTCCCGTACGGCGTCACCGCTAACGAGCTCTTGCCACACTTGCAGCTGAACAGGCCTTCGTGTGCCCGACAACTTTCGTCCTTTCCCACACCGCCCCCGGCCCGCCACCTGCGTGAGCCCAAAATCGTTTCATCGACGCGCACCACCTCGTCAGGGGGGAGGCGGTACTCTAGCGGCTCGAGCGAGCCATCGACGCGGGGGAAGATCTCCGTCGAGTAGGTGAACTTGATTCCCCACCCTTCAACCAGCGTCTTCGCCTGCTGGACCTCATGCTGATTGACGGTCATCACGGGCATCTTGATGAGTAGAGGGACCCTCCGATCGCGCAGCAATCGCACCCCTGCGAGGAATGCCTGAAACGAGCCGGGAACCCTCGTGATGCGTTCGTAAGTGTCCCGAGTGGCGCCGTAGATGGAAATCTCGACACAGTGGGGGTGGAGCCCGTGGATCCGCTCCGCTCGCTCAGACGTGATCAACGTCGCATTCGTGAGGAGCGTGATCAGGCAGCCCTTCGACGCAGCATAAGCGAGCACCTCGACCAGATCCCTGCGCGTGAAGATCTCCCCACCCGTAAAACCGAGATCGAGGCACCCGGCCTCGACCAGTTGGTCGATCAGCGCCTTGATCTGTGCGGTTGTCAGTTCGTCCTTGGCCTGATGGGTTGGGTTAAAGCAATGGACGCAGCGAAGATTGCAGCCGTAGGTGAGCTCGATCATGGCTTCCACCGGGACCCGCTGGGCGGCGGCCTTGGCTGATAGCCGCGCCCAGAACAGCCTCGATGACGATTCTTCGACCTTCATGGCTCCCCTACGAGCCGGCGCCACCGTCGGAGCCCTGAAACCTGGTCGCCTTGCGGCACCCGCCTGGAAGGCATGCGCCTCCGGCGTTATTGTTGGACAACCCTGATCCGCTGGTGGAGCAAGCTCCGAGCACGGCCTGCTCAGGGTTGAGCTTCACTCGCACCATCGTCGGTCGTGAATAAGCTTTCTTTTCCGTCTTCTCCACCTTGTCCATCGTGCTTTACCCCCTTGACCCTCAGAAGAGGTAGCGGCTGGTCGCGCGCCGGGCTCGAAGGAACTCGACCGCCGTTCGATCGTTGACGAAGGCCAGCCGACACGCTGGGACGGCAGTGATCAGCTCATGCGCGAAGTTCACGGCAAATCCGAGCGCCTCGTCATGCCAGAACGGGAGGAAGAGCTGCTGGAACAGAAGGCCGTAGAGCGTCAGGCGCGTGTCAGCGATCACGGCATTGCATGCGCCATGTTCGAGGAAAAAGATCTGGCGAAGCGGCACACGGCCACCGGACACCCTGAAGCCGTCTCCAGGCCAGGGGGTGCCCGAGAGCCAGAGCCGGCCTTGCTCGGTCGTCACGACCACCCGTTCATCACCGAGGATGGTGACGTCCTCGTGGGGCTCGTACAGCTTGGCCAACGTACTCTTTCCAGCCCCGGAGCGGCCGACGAAAAGGAAGCCCTCTCCCCGATCAGCCACGCCAAGGGCGTGGACGAGGACGCCTCGACGCTGGCGGAGCAGCTGCTGAATCAATAGCAACTCGCCGAACGGGCGCATCATCCGCGGAAGCGACCACGACGGCCTGCGGCCGCTCTTCCGAGGCTCCAGATACACGTCGCCCGCGATGAAATCGGGCGCCATCACCGAGACCTGGATGAGCGGATGTGGCGGCAGGGTATGGAACACCTCAAAGACCGCGTGACCATTCGCCCGGAAGAGCCGCCAGTGATTCGGAAGCGCATCAAAGATCACCGTCTCGGGTCTTATCGTGGGCAACTCGCCGCACTGGACGTGAAGGCGGACGTTCATCTGGTTTCGTCGCGATCGACGGTCTCCGTCGGAGAGAAACTCCCGATAGAACCTCAAGGCGCCCTCGTCGGCCAGCCGGGCGCCCGCCCACGTCAGCTCCATCCCGATGCCCGCGATGGACAGGTGCAGCCGCTCGCACGCATCGGTCGCCGCTCCAGGCACGGGCGGGCGAGGGCTCACACGGAGGTCCTCGTTCATTCCGGTAGGGCCTCGGGTTCCACTGGACAGGCAGCCTGAATCCCGTGCCACTCGGCCCGTTTGTAGGCCACCCGGCAGAAGTGTGCGACCGGCTGTTCGGGATCGCCCGATTCGGCGGCAGCATTGGCGGGATTCTTGTCGCAGAAGGTGTGGACCGTGCAGGTGCGACATGGTGTCTGGCTTTGGTACCGGGCGCCTCGCATCTTCCAAAAGACCTCGGCAATTGCATCGGCCACCGTGGTCCGCCGGAGATCCGCGCGCGGCTCGCTGACCCAGTGACAGGTGCCCAACTGGCCCCACGCGTTGATATGCACCGTGGTCGTCCCGCAGCCGCACCGAAACAGGCGGTCATCGGCGGGCGGACCGATTTGGCTCTCTGCGTCAGCGCACCGTTCCTCGGGCTCCCCCGCCCCACCCTCGAGGGCCACGATCTCGTCGGCAGATAGCCGGTACGTCGTCGGCGTCAGATCGCCGTTGAGACGGGGATAGATTCCGGCGCTCGGCCTGAACTGCGCCCCCAAATCCTCGACGAACGCCTTCATCTGGTCGAGCTCGTGGCGATTCACGGTCATGACCTTGGTCTTGATCTTGATCGGTAATCCCCGCTCGATGAGGAGTCGCACGCCCTCGAGGAACCGTCGGAAGGAGCCTTTGACTTGCGTGATGCGGTCAAACGTCTCCTCCGTGGCGGCGTGGCAACTGACTTCGATAGAAAACGGGGGATGCTCCTCGAGGTAATCGGCGATCGCTTCCGTGAACAGAGTGCCGTTCGTGAACAGAGTGATCAGGAACCCCTTCTTCCGCGCGTAATCGTAAATATTCAGGAGATCCTTCCGCATGAAAATGTCGCCGCCGGTGAAGCAGACCCACAGGACTCCCACGTCATGGAGCTCGTCCAGTATGCGAGTGACCTCGCCATAGGTCATCTCTCGCTTGATCAAATCCGGCCGGTTGTAACAGTCGGTGTAGCAATGCACACAGTGGAGGTTGCACCCGTAGGTCAGCTCGATCTCCGCGTTCACGACGGTGGGCGCATGCGCGGCCTGGGCATGGACGTTCAGGCTGAAGTCCTTGTACTCGACCGTCGCGATCGGTACGCCACCCATGTCAGGCCAGCTCCTTCGTGCTCGCTGGCTGGAGGGCCTGGATGCTCAGCAATGCCTCCTGCGCCGGCGGTCGGCCAGCAGGGCAGAAGAAGTGCGGCAGGACCTCGTAGAAGCCTTCGCGGAACGAGCCACGACGAAGATCGTAGCTCTGCCTGCGATTGCTGGAGCAGAGCTGGAGCTGACCGTACGCGTCGATGTGAAACTTTCGCTGACCGCCGCGGCAAAGACCTTGTCCTTGACGCAACATCGTTTGTCGCCAGTCGTCTTGCCGGGATCGCTCGGCTCGGAATTCCGGATCAGCCTGCTCGATGGCGATGACGTCCTCGTCCGAGAGCTGATACTGAAAGACATCCTCCGAACCATCGAGCCGGGGACGGATGTCGGAGCCCAACCGATAGTAGACATCGGTTCGGTACCGCTCCCCGAGCTGATCCGCATACGCCTTGATCGCCAGGATCTCGTCGCGGTTCACGGTCATTCCGGTAGTCTTCAGCGTCAGCGGCAGCTTGCGCGCGAGGATCAAGTCGATGCCCGCCATGCAGCGTTCGTAGGAGCCCGGGCCCTGGGTGATCCGCTCGAAGGAGCCCTTCCGCAATCCGTGGAGGCTGATCTCGATCATCGCCGGCGGATACCGCGTCCACCACTCGGCGAGGCGCTCCGTGACCAGCGTCCCATTGGTGAACACCGTGATCAGGAAGCCTTTCTGCTGGGCATAGGCGTAGATCTCCAGGAAATCATTCCGCATCAGCGGCTCGCCGCCGGTGAGGGCGAGCTCCAGGCAGCCGGCCTCCTGGATCTCGTCCATGATCCGGACGATCTCGGGGAAGGCGAGTTCACGTCGCAGCATGTCGGAGGTGTTGAAACAGTCCGTGTAGCACATGACGCAACTCAGGTTGCACCGGCAGGTCAGCTCCCATTGACCCGACAATGGGAAGCGTTGTCCCCCCGTTTTCGCCGTGAGCCAGTGGCCGACCTGTTCGCCCTGCAGAGTCGTGATCGAACGACGCTCCATATCAGGCTGACCCCGCCGAGACGCCGAGACGTTGCTCGACCAGCTGGTAGCGGAGCAGCCGCTCCAGGAAGCGGTGCACGTCCCTTCTGGCTGTCCGTTGGCTGACGTCAAACGTGCGACAGATATGGGCGACGATCTCCGCTACCGTGTGTGTCCCGTCGATCGCGTTCCAGATCTCGGCCCCGACAGGGTTGAGGCGCAGGACCTCGCCCTCGTCGAGATCGAGCAGGATTGCCTCCGCCTCGATAAGGCGCCACGGGACCTTCTGGCTCTTGGCGAGCCGAGTGTCTGACGTGAGTGCGGCTGTCTCTCCTGTGAAATCGTCGAAGGGCGCCTTCGAGGGCGTTCGACTCCGGAGCAGCTTGCGCCATGCCCACAAACGAACAGCCTTCTGGTAATGCTTCCATGCCTGGTGGAACTTGCGTTTTCGCAAGTAGAGGTTGCCCAATCTCCGATGAATAGGGACGATCTGGAACCCGCGTCGCAGCGCCGTCAGATAGGCTTCGATGGCCTCGTCCCATCGTTGGGGATGGAAGTAAGCCTCCCCCAACCAGAAATACGCAAAGCCCGCATCGGGCTGCAGGACGATTGATCGGGTGAGCTGAACGATCGCCTCGTCCCACATGCGACGCTTCGCACATACGTACCCCAGGCCGCGAAGCGCGGCCGCATGATCCGGCCGTAACTCGATGACCGTCCGATAGAGGCGCGCGGCCGGCTCCCATCTTTCGTGTCGAGCCAGAAGGTCGGCCAGCCCATACTGGGCGTCGAGATTCTGCGGATCCCACCGAAGGATCCGTTGGTACTCCGCCTGCGCTCTTTCGAGCATGGTCCACGGGTAAATGGGACCGAAGTTGTTATTGGCGGTGGCGTAGGTTGGATCGAGCTGCACCGCCTCGCGATATCGGGCCGCTGCCAGCTCGTAGGCGCCCCGTTTGTCGTAGAGGTAGGCCAGATTGAAATGACTCGACGCGTCTTGGGGCGCTAGCGCGAGGGCCGCCTCATAGTGGGCGATCGCGTGGTCGAGTTTGTTTTCTCGGCGGTCGCAGGCCGCTCTCCGCTTGTGCGTCAGCAGCTCTCGGTCGCGCTCGGGCAGTTCCGGATGCTTCAATCGCAGGGCCAGCTCATCGCCCAGGTATTTATAACTAAGCGGGGTGAACCCACCTTCGACGGAATATGCAATGGTCACGAAGTCGGTCCTGACGTCTTTCTCTTTCAATCGCTCCACCAGTTCATCCGGCCAGATCCAGGGAAGCTGCTTCCAGAGGTCATCCCCTGCGCGGGCACTCTCCCAGGGATCGATCAGCAGGAAATCGGTATCAATATCGAGGAGAATCGGCTCCCGGAATCTGGGCAGATGGGAAAGAGTGCACGCCGTCACTTGAATGTCGTCGATCGCCGCGACCACCGCGTGGTCCGTCACCGTGGTGGTCGTCATGACCCGGGGATTGATCGTCTCGAGGCTCTGGAACTGCCGGACAAGTTTCCTCTGTTCGGCCCGACTCTCCATACACCGGTCGGGAACGACCCAGTAGAACTCCCGCACGATCGCTTCCTTGAGTGCGGGATAAATATAATTGCCGATATGAACAAGTTCGGCGCTGGTTCGGGCGGTGAGGTTCCACAGACCTCGTTCCGCGAGCATCGATTCGACCTGGCTGGAACTCCGCGCTTCTAAGAGGGCTCGCGGGTCTTTGTCGCCGATCCAGGCCCAGTCGATGTGGGCATCGATGTGAAGCAAAATTCTCCCGCTGAATCCCGCCTGCTTCCACGCATAGTAGGCGCCGTCGTGATCCTCCATCATCATAACGTTGCCGACGGGATCACGTCCGACTAAGGCAGCATCTTGGATGCCGTCTCGGCGGAGGTCATCGTTCAGGCGGAGCGAAGAGCGGTGCTGGACTACCGGCGACGCGGTCTCGCCCATGTGGTCAACGAACTCCTACGGGACTTCCTGGATCGCGCCGATCTCTTTCAGTTGCTCGATCAGCACGGTGAGGTCGTCTTGTGCTGTGCTTTCGCTCACCTCAAACTGCTCGACGATGGCATCTCGCAGCTCCTTGAGCGATCGACCGTCGATGAGCTCCCAGATGCGGGCCCCGACTTCGTTCAGCACGTAGAGAGAGTCGATCTCCCCGACCTTCCGGCTGATGGGGACCAAGACGACCTCATCGGCGATACGGCGGGCGACGAAATCCGGATGCTTCTCGTAGAGTGCCTTCGGCATAGGAGTATCGTTCTCCGTGACGCGCGCGAGCCGCCGAGTCGCCGGCGCCGCAGCGAGCCTCCTGCCCCCCTCGAGCGGGCGGCACGTCAGCCGCTTGATGCCCCCCACGATCTGTCTAAACAGCGTCCCAGTCAAGTGGATTTCGCCGAGCTGCACGGTGAAGTACCGGGCACGCCGGAAGTGGCGCCCGCCGGTCTTGAAGAGCCGTCGCTGCAAACTCGTCGGGGACCAACTCTCGATGGTCAGCGGCAGGGCCAGCCGGCGCGGCGAGCGAGCGTCGCCTACGCGCTCGAGCACGCGAGGACAGGCATATCATGGGCCGCGTGGAGGACCCGACCCGTTGGCCCGAGGCGCGCGCGACGCGCGGCGTGGTCGCCTCGCCCCACGCGCTCGCCTCCGAGGCCGGCCTGGCGATCCTCCGGCATGGCGGCAACGCCGTGGACGCGGCGATCGCCGCCGCCGCCACGCTCGCCGTCGTCTACCCGCACATGAACGGTGTCGGCGGCGACAACGTCTGGCTGATCTACGA
>WNFB01005221.1_pt1 | contig 11591 bp, 9 predicted proteins | sample 5400501 | NCBI WGS metagenome assembly WNFB01 (sample SAMN13153341, study PRJNA577476) | soil metagenome | isolation source: 200 cm saprolite under Douglas fir tree site 2 hole 1 | place: USA:California | collected 2015-04-18 | reverse complement strand
ATAGAGCTGGAGGTACGTCGGCCCGATTTCGCGGGCGATATACACGGCGTTTTTGATCACCCTCTCGACAAGAGAGGGCTTGCTGACCGTGCAGTTCACGACATACACGCAGCCCGACTCTTTGGCGATCTCCGGCAGCCGCACCTTGTCGAACGTCTTGCCGAGCGGCGCCATCTTCGCGACAAAGCCCTTCTGCATCAACCCGCTTTCCTGGCCGCCCGTATTGGCATACAGCTCATTGTCGAAACAGATCGTCGTGAATTTTTCCTGGCGGAACCAGGACTGGAGCGTGTAATCCAACCCGATGTCCACCGTGGCTCCGTCCCCGGCCAGAACCACCACATCCTTTATCCGTCCAGGGAAACGCACCGTGAGCGCCCGCTTCAAGCCGGACGCAATGGCGTTCTGGTTCCCGAAGAGCGAATGGATGTTGTGGATACCGACGTGCGGGAAGACCAGGCTGGTGCAGCCCGTCGATCCCACCATGACCGTGTCTTCGGGATTCGGCAGGGACGCCAGAATGTACCGGAAGGCCATGGACTCGGGACAGCCGGCGCACAGGGAGTGCTGCTCGATCAGCTCCTTCTTGATCCCGACATCCTTCCAGCCCCGGCTTTCCTGGCCCCAGGTGGCGTTGGTCACCAGGGCTTGATATTCCGGCGGCATGATGTCGAAGAACTCTTCGCATATCTGGATCTGCTCTTTGCTCATTGTCGATGTCCTCCCTGCAATCCCTGCAGTTTAGGGTTTTTTTCAGCTGCCCCGTCCAGCCAGCGTCGCCACGGATTTTCCGAGCGCCCGCTGGATGTGCTCGACGATCACTTCCGGCGGCATCGTCATCCCGCCGGCCACATGCGGACCGGCGATCACGCGGTCGCTGTCTGGAATAGTGGCTTTGATTTCCCGAGCCATCCAGCCAGCCACGTTGAACTCCGGCACGAAGATATACTTGGCACTCTTCGTCGCCTCGCGAATCTCATGGTACGGCCAGGGCCTCAAGGATTTGATCTTGACCAGCCCGACCCGCAACCCTTCTTCGGCCAGCAAGCGAATGGCTTCCCGCCCTTGCGACACGGCCGTGCCGGACGACACGATCAGAATCTCCGCGTCGGTGTTTTCGGTCTCGATCAAGCCTCCTATTAGCGGAATCGTGTGCTTGCGGGACCGTTCGACGGCTGCCCGGACCTCCTGTTGCCAGGACGCGTGGGTCGCGTAGCTGATGTAGTTGCTCTTCATGACGAACGGGTCGCGCATCATCCGGACCGGCGGGCACTCCATATCCATGCAGGGCACCGGCGACCGGTACGGATCGTACGGCGGCAGGCACATGTCCACCGGCGTCAGGTTCACGACGTCCTTCGTGTGCGTGACGAAGAACCCGTCGCAGCAGATGGCAATCGGCAGGTGCACGTCGGGCTGCTCCGCCACCATGAAGCCCATGAGAATCCAGTCATAGAAGTCCTGCGCCGTCTCCGCGTGCCAGACCAGCATACCGGTCTCGAGGAGGAAGTAGATTTCCAGCGTGTCCGGCTGGATGCTCAACGGCGAATTGATGCCGCGACAGGTCACGATCATCTCGATCGGCAAGCGCGCTCCCGACCACATCGGGAAATTCTCCATGGCCCGCATGGTCCCGGGCCCCGCCGTCGTCGTGAACACACGGGCCCCGCCGAACGCCCCCCCCGCGCACTCCGACATCACGCCGAACTCATTCTCGCCGCGCATGTAATCGGTGACATAGCCTTCAGCGTACAGCTCGCCGATCAGGGCCGCCGCTTCGCTCTGGGGCGTAATCGGATACGCCACCATCAGATCCACGCTGGCCCGTCTGATCGCTTCCTTGATGACTTCGCTTCCCGTAAAAAAGGACGGGATGCGCGGCGCCTCAAAAAACAGGTGATAGGGATCAGTAAACGTCTGCCCCTTCTTATTCTTGGTGCCGATGATCGAATGGCTGTCCATCGGTTTGGCCTCCTAATTAATTCCTGGTTCCACCGGCATGATCCTTCTTTTCCAGCGCGGCGACATGCTTCTTGAGCGCGCCGAACGGCACCGCGCCTTTCAGTTTCTTCACCCACTCCGCCAGATGCATGATCTTTTCGACCGAGGCGTCTCGAAACGACAGGCAGGCGTCCTCATGGCCGGCTTGGGCGCACATGGCGATAGTATAACAGTTCGTGCCCCCGCGGATGATCTTGAGGGAAAGATTGGCCTGATGGCAGTGGACCCCCACGAACATGCAGACATCAATTTTGTTGTGCCAGATCGTCAGGTTCGGGTGATTGGGATTGATCTCAACCTCAGGATTGATCTTCGGATATTTGGGCCGGTAATCCGGCATCGGAATCAGCATGGGCTTGGCCTCTTGAGGCGCGCATTCTTTCAAGGTTTCGTACAAGAACTTGATCGCCTTGGCCTTCTTCTTGGCCTTTTCATTCCACGCCCACAGCACGAGGGGACCCGGAAAGATCGTGGGAACCGTCCCGCCCAGAAACATCCGGGCCGCTTCCTCAAAGGCCTCTTCCTCAGGAACAATCCGCCCGTTGATGTGCGCCTGCCCGGGATCCGGCAGCGCATTGCCCATCGACGCCGCAGACGGCGGCAGGAACGCTTCAGGACCGGGCCGGACGGTATATTGACCAGGCTGTTGATTCATGCCATTCCCCTTGGCAAGCCCTTTATCCTGCAAGGTTCCGTACAAACGGAGAAATAGTGTCACCAGGGTATATTTTTGACCCTGGAAATGCAATCACAAAGAAGACCTACCCCCCGATGCAAACGGGCTATCTGCCCCTCCGAAGCTAGGCCTTTTGCCCCACGAACAATCAGGCCGAAAATTGGATTCTTCCCTTTGAAAATCTTCATAATTTTACCCGTACCCTCGCTCTCTTGTCAAACCGATTTTGCCTGAATGGGAGGCTTCCAAATTGATTTCTCTGCCCTCCGGATTCTATAATGCCGCTCTCCCACATGCGCACACCGGAACTGAAGTCCACCATCCCCTTCTCCGTTTCCAACCCGTCCAGCGCTCGGCTGGCCTCGCTGATCGAAATCAGCCGTCTCCTCACGTCGTCGGTGGTTGACCTCGATCACCTCCTCGGCCTGATTCTGAAGACGTCCAGCCAGCTGGTGGGATCAAAGGACAGCAGCCTTCTCCTCATCGACCCGGCGACCCAAGAACTGGTGTTCGTCATGGCGCAGGGCTCGGTCAGCGACAAGCTCAAGATGGTCCGGCTGGAGCCCGGAGAAGGGATCGCCGGCTGGGTTGTGAAACACGGGAAGGCGGTGCTGGTGAATGATGTCGAGCGGGACTCCCGGTTCACGGCCAAAATCGACAAGGCAACCGGTTTTCGGACCCGCGCTATTCTCGCCGTCCCGCTACAGGACCGCGGGAAAACGATCGGCGTCATCGAGGTGCTGAATCCTCACAAGGACAACCAGTTCGATCAGGAGGACCTCGAGCTCCTGTCCGCGTTTGCCGCCCACGCCGCAGTGGCCATCAGAAACGCCCGTCTCGTCACTTCCATCAAAGAAACGAACCGGTATCTGCAGGCGGAGATCGACGAGCGCTACCGGACCCTCATCGGGAAAAGCAACAGCATCCAAACGGCGGTCCGCGCCGCCCAGAAAGTGGCGGATGCCTCCGCAACCGTCCTCTTGCTCGGCGAAACCGGCGTGGGGAAGGAAATGTTCGCGCGGGCCATCCATGCCTGGAGCCCTCGCGCGGTCAAGCCCTTCGTCGCCGTGAATTGCGTCGCGCTCGCGGAGGGCCTACTGGAGAACGAACTGTTCGGTCATGAAAAGGGCGCGTTTACCGGCGCGCACGAGAAAAAGAAGGGCCTGCTGGAGCTGGCGGAAGGCGGCACGATCTTTCTCGATGAAATCGGCGACACCAAACCGGAGTTTCAGGCAAAGCTCCTGCGCGTCCTTCAAACGCACCAATTCGAGCGCGTGGGAGGAACAGCCCTGATCAACGTGGACGTTCGCTTCATCGCCGCCACCAACAAGGATCTGGAGCGCGCCGTTCGCGTGGGAAGCTTCCGCAAAGATCTCTTCTTCCGGCTCAATGTGGTGACCATCACCGTGCCGCCCCTGCGCAACCGCAAGGAGGACATCGCGGCACTGGCCACCTTCTTCCTGCAGCGGTACAGTCGGGACATGAAACGCTCCAAGATGACCCTCAGTCCCGACGCGATGAAACAGCTCACGAACCACCACTGGCATGGCAATGTCCGGGAGCTTGAGAACGTCATCGAGCGCGTGGTGGTGCTGGCCGCCGGGGATGTGATCGGTCCGCACGATCTCATGTTGAGTTCCAGCAACGCCTCTGACGCGCTGGTCGACTCGTTGCTGGATCTCCCCTTCCACGATTCCGTTCAGGCGCACAAGAAGGCCCTCCTGCACCATGCCATCAACAAGACCAAGGGCAACAAGACCCAGGCAGCCGCCCTGCTCCAACTCCAGTCCACGTATCTGTTCCGCCTGTGCAAGCAGCTGGGCATCATGTGAATTCCGAAGACTCTGGGTCCCAGAAACGCCGTCGCAGGCTGGGCGAAGTCCTGTTGGAGGAAGGCCTGCTGTCTCAGGACCAGCTCAGCAAGGCCTTGGAGGAGGGCACCCGGACGGGGAAACGCCTGGGTGAAGTCCTGGCGGCCCAGGACATCGTTTCGGAATATGACATCGCCTGCCGCCTCTCGCATCAACTGGGCTACCTCTTCATCGATCTGACCCGGGAGAAGCTGGACCCCAACCTCTCCGCGATCATTCCCGAACCTCTCGCCAAGCGCTATCAGGTCGTGCCCGTCCGGCTCGAAGGAAAGTCCCTGACCATCGCCATGGCCGACCCTCTCGACTATAAGGCCATCCAAGACCTGTCCTTCGTGAGCGGCTGCACCGTAAAACCGGCACTCGCGGGCCGGTCCACCATCAAAGAGGCGTTGGAGAAGATCTACACCAAGCAGAAGGAGAAGGGAGGGGCGACCAACCTCGACCGTTTCCTGGGGGACAGCACCGAGGAGTTCAGCGAGGAACTGCTGGAGGTGCTCGTCCAGGACGCCCAGCCCACGGCGGCCGAGATCCAGAAACTGGAAGAAGCGACCCGCCAGGCTCCCGTCGTCCGTCTCTGCAACATGATCATGACCCAGGCCGTCCGCGCCCGGGCCAGCGACATCCACGTCGAGCCGACCCCCAAAGACACGATCGTACGCTACCGCGTGGATGGTCTCCTCCGCGAGGCCGTGCGCTTGCCGAAGGGTATACACGCGTCGCTCGTCTCGCGCTTCAAGATCCTCTCCCTCTTGGACATTGCTGAGCGACGCACCCCGCAGGACGGCGCCATGCGTGCGAAGATCGAAAAGCGCGAGATTGATTTTCGCGTGTCCTCCATGCCCACGGTGCACGGCGAGAAGATGGTCCTCCGGATCACGGACCAGTCGAAATCCTTGATTCGCCTGGAGACCATCGGTCTGTCCGAGAAAGATTATGCCTCGGTCAAGTCGTTGGCCACTCGCCACAGGGGAATCATCCTGGTGACGGGGCCGACGGGAAGCGGGAAGACGACAACCCTCTACGCCATGATCAACGCGATCAAGTCGACGGCGATCAATCTCCTCACCGTCGAGGACCCGGTCGAGAGCACTATCGAGGGCATCAACCAGACGCAGGTCAACCCGGATGCGGGGCTGACCTTCGCCAACGCCCTCCGGTCCATCCTGCGCCAGGATCCGGATGTCGTCCTGGTGGGCGAAATCCGTGACCAGGAGACCGCCGAGATCGCCTTCCGGGCCGCCATGACCGGCCACCTGGTCCTCTCCACCCTGCATACCAACGATGCCCCGTCGGCCATCACGCGGCTCATCGATATCGGCATTCCCCGCTACCTCGTGGCGTCGCTGGTCGAGGGCGTCATCGCCCAGCGTCTGGTCAGGACGATCTGCCTCCATTGCAAGGAGAAAACGACCCCTTCTCCCGCGACGCTCATGGCTTTGAGAATCCCGCCGGAGACCTTAACGAACCTGCAGTTTTATGCGGGGAAGGGCTGCTTCCAGTGCGGGAGGACCGGCTACGCGGGACGGACCACCATCATGGAGGTCCTCGACCCCACCGCACGGATGCGCGAGATGATCTCGACTGAGAGCTCGGAACAAGACTTGCGCCTCGCGGCCCTCGCGGTCGGTCTGACCACACTGGGCGAGAACGGCCTCAACAAAGCCAAGGCGGGCATGACGACACTCGAGGAGTTGTTGCGCGTGATCGACGTGACGAACAAAACCGAGTCGCTTTGTCCGACCTGCGCCCGGATCGTCGAGTTCGACTTTGCGGCCTGTCCCTATTGCGAGACGGCGCTCAGCCGCAACTGCTTCGGCTGCCGGCGCTCCCTCAAGCTTGAGTGGAAGATCTGCCCTTACTGCGGTACCCGTGCCGGGGCGGCGCGCTGAGTTTTACAAAAACGCCATCGCCAGTTCGTCGGCCATCATCATTCCAGTAGGACTCGGCCGGAGCTTCCCGCCTTCCCAGGCAAGCCACCCCTCGCGGGTCAGCCTTTCGATCGGCCGACGAAAGCGTTCGATCGGGTCGAGGCGATACCGGCGCGCCAAGGGACTCACGCGCACACCCTCAACGGTCCGAAGGCCGAAGGCCATCGCCTCCCGCAGGCGCAGGTCAGGCGTCCCTGTTTCCCGCTCTGCGACCGGCGCCAAGCCGGACATCACAAGCCGGTGGTACTCCTCCAACGACGGCACCTGGCTGAACCGGTCTCCGTCCAGGTATGAGTGGGCGCTGGGCCCAAGGCCAAGCCACTCGCGATCGGTCCAGTAGCCGAGATTGTGCCGGCAGGCATAACCGGGCCGCGCAAAATTCGAGACTTCGTACTGGAGATAGCCGGCGGCGGTGAGGCGCTCCCGCCCGATCCGGTACAGGTCGGCCATCCGGTCTTCACCGGGCACGGTCAGTCGGCCCTGTTGCATGGCACGGTAAAACTGCGTCCCCTCTTCGACGGTCAGCCCATAGAACGAGAGGTGATCGGGCTGCAGGGCGATCGCGGCATTCAGGGTGGCCAGCCAGCGGGCCGGTGAGTGATCCGGAAATCCATACATCAGGTCCAGACTCAGATTGGAAAAGCCGGCTTGGCGGGCGGCACGGACGGCCAGCGTGATGTCTTCAACGCGGTGGGGCGTGCCCGCTCGCTCGAGATCCGCCTCGTCGAATGATTGCGCGCCGAAACTGATCCGGTTGATGCCGCCTGCGCGCAGGGTCCGCAGATTCACTTTCTCTGCCCCGGCCGGGTTGGCCTCGACGGTGATCTCGACCGTGGGAGTCACATCAAAGCTTTGACGGCACGCCTCCACAATCGTGAGCAGTTGCTCGGCCGAGAGAGTCGTCGGCGTTCCCCCGCCGAAGTAGACCGTTTCGACCAGGCGGCCGCGGAGCAGGGCGGCGGCGGCGGCGAGCCGGACCTCCGTCACGAGGTCCGTCACAAAGGCCGCGACCCGGTCGTCCTGATAGCCGCGCGTAAAAAATGCGCAGAACCGACACCGCCGTTCGCAGAACGGGATGTGGAGATACAGGCCGACGCCGTCCTGTCGCAAGGGCATCCGCCCGTTCATCGGACGCTCACCACCAGATTGTCAATCAAGCGCGTCTCCCCTATCCAGACGGCCAGCAACAGCACTACGCGCCCCCGCACCCTGCGCACTTCATCGAGCGTGGTCGGATGCGCCACGGCGAGATAATCCAGCCGCGCCAGCGGCTCCGCCCAGATCAGCTTGGTCATGGCCGCCTCGATCTTTTTCACCGACCGTTCCCCGGCCCGAATCAACTCTCGTCCGGCCGACAAGGCTTGATAGAGCACCGCCGCAGCCTTGCGCTCTGCCGGCGACAGGGACCGGTTGCGCGAGCTGAGGGCCAGCCCGTCCGGCTCCCGCACCGTGGGACGCACGACGATAATCGTCTCCAGATTCAGGTCCGAGACCAGCCGTTCAACGACCACCGCCTGCTGATAGTCCTTCTGCCCGAAGAACGCCTGCTCGGGACGGACAATGTTCAGCAGCTTCGTGACCACCGTGGTCACGCCCCCAAAGTGTCCGGGCCGGGAGAGTCCCTCGTAGCGGCGCGTCAGGCGCTGCACGGACACGGCCGTCTCGAACGCTGGCGGGTACAGCTCGTGCGCGCGCGGGACAAAGACGGCATCTACGCCTTCCTGCTCGCAGAGACGGAGATCCCGCGGCAGGGATCGAGGGTATCGGTCAAAGTCCTCCAGGGGACCGAACTGCAGGGGATTCACAAAAATGCTGACCGCCACCGCATCGCACGCCAGCCTGGCGGCGCGGATCAGCGCGCGGTGCCCGTCGTGCAGCGCCCCCATGGTCAGCACCAAGCCGATCGTCACACCTTCGCGGTGAAGTCCTGCGGACCAGGCAGTCATGGCCTTGACGGATTGGATCCGCCGCATCACGCGTTCGGAAGGCCGCAGGCGCCGCCTGCGCTGGTCCAGGGAACGACGGACTCTTCCAGCCGTCGGACGTCGTGCGGATCCCGAAGGGCGGCCAATAGCGCGGACACAGTCTGGCCCAGCACCGGATGACACAAGCTTGGCGCCAGCTCGGCCAAAGGGACCAGGACGAAGCGGCGCTCGTGTAAACGGGGGTGGGGCACTTCCAGCCCACGATCGTGAATGACCTGGTTCCCATAGAACAGGAGGTCGAGGTCCATTGTGCGCGGGCCCGCACGATGCTCCACGTCTCGACCCAGTCCTCGTTCCGTTTCCTTGAGAATCAGCATCAGCCGCCAAGGCGGCAACTCGGTCTCCACGCGCGCCACCAGATTCAGAAACGGCCCGCCGACCTCGCCCACCGGCTCCGTCTCGTACGTGGAGGAGTATCGCACCAGTCGGCTCTGCGGGAGCATGCCCAGCAACCCGAGCGCCCGCGCGCAGAGATCACGCCGATCGCCCAGGTTCGACCCGATCCCAATATAGGCGTCGATCATCGGAGCGCTTAGAACCCGGTCTTTTCGATGCGCGAGACCACTTCGAGCAGCCGTTCCTTCGGCGTGCAGAGCGTCATCCGGACATAGCCTTCGCCCGCCTCGCCGAAGCCGTTCCCCGGCGTCGTGACGATGCCGGCCTTCTCCAGCAGATGCGCCGTGAAGGATGCGGACGTGAAGCCCTTCGGCACGGTGATCCAGGCACAGAACCCACCCTGGAGCGGCTCCACCTCCAAACCGAGCCGTTTCAGTCCAGGGAGCAACGCCTCCCGCCGCTCCTGGTAAATCGATCGCGTCCCTTCGGCCAGCGCATCCCCGTCCCGCAAGCCCGTGATGCCCGCTTCCTGAATGGCCTGGAAGACCCCCGAGTCCAGGTTGCTCTTGACCTTGCCGAGGCCGGCCAGCACCTGCTTGTGGCCCACGGCGAACCCGATCCGCCAGCCGGTCATGTTGAAGGTCTTCGATAACGAGTGGAACTCGACTCCGACTTCCTTGGCGCCATCCGCTTCCAGAAAGCTGGCCGGCTTGCGCCCGTCGTAATAGATTTCGGAGTAGGCCGCGTCGTGACATACGATGATCCGGTGCTCGCTCGCAAACTCGACCACCCGCTTGAAAAAATCCTTTCCCGCCGTCGCCGACGTCGGATTGTTCGGGTAGTTGAGGAACATCATCTTGGCCTTGCGCGCGACGTCCTTAGGGATGGCCTGCAGGTCCGGCAGGTAACGATTGGCCTTGCGCAGCGGCATCACGTACGGCGTGCCGCCGGCAAAGCTGGCCCCTACCGAATAGGGCGGATAGCCGGGGCTCGGCAACAGCACGACATCGCCCGGGTCCACGAAGGCCAGCGGCACGTGGCCGATCCCTTCTTTCGAGCCGATCAGCGTGAGCACCTCGTCAGCCGGGTTGAGCGAGACGCCGAAGCGCCGCTTGTACCAGTCGGCCACCGCCTGCCGAAAGCTCAGCATCCCCTCATACGCGGGATACCGGTGGTGTTTGGGGTTGCCGACTTCCTGCCGCATCCGCTCGACGATCGGCGCGGGGGTCGGCAGATCCGGGTCGCCGATGCCCAGGTTGATGATGTCCACCCCGCGGGCGATGGCCTTCTTCTTCATCTCATCGATCGCAGCGAACAGGTACGGCGGCAGGGTCTTGATCCGGTTCGCGGGCTCTATGGGAAATCCGGCCATGCGGTCACATGCTCCTTTCGTCGTGAGCGTCTTGAAGCTACCAGGGTACTGCATGAGGAGCGGAAAAGAAAAGGGATTTTGACAGGCCTTCTACCCCATGATAGCGTGGATCATGTGCGGACGCTACAGTCTTAAGACGCCCGCCGAGATTCTGGCCGAGCATTTCCAACTCAAGAAGGCGCCCTCGTTGAAGCCGCGGTACAACATTGCGCCGGCCCAACCGATCGCCATGATACGGCAGCTTTCTCTCCAGAATGGGCGTGAGGTGGAGCTGGTGCGCTGGGGGCTGATCCCCTCGTGGGCGAAAGATCCCAGCATCGGCAACAAGATGATCATCGCCCGCGCGGAAACCGTCTCGGAGAAGCCGGCTTTTCGGGAAGCCTTTGCGCGCAGCCGCTGCCTGATTCCCGCCGACGGCTATTACGAGTGGCAGCGTCAGGGCCGGATGGGACAAAGGAAACAGCCGTTCTACATCCGGATGAAAGACAAACGGCTTTTCGCCTTTGCGGGCCTGTGGGAGCGCTGGAGGGGACCGGACGGCAAGGCCGTCGAGACCTGCGCGATTCTGACCACCGAACCCAACCAGTCACTCAAAGAGATTCACGACCGGATGCCGGTGATCCTCGATCCCAAGGATTATGAGCAGTGGCTCGATCCCTACATTCGGCAAGCCGCGCTCTTGCAGCCGCTCCTCCGCCCCTATCGCGATGACGCGCTGACCGCCTATCCCGTCAGCCTCTGCGTCAACGATCCCGCCCACGACGACGCAGCCTGTACCGAGCCGCTGTAAGTTACCGCGAGGGAATGATATTGCCGGAGAGTTCGGCCTGGGCGCCGTCGTGGACGACGATCCCGCCTCCGTTCTTGACGAGCCGGTTCCCGACGACCGCGCCCTTGGAGCCTGACTGAAAGACGACGGCCTCGTACAGGCTGTTCGCGATCACGTTGTTCTCGATCCGCACGTCGGACTTCCCCGCGATTTTGATTCCATAGTCGTTATCGCGGATCTCGTTGCCAATCACTTCTCCCTGGGCGTCCGAGAACGAGACGCCGATGGTCTCGCTGCCGCCGAGCAGGCTCTTTTCGATCCGGACATCCTTGGCCTGCTGGACGTAAAGCTGTCCCTGGACGCGAACGTTCGAGAGGAGGATGCGCGTGCCGTTGAAGATGCCGATGGCTAGGCCGCCGTTCTCGGAAATGGTCAGATCGCGGACTTCGATCTCATTGGCGCCGTACGGCCACTTGCCTATCCGGAACGCGCCCACCCGTTTCAAGCCGGAGATTGTCACCCGGTCGCGGGACTCGCCGATCAGCCTCAGCCTGTCCTTGCTGTGGACGACCACATCCTCCCGATAGTGCCCGGCCTTGATGAAGATCGTGTCCCCCGGCTTCGCATCGTCAATGGCCGCCTGGATCTCGCGA
>WNFB01005668.1_pt1 | contig 11593 bp, 12 predicted proteins | sample 5400501 | NCBI WGS metagenome assembly WNFB01 (sample SAMN13153341, study PRJNA577476) | soil metagenome | isolation source: 200 cm saprolite under Douglas fir tree site 2 hole 1 | place: USA:California | collected 2015-04-18 | reverse complement strand
GCGATCCCATGGAGCCACGCCCGTTTGATGAGCCCGCCGTCGTACGAGCAACCGGCCTCGAGTACATCAGTCTTCCCATTGTTCATGGTGCCGTCACGCTGGATACGATGAGGCAGATGCACGACGCGCTGCATAAGCTTTTTGGACGAAAGGCGCTATTGCATTGCTCGAGTGGTAATCGGACAGCGGCTGGGCTGATTCCGTATCTCATGATCAACGAGGGAATGTCAGAAGAGGAAGCCACGGATAAAGCCATGCACCTAGGGCTGCGAAGTCCAGAACTGCTGGAATTAGCGATGGATTTTGTCAGGATACAGTCGTCCTAGCCCCTCGTCCCTGGAATCCGCTAGGCGTCTCGACGTCTCGGCGTCTCCCTAGCTGCCTCACGCCTTCGGTTCCTCTTTCCCACCGGCATAGCGGCATAGCGGTGCCAGTACATCCTCATTTCACTGATCTTGCCTTCCTTCGTCTCACAGAAGATCGCCCCCCGCGCATCCACCTGTTCCCCCGTGCGGCGGCGCCGGAACGTGCAGCGAAACTCCGTCGCAAACCACGGTCCCGCCGCGTAAATTTCCCCCGAAGAAAAGTTGGTCTCGGCCTGGTACAGCGGGATGTCTTTCCAATACGCGCGAATCGCGGCCATGCCGCGATCCGGATTGCTGAACGGCGTCTCGAGAAACACCGCGTCCTCTGTGAAGACCGAGCAGATGGCGTCGACGTCCCCCCGCTCCCAACCCTTGCCGAAGTTGTCGATCAGGACTCGAAAGGTCTCTTTCATGGGCCCCAAATATAGCCGTTCCGGGTATGAGGCTTTGGACGTAATGTCCTTACTACTCTCACGGAGGTGCACGATGCTGAAGCGAATCCTCGCATCTGCGGCGTTGCTCGCGATCTGCGCGCTGCCGCTCGCAGCTCAACAGCAGAAGCCCGCGGCGAACGCGGGCAACGACATGACGCTCACCGGCCAGGTGATCGACGTCAACTGTTACACTACCATGGGCGCGTCCGGCGCCGGGCACAAACAGTGCGCCGCCGCGTGCGCCAAGGCGGGCGTTGCGCTCGCGATCCTGAGCTCGGACGGCACGATCTACATGCCGGTCAGCTCCAAGCCGGCGGACCCGCAGAACTCGCGGCTGGAGCCGTTCGCCGAGAGCCAGGTGAAGGTCACCGGCGTCCACCGGATGAGCCACGGCATGCACACGATCGAGATCAAGACGATCGCCGCCGCCACCTGATGCACCGCCTGGGGGCGGGGGCGGGGGGGGCCGCGGTCGCACTCCTGGCCCTGACCGCCTGCCATCCCGCCCCCAGCGGCTTCACCCTTCTCTTCATGGGCCGCTCCCCCGCGGCCCGCGTCGGTAGCCTCTCGTGGGCGCCCGACCCCGACCACAGCCGGCTCGTGGCCTTCGACGGCGCCCTGCACGTCGTCCGCACGATCGCCGATCCGCGGCTCGCCACACCGATGGCCCTCGCGCCGCTCCATGGCAGGCTGCTCGTCACAGAGCGGACCGGCGAAGCGGTCGTGTTCGACACCGCGGGCAAACCGGTGCGGGAGTGGCAGAGCCCGTTTCCCGCCTCGCTGTACGCCACCGGGGACGATCGGATCGTCGCCGCGCGCTCTCCCTACTTCGTCCAGTTCGTCGGCGAGGACGGCAGCCAGCCGCTGCTGTGGCTCCTGGACACGCTCGGCCGCCCGAGCCACGGGTTGGGCGTGACCCACGTCCCCGAGGTCGCCTACTTGGCCCAGCTCACGAACGCAGGAGCCGTGGCGCTCGGGCAGGACGGCTCGATCTACTTCGCTCCCCTGGTGCGCGACGAGATCCTGAAGATCGACCCGACCGGCGCGACGGTGTGGCGCACCCAGCGCGGATTGTTCCGTGAGGAGCCCGATCCGCACTTCCTGCCTCCGAAGGGGCGCGAGATTCGGGTCGCGCATGCCCTAGTGAACATCGCCGTGTCGGTCGGGCCGGATGGACGTCTCTACGCGCTCGGCGCCGAAGACTCGGCGGCAACACGCCTGCGCCTCGACGTGCTGGACCCGGCAAGCGGCCGCATCGTCACGACCCGCGCACTCGAGACGCGGACGACGGCCGTCGCCGTCGACCGCCGCGGTACGATCCGCGTGCTCGATCCCGACCGCCTCCTCGCGCAAACGCCCACGCGCGGGCGCGATCTGTTCACCCCTGCCTTCGCGCTTCCTGACCTCGCCGGCAAGCCGGTGCTGCTCGAGGATTATCGCGGCAAGGTCACGCTCGTCAATTTCTGGGCATCCTGGTGCGAGCCGTGCCGGGAAGAGTTCCCGCACATGGCGGAGCTATACAAGGACGTCAGCCGCGATCAGTTCGATATCGCGGCAATTTCCGACGACGTGGACCTCAGCAAGATGCGTGCGTTCGTCACCGAGTTTCGGCCGCCCTTCCCGATTCTCGTCGGCGGCGGCCGCATGAAGGCGATCTATCATTACCGGGGATTGCCCTACTCGGTGTTGCTGGACAAGCAGGGACGCATCATCGAGCGCATCTTCGGGTTTGGCGGCGAGACGGAGTTCCGGCAGCTGCGCGAAACCATTTCGAGGGAAATCCATGCTGACTCTGCTGCTCGTCGTTAGCCTGCAGGCACCCGGAGATTGGCCGGTGTACGGCCGCGATCCCGGCGGGGCGCGCTTCTCGCCGCTCACGCAGGTCACGCGCGCCAACGTGGCGCAGCTGCAGGTCGCGTGGACCTACCACGCGGGCATCCCCGACATGTCGAGCATGTCGCGCCGGCCGCCGGCGCTCGAAGTCACCCCGATCGTGGTGGACGGCACGATGTACGTGATCAGTCCCACCGGCATCGTCGCGGCACTCGATCCTGCCGCGGGAACGGAGCGCTGGCGCTACGACGCGGGCGTGGATCCCCATCGCGGCTACGGCGACTTCGCGAGCCGCGGCGTGAGCTTCTGGCGGGACAGCCGAGCCGCGGCGAGCGTGACCTGCGCGCGCCGCATCTTCGCCGCCACGATCGACGCACGGTTGATCGCGCTCGACGCCGCTTCGGGAAAGCCCTGCGCCGGATTCGGTTCAGCCGGTGTGGTTGATCTACGCGCGGGGCTTCGTGTTCCGCCGCTCGAGTTCGAGTTCTACGAAGTGACGTCCCCACCCGCTGTCGTGGGGGATCTCGTCATCACGGGGTCGGCCATCGCCGACAACACCACTATCGCGCCGGCAAGTGGCGAGGTCCGCGCCTTCGATGCCCGCACAGGCGCGCTCAGGTGGACGTTCGATCCAGTGCCCCAGGACCCGGCCGATCCGGCGTACACTACGTGGCAGAGCGGGAGCGCGCATCGCACGGGCGCGGCGAACGTCTGGTCGGTCATCGTCGCCGATCCCGAACGCGATTTGGTTTTTCTGCCGACGTCGAGTCCAGCGCCCGACTACTTCGGTGGCTTACGGCTGGGAGAGAATCGCTACGCCAGCTCCATCGTAGCGCTCCGCGCGTCCACTGGCGGCGTCGTGTGGCATTTCCAGACCGTGCACCACGACCTCTGGGATTTTGACAACGCAGCTCCGCCCACGCTCGTTACGGTGACGCACGATGGCGCCAGCATCCCGGCAGTCATCCAGACCGGGAAATCAGGGATGCTGTACATCCTCGACCGGACGACCGGGAAGCCGATCTTCCCGGTGGAGGAACGGCCTGTCCCGGCGAGCAGCGTTCCCGGCGAAGTCGCCTCTCCAACGCAGCCCTTTACCTCCCTTACGCCGCCCCTCGTCCCGCTGCGGTATTCCGCGGACGACGCCTGGGGGCCGACACCAGAGGCCAAGGCCGCCTGTCACGACATCCTGGCGGCGCTGCGCAACGAGGGACCGTTTACGCCCCCGAGCACGCAGGGCACGCTTTCACAGCCCGGCAACATCGGCGGCGCCCATTGGGGCGGCGTCGCTATAGATGAAAGGCACGGTCTCGCCGTCGTGCCCGTAAATCGCGTCCCCGCCATGGTGCAGCTCTTTGTGGCACACAGCTTCAATTACGACAGCTCCAAAACCGTCGATGCGTCACGCGGCATGACGGACTTTGAGTACACCAACATGCGCGGCACGCCGTACCTCATGCGCCGGCGCATCATCCTGGGTCCCACCGGGCTGCCCTGCACACCGCCGCCCTTCGGCTCGCTTGTCGCGGTGAACCTCAGCACGGGCGGCATCGCCTGGAACGTGCCCCTGGGCACGATGGGCGGCTTCCCGGGCTCCGTAAACCTTGGTGGTCCGATCGTCACCGCGGGCGGGATTGTCTTCATCGGCGCGACGCTCGACCGCGCGATTCGGGCCTTCGATGTCGAGACGGGGCGCGAGCTGTGGAAAGCCGACCTGCCCGCGGGCGCGCGTGCTACGCCGATGACCTACGAGGCGGGCGGCCGGCAGTTCGTCGTTATCGCCGCCGGTGGCGGCGGCCCGTTCGGCGCCGGCGACGCGATCATCGCGTTTGCACTTCCGAAGTGAGGAGCCTAACCTAGAGCGTGCCCCAACCCATCATCATCGATACAGACCCGGGGATTGACGACTGTCTCGCCCTTCTCCTCGCTCTCAATTCCCCGGAACTGGACGTCCGCGCTATCTCGATCTCGTACGGCAACACCGTCGTCGAGAACGCCTACCGCAACGCCGTCGAGATTCTCCGCAAGGTGAAGCATCCGGTGCGCGTGCCACTCGGCATCGGCGCCCGCCGGCCGCTCAAGCGGCAGCTCCAGGTGGCGGACGATACCCACGGTCCTACCGGTCTGGGCTACGCCGAGGTACCGCCCGCCGGGGTGATTCTCGACTATGCACGGCCGCTCGAGCGGCTGCTGGACGCCCAGCCGGAGCCCGTCACACTCGTGACGCTCGGTCCCGTCACCAGCCTGGCTCTCGTGCTGCGCGCCAATCCTGGCCTGGTTCGCGACAAAGTCAGCCGCCACGTCGCGATGATCGGCAACATCGAAGCGGCGGGAAACCAGACGCGCTTCTCCGAATTCAATGCCTGGTGCGATCCCGAGGCGCTTCGGGCCGTGCTCGCCGCCGAGATCCCGACCGAGATGATCGGGCTCGATGTGACGCGGAAGCTCGTGATCAAGGGAAGTGAAGTCGAACGGCTCGCGCAGCACTCGCCCTGGCTGCACGATGCGCTGCGCTTCTACGTCGAGTTCCACAAGAAGCAGGAGGGACTGGACGGCGCGGTGATCAACGACGTCCTCGCCATTGCGTACCTCATCCAACCCGACGTGCTGACGTTCAGCGATCTGCGTCTGACGGTCGATTTGGATGACGGGCAGAGCCGTGGCCGAACGAAGCTGAATCCCAAAGGCTCGTTTGCGCGCGTCGCGATGGACGTGCATCCGCCTCCGGTGCGGCGGCTGCTGTTCGAGCGCGTGCTGGCAGGTGCGCTCGTCGAGGAGGCGCTGGCATGACGATTCCCCGGAAGGTTGCGGTGATCGGCGCCGGCGACATCGGCGTCGGCTGGGCCGCGTTATGCGCGTCGGCTGGATGGCCGGTGGCGATCTTCGACCTGAATCCCGCGACCATGGAACGCGCGTCGGGCGAAGTCGAGCGGCGTACGCGCGCGCTCGTGGCCCTGGATCGCGCGCCCGAGAGCATCGTCGAGCGTGGCCTCACGGAGCTGGTTCGGGCGCAATTTCTCTCCGAAGCGGTCCAGGATGCCGATTGGATCATCGAGGCGATTCACGAGGACATTGTCGCGAAGCAGAAGCTGCTCGCCGGGATCGAGCAACAGGCTGGTGAGGACGCGCTGATCAGCTCGTCATCGAGCGGCCTTCCCCCGACAGAGATCTTCGGCAGGATGCGACGTCTCGACCGCTGCCTCGTGACACACCCGCTGAATCCGCCGGAGCTGATTCCACTCGTCGAAGTGGTGCCGGAGAGTCGTACGTCGGCCGCCAGCATGAATCGCGCGGTGGAGTATCTGCGCTCGCTGGGCCGCTTCCCGATCGTCCTCAAGAAGTCGATTCCGGGTTACGTCGTTGGTCGCGTGTCGGCTGCGGTATGGCGGGAATGCATCGACCTGGTCCTACAAGGCGTGATCAGCGTGGACGATCTCGACCGCGCCGTGTCGCTTGGGCCCGCGATCGGCTGGGCGGCCGCCGGCCCCCACCTCACCTACCACCTGGCAGCCGGGGAGGGCGGAATCCGCAGCTTCACGCAGCACCTGCTGGCGAGCTTCGAGAGTTGGTGGCAGCAGCTCGCCCATTGGGCGCAGCTCGACCCCGAACAGCAGCGGGCGTTGATCCAGTCGATTGAAAGGGCTTACAAGGGGAAGGTCGAGTTCCTGCGGGAGGCGCGAGATCGCCGTCTCAGCGCGATTCTCAAGTCCCTGGAGCAGGCGCGCGCACCATCAAGATCGGAATCCGACTGACGTGTCGCAATGCTGTCGCGGTGGTGCCATGAACCACGTCGCTCAGCAACGAGTGCCCATGCGTCGCCATCGCAATTAAATCGACCTTCTCCCGCTCGGCAGTCGCCGCGATTTCCTTGGCCGGATCGCCCGCCGCCAGCACCGCGTCCACATCGATGCCGGCCTGCCGCAGCTCCTGAGACATGCGCTCCAGGTAGGCCCGGTCGTCCTTCATCTCCTGTGACTCGCGCAGGTTGAGCTGCTCCATGTTCCGCGCCGCCCAGCCGTCCGCCACGTGCACGAGCACCACCTCTGCGCCGAGCAGCTTCGCCAGGCCCATGACGTGTTTGAGAATTGCGGTGTCGGCGGGACCGTTTTCGAGCGGCACGAGGATGCGCTTGTACATCAGCTGACCCAGCCGGCGAAGATCCGTACCAGGAGCCATGCGTTGAAGGCCGCGATCGCCACCGCGACCACGTAGGCGAGCACTTTGAGCCAGGTGGGGTTCACGAACTCGCCCATTTTCAGGCGGTCCGAGGTGAACCGCACGAGCGGGAAGACCGCGAACGAGAGCTGCAGGCTGAGGATCACCTGGCTGAGGATCAGGAGTTGGGCGGTGCCATGCTCCCCGAAGAAAATAGCCGTCAGCGCGGCGGGCACAATCGCGATCAATCGCGTGATGAGGCGGCGCAGCCAGGGCCGGATCCGGATGTTCAGGAATCCTTCCATCACGATCTGGCCCGCCAGCGTTCCCGTGAGCGTCGAATTCTGGCCCGACGCGAGCAGCGCGAACGCGAACACGGCGCTGGCGCCCGTCACGCCGAGCAGCGGCGTCAGCAGGCGATAGGCGTCCTGGATCTCCGCGACGCCCGTTTCCCCCGCGCGGTGGAACGTGGCGGCCGCGACGACGAGGATCGCGGCGTTGATGAACAGCGCGAACGAAAGCGCGACCGTCGAATCGAGAAAGGCGAACTTCACCGCCTCACGTTTGCCGGCGGCCGTCTCCTCGTAGCTGCGGGTCTGCACGACCGACGAGTGGAGATAGAGGTTGTGGGGCATCACCGTCGCGCCGAGGATGCCGATCGCGATGTACAGCTTGTCGGGGTCTTTCAGGATCGTCGCGCTCGGGAGGAAGCCGGCGAGCACGGCGCCGGCATCAGGCTTCGCAATCAGGATCTCGAACAGGAAGCAGCCCGCGATTGTTGCAATCAGCACGACGACCAACGCCTCGAGCAGCCGGAATCCTTTTTGCTGCATGTAGAGCACGATCAGCACGTCGAGCGACGTGATCGCGATGCCCCACGCGAGCGGGATGCCGAACAGCAGGTTCAAGGCGATGGCCGAGCCGATGACTTCCGCAAGGTCGCACGCAGCGATCGCGATCTCACAGATGATCCACAGGAAGAACGAAACCGGCCGCGAGTAGTGATCGCGGCACGCCTGCGCCAGATCGCGGCCGCTCACGATACCGAGCTTCGCGGCGAGACCCTGCAACAGAATTGCCATCAGGTTGGACAGCAGGATGACGGTCAGCAGCGTGTAACCGAAGCGCGCGCCGCCCGCGAGATCGGTCGCCCAGTTGCCGGGGTCCATGTAGCCGACAGCAACGAGATATCCGGGACCTGCAAAGGCGAGCGCCTTCTTCCACCAGGCGCCGGGTTTGACCGGAACCGTGCGGTAGACCTCCGCCAGACTCGGCGTCAGTCGCGGATGCCGCCAGCCCGCGTCGACTACGCTATTCGCCATCGATCGGCCTGCAGAACAGCAGCAACGCGAGCTCCTGGCCCACAACGCGAGTGGTGCCGTCGCCCAGCCGCGCGATCGTCGGACCGTTGAACGGCTGCCGGTCGATCACCGTGAGACGCACGCCCGGGGTCAGCCCTTGCTCGGCGAGATAGTGCAGCCGCTCGGTGTTTTCATCACCGACTTCCTGCAACACCACAGTGCTGCCCACCGCGATCTCGGCGAGCGTCACCAACTCCGCTTCTTCGATCTCACCAGCGGCCGTCGGAATCGGCGCGCCGTGCGGATCGTAGCGCGGCTCGCCCAGGGCATCCGCCATGCGCTCGATCAACTTCTCGGACACGGCGTGCTCCAATCGCTCGGCTTCGACGTGCACATCACCCCAGTCATAGCCGAGCTTGCTCGTGAGATACGATTCGAGAATGCGGTGGCGACGGATCATCTGCAGCGCGGCGCGCCGACCCTGGTGCGTGAGCTGCACGCCGCGATACGGAACGTGCTCGATGAGGCCGGTCTCCGAGAGACGCTTCATCATGCCGCTGACCGACGGAGGCGCGACGTCGAGCATCTCAGCGATGTCGCTCGTAGTCGCAAAACCGCCCTGGCTGGTGAGATGAAAAACGGACTTGAGGTAGTCCTCGACGGACCGTGTCAGCGGTGGTTGCGGCGACCGAGTCGCGGCGTTCATCGAACCTCCGGGCATTGCCCTGTCAACGAGACAGGGCATTAGGCTAGACTAATTATCAAATATTGTCAAGCGAAGATGTGGATTTTGTGGGGCTAAGAAACGAGGCTAATTAACGGTGTGAGAATGCGCTCGCTCATCCCCCAAATAGTCCGATTTCCCAGCGTATATGCAGGAAGTACCCGTCGGGGGATGCCAGGATGATCGACTACCACCTCCCCCCGCACCCCCGGGGCTTGGAGAGCCCGGAAGGATACCCAGAAGGTGTCTTGGACCTCTGGGCCGAGGACAATGGTGGGCCGGGTTGTCAACGCGAATACAAATGGACGCACGACGACCGGCGGCAGCACCGGTGTCCGCGGGTAGAGATCGTCGAGAACACCAAGCCGTTCCGCGGACGACAAATCCACGCCGACTTCTTCCATCGTTTCGCGGATTGCGGTCGCCAGGAGATCGGCATCGCCGGGATCCCGGCGGCCACCGGGAAAGGCGATCTGGCCTGACCAGGTGTCGCCGGCACGGACCGCGCGGTGGATGAACAGCGCTTCCAGCCCGTCGTCACCATCGTGCAACGCGATGGCGACGGCCGCAGCAATCATCCCGGTCTCGAACGGAATCACCGTGGGTCGGTAATCGCGCAGCCTGCGGCGTGCGTCCTCGAGTGTGGGGGGGGGCGGGGGGGCGGGGGGGACCAACGTGCTACGCCGAGACCTCCTCCCCGCCGTCCACGTTGATCACGTTGCCCGTGATCCAGTCCGCGCCAGGTTGGGAGAGCGCCACGATCGCGCCGCCGAGGTCGGCGGGCGTCGTGAGCCGGTGGTGCGGATTCCGCTGCGTCGCGATCTCGACGAGCTTCTCGTTGCCCGGAATCTTGCGTAGCGCGGGCGTATCGGTCACGCCGCCGCGCAACGCGTTCACCGCGATCCCGAAGGGCGCCAGCTCGAGCGCGAGCTGGCGGGTGTGGGACTCCAGTGCTGCTTTGGCCGCCGACACCGCGCCGTAGGTCGCGAACACGCGCGTCGAGCCGGATGACGTCATCGAGAAGATCCGACCACCCTTGCCCATCAACCCGAGCTTCACCACGCCCTGCGCCCAGTAGACGAGCGAGTGCGCCATGACGTCGAGCGTCATGTCGATGTTCATTTTCGTCAGGACGTCGCCGCCGATGTACGGCTTCAAGGTACCAAACGCGAGCGAATGCAGCAGCACGGCGATGTTGAGCCTTTGTTTGGTGAGCTCGGCAAGGACTTCGTTGCGCTTCTCTTCGTCGGCCGCGTTGATGTTGAAGTACTGCGTCTTGCGGCCCAGTTTCTCGATGTCGCGGCGGATCTCGGCGACATGCTCGAGGCCTGCCTTGCGGTCCAGGTGGACGCCGACGATATCATAGCCAGCCTGCGCGAGCGCCCTGGCCGCTCCCTCCCCGAACCCGCTCGAGGCCCCCAGGATGAGAGCCCATTTCGGCGTCTTCACCTGTGCGTGTGTGGTGTCTGGCATGGCGATATAATAGCCGACATCGGATGAGAAGCCACGTGTGGATGGGAATCGGCCTGATCGCGGGCCTCTTGCTCGGCCTACTCGCGGCCGGGCTGGCGCAGCAGGGCCACCCTGCCCTCGCCGACCTGGTGCGCGTGATCCGGCCCGTCGGATCGCTCTTCCTTAATCTTCTCTCGATGGTCGTCATCCCGCTGGTCGCGACCGCGTTGTTTGCCGGGATCGCGAAGCTCGGCGATCTGCGCACCGTCGGGCGCCTCGTGGTGCGGACGCTGGTGTTCTTCTGGGGGACGGCGCTCGCCGGCATCGTCCTCGGGTTTCTGGTCGCCACCGTCGTCTTGCCGCGCGCCGCCGTTACGCCGGAGCAGCAGGTCGCGCTGCGCGCCGCCGCCGCCGCCGCCGCCGATTCGGGCGTGATCCGGCGCGCCGCCGAGAGCATCCCGACGGGTGCCCAGTTCCTCGTGCAGCTCGTCCCCGCCAATCCGTTCAAGGCAGCTGCGGACGGAAACCTGCTGCCGGTCATCATTTTCGTGACGATCTTCGGCATCGCGGCGGCAACGCTGCCGGTCGAGAAGCGCACGCCCCTCACCAACATCGCCGACGCGATCACCGAAACCCTGATCCGGATCGTCCACTGGGTGCTCCTCATCGCGCCCATCGGCATCTTTGCGCTGGTGGCGCCGCTCGTAACGCAGTTCGGTTGGGGCCTGGTGCTCGCGATGGCGTGGTTCATTCTCGCCGTCATCATCGGCACGTTACTGTTCAGCGCGGTCGTGTATCTGCCCAGTGTCGCGCTTCTCGCCCGGCTCGCGCCCGGACGCTTCTTGCGCGCCTCCTATCCATCGATGTTGATGGGGTTCTCCACGACGACGTCTCTCGCGACGCTGCCGACGATGATCGATGCGGCCGACAAGGACCTGCAGATCCCGCGTCCGGTCTCCGGGTTTGTCTTACCGCTCGGTACCAGCCTCAATCGCGGTGGCAGCGCCGTCTTTCAGGCGATCGCGGTGGTCTTCATCGCGCGGCTGTACGGCATCCCATTCGGCCTCGGGCAAATGCTCGCCGCCGCCGCACCGGTTTTCCTCGCCTCCCTCACCGTCGCCGCCATTCCGTCGGGCAGCGTGATCAGCTTGCTGCCGGCATTTCAGTCCACCGGCTTGCCAATCGCCGGAATCAGCATCCTGATCGGCCTCGATCGCATTCCCGACATGTTCCGCACGATGACGAACGTCACCGGGGATCTCGCCGGCGCCGTCGTCGTCGCGTCGCTGGAAGATCGAAAATGAGCTGGCTGCTCGCGGCGCCGTGGAT
>WNFB01005220.1_pt1 | contig 11595 bp, 11 predicted proteins | sample 5400501 | NCBI WGS metagenome assembly WNFB01 (sample SAMN13153341, study PRJNA577476) | soil metagenome | isolation source: 200 cm saprolite under Douglas fir tree site 2 hole 1 | place: USA:California | collected 2015-04-18 | reverse complement strand
TGGCGCTGCGCGGCGTCCGCTACCGCCCGATCGGGGCAGCGGCCCTGCTCCGCCGAAACTTGCTCGTCTGGGGCGTCGGGGGAATCATTGCGCCGTTCGTGGGGATCAAGTTGATAGACATCGTCATCACCTCCATTCATCTCGCCTAGGAACGGTATGGAAAGAATCTTGAGTTCGCTGCCCCAGGAGCTGATCCGATCGATCCGGCTGACCCTGGTGTTCGCTGTGGTCACCGGTCTGATCTACCCGCTGGTGATCACGGGGATCGCCCAGGTCCTCTTCCACGACCAGGCCAACGGCAGCCTGATCGTCAAGAATGGGCAGGTCGTCGGCTCCCGGCTGATCGGCCAGCAGTTCACGGATCCCAAGTACTTCTTCGGCCGGCCGTCGGCGACCCTCAACGTGACCGACGCCACGAAGTCCGATCCTTACAACGCCCAGAACTCCACCGGCAGCAACCTGGCGCCGTCGAACAAGGCGCTCATCGACCGGGTGGCCAAGGCCGTTGACCAGATCCGGAAGGACAACAACTTGAGCGCGGACTCCCAGGTGCCGGTGGACCTGGTGACCGCCGACTTCAGCGGGTTCGACCCCGACATCACGGAGGCCGGGGCCCTCATCCAGGTGGCCCACGTCGCGGCCGCGCGCAGCATCGACCCGGCGAGGGTCAGGGCGCTGGTGGAGAAGTACGTGCAGGGTCGCATGCTGCTGGTCTTCGGGGAGCCCCATGTCAACGTGCTGGCGCTGAACCTGGCGTTGGACAACGGAGAAGCCGGCTAACCGGATAATCTCCTCCCCCTGCAGGGGGAGGGTAGGGTGGCCGTGTCTCGAGCAATTCGGTCTTGTGACCGTTCGTAAGATTGGTCTCGATGGAGACGCCATCGGCCGGCCTCAAACGCGGGCACCTGAAGGTGTACCTGGGCGCCACCCCGGGAGCCGGCAAGACCTTCGCCATGCTCCGCGAGGGCCGCCTCCGACGCGAACGAGGTGAGGACGTCGTCGTCGGCTACATCGAGACCTACGGACGGCCCCGCACCGAGGATTTGCTCGCCGGCTTCGAACTCGTTCCGCGCGTGCGAATCCCGTACCGGGGAACGGTCCTCGAGGACATGGACCTGGACGCCGTCCTGGGGCGCCGGCCGGCCGTGGCGCTGGTGGACGAGCTGGCCCACACCAACGCTCCAGGCCTGGCCCACGAGAAGCGCTGGCAGGATGTCGATCAGCTGCGGGACGCCGGGATCGACGTCATCACCACCGTCAACGTCCAGCACGTAGAGAGCGTGAACGACGTTGTCGAGCAGATCACCGGCATCCCGGTACGGGAGACCTTGCCGGACCGCGTGCTCGACACCGCCGATGAGATTCAGTTCATCGACATCTCGCCCGAGGCCCTTCGAAAAAGAATGCGCCACGGCAACATCTATAAGCCGGACAAGGTCGAGACCGCCCTCAACAATTTCTTCCGCCCGGGGAACCTGGCGGCGCTGCGCGAGATTGCGCTCCGCCTGGTGGCCAGCTCGCTGGCCCTCTCCCGCCAGGTGCTGGCCCCGGCCGAAAACGTGCTGGTCGCCATCTCCGGGCGGGAAAGCTCCGAGCCGGTGATCCGCCGCGGCGTCCGGTTGGCCCGCCGCCTGGGTGGGCTGTGCATGGTGGTACATGTCGTCACCGAGGAGAGCGTGGCGGCCGAGCGCTACCAGCGGCTGGCGCGCGAGCTGGGCGCCTCCTTCGCCTCCCTGGGCGGGTCAAGCGTGGCGGAGGCCATCATCGGGGCGGCGCAGCAGGCCCACGTGGGCCACGTCTTCATCGGCGAGTCGCCGGCTGGGGGTTTCTGGTCACGCTGGGACAAGCCCCTGGCGGACGAGCTGATCGACGCACTGCCTGGCGTCGACCTGCACGTCATCGCCAGCCACCATGAACCGCCACCCATCGACGTCCAGCGGCTCACCCCCGAGGCTATTCTCCGGCGGGAGCAAGAGGCCGCCCGGCGGCACGCCGGGCTGCGCGTCTACCTGGGCTATGCGGACGGCAGCGGGACGACGACGGCAATGCTCGATGAAGCACGCCGGCGCCGCGCCCGCGGCACCGACCTGGTGGTGGCCGCCGTCCATGCCGGATCGGCCAGCGCGCTGTCCGGCCTCGAGCTGCTAGGCGGGCCCGACGGAGCCGCGGCCCGCGACCGGCTAGACCTGGAAGCCTTGCTCGCCCGGAATCCGGAAGTCGCCTGTCTCGACGAGCTCAACGGCCTGGACACGGATGGCCGGACACGAGCCGAGGCGATTCCGCGACTCCTCCAGGCTGGCATTACGGTGCTGGGCACGCTGCACCTGCTCGACCTGGCCAGCGTCCGCCAGAGCTATGAGCGCCTCCTCCAGGACCGGTCGCCGGGCAGCGTGGTGAGCGACGACATCCTGCAGCTGATCGATGAGCTGGAGATCGTCGATGTCACTCCGGTCGTGCTGCTGGAGCGGTTGCGGCGGGGCGAGATCATGCCCCCCGCCGAGGCGGCGCGTGCGCTGCAGGCGGAATTCCGCCCGCAAGTGCTGGCGGCCCTCCGCGAGATGGCCTTTCGGGTGATCGCCGAGCACACCGACCGCCGGCTGGTGGCGTACATGCGCGAGCGGAAGATCAGCGCGCCCTGGGAAGCGCGGCCGCGGGTGGTCGCCTGCATCCCTCCGCGTCCGGGCATGGAGGCCAAGATCGAGCAGGCCGCCGTCCACGCGGCTCGGCACGACGCCCAGTTCGCCGTCCTCAGCGTCCGTCCGCCCAGGCTCTCGGAATCGCAGCGGCGCTGGCTGGGCGAGTATGCGGCCCTGGTGCACGAGAAGGGCGGCGAGTTCGTCAGCCTCTACGGCCGCAATGTCGCCGCTACCATCGCCGACTACGTCGGGTCCACCCTGACCACCGAGCTGGTGCTCGGCCGCCGCCATCGGCGCTGGCGCCCCTGGGACACCACCAGCGTCCTGGTCCGGTCGGTCTCGGACGTCGACGTGCACATCCTCCGCCGGGAGGAGCCGGCCGAACCCGCCGGCGCCAAGGCTACGGCTGCGTCTTCGGCAGCATGAATCGGAAGCTCGTCCCGCCCGCCGGCCGGTCTTCTACGGAGATGGTGCCCGCGTGGGCCTCGACCAGCCCTCGCACGATCGCCAGGCCGAGCCCGGTTCCACCGCCGGTATCGGATTGGCCCTTCACGAACCTCCCGAAGAGCCGCCGCCGCAGCTCCGGCGAGATCCCCGGACCCAAATCAATAACCCGGATGGTGACGTAGCCGGGGTCTTCCTGGCTGACCCCGATCTCGATGGGCTTGCCGGCCGGCGCAAAGCGGTCGGCGTTGGACAAGAGGTTCTCGAAGATCTGCCCCAGCCGGTCCCAATCGGCCAGGACGCTGACCGCGGCATCGGCGACGTTCCAGTCCACCCGTCGATCCGGCGAGCTCTTGTGCAGCCGCTCGACCGCGGCCTGCACGGCGTCGGCGAGGACGACCGCCTCCAGCGTCAGGGTCAACGCGCCGCCCTCGATCCGGGCCATGTCCAGCATGTTGCTGACCAGCCGGTTCAGCCGGCGGGCCTCGGCCGCCATGGCCTCGATCCGAAAGCGCACCGAGGCATTCATGGTCTGGGTCAGGAGCATGTTGGTGCTGTCCGTGAGGATGCTGCCGATGGGGGTACGCAGGTCGTGGGACACGCTGGCCAGCAGATCCCGGTAGTACTGCTCGTTCTGCTGCAGCAGCTGGACCTGCTGCTCGGTCCGGGCCAGGCGAATCGCGGCCTGGGCCGCCGCAGCCTGTTCCTGGTTCAGGCGAACGAGCTCGGCATTGAGCTGTTGCAGCTGGTGGGTCAGCGCTTCCGCTCGGACCAGGGTCTGCCGGCGTCGAGAGGCCAGGAAGCCGACCAGTCCGGCGGTCCCAAAGAAGACCAACAGGTTGACCAGGTCCTGGCTATCGGCGATGGTCAGCGTCCCGACTGGCGGGATGAAGAAGTAGTCCACCAGGAAGAAGCTGACCGTGGCCGCCAGCAGCGACGCGAGCAGGCCCCGGAAGACGGCGATACTGGCCACCACGGCCATGTACAGAAACACGTACTCGCGTTGGCGGGCCCCGATCGCGACCAGCACCGCCGTCAGCAGTGCGGGGGCGCCGATGGCCGCCAGGTAGGCGATGATGTCGGCCCATCGAGCACGGGACCGCGTGGCCACGCCCCACAGCGTAAGCCGCGCCGCCAGAAATGCGCAGGCGCCAGGGCACGGCCCCGGGGCCTGGCGCCGTTGAGCCTTAGCTGGCTTTGTTCGCGCAGTCGTTGGTGTAGGTCTTGCTCAGATCCGCGGTCTTGCCCTTGAAGCTCGATACGTAGTTTTGCAGCACGCTGAGGACGGTTTCCGGGCCGCCCTGCGGCATCTTGCAATCGCTGCCGAAGATGGACAGCTGGTTCTGGAGGGCTGCCACGTAGAGATCCCGGCTGGGGACGATGTAGTCGGGCGGCATCTTGTCCGCGATCTCGCCCGCGGTGTGGGCCTTCATCCACTTCAGGGTCTTGACCTAGACGTTGACCAGCCTCTGGACGGCGTCCTTGTGGCTGGCGACCCAGTCATTCTTGGCGAAGATGCCGATTTCAACATATAGCAGAGAGGGGGGCTTGCGGCAAGACCCCGGTGCTGGCCCAGAATTCGGAGCAAATGCGTGTGCTGCTGTCGACCATCGGGTCGCGTGGCGATGTCCAGCCCCTGGTGGCGCTGGCGTTGCAGTTGAGGGAGCTTGGGCAGGACGTCCGCCTGTGCGCGCCCCCTGACTTCGGCGACTGGATCGACACCCTCGGGATTCCCTTCGTCCCCATTGGACCCGAGGTCCGGCCGTTTGCGATCTCCAGCTCACCCGTCGTTCGGGCCAGACCCTCACCCGAACAGATGCGTCAGATTGCGAACGCCACGGTCGCCACCCAGTTCGAGGTGATACCGGTGGCGGCCGAAGGCTGCCACATCCTGGTCGGAGGCGGGGCCCTGCAAATCGCCCTTCGCACGGTGGCCGAGCAGAGGGGAATTCCCTACGCCTACGCCGGTTACTGCCCGATATCCCTGCCCTCCTCGCACCACGCGCCGCCCGCCTGGCGGGGAGATTCAGCGCCGGACGGTCCGGCTGACAACAGCCAGCTCTGGGCTGAGGATGCACAACGCTGGAACGCCTCCTGGGGCGTGGCTCTCAACTCGCATCGGGCATCAGCGGGCCTGGCCCCGGTGGCTGACGTGCGGCGCCACATCTTTACCGACACGCCCTGGCTGGCCGCCGACCCCACGCTGGCACCCTGGCCTGAGCCTTCGGACCTGGATGTGATTCAGACGGGCGCCTGGATCCAGCCGGACCGGCGTCCACTGTCTGCGGAGCTGGAGACATTCCTTGACGCCGGCGAGCCACCCATCTATCTCAGCTTCGGCAGCATCCGCGCTCCACACGACCTCAGCCAGAACCTGATCCAAGCGGCCCGTGCGCTCGGACGCCGCGCAATGGTGTCCCGCGGGTGGGCCGACCTGGCACTACTGGACGACGAACCCGACTGCCTGTCCATCGGAGAGGTCAACCAGCAGGCGCTCTTCCAGCGGGTCGCCGCCGTCGTGCACCACGGCGGCGCGGGCACCACCACCGCGGCCGCGCGAGCCGGAGCACCCCAGGTCGTCATCCCCCAGCACTACGACCAGCGCTACTGGGCCCAGCGAATCGACCACCTCGGAATCGGCAGCGCCCACCCGCCCGTGGTACCGACCACCGACTCGCTGGCCGCGGCTCTTAGCCACGCCCTCCAGCCGGACATCGCCGCCCGTGCCCAGGTCATCGCCAAGGCCGTTCGCACCGACGGCGCCAAGGCCGCCGCCCAGCGATTGATGGCTGCGGACGCTTAGAGCCCATTCTGATTCGGGCTAGGCTGGACGTAGACCAGCGGGCTCTGGTAGGCTCCTCGGACCAATAGCCATTCAACAGAAGGAGCATGGTGTGGAAGGGCAGACGGTTGTTCCCGACGTCGACGCGGTCATCGCTGGGCGGCGGATGCTGGCCCACCCGTTCTATCAGCGCTGGCTGGCCGGGGAGCTGACCCGCGACGAGCTTCGCCGCTACGCTGCCCAGTACTTTCGCTTTGAAGCGGCCTTTCCCGGGTACCTGTGCCAGGTGCTGGCCAAGCTGGATACCGCGGCCGACCGCCGGGTGCTGTTGCAGAACCTGGTGGACGAAGAAGGCGGTCCACAGACGCATCTCGAGCTGTTTGTCCGTTTTGCCAGCGCCCTGGGCCTGCAAAGAGACGAACTGGAACGGACGCCGGTCACGGAGTCCACAAAGGCCCTGCTCGAGACGTTCGATCAGGCCACCCGGCACGGCTCGGCGGCCGAGGGGCTGGTGACGCTCTATGCCTACGAGTCACAGGCGGCCGAGGTAGCGGCCAGCAAGACCGCCTCGCTCATGGCCAGCTACCACATCGCGCCCGGGGACGGCACCGCGTTCTGGGAAATCCATGCCGAAGCCGATGAGCTGCACGGGGCCTGGGAACGGGAATTGCTCGAGCGGCTCCAGCCCGAACCCGACCGGGTGGTCTCGGCCTCTAAGAAGGCGGCTGATGCGCTGTGGGGATTCCTGGACGGCTTCAGCTCGCCCGCGCTGGCGAAACCAGTCGCGCCCCCAGCGCCCGTGTAACCGGCAGGACCAGGTCCACGTCCGTCTGGGTAGTCCGCCAGTTGGCGATCGCCGGCCTGAAGGCGACCTTGCCGGCATAAACGGTCGTTCCGAAGTAGATGCGGCCGTCGTCGATGACAGCCTGGCCCAGCCGCCGGTTCAGGTCATCGAGCGAGCTCTCGGGGACCCCCTCCGGCCGGTAGCGGAAACACACCACGTTCAGGCGCGGCTCTTCCAGGAGCTCGAAGTCCGGCGCCGCGTGGACCTGGTCTCCGAGGTGCCGCGCCAGCCGGACGTGCCGCTCGACGAGCAACCGGTAACCGCTTCGGCCGTAGGCGGCCAGCGTGGCCCAGACGGCCAGCGCGCGCGCCCGTCGCGACATCTCGGGGGCTAGATACCCGTAGTCCGGATGATCAGCCACGGCAGCTGGGAAGTAAGGTGCGCTCAGGCCAAAGACCTCGTGCAGCAGCCGGCCGTCGCGGACAAAGCCGAAGCCGCAGTCGTAGGGCACGTTCAGCCATTTGTGGCCGTCGGCAATCGCCGAGTCGGCCAGCTCAACGCCGCGCGCCAGCTCGGCGGTGATGGGGGATACCCGGGCGAAGAGTCCGAAGGCGCCGTCCACGTGCAGCCAGGCATGGTGCCGGTAGGCCAGGGAGGCGAGCCGGTCGATGGGATCAAACCCACCGGCATTGACCTCGCCGGCGGTGGCCACCACGATCGCCGGCGCGCCGCGGTGCTCTCGGAGCGCGCGCTCCAGGTTCTCCAGGTCGACGCGACCGGATGGATCCCGGCTGAAGACCTGGACCAGGGCATGCCCAATGCCGAGCATGCCCAGCGCCTTGCGCACACTGGCGTGCACAAAGCCGCTGGTGAGGACCGGCAGGGCGGGCAGCGTGCTCATCCCCTGCTCGGCGATGTTCACGCCCTGTTGCTGGCCCCACCATTGCCGGGCGGCCGCCAGCGCCGTGAAATTGGCCATGGTCGCCCCGCTGGTCAGGACGCCCCCCCAGCTGGCCGGAAGCTGCAGCAAGTCCTTCAGCCATTCCAGGGCCAGCTGCTCCAGCCGGGAGCCGAGTGGGGAGCTCACCCAGAGCCCGGCGTTGTTGTCCAGCGCCGAGGCGAACCAGTCCGCCGCCAGTGCCGCTGGGGTAGACCCGCCGGTGACGAAATGAAAGAATCGCGGACCGGCGGACCGCGTGGCAGCTTCGACGCCCTCGGTCAGCAGCTGGGTCAGCGCCGCGGCGCTCCCCTCGCCCTCCTCGGGGAGCCCGCCCCCAAACCGTCCGGCGGCCGCCTCGCTCTCCGGGCTGCGAACCGGCAGCTCATCCAGCCGGGCAAAATACCGGTCGACGGCGTCCCCCACCTGGGCCAGCAGCGCCGGAATCCGATCGTGATCCGACAGCGGGTCCGGCATGGCACGTAGTCTAGGTTCTGGCATGGCGCAGGCGGACACGGCCCGACAGATCACGGACTTTCTCAAGAGCCTGCGCGCGGTGCGGCAGTTCGAACCCACGCCGGTGCCGGAAGACGTGGTCAGCGATATCCTGGAAGTGGCCCGCTGGTCCGGCAGCGCCAGCAACCAGCAGCCGGGCGAAATCGTCGTGGTCCGCGACCGCGCGACCCTCAAAGCCCTGGCCAGGCTGGAAGGCTATGTTGGGCACCTGGCGGGCGCCCCCCTGGCCATGGTCATCGTGATGCCCGGCAAGTGGGAGGAAGGCGAGGTCTTCGACGAGGGGCGGCTGAGCGAGCGCATCATGCTGGCCGGCCTGGCGCATGGGCTGGGCTCGTCGATCGGTTGGTTTGGCGATAACGGATCGAACGAAGCCCGCCGGCTCCTGAACGTTCCGCACGGTCGCCGGCTGCGAACCGCGATGGCCTTGGGCTACCCGGCGACCAAGCCACGGCGCGGCCGCCGCAAGCCCCCCGAACGCCTTGTCCATTGGGAGCGCTACGAAACCACGCACAGCTAACTCGAGTTCAGGTTTGCTCTAAGAGAATGAGCGTCTAGAATAGGAAGTCCGTCCGTCGAGGTTGTGAGCTATCGCGCTGGTCACTGTGCCCTGACGGGCAGGAGGAGGACGCAAATGCCAGAAGTCGCCGTGTACGCACCCGCCATTCCGGTCTGGGTGGATCTCGCGACCAAGGACCCGGAGGCCGCCAAGACCTTCTACAGCAAACTGTTCGGTTGGCAGCCCTTCACGGTCCCCGACCCGGAGGCGGGCGGTTACACCATGCTCATGCAGGACGGCAAGCAAGTCGCCGCCCTATCGGGACTGCAAATGCCGGAGCAGCCGACGCTGTGGTCGGTGTACTTCGGGACAGACGATGCCGACGCCACAGCGCGCAAGGTCCAGGAAGCCGGAGGCAAGGTCATTGCCCCGCCCTTCGACGTCATGAAATCTGGCCGGATGGCCGTGTTCCAGGATCCATCGGGGGCGTTCTTCTCGGTCTGGCAGCCGGGTGAGCACCGGGGCTTCGAGCTGGCGCAGGCGCCCAATACGTTCGCCTGGGCGGAGCTGAGCACGAAGGGCGTGGACTCCGTGAAGCCCTTCTACCAAAAGGTCTTTGGCTGGGGGATCAAGTCCAGCCCCATGGCCGAGGGCCAGCCCCCGTACACGGAATGGCTGGTCAATGGCAAGAGCATTGCCGGCGCCATGGAGAATTCACCCCCGCACTGGCTGACCTACTTTGGGGTCCGAGACGTCGATACCACAGCCAAGAATGCCGCCGAGCTGGGCGGGAAGGTGAATTTTCCACCGACGGACTTTCCAGGTGGCCGATTCGCCATGTTGAGCGACCCTCAGGGCGCCGCCTTCGGCCTCCTCAGGATGAACGAATAACCGGCGCGTGATCACGAGAGAACCCTCGGGACCGCCCCGAGGGTTTTATCTTTCTGCCTTTGGGCCGGCGCCCATCAGCAGGAGACCAGCGATCGCCGCGGGCAGCACCAGGTTGGACAGCGCCGGCACCGGGCCGTTCAGGGCACCGATCGGCAGCCAGGACAACAGGAGCGTCCCGACCACGCAGAGGACTTCCAGCCCCAGCGTCCACCAGCGCGCCCACCGGCGATGGCGCCGCACGCCCCGGGCCAGCCAGAAGGTGCATCCAGCGAGCACGAGCGTTGCCAGACCTAACAGGCGCATCCACGGCTCGACAACCCCGAATGGCAGCGTCCCCAGGCCGGCCACCAGGAAGAGGCTGCCCTGGATGCCCAGCAGCACTGAGGCGATCTCCGGTGCCCCCTGCGTTGGCTGCGCTTGTACGTTGACCATGGTCGCTTAACTCCTCTCGAGAAGCCGCTGAACCTTCGGGTCCAGGTCGGCCGCGAACGGACCGCCTTTGCCGTTGTCGACGATCCACACGTGCAGCATGGGCGCCGTCGTCACGATAATCGCGCCCACCGGGCAGGACCAGAACGGGGTGGCGAAGCTCAGCTCGAACCCAAACGGCGTGATGCAGATGCCCTCGTGCTGATGCCACTGGGTCAGCGGCCCGCCGGGGTCGGGGCCCCACTGGCCGGCTCGCGGCATCTGGAACACTGCGCCGATCAGCTTTAGCCCATGTACGGTGCGCGCATAGACCAGGGCCTGCGGCCTCATCGGGTCCAGGATTGCTCGGGCATTTGCCGGGTTTTCGAAGTGCAGCAATTTCTCGGCGTCGGACACGGGTCCGGGCTTGAACCCGGCGGCAATGGCGGCCTGGGGGTCACGATACCGGGCAATGCTGGCGCGGGTGTCGGCCAGTAAGCGGGCCGCGGCCGCCTGCTGTGCCGGGGTTGCCGTGCTGGCCACCGGCTGAAGGACCGCCCCGGCGTGGGCGTGCAGCGCGTCCGGATGGCCCAAGCCGCCGATCCAGATGCCCGCAGTCGTGACAACGATCAACAAGGGCATGGCCACCGAGCGCCAGATCAGGCGCGGCCAGGTCCGCCGCCTATGATTCGCCAGGCGCAGGACCATCGCCAGCGCGACCAGCTCGACTAGCTTGCAGGCGATCCCGACCTGGTCGGGCGTCTCCCACCCGGCGAGGAGCCACACCACGTAAGCGAGGATGTTGGCCGTCAACCAGAGCCCGGCCGGGCGGCGCCACCAGGTGGTCACGAAGGCGGCCCAGCTAAGCACGACGAGGCCGGCTGCGTCGACCACGAACAGGATTCCGGCAGGCTCGGTCAGGTGTCCGGGCGCCAGGGCCAGATGGGCCGTTGCGCTGACCAGCATCAATGCCGCAGCGGTCTTCGTCATAGGCGAGCTGGCGCGGTATCCGTCGGCGAAGCGGATCGCCCAGGCGACACGGTGCTTGGCCGCCAGCTGGATCAGGCGCAGAAAGAGCCAGGCGATCGGGAGGGTCAGCAGCGCCGCAACGTAGCCAGCCAGGTGTTCGTTTGCCAGGTCGTACATGAGTCGAACGTACGCCCGGGCCGTAAGAACCAGATAAGACTTGAGTCAGCTCGAGTCAGACTGTCTCGAGTCTGTCTTAGGCAGCTGGACACTGAAAGTCGCCCCGGGCCCGTCGTTGTTGCGGGCCGTGATCGTCCCCCGGTGCTGGGTGACAATCCAGCGGGCGATGGACAACCCGATGCCGGCGCCGGCGCCCGAGCGGGCGGGATCGACGCGATAGAACCGGTCAAAGATGCGCTCCAGGTCGGCCGGGGGAATGCCGATCCCATCGTCCGCCACCGTCAGCCGTGCGGTCCCGTCCTGCTGCGCCAGCCCAATCTCGATCTGGCCGCCGGCCCTGGTGAACTTGACGGCATTGTCGACCAGGATCCAGAGCAGCTGGGTGAGGGCGTCCTCGTCGCCCAGGACGCGAGCGTCCGCGAAGCTGGCGTCGTGAAACTGGCGATCTGGATGGGCGACCTGTGCCTGGCGACTGACCGACTCCAGAATTGGCCGCAGGGCGAGCGGCGTCAGCTGCAGGTCTTGCCCGGCGTCCGCCTGGGCCAGCGTCAGCAG
>WNFB01020535.1_pt1 | contig 11600 bp, 10 predicted proteins | sample 5400501 | NCBI WGS metagenome assembly WNFB01 (sample SAMN13153341, study PRJNA577476) | soil metagenome | isolation source: 200 cm saprolite under Douglas fir tree site 2 hole 1 | place: USA:California | collected 2015-04-18 | reverse complement strand
AACAGGCGCATGTTCGTCGAGGTGATCGTGGACGGCAAGGTCGCCTACCCCAAGTACCGTGTTCCCACGGCAGGGGTTCGCATACTGGGAACTTTGGTGGACCCAAGGGCACTCGAACCTCTGACCTTCGCCGGCCCGCCTGTCTACTTGAGCACTGCCTGTCCACGAGTTGGTACGGATCAGAACACCGCGCTGCCCGTTCCGCTTGGCTACATACACCGCGCGCCACACGCGGTCACCCTCAGGAGGTCATGAATGCCGATGAATGAGCACCATATGAGAGGCGAGCCGACTGCAGTAGAAGCCGATCAGACGATCTCAATCGGCGACGTCACGTTCTCGATCGCGCGACTGGCTCTAACAGCAAGCGATACAAAAGTCACCGTGGTGGTCGGCGAGATGACGGTGCCCGGTGATGCTGACGGGACTCCAGCTGCGCAGCTGGTGGGCATCGGGACCGCTGTCCGAGCTGATGGCGCCCAGGTCGACGAAGCAACTGTCCACATCGACTTCGTCAGGCATGACCACGCGGAAGGGCGCTCGACTCCGGACGGGGATGCATGGAGTCCGGGCAGTTCTCGGCGGCGGCGCCAACCACACGAGGGTGACATCTAGCGAGTGGCCATGTCCCACCGGGGCGAGACGGATGTGCTCTGTCTCCGGCCGAAGCGTCGCCCCTTCAGAGTGCGTGGCGGATCGCCCGACGATATGCGGTCGGGCGCCGAAGTCGAGTGGCCTCGCCTCATCATCAGTTCATCTCAGCTGCTGCACCTATGAGACTCGACGCATACCAGCCGAGCGATTCTGACGCGGACATCAACGATGAACTCCTCGTTCGCACCATCGAGGTCTGGCAGCCGCTCAGCCCCACGCCCCTGACCCGTGAGGATGCTCGACAGATCATCGAGAACCTCACGCGCTACTGCAACGTGCTCTTGGAGTGGAGCCCCCGCCGGCGCCCTATGTACCGCCCCGAGCGTGAGCTTGATCAAGCCGCGTAGCTCCCTCGAAGTCAGTCGGGCCGGGAGCTACGATCTGGGGCTGCGATGAAGCGTCGAGGTGAGATCGAAGACGCCCTCGGCGAAAGGGCCCGTCGAGAGGTCGTTCTCTACGCCCGAGTGTCCTCGAAGGAGCAGGAGCGCGAGGGTTACTCAATCCCCGCCCAGGAGCGCCTTCTCCGAGGCTACGCGATCGAGCACGGCCTGGAGATCGTACGCGAGTTCACGGACGTCGAGACCGCCAAGGACTCGGGCCGCTCGAGCTTCAACGAAATGCTCGCCTTCCTCCGCCGGCATCGGTCGTGTCGGACGGTCCTGGTGGAGAAGACCGACAGGCTCTACCGGAATCTCAAGGACTGGGTCACCGTGGATGAGTTCGATCTCGAGATCCACCTCGTCAAGGAGGGGGTCATCCTCTCGCCGGACGCGAAGTCAGCGGAGAAATTCATGCACGGCATCCGGGTGCTCATGGCGAAGAACTACATCGACAACCTCTCGGAGGAGGTCCGGAAGGGCCAGCGCGAGAAGGCCGAAACCGGCATCTGGCCAAGCCACGCTCCGCTCGGATACATGAACGTGATCACCCCCGAGGGCAAGCGGACGATCGCTCCGGACCCGGAGCGTGCGCCGCTGGTGGCCAAACTCTTCGAGTGGTATGGGGTAGGTGACGTATCGATCAAAGAGCTGACCCGGCGCGCGCGGGAGGCCGGCCTCAACTTCCGCCGGATGGGCAATCCGGTCAACTCGGCCACCATCCACCACCTCCTCCGAACGCAGACGTTCTCGGGCGAGTTCGTCTGGAAGGGCAGGGTGTTCAAGGGCGGATACGAGCCACTGGTCACCAAGGACCTCTGGAATCGCGTCCAGGAGCTGCTCGAGTCCCGCTGCGTGACCAAGCCGAAGCGGCGCCGGCAGGAGTTCATCTTCTCAGGCCTGATCCGCTGCGCCCGATGCGGATGCCAGCTGACCGCGGAGATCAAGAAAGGGAAGTACGTCTACTACCACTGCACCGGCCGCCGCGGGCCTTGCCACATGCGGTATACGCGCGAAGAGATCTTCGACGAGCGTGTTGGGCGCGAGCTGGATCGACTACGACTCCCGGACGAGATGCACCAGTGGCTGGTCGGCACGCTGAAGGCGAGCCACCAGGATGAGACGAGCTTCCACGGCCAAGCCGTCGAGCGCCTCCAGGCGGAATACGGTCTCATCCAGAAGCGCCTCGACCGCATGTACGAGGACAAACTGGACGGCACAGTCGCCGCGGCCTACTTCGAGAGACGCTCAAACGAGTGGCGGGCCCAGCAGGCGCAGATCCTCGAGGACATCCAGCGCCATCAGACCGCCAACCGGACCTATGTCGACCAAGGCATCCAGATCCTGGACCTTGCGAGGAACGCTGCGGTGGACTACCGGGACTTTCAGACGCTGGGCAAGAAGCAGCTCCTGGACGCTGTCATCGAGGGCGCCCAGTGGGACGACGAGACCCTCAAGGTGACGCTGCGCTTCCCCTTCAACCTGCTGGCCGAGGCGACCGACCACGGCGTCGAACTAATGCGCCCCGGCCCTCTTGGGGGACCCGGTGGAGGCTCGGTTGTGTCGCTCACTGGCACTCGAATGAGGGTTAGAACTGGTCGAAATTCACAGGGTTCGAACTCGTCCGAACTCGGGGATTCGAGTTCAAAATCGGCCAATCTCGTTCCCGCTGGGGCCAGAAACACGATTTGGCTGGGGAGGAAGGATTCGAACCTTCAACCTTCTGATCCAGAGCGATACGCGATATCCCCGACGCATTTTCGAATTGGGCTACTACGTCTGATAAGTGGATTACGCGGCGGCGCCGCGTCTGAGCCCGGCGCGCAAATTTGGCGCAAATCTGGCGCAAATCTGGGCCACCGATCTCCAGCATCTCGCTACCGCAACCCAGTGATACGAAGAGCAATCCTGTTCGTTGTCGGATCATGGCCTAGAACGGCTTGAACACCATGAGGAACAGCAGCACCAAAAGGCCGACGCTCCCGACCCAAATGGCGGTCAGCGGTCGCGTCTGGCGCAAGCGCTCGTTGAGCACCCCGTCGGGTTCCTGCGTTGCGCTACGAGCCATGTGATACGGCCTGGCGATCAAGCGCATCGTCACGGCCAGCGCGACGAACACAGCGATCGACGCCCAGATCCAACCTTTCCCCCACCAATGGCCGACGAAGCCCATCCACACGCCGGTGACGATCAGGACCAGAAGGGCAGGATAGGCAACCACACCGGACAGTTCGGACAGCCGCAAGAGCTGGCGGCTCGTCGCTGACGCCGGCTTACGCAGCGCCAGGCTTGCGCCACCCGACACTCCGTGTGAGAGCAAGAAGACGATCAGGCCGAGCAAGTGGAAGAACCTCAGCCACGTGTAAAGGCTGGTCACTTGCCCATACCTTAAGCACTGCTGGTCGGCGCGCCTAGCGGGTCATCCTCAGACCACGAGCTTCCGTAAGTCATTTGGATCATCTGGTGCCCTGACTGCCGCTGACGGGTCGGGCGCCACCGCTTAAGAGGATCCGGCGGACGTCCAGGCCATTGTGCGCGACAGCGCACGGATTGGTAGAGAGCTGGTCGCGCCGACTCTAGTCTGAGCAACGACCCCCCAAATGCCAACGCGTGTACTGATGGCACGCTAGAGATCAATTCAAAGTGGGCGTGGGTCGGGAGGGCTCCCGGCCAACACTTACTAAACCGAACCCGCTGATTGATCCTCGTTTCCCCGAAGCAGGCGAGCTAGGCGGCCACCTCGCGCCGCTGCATCAAGATCACGCTGAGTCCGAACCCGGCCGTAACCACGGCCAGCATCGCCCATAGCCCGCTCCAGAAAACGCCGCTGATCATGGGCGCGCCATAAAGGCTGAAGGGAGACAGGTTTGCCACCCAGTCCGGCCACTTCAGAATGGCCGCCAGCTCACTGTCGAGAAAGCTCAGGAAGGCGACCACTCCCAGCACTCCCACCGTGGCTCGCGGCCAGCGGGCGATCCCCACCGCGGCGGCCGCGGCGAAGGTGAGCGCGAACGGTACCAGCAGCCAGGTGGCCCGAAGGACGATCGAGAGTTCGAGGCTGGTGCTCTGGGCGCGGGAGGCGAGGGTCAGTGCCAGCGATCCGAGTCCGGCCAGTACGCTCAGTGCCAGCACCATCGCGATCGCTCGCTCGAGGACGATGCCCCACCGATGCCGCGGCCGGCTCAATTCGGCGGCGAGGACGCCCTCGCCATCGTCGGCGGCCCAGCCCGAGGCGACGTGGAGGGCGAAGCCGGCCAGCATCAGCTGGGCCAGCCGGAACCAGAAGATGCCAATCCAGCTGCGGTAGGGGTCCGCGCCGCCCTGGGTGAGCAGGGCCCGTACGTTCGGGAACGCGAGCATGCTGTCAACCTCGCTGCGAGCAACCCCGACCATGTACACGGCGAGCACAGACACCGCCAGGGCCCAGACCAGAAGCAGCCAGCGCTGCCGGAAGAGGAGACGGGCCACGCGCATGGAGAGGAGCGCCGAGGGCGGGGCGTCGCGCGCTACGCGCGCGCGGGCCGGCAGGCGGAGGAGCGGGCTGCGCACGTCCCGGGATGCGAAGGCCAGCCCGGCCAGAGAGCCGGCAACCCCGATCGTGGTGATGCTGAGCAGCACGCCCGCCAGGTCGAGCTGGCCGCCTGGCACCAGCACGTAGGTGGCGTTGTACCAGTGATACGGCGATATCCAGGCCAACCCGTCAAGCGAGTGCATGGTGCGGTCGGCGGCGTCGACCACGAAAAGCAGGACCAGCGCCAGCACGCCCGCCCCCTGGGCGCCGCGAGTCGAGACCGGGACCTGAGCGGCCAGGTAGGCGATCGCGAAAGCGGTCAGGAGGAAGAGCCAGAGCGCCAGCACCTGGCCGGCCACCCGGCCGATCCCGATGGCCTCGGTGCCCGCCGCCACCACCAAGGTGCCGATGCCGGCTGCGGCAGTAACGACCAGTGCCGCCAGCCCGAAGGCCGCGATCCGGGAGGCGACGATCCGGCGCCGCGAGACCCGGGCCGCGATCCAGCTGTCCACCAGAAGCCTCTGCTCGTCGCCGCGGGCGGCTCCGGCGGCGGCCGCCACCGCCCAGAGGGTAACCAGGACCGGGAGCGTGCCCCAGGCTCGCCACAGGAGGTAGCCGGTCAGCGTGTCCAGGCTGTGGGGTGCCGGAATCAGGTACGCGTCCTGGGCGGCCTGAATCGACATCTGGTGGGCGAAGGCTGCCCGGCCGGCCGGAGTGTTGCCGGCGACCTGCACGAAGAGCGCACCCTGCCCGGCGGTATAGATGGCCACGACGAGCCCGAAGCCAACCATGCCCCAGCGATGCAGGCGGAAGGCGTATCTCAGCATGTCGCGACCTCTTTGGGCGCCTTCCAGCCATCACCCTCGTAGTACTGGAGGAACGTTTCCTCGAGGCTCGGCTCGTGGCTGGAGAGGTTGACAACGTGGGCACCGGCGATGCGGATGTCGTGCAGCTCCTGGAGGCCCGCCACCTTGACCAGCCGCCCGGCGCGGATGATCGCGACCCGGTCGCAGCAGTGCTCGACCTCAGAGAGGATGTGCGAGGAGATGAACACCGTGGCCCCGGCCTCGCGCTCCTCCTTCAGCATCGAATGGAACTCCTGCCGGTTGAGGGGGTCGAGGCCGCTCGTGGGCTCGTCCAGGATCAGAAGGCGGGGCTGGTGCATGAAGGCGAGGACGAGCGCCAGCTTCTGCTTGTTGCCGCTGCTGTAGTCGCGATAGCGCTGCGAGACGTCGAGCTGCAGCCGGTTGCTGATCGCCTTGACGCGCTCGGCGCTGATGCCACCGGCCATCGCGCCCAGGTAGGCGACGATCTCACGGCCGCGTAGGCCGCCGAACTGCGGCAGCTCGCCGGGGACGTGGCCGACCAGCCGCTTCACCTCCACCGACCGTGCCCAACAGTCCAGACCGAAGACCTCGGCCCGCCCGGCTGTGGGACGGATCAGCCCCATCAGGAGCCGGATCGTGGTCGTCTTGCCGGCCCCGTTGGGACCCAGATAGCCGAAGACCTCGCCAGCCTCGACCTCGAGGCCCAAGTGGAAGAGACCCCGACTGCAACCGTAGTCCTTGGTCAGGCCCTGGATGTGAATCGCTGTCGTCATCTCCGCCTCCTCTGTGCGCATGGCTGCAGCATCGGATGGGGCGGCGCCCGCAACATCCACCACCTGGCTGATCTTCTGGCCGGCTGGCAGGCTGATCTTTCTATCCAGCGCCATGTCCGGCATGCGAGACTCAAGGCTCCGAGGGAGTCCGCAGTGTCCACCACCCTTCCAGCGCCGCTCACCCGCTTCGTCGGCCGTGGGACTGAGCTGGAACGGGCCTCCACCCTTCTGGCTGGCGACCGGCTGCTGACCCTGACCGGGCCGGGCGGGGCCGGCAAGACCCGCCTCGCGCTGCGGTTGGCGGCAGCAGTCGCCGAGCAGCATCCCGATGGGGTCTGGTTCGTCGACTTCTCGCCGCTTTCAGGGATCCAGTTCGTCTGGGACCAGGTGGCGACGACCCTGGGTGTCAAGGAGCCTGGATCAGGCGGGACTCTGGCCGAAGCGGTGGGCCGCTTCCTGGCTACCCGCCGGGCGCTAGTCGTGCTCGACAACTGCGAGCACGTGGTCGTGGCGGCGGCTAAGGTCGCCGCCGCGTTGCTGTCGGCGGCGCCAGAACTGAAGATCATCGCCACCAGCCGGGAGCCCCTGGGGGTGGACGGCGAGGTGACCTGGGCGGTGCCTCCTCTGAGCGAAGCCGACGCGGTCGAGCTGTTCAGCGACCGCGCCCGGCAGGCCTGGCCCCAGTTCCGGCTCGATGACGCCAACGCCAAGGACGTGGTGTACATCTGCCGGCGCCTTGACGGATTGCCGCTCGCGATCGAGCTGGCCGCCGCCCGCACCCGCGCGCTCGATCCAGCACAGATCGCCGCCGGCCTCAGGGATCGCTTTGCCCTGCTGCCGGCGGGGCCGCGTACCGCCCCCCAGCGCCAGTCGACCCTGACGGCCTCCTTCGACTGGAGCTATGACCTGCTGTCCGAGGCTGAGCGCGCGCTGCTGCGCCAGCTCTCGGTGTTCGCGGGTGGGTTCGACGCCGAGGCCGCGCTGGCCGTCTGCCCGGCCGCCAGCCTCGAGCTGCTGGCGGCGCTCACCGACCGTTCACTGCTTATCGTCGAGGGTCGCGGCGGCCAAGCCGAACCGCGCTACCGGATGCTGGAGACGGTCCGCCAGTTCGCCGGCGAGCATCTCGACGAGGCGGAAGAAGTCGAACTGATGCGGACCCGGCATCGGGAGCACTACCTGGAGCTGGCGGAGACCGCGGCGCCGCAGCTGTTCGGCCCTGAGCAGGAACGCTGGTACGCGCGACTTCGCGTTGAGCAGGACAACCTGCGAGCGGCCCTGGCCTGGAGCCGCGACCGCGGCGAGGCCGAGGCGCTGGCCCGGATGGTGGTAGCCCTGATGCAGTTCTGGGCAGGGCGAGGTCGGTTCATCGAGGCCCAGATGTGGACGGATGCAGCCGCGGCCCAATACGCGGAGCTCTCGCCACGCGCGCGCGCCTGGATTCGCCTGGCGCAGTCCTTCATCCCCATATTTGCAGGAGGCGGTTCGTGGGGGGAGGTGCCTGTCCTGGCCAATGAGGCCCTCGGCCTAGCCCGCGATACCGGCGAGAAAGGCGTAGAGAGCTTTGCGCTCCTCATTCTCGGCATCGTGGCCGGGCTGGTTGGCGGCGCCGAGGCGATGCGCCCGTATCTGGAGGAGGCTCTACCCCTGGCTCGTTCGGCCAGTTTTGGCCAGGGTTTTGCCCAGGCTTTTGCGCTCATGGCCTTCGTCATGCTGCGCTGGTTCCAATCCGACCCCGAAGAGCCACGGCGCCTGGGAGAGGAGGCGATCGCGGTGGCGAAGGCTGCTCGGGATCTCCACGCCCTCCTAGGCGCCAAGTGGATTGTCGGACTCACTGCGGTGATCCAGGGCCGGCTGGCCGACGCCGCCCAGATTTTTGAGGCAGCGCTGATTGAAGGCCGTGAAGCCAATGACACGGTGGTCTGGGACGCCCTTCTTGGGCTGGCCTGGGTGGCGATGTTTCGAGGCGACTTCGCCGCCGCTCATGCGCGCGTAGGACAAAGCCTGGCTGCCGTGCAGGAGTCGGAGGCCGAGGCAGGGTCGGCGAAGACAGTCGGTCCCATTTCCAGGTGGATACTCGGCTGGATGGACCTGGCCGAAGGCAACGCTGGCCAGGCCGGCGATACCGTGCGAGGCGTCGTCGACGCCTTTCGCTCCTCTCCGTTTCCTCGCCTGGCTGCCGTGCCGCTGGTGGTCCTGGCCGAGGCGCATCTGGCGCTGGGCGCGCTCGACGAAGCTGTAGCCAGCCTCGAGGAGGCCACCGCGCTGGCTCGGCCTGGAAAGCTGACCTGGGTCCTTGGCCGCGCCGCCCTCACGCGGGCCAAGCTGCGCGCCCATGCAGGCGAGTGGCAGGAGGCTGAGTCGCTGGCCCACGAAGCCCTCGGCCTTGGACGCGAGGCCGGCGACCAGCTCGGGCTGGTGGACGCGCTGGAGCTGCTGGGCATGCTGGTGGCCAAGCTCGACAGTCCCAAGGAAGCGGTCCGGCTCTGGGCCGCGGCCGAGTCGCTGCGGTCGGAGCTCGGCTACCGCTTTGCTGTCAACCGCGCTGTCCTGGACTCTGCTGCTGCCGGAAGCAAGCAGACCCTCGGCCCAGATGGCTTCGCCGCCGCCTGGGCCGAGGGGTCGAAGCTCTCGCTGGAAGAGGCGATCGCCTACGCTGGCCGTGGGCGTGGGGAGCGTCGGCGCCCGACTACCGGCTGGGCCAGCCTGACCCCGAGCGAGCTGGAGGTGGTCCGCCTGGTCGGCCGGCACCTCAGCAATCCCGAGATCGCGAGCCGGCTGTTCGTCTCGCGATCTACGGTCAAGAGTCACCTGCTCCACATCTTCGCCAAGCTCGGAATTGACTCCCGCTCAGAGCTGGCTGCAGAGGCCCTCAGGCGGGGAATCCAGCCGGTCAGCGGCGTACGCCGGTCTGCTGACTGAGTGCTTCGGCCATTACGCCTGGATGAGCTCGGCCACGCCAGAGGCCATGACGACCTCATAGCCTTCGAGGCTGGCGATGCTGACCCCGATCTCGCTCGCAGCCTCTTTGCGCAGGCGATCGCGTGCCTCGGCACTGGCTCGCGCTAGCTCCTCGCTTTCGTAAAAGACAATGGCCATGCCCTTACCGCCCTTCTCGTCCAGGAGGAAGAGCACGCCTTTGAAACCGGGGACAGACTGACCGCGCGGAAGCGTCTGATTGATGACCCGCTTCGCCTGCTCCGTGCTTGCCTGACCTGTCGTTCTCATCACGCTTGCGAACATCTGACTACCTCCTCAAAACTACAATCCGGCGAACGTTGTTGAGGATCGGGGGTGGCTCGACCGCGAACATCCACCACCTGGTTGATCTTTCGGTCGGAGACCAGGCTGATTCTCTTGCTCCGGGACCCTCCGAACGTTAGAGACTCGCGGAAGTCGAATCCACTGCCCGCCCCAGGAGGCTCTTATCGGCCAAGTCGTTGAGGTGAATCGTTCGCGATGAGACCGATTCTCGTCCTTGTGTATCCGGTGCCGGCGGAGACTTGTAGCCATTGCTCGCCATCGTCGCTCGACTCCGCGAGCAGAGACGTGATGTTGTCGTCTTCGCCAGCCGTGACGTTGCGCACGCGATGTACCCCTCGGGGCCAAGACCGTGACGCTCAGCCCTCAACTGGATCTAGGGCCGAGATTTAGCGCTGCCAGGGAAGAAGTTGCCGGACTATCCGTTGAGGTCCAGGGCCAGGAGGTGGGCAAGCGACTTGTCGCGTGGGCTGAAGAGGCGCGTCTTGCCTGAGCCGTTGGGACCGAGAAAGCCGAAGACCCTTCACAGGCGCTCCAGGCTGTCCTCAAAGAAGAGGGTGCAAGCGAGGTGGGCCGTGTGCCTGCTTGCCCGTCCGGCGCAGTGGCAGCGACACCCTGAACCTTGTCGAAGTAACACGGTCCCGGCGACTCACCACCATTTCTCTTCGAGAGCGCGGTCGGTGGCACGTGTCTCGTCGAGCGCATCCAGCTCCGCCATGTCTGCGGCTGAGAGTGTGAAGTCGAAGACTTCCGCCTTCTCTTCGATCCGCTGGGGGTGGGTCGACGATTCTTGGTCCGTTCGGAATCTGCCAAACACCCAGGCCAAGCACGAGATGCGGTGCCGTCTGCAGGCGTTCGAAGATGCTTATCCGCCGTCATCGGGCCAGTCGTCATAGGTACCTCCTCACGACGCAATTGATTTATCCAATGACAGTGCAGCACGCACTCGCTGGGCGACCAGCGCGATGACAGCCAGCGCGATGACAGCCAGCGCGACCACCCCAAGGCTGTAGACCGCCGTGGTCGGACGTAGACTGACTGAGGTTGTGGCAAATCCGGCGGCCACCACCGGCAGGCTGAAGGCCAGGTAGGCGATCACCGGAGAGAGTGGCGAGATCGTCATTCGCGTCCCGCTGCGCTGGACACAGCGGAAGGCCAACAGATAGCTCCGACGCAAGTGGTCACGGTGTATTGCCATCTCACCCGCGCGTCTACCACATAGTCAGACGTGCTGCTGGGAGACCCGCTTTCGAACTTGGCTATGACGCCTGATAAGTGGATTGCGCCATGGCTCGACGTCTGACCCTTGATGCGCGAAGTCGGCGCTAATCTGCCGGCACGGTTATCAGTTAGCTGTCAAGCTCCTTGTGGTCTACGTAGGGCAGGCTTGCGCCAACTTTCGAGCGGATGCCGGCGTAGCTCAAGCGGCGGAGCGGTTGCTCCGTAAACAGGCGGAGATATCGGCTGGAAGAAATCAGCGAAGGCGACCGCGATCAGCCACCAATTGTCGATAGACAACATTTGAGAGTTGTCGCTTGAGGCAGCGGATTGCTTCGCGCTGCGTCTTGCCCTCGGCTCGTCGACCCTGAAGGTAGGCGCGAGCCCGTGGATCCAGGTGAGCTTGAATCACCGCGATCGTGTGAAGGGCGCGGTTCAGCCTCCGATTACCGCCGCGGTTGAGGCGATGGCGCTGGATCGCACCGGATGAAGCCGGCACCGGCGCGGTCCCGTTGAGAGCAGCAAAGCGGCTCTCGGAGGCGATGCGCTGCACATCGCCCACCTCGGCAAGGATTCGAGCGGCCACCAGGGGCCCGACGCCGGTGATGTCGATCAGACCTATCCGACTTTGCTCCACCAGTCGATTGATGTGGACGTTGAGATCAGCGATCTCTGAACTGAGACGGCGAAGGCTGCTCAACCGACGAAGCAAGAGAGCCGTTTCAATCGAGGCGCCTGCCTCAATAAGGGCCTGGACTCGCCGCAGCGACCTTCTGCTGACCAGGTTTTTGATCTCAGCCTGGTAGCCGGGGTGGCGCCGGGTCAGTTCGCTGTGCAGGCGATTGGCTCCCCGCGTGCGCTCCTCCACGAGCTGGTCCCGGTAGTTGAGGATCTGCCCAAGCTGGCGAGCTCGATCGTGAATGAGAAACCGAGGCAGGTCCGCCTCGCGAGCGACGACGCGAGCAATGGCGAGCGCGTCCGC
>WNFB01008904.1_pt1 | contig 11601 bp, 10 predicted proteins | sample 5400501 | NCBI WGS metagenome assembly WNFB01 (sample SAMN13153341, study PRJNA577476) | soil metagenome | isolation source: 200 cm saprolite under Douglas fir tree site 2 hole 1 | place: USA:California | collected 2015-04-18 | reverse complement strand
GAGCTCGGCGGCGATCCAGCCGCCGATCGAGAAGCCGACGAGATCGGTCCGCTTCAGGCCCACGCGATCCAGCAGCTCGAGATAGACATGGGCGATGTCGTCCACGCTGTCGAGCCAGTCCGGCAGCGACGATTTCCCGAACCCCGGATGCGACGGGGCGAGCACGCGCCGCTCCTTGGCGATGAGCGCGACGAAGGGCGCATCCATGGCGAGGCCGCTGCCGCCGTGCAGGTAGAGCACCGGCGAACCCTGGCCGCGCTCGATGAGCTCGAGCTCGATGCCTGCGATCGAGATCATGTCACTTTCGCCGATAGGGGCCGAGCGCGGCGCTCGCCTTGCGCGCAAACGACATGTCGATCACGTCGCCGGCGTTGATCCCGCCGGCGACCCAGCCCTGCTGGCGGAAGAAGTCGAGGTCCTTCTGGATGCCGGCGGCGTTGACGGCGCCGTCGACGTCGACGGCCTGCGAGTACATCTCGCGCACCAGCGCCGGGCTCATGTTGAAGCTCTTGGCCATGGTCTGCACGACGTCGTCGGCGCCGACGATCTTGCCGTCCCTGATCGTGTCGTTGTAGGCGCGCACGCCCCGCAGCCACGCGCGCATGAAGCGGTCGGCGACGTCCTTGCGCCCGGTCGCGAACTTGTCGCTGTAGAAGATCACCGAGATCTGCTGATGCGGATAGAACACGTTGGTGTCCATGAAGCGCACGCCGATGCCGGCGTTGACCGCCACCGTCGCCTGCGGCTCGATCAGCAGCGTGCCGTCGAGCGCCTTGTTCTGCAGCGCCGCGATCTGCTGCGGGAACGACAGATAGACCGGCGTCATGTCCTCGAACCTGATGCCGGCATATTTGGCCGCCTCGTTGAGCAGCGACAGCGAGGTCACGCCCTGGGCGGCAAAGCCCATGCGCAGGCCCTTGAGATCCTTGAGGCTCTTGAATTGGCCGCCGTCGACGAGGTCCTTGCGGATGAAAACGGTCTGATAGAGATAGCCCGCCTCCGCGTGCCCGCGGTCGGCGACGATGCGGAACTTGACGCCGCGCAGGAGCGCGTTCCAGAAGCCGACCGAGAGCGCGCCGCTGCCGACGTCGAGCTCGCCGGTGCCGAGCGGCGCGATCACCTTGGCGCCGGAATCGAGCACGATGAGGTCGACGTCGAGGCCCTCGTCCTTGAAGTAGCCCTGGTCGTAGGCGATGTAGAACGGCGCGTCGCTGGCCGATCCGCCGGTGCCGACCGCGACCTTGTCGGCCGCCGCCGGGCTCGCAAGGCACAGCAGGCCCGCGAGCGCGACCCACAGCACCGGCGACGGCGCCGCCAGCATCGGCGTTCTCCCTGTTCTCATTATCGTGGCTCGTGTCGGTCGCAGCTTAGCCGATCCCGCAAAGACGGGTAAAGCGCGCGCACCGCATGTCCCGGGCACAGCGCAGCATGGAGCGCTCGCTCCAGGCTTGGCGTTCTCTACAAGGACACGACCCCTCACAGCTTGAACAGCGCCTGCGCGTTGCGGAAGCAGATCTTCTCCTTGTCCGCCTGCGGAATGTCGAGCGACGCGATGACCTTCATGGTCTCGCGGATGTAGCTCGCCCCGCCCTCGGCGCCGAACGGCGCGTCGGAAGCGAACAGCACATGATCGGCGCCGTAGAATTCGAGCCCGCACTCGGTGCCGATGCGCCCGCCGCAGAGCGCGGTGTCGGCGTAGAAATCCTTGAAGCAGTCGAGCAGCGGCTTGCCGAGCCCGGCGAGCACGCCGCTGTAGTCCTCGTCCGAGGTGCGGCTGCCGAGCGTCGCCCAGCCGGTGTCGAGCCGCGCGTCGAAGAACGGGATCATGGCGCCGAGGTGATGAATGACGAATTTGAGATTCGGCAGCCGCGTGGTGAGGCCGGAGAAGATCAGGCGCGCGACGGTGCAGCTGCTCTCGTAGGGCCAGCCGAGGATCACCCAGATCTCGTATTTCGATTTGGTCTCGGCCGGAAAATCCGCAACGCCGGCGGTGCGGGCGGGATGCAGCAGGATCGGCTTGCCGGATCTCGCGGCAATCTCGAACACCGGGAGGAAGCGCGGCTCGTCGAGACAGGCGCCGTTCACGTTGGTGTGCAGCTGCAGCCCGTTGGCATTGCCGTCGATCAGGATTCGCTCGGCCTCTTTCGCGGCGGCGTCGGGCGCGCCCATCGGCAGCGCTCCCACATAGCCGGCGAAACGGTCGGGATATTTGGCGCACAGCTCGGCGAGGCCGTCATTGGCGATCCGGGCGAACTCGGGAGCGGCGGCCGGGCCTGCCATCGCTTCGAGCGGCGGCAGCCCGAGCGAGAGAATTTCCGAATAGTCGTCGAACTCGTCCATCATCCTGAGGCGCGCGTCGAGATCGTGGATCGTGCGCACGCCCTGGATGCGCTTGCCGATGTCCCTGGTGCCGCCCGAGGTCTGCGACAGCTTCCGGAACAGGCCGGCCGGAAAGAAATGGCAGAAGGCGTCGATGTGGCGCATTGCACGTTGTCCTCGTCGTTGCCTTGGGAGTGTTCGCCGCCGCGCGATCAATCGCGCGATCAATCGACGACCTTGGTGACGTCCGGCACGATCAGCCGCTCGACGTCGAAGCGTTTCTCGATGTCGCCGAAGCCGACCAGCACGTCCATGATGTTCTCGATATGCCGGCGCGACACCGCGTCGGACGGTTGCGCGTGATCCCCTTGGCGCCATCGAGCGAGATGGTCTTGCCCTTGAGCTCGGCGACGCTGCGGATATTGGCCTTCGATACCAGAGCGTAGGGCGAGGCGATGGAATCGACCCGCAGAATGACCGCCGGCGCGCCTTGGTTGACGGCGCGGATCGGATCGGGGCTGCCGGCGGAAACGCCGATGTCGAGCGCGCCGGCGGCGATCTGCTGCTGCATGGCGGCGTTCGAGGGCGTCGTGATCACGTCGAGCTCGATTGCGCGCCTCGCGAAGAATCCCTTCTCGCTGCCGATATAGATCGGCCAATGCACGCTCGAGCCGGCGCCGATCTTGCCGACGACGATCTTTTCCGCACGTGCGGCGTGGGCGAGCGCGAGGACCAAGGCGGCGCCGAGAACGAGCGGCCAGCGGCGAGCGATGCTCATGGGACTCCTCGTGTCTGCGCGCGACGATTACAGCGCATCCCGATCGGGTTCAACCCGATGCGCTGCCCCCGCGCTTGCCCGACGGCGGATCGGCCAAGTAGTGTCCGAGCACCTACTCATGACGCGCCGCGTCCCGCCACCGGCCGATCGAGGAATAGAATGTCCAACGGCTCCGCTGCGCTGCCCGACCGCTTCCGCGACGTCGAGCATCTCGAGGAGGTGATGACGGAGCCGTCGCCGGCGGTGGTCGCGGCGCTCGGCGCGCTTTCCGGCGACATCATCGTCCTCGGCGTCGGCGGCAAGATCGGCCCGACCTTGGCGCGGCTCGCCAAGCGCGCGGCGCCCGGCAAGCGCGTGGTCGGCGTCGCCCGTTTCAGCGAGCCCGGCCTGCGCGACAAGCTCTCCGCCTGGGGGATCGAATGCATCGCCGCCGATCTCATCGAGCGCGACCAGGTCGCGGCGCTGCCGAAGCTTGCCAACGTCGTGTTCATGGCCGGCCGCAAGTTCGGCTCCGCGGGCGACGAGGAGGAGACCTGGGCGATGAACGCGCACGTGCCGGCGCTGGTCGCCGAGGCCTTCGCGGGCTCGCGCATCGTCGCCTATTCGACCGGCTGCGTTTACCCCTACGTCGACGTGCATCACGGCGGCGCGACCGAGACGACGCCGCCGACGCCGCCTCCCGGCGCCTATGCCAATTCCTGCGTCGCGCGCGAGGCCATGTTCCGCTATTTTTCGCAGGCGCGCGGCACGCCCGGCCGGATCATCCGGCTGAACTATGCGATCGACATGCGTTACGGCGTGCTGCACGACGTCGCCGCGCGCGTTCATGCCGGGCAAGCGATCGACCTGACCGTCGGCCACGTCAACGTGATCTGGCAGGGCGACGCCAATGCGATGGTGCTGCGCGCGCTCGCCCACTGCACGGCGCCGACGAGCCCGCTCAATGTCAGCGGGCCGGAGACGGTGAGCGTGCGCTGGCTGGCGCAGCGCCTCGGCGAGCGTCTCGGCAAGACGCCGGTCTTGACCGGCGTCGAAGCCGCCGAGGGCTGGCTCGTGAACAGCGCCGAGGCGATGCGGCTGTTCGGCTATCCGCGCGTGCCGCTCATGACGCTGGTCGATTGGACCGCCGACTGGATCGCTCGCGGCCTGCCGAGCCTCGGCAAGGACACCCACTACGATACCCGCGATGGCAACTTCTGACCTGCAGCTGGCAGTGAAGCCGGCCCTCTCGCCGTCGGAATTGGCGGACGCCGACGCGCTGGTGCGCGAGGCCAATTGGAATCAGCTTCCGGCCGACTGGCGCATCTTCATCGAGCGCGGACGCCTCTATGTCGCGCAGACCGCCGCCGGCCGCATCGTGGCGACGACGGCGATTCTGCCCTATGGCGGCCGCTTCGCCTGGATCAGCATGGTGCTGGTCGCCGGCGAGTTTCGCCGCCGCGGCCTGGCGACGCTGCTGATGCGCCGGGCGATGGACGAGCTCGCGGCAATGAGTCTCGTGCCGGTGCTCGATGCAACGCCCGACGGCCGCGCCGTCTATCGCGCGCTGGGCTTTGAGGATTCGTGGGGCTTCCATCGCCTGACGCGGCGCGAGCGGCAAGCCGCCGCCGCGCCGTCGGCGCCGCCCGCAGGCGTCGTGATCCGGCCCGTCACCAGCGAGGATTGGTCGGCGTTGTCGGCCTACGATGCGCTCGCCTTCGGCGCCGATCGCAGCGCCGTGCTCGCCGGACTGCGCGGGCGGCTACCCACGGCCGAGCTCGTCGCCGAGCGCGACGGCCGCGTCGCCGGCTTCCTGCTCGGGCGCGACGGCCGGCTGGCGAGGCACCTCGGGCCGCTCGTCGCGGAGGACGACGCGATCGCGCAGGCGCTGCTCGCGCGCGCCCTCGACGGGCTCGAGGGGCCGCTGTTCGTCGACCTCGCCGACGACAAGGTCCAGGTTCGCTCGTTTCTCGACGCGCACGCCTTCACCGCGGTGCGGCCGCTCACGCGCATGCTGTTCGGGAGCGCGAAACGCTTCGACGCCGCCGCCCGCACCTTCGCGGTGATCGGACCCGAGTTCGGATGAACCGAAATTCGTCGCGCGCAGGGTGGACAACGGCGCCTGCTCAATCGTTCAAGCGAGGCCGAGCTTTTTCGCGCGCTCGATGGAGGCGTCGTTGTCGGCGCGCAAGCGTTCGTGGTAACTCGCTGGCGATGGCCGACTTTGGCGAAACGTAACCGGCTGGTTATTGTGGACGGGGTCTCCATGGGGCTGCGCTGGCAGGACTGGCCGCCGCGGGTGCTCGCCGCGCTGCGCGCCGGCACGGTGATCCCGGCGCATCCGCTCGCGCTCGATGCCGACCGCAGGCTCGATTCCCGCCGGCAGCGGGCGCTCACCCGCTACTATCTTGATGCCGGCGCCGGCGGGCTCGCCGTCGGCGTCCACACCACTCAGTTCGCCATCCGCGAGGCCGGGCTGCTCAGGCCGGTGCTCGAGCTCGCCATGCGCAGCGCGACGGAGTGGCGACGCGAGACGGCGATCATGATCGCGGGGCTTGCGGGCCGCACCGCGCAAGCCGCCGAGGAGGCGCGGATCGCGCGCGACCTCGGCTATCATGCCGGCCTCCTGTCGCTCGCGGCGCTCAAGGGCGCGAGCGAGGACGAGCTGACCGCCCACGCGCGAGCGGTCGCGGCCGAGATTCCGCTGGTCGGCTTCTACCTGCAGCCGGCGGTCGGCGGGATCGTGCTGCCGGTGTCGTTCTGGCGCCGCCTCGCGGAAATCGAGAACGTCGCCGCCATCAAGATCGCCCCGTTCAATCGCTACCGGACGCTCGACGTCGTCCGCGGCGTGGTCGAGGCCGGCGCCGCCGACCGCGTCACGCTCTATACCGGCAACGACGATCACATCGTGCTCGACCTTCTGCTTCCGTTCAGCGTGGCGGCGGACACCACCACCGTGCGGATCAAGGGCGGGCTGCTCGGCCACTGGAGCATATGGGTGAAGCGCGCCGTCGAGCTGCTCGACCGCGTTCACGCCGCGGTCGCCGCCGGCAGCGTGCCGGCCGACCTTCTGGCGCTCGATCCGCAGGTGACCGACTGCAACGCGGCGATCTTCGACGTCACCAACGATTTCCAGGGCGTCACCGCCGGCTGCCATGAAATCCTGCGCCGCCAGGGCCTGCTCGCCGGCATCTGGTGCCTCGATCCGAAGGAGACGCTGGGACCGGGACAGAAGGCGGAGATCGATCGGGTGTGCGCGGCCTATCCGCATCTCAACGACGATGCCTTCGTACATGCAAACCTGGAGCGATGGCTGTCGTGACGAACGCTTTATGTCGACACTGAAGACTCAACGGAGGTTCGCAGGCAATGGCGCAACACCGTCTCGGCATCATCATGAACGGCGTCACCGGCCGCATGGGGACGAACCAGCATCTGATCCGCTCGATCGTCGCGATCCGCGCGCAGGGCGGCGTCAAGCTGCGAAACGGCGACCGGGTGATGCCGGACCCGATCCTGGTCGGCCGCAACGCGGCGACGCTCGAGCCGTTGGCGCAGGCGAACGGGATCACGCGCTGGACCACCGATCTCGACGGCGCGCTCGCAAATCCCGATGACACGCTGTTCTTCGACGCCGCGACCACCAAGCTGCGCGCCAAGCTCGTTCGCAAGGCGATCGCCGCCGGCAAGGACATCTATTGCGAGAAGCCGACCGCCGACTCGCTCGCGGACGCGCTCGACATCGCCCGCGCCGCCAAGAAGGCCGGCGTCCGCCACGGGGTGGTGCAGGACAAGATTTTTCTTCCCGGCCTCATCAAGCTCAAGACGCTGATCGATTCCGGATTTTTCGGTCGCGTTCTCGCGGTGCGCGGCGAGTTCGGCTATTGGGTGTTCGAGGGCGACTGGCAGCCGGCGCAGCGCCCGTCGTGGAACTACCGCAGGAAGGACGGCGGCGGCATCATCCTCGACATGCTGTGCCACTGGCGCTACGTGCTCGACAATCTGTTCGGCGAGGTCAAGAGCGTTTCCTGCCTGGGCGCGACCCACATCCCGAAGCGCTGGGACGAGAGCGGCAAGCCCTACAAGGCCGACGTCGACGACGCCTGCTATGCCACGTTCGAGCTCGACGGCGGCATCGTCGCGCAGATCAACAGCTCCTGGTGCACGCGCGTGCGGCGCGACGATCTGGTGACGTTTCACGTCGACGGCACGCACGGCTCGGCGGTCGCCGGCCTGCAGAAGTGCTGGAGCCAGGCGCGCGTCAACACGCCGCGGCCGGTATGGAATCCGGACGTGCCGCAGCCGATCGACTTCCGCAACACCTGGAGCGAGGTGCCCGACGGCATGACCTACGACAACGGCTTCAAGGCGGAATGGGAAATGTTCATCCGCCACCTCTGCGAGGACGCGCCGTTCAAATGGACCCTGGTCGAAGGCGCCAAGGGTGTGCAGCTCGCCGAAGCCGGGCTGCGGAGCTGGAAGGAACGGCGCTGGATCGACGTCCCGCCGCTGAAGGTGTGATGCCAATGTCGCGCTCTTTGCTCCGCCCTCATCCTGAGGAGGCGCAGCGCAGGCAACTTGCCTGCGTTGCGCCGTCTCGAAGGATGGGGGCGGCCTCCTGCTTCGAGACGCATCGCAGCGCGGCTGCGTCTGCCGGGCTGCTTGCGATAGCTGGCGCTGCGATGCTCCTCAGCAAGAGGCCGTGAGAGATCACGCCGCGGAATGAAAGGATACATAAGTGCCCACGCTCAATCTTCCCGTCGAAGGCGGCAGGCTCGAGCGCTACACGATGCGGCCGCCGCGGCAATTTCCCGCGGCGAAGCCGCCGTTCAATCGCATCGCCTATGCGGCGGCGCATGTCGTCGCCGATCCGACCGCCGACGGCGATCCCTGGCTCGACGCCGCGATCGATTGGGAGCGAACCATCGCGTTCCGCCGCTATCTGTGGTCGCTCGGCCTCGGCGTCGCCGAGGCCATGGACACCGCGCAGCGCGGCATGGGGATGGACTGGCCGCTGTCGCTCGAGCTGATCCGCCGCAGCCTCGATGCTGCGAAAAATTTTCCCGGCGCGCTCATCGGATGCGGCGCCGGCACCGATCATCTCGAGCCGAGCGCGCGCGTCACCATCGACGCGGTGATCGGCGCCTACGAGCAGCAGTGCGAGAGCATCGAGAAGCTCGGCGGGCGCATCGTGCTGATGGCGAGCCGGGCGCTGGTCAAGGCGGCGAAGAGCGGCGATGATTACGCCAGGGTCTACGGCCGTATCCTCGGGCAAGTGAAGGAGCCGGTGATCATCCATTGGCTTGGCGAGATGTTCGATCCCGCGCTGGCCGGCTATTGGGGCGACGCCGACCACATGCGGGCGATGGAGGTCGCCATCGACGTGATTGCCGCCAATGCCGGCAAGGTCGACGGCGTGAAGATCTCGCTCCTCGACCGGCACAAGGAGATCGCCATGCGCCGGCGCCTGCCGCAAGGCGTGCGCATGTATACCGGCGACGACTTCAATTACGCCGAGCTGATCGCGGGCGACGCGCACGGCCATTCCGACGCGCTGCTCGGCATCTTCGACGCGATCGCCCCGGCGGCCGCCGCCGCACTCGGGGCGCTTACCCGCGGCGAGCGCGCGACGTTCCACGACATCCTCGCGCCGACGGTGCCGCTCTCGCGCCACATCTTCAAGGCGCCGACCCGCTTCTACAAGACCGGTGTGGTGCTCATGGCCTATCTCAGCGGCCTGCAGGATCACTTCACGCTGGTCGGCGGCCAGGAGAGCGCGCGCTCGACCCTGCATCTCGCCGAGCTGTTCCGCCTCGCCGATGCGGCCGGCCTGCTCGCCGAGCCCGAAAAGGCCGCGGCGCGCATGCGGCTCGTCATGGCGGTGCGCGGGGTCGAGGCGTAATGCGCGACCTCTCGCACGACCGCTCGCTCATCTCGATCAACTCGATGACGGTGAAGCCGTGGTCGCTCGAGGAGCTGGTCGAGGGCTGCGCCCGCGCCGGCGTCGCCGCCATCTCGCCCTGGCGCGACATCGTGCAGGCCTGCGGCCTCGCGCGCGCGGCCGCGCTCGTGCGCGCGCACGGGATGACCGTCACCGGCCTCTGCCGCGGCGGCATGTTTCCCGCCGCCGACGCGGCCGGACGCCGCGCCGCGCTCGACGACAACCGCCGCGCGGTCGACGAAGCAGCGGCTCTCGGCGCGCAGTGCCTCATCCTCGTGGTCGGCGCGCTGCCCAAGGGATCGCGCGACATCGCCGACGCGCGCCGCCAGGTGCGCGACGCGTTGGCCGCGCTCCTGCCCCATGCGCGGCAGGCAGGCGTGCCGCTCGCGATCGAGCCGCTGCATCCCATGTATGCGGCCGACCGCGCCTGCGTGAACACGCTCGCGCAGGCGAACGACCTCTGCGACGAGTTGGGCGAAGGGGTCGGCGTCGCGGTCGACACCTATCACGTCTGGTGGGATCCGGACCTCGGACGGGAGATCAAGCGCGCGGGCACGAGAATCCTCGCTTATCACGTCAACGACTGGCTCGTCCCCACCGCCGATCTGCTGCTCGACCGCGGCATGATGGGCGACGGCGTGATCGACCTGCGCGCGATCCGCGCCATGGTGGAGGCCGCCGGCTATGCCGGCCACTGCGAGGTCGAAGTCCTGTCCGCGAACGATTGGTGGAAGCGCGACCCTGACGAGGTCCTGCGGGTCTGCATCGAGCGGCACCAGACGGTGGTGTGAGGTGCGGCCTCATGCTCTGAGGAGCATCGCAGCGCGGATTGGCGCATACATCGCCATGAACGCGGTCGCGCTACGATGCGTCTCGAAGCATGAGGCCGCCCTCATCCTTCGAGATGCGCGCGCGTGCGTAGGTGTGCGAACCACGATCTCGTGCGCGCGCTCCTCAGGATGAGGGCGGAACAGGGAACGGTGGCTTCGAAAAGTTGGGTCTCGCAAGAGCTCGACCCAACCTACGATGCTACTATGGTATGCAATGACATGCTGGTGGAGAGTTCGCGGACTTGCCGGAGCGGCCGGGACATCGATGGCATGCGGCTTGCTAGATTTCCGCGAAACAACGGGAGGCTGAGGGTGACGAACGCTTTCGGCGACGGGCGATGCGCCTGACGGCAGCCGCGATCGTGGCGGCGCATCGTTCCGGCGAATCGAGCCCGCAAGCGACCATCACCGACTGCTACGCGCGCATCCGCGCCCACGGCGATCCCGCCGTCTTCATCGTGCTGCGCCAGGAGGCCGACGCGCGCGCGCGCGCGCAGGCGCTCGCCGCGGAAGGCAACACCGATCTCCCGCTCTACGGCGTGCCGGTCGCGGTCAAGGACAATATCGACGTCGAGGGCCTGCCGACCACGGCCGGCTGCCCGGCCTTCGCCTATCAGCCGACGCGGGACGCGACCTGCGTCGCCCGCCTCAAGCGCGCCGGCGCCATCGTCGTCGGCAAGACCAACCTCGATCAATTCGCGACCGGGTTGGTAGGCGTGCGCACGCCCTACGGCATTCCGCGCAACCCGTTCAATCCGGCGCTGATCCCGGGCGGCTCGAGCTCGGGCTCCGCGGTCGCGGTCGCGGCCGGGCTCGTGCCGCTGGCGCTCGGCACCGATACCGCCGGCTCCGGCCGGGTGCCGGCCGGATTGCAGAACATCGTCGGCCTCAAGCCGAGCCTCGGCTTGGTCTCGACCGCGGGCGTGGTGCCGGCGTGCCGCACGCTCGATTGCGTGTCGGTATGCGCGCTCACCGTCGACGATGCCTTCGCGGCGCTTGCCGCGATCGCCGGCCCCGATGCCGCCGACCCCTATTCGCGCCCGCGCGCGCTCGGGGCGGTGGGCCCGATGCCCGAGGGCGCGCGGCTCGGCGCGCCCAAGCTTGGCCAGCGCCTGTTCTTCGGCGACACCGCATCGGCTGCGGCCTACGAGGCGGCGCTCGCGCGCCTCGCCGCGCTCGGCGCGGCGATCGTCGAGATCGACATCGAGCCGTTCTACGAGGCGGCGCGGCTCCTTTACGAAGGCCCGTGGCTGGCCGAGCGCTACATCACCGCCCGCGCGCTCATCGCCTCGGCGCCGGAGTCCCTTCACCCCGTCACCCGGCAGATCATCCTCGGCGGCGCGCATGGCAGCGCGGCCGATGCATTTGCCGCCTTCTACCGGCTCGAGGAGCTGCGCCGCGTGCGCGATCATGCCTTCCGTGAGATCGACGCGCTCGCCTTGCCGACGATACCGACGGCCTACACCATCGACGACGTGCTGGCGGATCCGATCGGGCTCAACAGCCGGCTCGGCACCTACACCAATTTCGTCAATCTGCTCGATCTCAGCGCGCTCGCGGTGCCGGCCGCGATGCTGCGCGACGGCACGCCGTTCGGCATCACGCTGATTGCGCCGGCCGAGCAGGATGCCGCGCTCGCCTCGCTCGGCCGCCGCTTCCATGCCGATACCGGGCTGCCGCTCGGCGCGACCGGCGCGCCGCAGCCGCCGCTCGCGCCCGCGCCGAAAATCGCGGCCGACGGCGAGATCGCCGTC
>WNFB01007845.1_pt1 | contig 11605 bp, 9 predicted proteins | sample 5400501 | NCBI WGS metagenome assembly WNFB01 (sample SAMN13153341, study PRJNA577476) | soil metagenome | isolation source: 200 cm saprolite under Douglas fir tree site 2 hole 1 | place: USA:California | collected 2015-04-18 | reverse complement strand
CGACAAAATCATCGAGCGGGGCTTGATCGTTCTGGTGGGCGATGCCAATGGCGCGGACAAGGCTGTGCAGCGCTATCTTGCGAGCAGACACTATGACCGAGTCATTGTCTACTGCATGGCGGGAGGATGCCGCAACAATGTGCGCGACTGGCCGACGCGGGAGATCAACCGGAGCTCAGGCACGCGCCGGGACGCCAGCTATTACGGGATTAAGGACCGGGCGATGGGTGCGGAGGCCGACTATGGCTTCATGCTGTGGGACGGCAAGAGCCGGGGCACGATCGCGAATATTGAGGATTTGCTGCGAAGAGAAAAGCCCGTGGTCGCCTATCTTGCTCGGAACAATTCTTTCGTTACTCTCCGGGAAGCCAACGAGCTCGAACATTTGCTTCGTAGGCCGGGCTTTGCCTTACATGAACAAACATCAAGCGTCGCGGGCATGCGAAAGCCCCTTCTCAATCACGATGTGTCACTTTTCTGAACGGCTCACCAGTTCCGGTGGGCCTGCCTGTAGCTGTCTGCCTCAAGTCGCTGCCGCAAGGCGCGCCACGTACGCGGTCGAGGAACGTAGTTCCTACGCCCCTCTCTAAGCTCTTGGGTTTGGAAAAAGTCGTCGTGAAGGCAGCAGTAATAAGACCCCTTGCTCACACCGTGCCTCCTCATTGGGGTGAGTAGCTTAGCGGGGCCGTGAAGGCAAAGCGGACAGAACGGGCCACCATTGCCGTCCTTCCTCCAGTACATGTGGTCGTCTTCCGGATGGCACTCCAGTTCGCTCATCACCCGTTCGAACGCGAGCGTTCCACTCCGTTCCTAAGCCAGCTGAGCCTGGAGGAGTTCGACCTTCTTTCTGAAGGTCTGATTACGGTTGAACCATGCTTTGACGTAACCCCACACGGATTCCGCGACCTTCTTTTCAACGACGCCCGAGATTGGGTCCATATGAATTCTTTTCCCTCAAGAGCAGCCCGACGTTTCCCCGCAGTTGCTGCACTTGTAGCAACTGCCGTTGCGGGTCATCAGGCTGCCGCAGGTGGAGCAAGTGGGCGAGTCGTCAATGGCCGCAACGGGGCCGGCCTGAACAGGAGCCAACTCTCCGGGCACAGGCGGACTGGGCAACATTTCGGCCGATTCGTCGGTGGCCGGCGCGGCCTTGGTGATGTAGTCCCTGGAGATGAATTTCCCGCCCAGCCACCGGCCGATATAATCCAGCACCGACTTGGCGTAGCGGATCTCCGAGTTGGGAGTGTAGCCAGAGGGCTCGAAGCGCGTGTTGACGAACTTGTCCACCAGCGCCTTGAGCGGCACGCCGTATTGCAGGCCGATGGAAACCGAAAGCGCGAAGCCGTCCATGAAGCCGGAAAGCGTCGAGCCTTCCTTGGCCATCTTGATGAAAATCTCGCCGGGGGCGCCGTCATCGTACATGCCCACGGTGATGTAACCTTCGTGGCCGCCCACGGAGAACTTGTGGGTGACGGATTTGCGTTCCGCGGGTAGCTTGCGGCGCTGCGTGCCCTGGATCAGCTCGAGCTGCTCGGGCTTGGCCTCGGCGTCCTTGTTGTCTTTCTTGTCGTTCTTCTCCTCTTTTTTGCCCTGGCTGGCGCTGAGCGGCTGGCTGCGCTTGGAATTGTCGCGGTAGATGGCCACGGCCTTCAGCCCTTGTTTCCAGGATTCGATGTAGGCTTGCATGATGTCTTCGATCGTGGAGTTCTCCGGCATATTGATGGTCTTGCTGATGGCGCCGGAGAGGAAGGGCTGCGCGGCAGCCATCATCAACAGGTGGCCGCGCCAGGAGATCGAGCGGTTGCCGTTGGCCGGCGTCAAGGAACAATCAAAGACCGCCAGGTGCGCGGGGTTGAGGCCCGTGGCGCCTTCGATGGTGCCGGTGCGGTCAATGTGGTCCACGATGGCGGAGACTTCTTCGGGCGTGTAGTTCAGGTGCATCAGCGCCTGCGGCACGGTGTTGTTGACGATCTTGATCAGCCCGCCGCCCACCAGCTTTTTGTACTTCACCAGCGCCAGGTCCGGTTCGATGCCGGTGGTGTCGCAGTCCATCATGAAGCCGATGGTGCCGGTGGGAGCCAGCACGCTGACCTGAGAATTCTTGTAGCCGTGTTTTTCGCCGTGGGCCAGCGCTTTGTCCCAGGTTTCCTGCGCGGCACGCAGCAGCGTGGGCTGCACGCTCTCCGGCTTGATGGGCCGCAGCGATTCGCGATGCATGCGGATGACGTCCAGCATGGGTTCGCGGTTGACAGCGAAACCGGGAAACGCCCCCATGCGCTCGGCGATGCGCGCGGACTGGAGGTAAGCCTGGCCGGTCATCAGCGCGGTGATGGCGCCGCACATATCGCGGCCGCCTTCGGAATCATACGGCAGGGCCATGGACATCAGCAGGGCGCCGAGGTTGGCGTAGCCCAGCCCCAGCGGCCGGAAGTCGTGCGAGTTCTGGGTGATCTTCGGCGACGGGTAGCTGGCGTGGTCCACGAAGATTTCCTGCGCGGTGATGGTGATCTCGACGGCGTGACGGAAACCGTCCACGTCGAATTGCCCGCTGGAGCCCAGGAATTTCTGCAGGTTGAGCGAGGCCAGGTTGCAGGCGGTGTCGTCCAGGAACATGTATTCGCTGCATGGGTTCGAGGCGTTGATCCGCGCCGTGTTCTTGCAGGTATGCCAGCGGTTGATGGTGGTGTCGTATTGCATGCCCGGGTCGCCGCAGCGCCAGGCGGAGTCGGCGGCCAGGCGCAGCAACTCGCGCGAGCTGTGTTTGGTGGCCGGCTGCCCGTCGGTGACGTTGCGGGTCCACCAGTCGCGATCCTCTTCGACCGCCTGCATAAAGTCGTCGGTGACGCGCACCGAGTGGTTGGCGTTCTGGTAGAAGATCGAACCGTAGGCTTCGCCGTCAATGGCCGAATCGTAGCCCTGCTCGATCAGCAGATGGGCCTTGCGCTCCTCGCGCGTCTTGCACTCGATGAATTCCAGAATGTCCGGGTGATCGATGTTGAGGATGACCATTTTGGCCGCGCGCCGCGTCTTGCCGCCGCTCTTGATGACCCCGGCGAAAGCGTCGAAGCCGCGCATAAAGCTCACCGGGCCGCTGGCGATTCCGCCGCCGGAAAGGCTTTCGTGGCTGGAGCGCAGCGCCGAGAAATTGGTGCCCGTGCCCGAGCCCCACTTGAACAGCATGCCTTCGGTCTTGGCCAGGTTCATGATCGAGTCCATGGAATCCTGGACCGAGTTGATAAAGCAGGCCGAGCACTGCGGCTTGGGTTGCACCCCGACGTTGAACCACACCGGGGAATTGAAGCTCATCTTCTGCTGCACCAGCAGGTGGGTCAGCTCGTCGCGGAAGGCGTCGCGCGAGGCGGGAGAGGCGAAGTATCCGCCCTCCTCACCCCATCGCACGGTGGTCTCGACCACCCGGCGGATGAGCTGGCGGACCGAGGTCTCTCGAGCCGCGGTGCCCGGCTTGCCGTGAAAATACTTCGAGGCCACGATGTTGGTCGCGGTCTGCGACCAGGACCTGGGCACTTCGACGTTATCCTGGCGGAAAATCGTCTGGCCCTTTTCATTGCCGATCAGTGCGGTGCGCTTATCCCATTCCACCGCGTCGAAGGGCGAAACCCTGCCGTCGGTGAATAACCGCTGGAATTCGAGTCCGCTCTTGCGTTCCAGTTGTGTAGCCACGCCTGCCGTCCCGTTCAAAATAGCTTTCTGCTCCGCCATCTCTTCCTCCGCGCATTGAGTGACGGGCTCCCCGCTGGGAAGGAAACCCTTCTATTATACCGCTAGATGAATCACCGCCATCCCTCCGGTCCTCTCCGAAGCCGGAAGGATGGCACCGCATCGAAAATGAACTGAAACCGCCGTCATGCGGGACAGTGACCGCCGGATAAAATTCAAAAAACGCGAAAAGCATCCGCCGCATTCGCCGGGCTCCTGCCTGGAGCCACGGCGCCTCAGGGGTTGCATCTGGGCGCTGAATTTTTCTGGCGGGCCTCGCTCCGGGTCGCCGGCCGGACGCTGTACACGTTCGGCTGAGTCTCCGGAACTCCCCCGTTCAATCCCTGCTGCTTCGGGGGAGTGTACAGTGGAGCGCGAGGATGTCAAGGGGTGAATCACAAAATATATGGGTGCGGGTGTCCAAAGTCTCTAGATATAGTGGTGGTGTTCCACCCAGGTCCAACTTGGGAAGAGCCGCGATTCGCGGCGAGAAGGCTGCCCAGCTTCACCGCCGGGCAAACTCCCGCCGGTAGGATTCCCACTCGCGCCGCAACTTTGCGAGCAACTTATGGTAGGGCGCGTAGGAATGTAGCGGCCGCAGGTGCGGGTCGTCGCGAAAGAGCGGGTAATTGGGTAGGCCGGTGCCGCTGGCCTTTTCCAGCATGGCCACAGCGCGCGCCGGCTTGCCGGTAAGGGCGTAGACCGCGGCGACGTTGTGGACGGCGTGATGGGTATGCAGCAGGGACTTGACACCGCGAAACGTCTCCCGCACCGCCTGGTTCGCACATCCGCTGGCGTCCTCAGGAGTGGGGCGCGCGCGGTGCAGCCGCCTCGACAGCGCTGGCGAGCGGCCGCAGCCGGGCGGTGAAGTGACGCAAGAACGGCGCTTGGTAGGTCAACGCCAGCCCGCGGATGGATTCACGCAGTTGCCAGACTTCCAGAATGACCTCCACCACATAGTCTATGTGGGACTGCGTGTACACCCGGCGCGGGATGGCCAGACGCAGCAAGTCCATGGGACCGGGATGTTCCACGCCGGCCTCGTCGCGCCGGCCGAACATCAGCGTGCCGATCTCCACCGAACGGATGCCGCCCTCCAGGTAGAGGGCGGCGGCCAGCGCCACACCGGGGAATTGCGCGGGCGGAACGTGGGGCAGAAAGGCGCGCGCGTCAATATAGATGGCGTGGCCGCCCGGCGGCTGGACGATGGGCACCCCCTCGCGCGCAATGTGCTCGCCAAGATAGGCGGTCGAGGCGATGCGGTAACGCAGGTACTCCTCCTGAAGCGCCTCGTTGAGGCCCACGGCGATGGCCTCGAGGTCACGCCCGGCAAGCCCGCCATAGGTGGGAAATCCTTCGGTAAGGATGAGCAGGTCCTTTTCCTGCTGGGCCAGGGCGTCGTCATTGGTGCACAGGAAGCCGCCGATATTCGCCAGCCCGTCTTTTTTGCCGACATGGTGCAACCGTCCGCGGAGTGGAACATCTCCCGGGCGATCTCCAGCGGGGATTTGTCCGCGTAGCCCGGCTCGCGCAGCTTGATGAAGTAGGCATTCTCGGCGAAGCGGCAGGCGTCGAGATAAAACGGAATGCCGTGGCGCGCGCAGATGGACTTGATCTCGCGCATATTGGCCAGTGAGGCGGGCTGGCCGCCGCCCGAATTGTTGGTGATGGTCAGCATGACCAGCGGGACATGCTTTGGGCCCACGCGCTCGATCAGCTCCGCCAAGCGGGCAGTGTCCATGTTGCCCTTGAAGGGATGCACCCGGGCCGGCTCGAGGGCTTCGGGGATGGGCAAGTCCACCGCCTGTGCGCCGACGAACTCGCAGTTGGCGCGGGTGGTGTCAAAGTGGGTGTTGTTCGGCACCACGTCGCCCTTCTTGCACATCACGTTGAACAGGATGCGCTCTGCGGCGCGGCCCTGGTGCGTGGGGATGACGTGGCGGAAACCGAAGATACCCTGCACCGCGTCGCGGAAGCGCGTAAAGCTGGCCGAGCCCGCATAGGATTCGTCGCCGCGCATCATCGCCGCCCACTGCTCGGTGGACATGGCGCAGAAGCCGGAATCGGTGAGCAGGTCAATCAGGATGAATTCCGCGGGAATCAGGAACAGGTTGTAGCCGGCGGATTCGAGAAGCGCCTGCCGCTGCTCACGGGTTGTGCGGGTGATGGGCTCGACGGTCTTGATGCGAAACGGTTCAATGATGGTTTTGGTGGGCATGAGCTTGCTCCGCAGATTGCGTCAGGGACACCTAACCACATCTTTGTTGCCGGCAGCAAGCGGCAAGGGCGTGCCCAGCGAGCTGCGCGGGACTGCGCCGCGGGGTAAAGAACGGCTTTTCTTCAGCGCAATCGGCCGCGAGTGATTGACACACTGCCATGAATGTAGAAGAGTATGCAGCGCCACGCGCGCTCGCATCCTTGTCGAGGTGACGCCAAAGGAGTCCGGTCGAATGGTCGGGAAGACGATTTCCCACTACGTGATTCTCGAGAAGGTCGGCGGCGGGGGCATGGGCGTGGTTTACAAGGCCAAGGACACCCGCCTCGGCCGTAACGTGGCGCTGAAATTCCTCCCCGAGGGTTTTTCCGCGGACGCCCAGGCCATCGAACGATTCCGCCGCGAGGCGCGCGCCGCCAGCGCCCTCAATCACCCGGGCATCTGCACCATCTACGACATTGACGAATTCGAAGGCCAGCCGTTCATCGCCATGGAGCTGCTGGAAGGCCAGACCCTGAAGCACCGCATCGCCGGGAAGCCCATCGAGACTTCCGAGCTTCTAGACGTCGGCATCCAGATTGCCGACGGGCTCGACGCGGCGCACTCCAAGGGCATCGTCCACCGCGACATCAAGCCGGCAAACATTTTCCTGGTCCACCGCGGCCAGGCGAAGATCCTCGACTTCGGCCTGGCAAAGCTTGCGCCCCGGCTGCAGCGGGCGGCCGAGTCTGTTGGCGCCTCGGCGATGCGCACGCAATCGCACGTGCTGCGCGAAGAGCACCTGACCAGCCCAGGCAGCTCGATGGGTACGGTGGCCTACATGTCGCCGGAGCAGGCGCGGGGCGAGGAGCTGGATGCACGCTCCGATTTGTTTTCGCTCGGCATCGTGCTCTACGAGATGTCCACTGGCGCGGTTCCCTTTTCCGGATCGACTGCCGCGGTGATCTTCGACGGCATCCTGCATTCCACGCCCCCGCCGGCGGCGGAATCGAATCCCCGCCTCCCCGCAGCGATGGAAAACGTCCTCGGCAAGGCGCTGGAGAAGGATCCCGACTTGCGCTACCAGACCGCCGGCGAGCTTCGCGCCGACCTGAAACGCATGAAGCGCGACATCGAATCGAGCCGCCGCCCCGCCGCCGAAAAGGCGGGCGCCGCGAAAGCGCCTCCGGCGGCCGCCGCATCGGGGAAGAAGCTGGTAGCAGTGCTCTATTTTGAAAACCAGGGCGGCGGAAAGGAAGATGAATACTTCCGCGACGGCATGACCGAAGACATCATCACCGAGCTTTCCAAAATCACCCAGCTCCAGGTCTTTCCGCGCTCGGAGATGCTGGTATTTCGCGACAAACCGGCCACGGCGCCGCAAGTGGGCCAGCAGCTCGGCGCCGCCTATGTGCTTGAAGGCACCATCCGCCGCTCCGGAAACCGCCTGCGCATCACCGCGCAACTGGTGGAGAGCTCGACGCGGCACTCCGTCTGGGCCGAACGATTCGACCGCCAACTCGAGGACGTCTTTGCCATCCAGGATGAAATTGCGCGGAGCATCGCCCAGGCGCTGCGCATCACGCTGACCCCGCAGGAAGAAAAGACCATCGCGCGCAAGCCGACCGAAAATCCGCAGGCCTACGATTTCTACCTGCGCGGCCGGAGCTACACGCGCCGCGAAAACATGGACTACGCGCTGCAGATGTTCGAGCAGGCCATCCAGCTCGACCCCAATTTCGCGCTGGCCTATGCCGGGATCGCGCACCTGTGTGGACTGATATTCGAAATCCGCGAGCAGCAGCCGCGTTGGATCGAGCGGGGAATGGCCGCCTGCGACCGGGCCATGGCCCTGGCGCCGGAGCTGCCCGAGGTGATGGTCGCGCGCGCCCGGCTTTTCTACGCCGAGAAGAAATACGACGAAGCTGCGCTGCTGGCCCGGCGAGCCATCGAGCGCAAGCCCGATTGCGACGGCTCCTGGAATATTCTGGGGCGCGCGTATTTCGCGTCCGGCCGGTTCGAGGAGGCAGCGGCGCTCACCGAGCGGGCCATCGAAGCCAACGGCGACGACTACAACACCTACATTCCCTACTTTCAGTCCTTGGAACGGTTGGGACGGAAAAAGGAAGCGGAAGAGGGGCGCAGGCGCATCATCGGGGTCCTTCGCAAGCAGTTGGAGATGGTCCCCGAGGACGTGCGGGCCCGCATTCTGCTGTCCGCTAACCTCGCCTATTTCGGGGAAACGGAAGAAAGCGTCCGGCACTTGCAAACTGCTGTCGCCCTTCGCCCGAATGATGGCAGCACGCTCTACAATGCCGCCTGCACCTACGGCATCATCGGGAAGAAGGCGGAAGCGCTCGAGACGCTCAAGAAAGCGGTCGCGGCTGGATTTAGAAACATGCACTGGGCCGCTAAGGATTCCGATCTCGACTGTCTCCACGACGACCCGGAGTTCCGGAAGCTCGTGGGCCTGGAGCAGTCCGCCGCCTCATAATCAGCGTTTCGCCACTCCCGGTATTTGGTGCCATCCCTTTGTGACCCGCCGCGATGTAGCTGTTGCCCTCGGCGTGACGATGCGCCCCAACTCTTCCTTCGAGCCTGCATCTGCTGCATAATATCCACACCAGTCCGGTACCCCGGAGCTCACTCAGGAAGGTCACGTATCGTTTTGCCCCTGTTGAGAGCTGTGGACTCCGCGGTGTCCGAGCAGGGAGAAGCACAATGGCACTGGGGCGCGTAGTCCGTGCGGTCTTCCTCACATTCGCATCTTTAGCCTGCGCGCAGGGTCAGAGCTTTCTTCCGATCCCAACCCCTTTGTCCCCTCCTTCCGAGACCATCTCACTGATCGCACCGAAGGGGACGCTGGTGCAACTGATTCTGGATCAGGAAGTGCGCGTCCAGAAAGTCGGTCAATCCATTCATGGGCGAGTGGTGTTGCCGGTCTATGCGTTTGACCGTGAGGTCATCCCTGCGGGCACGGGGGTCACGGGCCGGATCATCAAGATCGAGAGCATCTCCGGCAAGAAGCGCACGCTGGCAATTCTGGATGCGGACTTTACGCCCGCGCGCAAGATCCAGGTCGAATTCAGTGAATTCGTGCTGGCCGACGGGCGCCACATCCCGCTGCACGCGGAGATCACTGCCGCCTCCGGACAAGTGATCCAGTTCGTTGCCGCCGATGAAAATGACCAGGAGAAAAAGAAAGGCATCAAAGATGCTGCGTCGGAAAAAGTGAATGAGGCAAAGGAAGAAGTCAAACGGGATTGGGAGATCGCCAAGAAGCAGGTGCATGAGCCGGGCAAGATGCACCGGCTGAAAAGATTTGTGCAGGGACAGCTTCCCGTGCGCCCGCAATATATTGACGCGGGGACGCTCTATTTTGCCGAACTTCTAGACTCCATCGATTTTGGGAGCGAGCAGCTCAGTCTGGAAGATGTTTCCTTCGTCGGCATCAGCCACTCTTTTCCGAAGGCCACTTGATTCTTCCGCAAGGCAGCCGCTTGCGAGGCTCGGTCGTCGAGGTGCGGCCGGCTCGCCGGCTCCACCACAACGGCCAGCTCCGGATTGTGTTTCACGATTTGGTTCTCCCCGACGGAATTCAAGAGAAAGTGGACGGAATCCTGGAAGGCGCACAGACCGCTAGGGAGAACCAAGTGAAGGTGGATACGGAGGGTGGCGCCCAGGCCACCTCTCCAAAGTCGCGGTATCTGACCACGGGCTTCTCGGTGCTGCTGGCCGTTGCATCCGCTCAGGGTGGGGGTGACCGGGACGCCGGGCGCACTGGTGCGGGAGACGCGAGCAACCGGGCCGCTGGTGGCGCGACTGGATTCAAACTGGTGGGCATCGCGTTGGGTGTATTGGTCCATTCTCAGCCGCTGGGCGCGGCCATGGGAGCGTATGGGGCGAGCGTGTCGGTCTATACCCATTTCCTGGGACGTGGACGCGATGTAGTCTTCCCGAAAGATACGGCGATCGAGATCGGGCTGGGGATTCGCGGAAAACCTGCGCTCAAGACCGCGGAATAATTTTCGGAAGCATCAGAGTGCCGGAAATTCGCCGAGATATACATCACCTCTTCCCTAAAACCGAGGTGCTCCGATGGTCCGGAGCCACGCCATAGCGGACCAGGCCAAAAGGCACGGGCAGGCGTTCGATGATGTCGATACAACTGTCGGGCAGGACACGACTGAGTTGATCGGCGAGGTAGCAACCTGACGGACCGCTGCCGATGATGGCGATATGCCGCATGGGCCGCGGCGCTTTCAGGAATGCAGAAGCACGTACTCGTACTCGACTGGCTGGTTGTTAATCCCGCGATCCGGCGGCGCGATCCATCCCGCCATCTTGCCCCGCTCGCGCACGCCCTTCATCAGGCTGTATATAAACGCGCGGTCGGCATCGGTGGGCAGCCATTCGCCGAGCCGCGCGCTGAATTCCTCCCGGCTGATAGGTGTTCCGGTGGTGTCCGTGGGCACACCGGCCCAGCTTCCAATCGAACGGCGGAAGCGGGTGCTGGGGAGCGACATCCGCTGCGCATACCCGGCATTCTCGATCAGCCGGTTCCAGCGCTTGAGGCCAATCTCGCAGTCCCGGACGTAGGCGCTGCGCGTCACTTCGTTCATGGCGTTGCGCATGGGAATTTGTTCGCTCTTCACTCCGCCCTGCCCGTCGGGGAGTTCGAGCGAAAAGGTTTGATTGAGCGCCACGTGGTCTTCAAACCGCGCTTCGTCCGGACGGCCCTTCAATCCGCTGGCGAAGTAGGATGCCGCATTCGAGGAAGTGTCCCCGCCAAAAAGGTCAAGCGAGGAGCTGAACCAGAAATTCAGGTACTTCTGAATCGTGGGCAGATCGATGGCGCCTGCTTTGCGCACGGCTTCGGGATCCTCCGTGCCCAGTTCCTTCATCACTTCCAGGCAGCGCTTGACCACCCTGGAGATGCCCGTGTCGCCGACGAACATATGGTGGGCCTCTTCCGTCAGCATGAACTTGCAAGTACGCGCGAGCGGATCAAAGCTCGATTCGGCCAGTGACTTCAACTGGAATTTGCCGTCGCGGTCGGTGAAGTAGGTGAACATGAAAAAGCTCAGCCAGTCGCGGATCGGCTCGTTGAAGGTGCCCAGGATGCGCGGTTTGTTGGCGTCGCCGGAATGCCGCTCCAGCAATTCTTCCGCTTCCTCGCGGCCGTCGCGGCCAAAATAGGCATGCAGCAGGTAGACCATGGCCCACAGATGGCGTCCCTCTTCCACGTTGACCTGGAAAATGTTGCGCATGTCGTACAACGACGGCGCAGTGTGCCCGAGAAGTCGCTGCTGTTCCACCGATGCCGGCTCGGTGTCACCCTGGGTGACGATCAGCCGGCGCAAAGTGGCGCGGTGTTCCCCGGGAATCTGCTGCCAGATCTCTTGCCCGTAATTATCGCCAAATCCGATGCGCCGGTCGGCCTGCGGCTCAGCAAGAAAAATGCCCCAACGGTATTCCGGCATGCGTACATAGCCGTACGTTGCCCAGCCCTTGGTATCCACGGACGTGGCCGTGCGCAGGTAAACATCGGAAACTTGAAAATCCGTCGGGCCGAGATCGCGCCACCAGTTCAAGAACTCCGGCTGCCAGTGTTCCAGCGCGCGCTGCAGCGTGCGGTTCGAGCCCAGGTCAACATTGTTCGGTATGCGGTCCTGATAGTTAAGGGACATCAGA
>WNFB01005215.1_pt1 | contig 11605 bp, 9 predicted proteins | sample 5400501 | NCBI WGS metagenome assembly WNFB01 (sample SAMN13153341, study PRJNA577476) | soil metagenome | isolation source: 200 cm saprolite under Douglas fir tree site 2 hole 1 | place: USA:California | collected 2015-04-18 | reverse complement strand
CGCGCAAGGATTTGCCGGCCGATGATCTGCCGGCGTTCACCGCCTATGCGAAGGCGCATCAGGCGAAGATGCAATTCGGCTCGGGCAGCGCCGGCTCGGCGAGCCATCTCGCCTGCATGCTGTTGAACGCGGCGATCGGGGTGAACGTCACCCACGTTCCCTACCGCGGCGCCGCTCCGGCCATGCAGGATCTGATCGCCGGCCGCATCGACTACCAGTGCCCGGATTCGCCGATCGCCATCGCCCAGATCGAGAGCAGGACGATCAAGGCGATCGCCACGTTTTCGCGCGCGCGCTCGCCGCGGCTGCCCGACCTGGCGACCGCACAGGAGCAGGGGTTGGCCGATTTCTCGGCGTCGAACTGGTTCGCCTTTTTCTTTCCCAAGGGCACGCCCGCAGCGATCGTGCAACGATTCCACGCCGCCGCGCTCGCCACCCTCGGCACCGCGGCTGTGCAGGCGCGCATGGAGGAGATCGGAGCCGATCTGGTCGCTCCCGAGCGGCGTTCGTCGGCCTATCTGCAAAAATTCGTCGCGGGCGAGATCGCGAAGTGGGCCGGACCGATCAAGGCCAGCGGCATGTCGATGGACTGAGCCACTGTCATGCGCATCAGGATGGCGGAAAACTTTCGTGCGGTGTTCTACGCGCCGTTCTATGCCGCGCACGCGCTGGGGTTCTATGCGCGCGAGGGCGTCGACGTCGAGCTGGTCGCCTCGTCCGCGCCGGGCGGCGGACCGTCCGCCCTGCTCGACGGCACCGTCGATATCACCTGGGGCGGGCCGATGCGCATCATGCGCGCGCGGGATCAGGAACCGTCTTCTCCGCTCATGTGCTTTTGCGAAGTCGTCGGCCGCGACCCGTTCTTTCTGATCGGCCGCGGCAACGGTGCTGCGTTCAGGCTTGCCGATCTGCCCAAGCTGAGATTCGCCGCCGTGTCCGAGGTGCCGACACCGTGGCTGTGCCTGCAGCACGACCTGCGGGAGCAAGGCGTCGATCCGTCCTCACTCAAGCGTGCACCCGATCGGACCATGGGCGAGAACCTCGCGGCGCTACGCGACGGGCAGCTCGACGTGATCCAGGTGTTCGAGCCCTTCGCGTCGCTTGCGCTGCAGCAGGACGCCGGCCGCATTCTCTACGCCGCGAGCACGCGCGGGCCGACGGCCTATACGACCTTCATCGCCACGCGCGCCGGCATCGCGCGCCATCGCGAGGTCTTTGCGGCGATTACGCGAGCGATCGGCCGCATGCAGGACTGGCTTGCCGAACACGGTGCGCCGGACGTGACCGATGCCGTGGCGCCGTTCTATCCGGACATCGCGCGCGACGTTCTGGAAAGCTCGCTGGCGCGCTATCGGGACGCGGGCATCTGGTCGCCCACGACCGAGGTCTCCCGGCAGGGCTTCGCGCGGTTGGCCGAAAGCCTCCTCTCCGGCGGATTCATTTCCCGCATCCCAACCTATGAGGATTGCGTGGAGCAACTTGCTCCCACCTCATCCTGAGGAGGCGCGAAGCGCCGTCTCGAAGAGCCTGTCCCCGCGAAGGCGGGGAATGGCAGCAAACGAATCTGTGGCCGTGGTTCGAGACGCCGTGCTTCGCACGGGTCCTCACCATGAGGACAGAGTTTATTGCGCAGCAAGCAGCCGCCCACCGACCTCCACCGGCCGTCCCGACTGCATCGAGGCGATGATCGCCTCGAACGCGCCAACCACGTCGACCATTTGCGCCGTCGTCACCGGAAACGGCGCGCCGCCTTCGACCGCCGCTGCAAAGGCCTCGAGCAGCGTGGCCAGGGAGTCAGCGGCCGGGAAGGCGCTCGTTTGCGGCGCCTGCCCGATGGGTGCGACCGTGAGGTTCGTTTCGTCGCGCACCTCGGCCCAGCCGTTGGTGCCGAAGACGTGCACGCGCCAATAGGCCGGGCCGGCCCGCACCGTCGCCATCAGGCCAGTGGCGCCGCTCGCGAATTCGACCAGCACCGCGGCCACGTCGCGCGGGTCGGGAGGCGATTTGCGCGCGAACAGCCGCGCGTCGACGCGCGCAACGGGCCCGGCGAGATTGACGAACGCGTCGAGCACGTGCAGCCCCGCCCCGGTCATGCCGCCGCCCGGCGACTCGCGCGGATCATCGCGCCAGCCGCCCTTCACCCGCGTACTGTGCTCGTTGCTGAAATGACCCTCGACGTGCAGCACGTCGCCGAGCGTACCGCCGGCGACAAGGCGCGCGAGTTCCAGCATGGACGGAAAGCAGCGCTTGCTGTTGCCGAGCCCGAGCACCACCCCGGCTCGCCGGCAGGCTTCGACCGCGCGCTCGGCCTCGGCGCGCACGAGGGCCAGCGGCTTCTCCGACCACACCGCTTTGCCGGCCTTGGCGACGGCGATGATCTGCTCGACGTGGAGCGAATGCGGAGTCGCGAGCACGATCGCCCTGACGCGCGGGTCGGCGATGGCCTCGTCAAGCTCGACCGACAGCGCGAGTCCATGCGCGGCGGCGAAGCCCCGCATGGCCTCCGGCTCCTTGCACACGCCGCGCACGAACTTGAGCCGCGCGCTCTTGCCCTGCACCGCGTTGACGATCGCCTGGCCCCAGCGACCGAGCCCGACGATCGCCGCCTCGATCATTCCGCCGCTCCGCGCGCAGCCGCGCCGCCTGAGCGGCGCCGGATCTCCTCGATGATGACGGTCGAGTCGCGCTCGCCCTCGCCGTGGCGCACGCAGCTCTCGAGCAGCGCGGCGGCGACCTCGCAGCCCGGCAGCTGCTGGCCGGCGCTAGCGGCCTGCGCGAGCATCAGGCGCACGTCCTTGAGCGCCTGCGCGGCGCGGCCGTGCGGCGCGAAATCGCGCGTGACCATCTTGCCGCCCTTGGTGTCCATCACCTGCGAATAGGCCGCCGAGCCGCGCGCGATGTCGAAGAACGTCTTGGGATCGAGCCCCATGCGCTCGGCCAGCACCAGGCCTTCCGCCAGCGCCAACCGGTTGAGGTTGAGGATCAGATTGACGGCGAGCTTGGCCTTGGCGCCGTCGCCCACCTGGCCGACGTGAAAGCGCCGCGGCATCAGCGCGTCGAGGATCGCGGTCAGCTCCGCGTCCGCCGGTAGATCGCCGCCGATCAGGCCGACCCCGTCGCCGCGCTGCACTTGATCGCTGGTTCCGGAGACCGGCGCCTCGAGGAAGCGCAGGCTCGCGTCGGCGGCGCGGCGCGCCAGCGCGACCGCGCGGTCCGGATCGCAGGTGATGCTGAGAATCAACGTGCGCGGACGCCGATCGGGGGCCTCGCGCAACGCGGCAGCGATCTCGTCGATCACCTCCTCCGCCTGATCGGCCGAGAACACCACGATGATGACATGGGTGCAGCGCCGCACCACCTCGCCGGCGCTGGCAGCGCCCTCTCCGCCCATTTCGGCAAGGCCTGCGAGTCTTGCGCGATCGACGTCGAAGCCGACCACCGGCAGGCCCGCCTGGGTGAGCCGATGCGCGAAGGCCGTGCCCATCAGGCCGACCCCGATCAGCCCGACCGCATCGCGCGACGACATGTGTGCCGGCCCGGTCATGGCCGCGATCCTATACGTCGCGCTTCTCCGCAGGCAATCGGCGGCGATATGCTGCGGGCGCGATCATCGGGGAGACGAGCATGGATACCCAGGAGCTTCACGAGCGCGGCCTAAAACTGCGCCGGGACTTGTTCGGCCGCGAGACGGTCGACCAGCGCATGAACGCGCTCGGCGAGTTCGGCAAGCCGCTGCAGGAGATCATCAACGCCTATGCGTACGGCGACGTCTGGAGCCGCAGCGCGCTGCCGCTCGCGACCAAGAGCCTCGTCATGATCGGCATGATGGCGGCGGCCGGCAAGCCGACGGAGCTGCGCGTCCACCTCAACGGCGCGATCAGGAACGGCTGCAGCGTCGAGCAGATTCAGGAGGCGCTGCTGCTGGTCGCCCTCTATTGCGGCATTCCGGCCGCCAACGAGGCGCACCGCGCCGCCGTGGAAGTGTTCCGCGAGGCTCCCCCGCCCCGCGAAAATCTGTAGGGTCGGTAGCGCTATCAGGCTGGCGCGACCCGCGCCGGTCCGCGCTTCCTGCGGGCGGCGCGCCATTCCTCGAAGCGCTGCACCACCACGAAGAACGACGGCACGAACACCACCGCGAGGCAGGTCGACGCGATCATGCCGCTGAAGACCGTGATGCCGATCGATTTGCGCGCGCTGGCGCCGGCGCCGGTCGCCACCACCAGCGGGGCGACGCCGAGGATGAAGGCAAAGGACGTCATCAGGATCGGCCGCAGCCGCGCCCGCGCCGCCTCGACCGCGGCTTCCAGGATCGGCTTGCCGTCGCGCACGCGCCGCTCGCGCGCCACTTCGACGATCAGGATCGCGTTCTTGGCGGAGAGCGCGATCAGCAGGATCAGGCCGATCTGGATGTAGAGATTGTTGTCGATGCCGAGAGCGGTGAGCACCGACGCGGGCCCGAGCAACGCAAGCGGCACGGCGAGAATGACGGAGATCGGCGCGAACCAGCTCTCGTATTGGCCGGCCAGCACCAGATAGACCAGCAGCAGCGCCAGACCGAAGGTGTAGTAGAGCTGATTGCCGACCGCCTTTTCCTGATAGGAGATGCCGGTCCATTCGTATCCTGCGCCCTTCGGAAGGGTCCGCTGCGCGATCTGCTCCATCAGCGTCATCGCCTGTCCGGTGCTGAACCCGGTCGCGGGCAACCCGATGATGGCCGCCGACGGATAGAGATTGTACAAGCTGATCAGGGACGGACCGATCGTCGGCTTGATCTTGATCACCGTGCCGAGCGGGATCATGTTGCCCTGCTGGTTGCGCACGGCGAAATTCTCGATGTCGCTCGGGCGCAGCCGGAACATGGCGTCGGCCTGCACGTAGATCTGGAACACGCGGCCGAACTTGTTGAACTGGGTGACGTAGCTCGACCCGAGATACGAGGCGAGCGCCGCGAATACCTGGTCGGCGGTGAGATGCAGCGTCTCGATCTTCACCCGGTCGACCTCGATGTCGATCTGCGGCGCGGTCGAGCGGAACGAGGCGGTGATCCGCTGCAATCCGGTCTGGGTGCGTCCGTTGGCGACCATGGCATCGGTGACGGCCTGCAGCTTGTCGAGGTCGAAGCTCGAATCGCGCAGGTCGATCTGCATGGCGAAGCCGGCGGCGTTGCCGATGCCCTGGATCGACGGCGGCGGCAGCACGATGATCCGCGCCTCGTCGATCTGGCCGAGCTGCTGGTTGAGGCTGGTGTACAATGACCGCAGATCCTGGCCGCTGCCGCGCTCGCTCCAGTCCTTGAGCACGAGGTAGGCGACGCCGGCATTGGCGAGCGTCGCGTTGTTGTCGAGCGGCGAGATTCCGGCGACGCTGACCACGTTCTGCACGCCGGGCGTCTTGCCGGCGATCGCGGCGACCCGGTCGAGAACCTGCTGCGTGCGCGGGAGCGACGCCCCGTCGGGCAACTGCACGACGGCGAGCAGATAGCCCTGGTCCTCGATCGGCAGGAAGCCGGTCGGCACGCGCGACAGGCCGTAGCCGGCGCCGGCCATCACGAGGAGCGCCACGACCACCGTGACGCCGCTGTGCGCGACCATGCGGCCGATCAGGCGCGCGTAAAAGCCTTCGAACTTCCCGTAGCCGGCGTTGAAGCCGCGGTAGAACGGATTGCGCTGTGCCGGCGGCACCGCCGGGCGCAGCCACAGCGCGCTCTGGGTCGGCTTCAGGGTCGCGGCGTTGATGGCGCTGAGCAGCGCCGTCGCGGCGATCACCAGCGCGAACTGCGCATACATCCGGCCGGTGAGCCCGGGCAGGAACGCCGCCGGCACGAACACCGCCATGAGCACCAGCGTAATGCCGATGATCGGCCCGAACAGCTCGTCCATCGCGCGCATGGCGGCCTGCCGCGCGGGCATTCCCCGCTCGATGTGATGGGCGGCCCCCTCCACCACCACGATCGCGTCGTCGACGACGATGCCGATGGCGAGCACGATGGCGAACAGGGTAGAGAGGTTCACGGTGAAGCCGAGCGCGTACATGGCAGCGAACGCGCCGATGATGGTGACCGGCACCGTGGTGGCCGGCACCAGGGTGGCGCGCCAGTCCTGCAGGAACACCAGGATCACGACCAGCACCAGGATCGCGGCCTCGAACAGCGTCAGGTAGACCTCCTTGATCGCGGCGCGCACGAACGTGGTCGTGTCGAACGGTTCGCCGTAGACGAGGCCCTGGGGAAATTCGCGCGCAAGCTCGACCATCCGGCGCTTGACCTCGCGCTCGACGTCGAGCGCGTTGGCGCCGGGCGACAGGTAGATGCCCATGCCGGCCGCCGGCTGGCCGTTGAGGGTGAAGATCTGGCCGTAGGTCTGGGCGCCGAGCTCGACGCGGCCGACGTCGCGCACGCGGGTGACGTCGCCGCTGCTGCCGCTCTTGACGATCACCTCCTCGAACTCGGCGGCATCGCCGAGCCGGCCGGCGACGTTGAGCGTGTACTGGAAGGCGTTGCCGGCCGGCGCCGGCGGCATGCCGACCTGCCCGGCGGTGACCTGCTGGCTCTGCTGCTGGATCGCCTGGATCGCGTCCTGCGCCGTCAACCCATGCGCCTTGAGCTTGTTCGGGTCGAGCCAGATGCGCATCGAGTACTGGCCAGCGCCGAACACGATGACACTGCCGACGCCGGGCAGCCGCGCCAGCTCGTCCTTGAGCTTGATGGTGGCGTAATTGCTCAGGTAGAGGCTGTCGTAACGCGTATCGGGCGAGGCGAGCGTCACGAACATCAGGATTGACGTCGATTTCTTCTGGACGGTCACCCCCTGGACCTGGACCGCCTGCGGCAGCGAAGCGAGCGCGCTCGACACCCGGTTCTGCACGAGCACCTGCGCGAAATTGAGATCGGCGCCGATCTTGAAGGTGACGGTGAGCGTGTAGCTGCCGTCGGCGCCGCTGAACGACTGCATGTAGATCATGCCCTCGACGCCGTTCACCTGCTGCTCGATCGGCAGCGCGACGGTGTCGACGACGGTGCGGGCGCTCGCGCCGGGATAGCGCGTCGTGACCTGGACGGTGGGCGGCACCACGTCCGGGTATTGGGAAACGGCGAGACCGAACAGCGCGACGCCGCCAATCAACACCATGAGGATCGCGAGCACGTTGGCGAGGACGGGCCGCTCGATGAAGAATTTCGCGATCATCGCGCCCGCCCGGGCTAGTTCGCGGCGCGCGGAGCCGCAGCCGTCTGCAGCTGGGGATCGACCTTCTCGCCCGGGATCGCGCGGATCGCCCCGGCGACGACGACGCGCTCGTCCGGCTGCAGGCCGCCCTCGATCACCCGCATCGCGCCGACATTGGGGCCGACCTCGACCTTGCGCTGCTCGACGACGTCCTCCCGATTGACCACGAGCACGTAACGTCCCCCCTGGTCGCTTCCCAGGGCCGCGTCGGGGACGAGCAGCGCGGTCGCCGCCTGCTCGATAGGAACGCGCAGGCGCACGAAATAGCCGGGCAGCATCGCCCGGTCCGCGTTCTGGAAGATGGCGCGTACCGCCAGCGTGCCGGTCGCCAGGTTGACGGTCGGCGAGACGTAGTCGAGAAAGCCCTTGTGCGGATAGCCGGTTTCGCTCTGCAGCCCGACCTCGGCCTGAAACTTCTTCAGGTCCTCGCGACCGAGACCCTGGCGCGCCATCTCGGCGCGCACGCGCAGGACATCCTGCTCGCTGATGTTGAAGTTCACATAGATCGGGTCGAGCTGGACGATGGTCGCCAGTTGAGTCGGCGAGGAACCGACAAGCTCGCCGGCCGAGACGAGGTGCGCGGTGACGATGCCGTCGAACGGCGCGGTGACGCGGGTGTAGTCGAGATTGATCTCGGCAATGCGGGTATTGGCTTTTGCCTGCAGCGCGTTGGCCTGAGCGGAATCGCGGTTGGCCAGGGCCTGGTCGAGGGCGGCCTTCGAGGCGAAATTCCGGCTGGCGAGATCGGCCTGGCGCCTATACTCGGCCTCGGCCTGGGTGAGCGTGGCCTGCGCGCCGGTCTCCGCCGCCCGCGCCTGGTCGAGCTTCACCTGGTAGGGCTCCGGCTCGATCGTGAACAGGAGCGTGCCGCGCTTGACCGCGTCGCCGTCCTTATAATGGATTTCCTGCAGGAAGCCCTGCACGCGCGCGACCAGATCGACGGAGTTGATCGGCGCGGTATTGCCGGTCACTTCGAGATAGCGCGTCACCGCCTGCTGCACCGGATGCGCGACGGAGACCTTGGGCGGCGGCGGCGGCACGTAGCGGTTCTGCTCGCCGCACGCGGCGAGCAGGACGACGGCCGCCAGGGCCGCCGGCCGGGCGCCGCACACGAGCCGGCCGGCCGCGCCGCCGCCGCGTCGATCGTCAACCATGAGAGCCCCCGGCCTGCCCGAACGCTTGTCAGCCCGATTTTCCGGGACCGCGCCTTGTCTCAGGATGCAATCTTCCGGCCGTACCGGCAATACGCCTTGGAATGCGCAGGGAATTTCGACGGATGCTAAAAGGCCGGGGCTGAGCGTTCCGGTGCCTTCGACGGGCGCCCCCGTCCGCGTCGGCGAGAAGAACGATGGGAGGAGCCGCCATGCTGACGAGACCGCAATTCGCGCGCGGACTTGGCACGACGGTCGGCCTCGTGGCGCTGTCGCGCCTTGCGCGCGCCGAGCCCAAGGCCATGCGGTTCGGCAACGCCGCGGAGCTGGCGATCCGCATCCATTGGGCGCTCTATCCGGAATCGAAGCCGAAGGGAAAGAGCGACGCCGAGGCGCTCAAGGACGCGCTCTATATTCTTCAGGTGCGCAAGGAGAAATGGTTTGCGGCGCCGTGGCAGGCGGACAAGCGCATGGGCGCCTCCTCGCTCGCCGAATGGCAGGAGCAGGTGCGCTTCGCCGGCCTCCAGGACCCGATCGTGCCCGAGCGGATCAAGGACGCGTCCACCTTGTTCACCGACGAGCTGATCGACGAGGTGAACAAGTTCGACCGCGGCGCCATCGAAGCGCAGGCGCGCGCGCTCGCGCTTTAGTCGGCGCGCCCTCGCCTCTTGCACGCTCGGCCACCCATGCCGTTCGGCGAACTTGCCCGCTGCGTCACGCTGCTGTGGCTCGCCGGCATCGGCCTGCGCCTGACCGTGCTGGCGGTTCCGCCGATCATCCCGCAAATCCACGCGGACTTGCGCCTGTCGGAGACCGAAGTCGGCATCCTCAACGGCCTTCCCCCCGTCCTGTTCGCGGCCGCGGCGGTCGCCGGCTCGCTGCTGATTGCGCGGTTCGGCGCATGGCGCACGCTCGTCGCCGGCCTGCTGATCAGCGCGGTTGCGTCGGCGCTGCGCGGCGCCGTGCTGCATGTCGCGGCGCTCTACGGGGCGACGGTCGTCATGGCGTTCGGCGTCGCCATCATGCAACCCGCGTTGCCGCCGCTCACGCGCCAGTGGCTGCCCGACCGGGTCGGGTTCGCCACCGCCGTCTATTCCAACGGCCTGCTGGTCGGCGAGATCCTGCCGGCGGCGCTGACGATCCCGCTCGTGCTGCCGCTGGTCGCCGGCAGCTGGCGCCTCGACTTCGCGGCGTGGGCCGTCCCGACCGCGTTGATTGCACTCGCCATTGCCGCCCTCGCGCCGCGCCCGGCCGATCCGAATGGAAGCGGCACGGCGACCGTCCGCTGGTGGCCCGACTGGCGCGACCCGCTGATCTGGCGCCTCGGGCTGATGCTCGGCACCATCACCAGCATGTATTTCTCCTCCAACGCCTTCATTCCCGACTACCTCAATCACATCGGCCGTCCCGACCTGATCGGCGGCGCCCTGACGGCGCTCAATCTCGGCCAGCTTCCCGCCTCGTTCGTGCTGCTCGCGGTGGCCGGGCGGCTCGAGCGCCGCTCGTGGCCTTACGTGCTGTGCGGCGCGCTGTGCCTCATGAGCGTGCTCGGCGTGGTGTTCGCGCCCGGTGCCTGGATCATCGCCGCCGCGGCCCTGCTCGGGTTTTCCGCCGGCGCCACCTTCGTGCTGATGCTGGCGCTGCCGCCGCTGTTGAGCGCGCCGGGCGACGTTCACCGCCTCTCCGCCGCCATGTTCACCATCGGCTACGCCTGCGCCGTCATCGTGCCGGTGATCAGCGGCCTTGCCTGGGACCTCACCGAGCGCGCCGCGCTGGCGTTTGCGCCGATCGGCGCCTGCGCGCTCGTGCTCATGGCGCTCGCGCCGACGATCCGCTTCGAGCACCGGGATTCCATCGGACAAAACGTGTAGGCTTGCTTTGTGTCGCACCAGGGGCTGCCCAGATGAACACCCAGCGTTTCAAGCCGTTGTCGATCGATCAGATGAATCCGGACCAGAAGCGGGTCGCCGAGGAGATCCTCGCGGGCCCGCGCAAGGGCATGCGCGGACCGTTCAGCGCCATGCTGCGCAGCCCGGGCCTCGCCGAGCATGCGCAAAAGCTCGGTGCCTACGTGCGGTTCGGCACCTCGATCCCGCCGCGGCTCAACGAGCTGGCGATCCTGCTCACCGCGCGGCACTGGACCGCGCAGTACGAGTGGTACGCGCACCATCGGCTCGCCATGCAGGCCGGGCTCAACCCGGACATCGCCGCCGCGATCGCTGAAGGCAAGCGGCCGGCAGCGCTCCAGCCCGACGAGGCGGTCGTCTACGACTTCTGCAAGGAGGTGCTCGACACGGGCCAGGCGAGCGACGCCCATTTCAACGCGGTGGTGGAAAAATTCGGCGAGCGCGGCGCGATCGATCTGATCGGCGCGATGGGCTATTACAGCCTGGTGTCGATGGTGCTCAACGTCGACCGCGTGCCCATCCCGGAGGGCGGCAAGCCGCCGCTCGCCGCGCTCAAATAGCCGCCGCCTGATCGCATGACCGCCGGCCGCGTTTCGACCAGGCTCGACGAGCGCGCAGGCGGCCGGACTGCCTGGCTCACAATCGCGCGCCCGGAAAAACTCAACGCGCTCGATCCGCCGACCATCGCGGCGCTGCGCGCGGCGGCGAGCGCGCTGCACGACGATGCGAGGCTGCGCGCGGTCGTCATCACCGGCGCGGGCGAGCGCGCCTTCATCGGCGGGGCGGACATCCCGACCATGGCCGGGCTCGACCCGGCCGGCGCCGAGGCGTTCATCACCGCGCTGCATCAGGCGATCGCGGCGATCCGCGCCATCCCGGTTCCGGTGATCGCCCGGGTCAACGGCCATTGCCTCGGCGCCGGGCTCGAAGTGGCGGCCGCCTGCGACCTGCGCGTCGCGACGCCAACTGCGACGTTCGGCATGCCGGAGGTGAAGGTCGGCATGCCCTCGGTGATCGAGGCCGCTTTGTTGCCGCGTCTGGTCGGCATGGGACGGGCCGCCGAGCTGGTGCTGCTCGGCGAGACCATCGACGCCGCGAAAGCGCTGGCCATCGGCCTGGTCGAGAAGGTGGCGGACCCAGGCGCGCTCGACGCCGCGGTCGCGGCATGGCTCGACGCAATTTTCTCCGCAGGCGCCGAGGCGGTGCGCATCCAGAAGGCGCTGATGCGCGAATGGGAACGCCTGCCGCTCGACGACGCGATCAAGGCCGGCATCGCGAGCTTCCGCGCGAGCGTTGCCGGCGGCGAGCCGCGCCGCATGCTCGC